>Ga0070730_10003053_pt1 | contig 15121 bp, 12 predicted proteins | sample Coa_R1_3_FD_66447 | JGI IMG/M metagenome (GOLD analysis project Ga0070730, IMG submission 66447) | Surface soil microbial communities from Centralia Pennsylvania, which are recovering from an underground coalmine fire - Coalmine... | ecosystem: Environmental > Terrestrial > Soil > Unclassified ...
TGCGATGGGGGTTGAATATCGGAGCATGAAGCAAAATACAAACAATTTCAATTACCTTCTACCTTTTGACAGGCGTACAAGTGATCATGCTCATATTCATCGGCTCATGGCTGTTGATAAATTTCAGCGGTTTGAGGTCCATTTTTTCTACCTTATCGCTCCCTTCCCTGATCCGGAGGAATTGGCAGGGGCTGACATTTTTAAAAACCTGCACTGTCCCCGTGGTAGGCCACTTTATGATCAGCTCATCGATCATTTTAGCTTTGCCGATCCCGATTTCCTTCCTTAAAGGAGAGGCGCCGAAGCTGCCTCCGGAATTGACATCCATATAAACGCTCCTCTTCACGCCATCCCCGGTAAACGTAACTACGATATGTGCCCCGATCGCTGAACGATTGGAATGTACACCCTCCAGCAATACACTTATCCAGTTATTATTATTCTGGCCCGGGTTTACATAAAATGAATTGTAATAGGCATCTCCTTTATATGCTCCACCTGTCTCTGTAAAGATATCCTGGTCGCCATCATTGTCGATATCGGCAAAGGCGACTGCATGGCCCTTTTGCAGGTTACCTACCCTGGCAGAGCTGGTAATGTCGGCAAACCGCTGCCCGGCGATATTTTTGAACATCCTGTTCGGGACGAGGGATGTGTAATCCGGGTTTCCCGTACCCAAATACATATCCAACCAGCCATCATTGTCTATATCACCGAAATTCGAGCCCATGGCAAATACCGGTCTGTCCAGTCCGGCATTCTTCGAAACATTCGTAAAAGTTCCATCGTGATTGTTCCTGTACAGGTACATTTTACTTGCGTCCTTCACTGATTGGTGCAGCGCTTCAGCGGCCGCCGTATAGGCCAATGAGCCTTCAAACTGATACCCGCATACAAAAATGTCGGGCCATCCGTCATTGTCGAAATCCCAGAACCAGGTAGGGAAGGTATAGGTGGTATCTCTATCCAGACCGGCTTCATGGGTGGCATCTTCAAATTGAGGGATTTTTGACTTAACCCCTTTATTTTTCAAGAGTATTTTGTGGCCATCCCGGCCGGACATAAAAATATCAGCCCATCCATCGTTGTTATAATCTCCCGAAACCACTCCCTTGGTAAATCCCAGTTTTTCGCATCCGGCCTGGTCGGCTACATTTGTGAAAGTGCCGTCCTGGTTATTGATAAATAGTTGGGATGGGTGCGGGTAATCGACCGAAACGGTTTCGTTTCCAATGAAGAGATCAAGCCATCCGTCATTATTGAAATCAGCCCAGGTTGCAGTCTGCGTGGGATTAAACGAGAGCAGACCGCTTTCAACGGTGACGTCTGTAAATGTCCCGTCACCATTATTTCTTAATAAAGTTTTCGGCTGCTTGCCAAATTCCTGTAGCCAGGCCCCTCTCAGGACAAGGATATCCGTAAAGCCATCGTTATTATAATCCGCCTGGATAATGTTCAGCCCCCCCGTAATATTACTCAATCCCGATTGCTTTGAAACATCGGTGAAGGTCCCGTCGCCGTTGTTTTTAAAGTAATGCATGCTTTCCTCCAGGTCCCAGGACGAGGTCACAATATCTAGGTATCCGTCGTTATTAAAATCGTCCACGATGGCGCCCCCTGCCATATTCCTGGAGCCATTCAATTTCAGACTGCCTGCCATATCCTGAAAGGCGTTTATCTTATATGCAGACGTATCGGTGTCCAGGCCCGGAATGAGCCATGCGGCAGGCACCTTCTCCGGATACTCTCCGATAGTCATGTACGCCAGGTTCAGCAGCCATACGGAGGTCAGGTCGGCAGGGTTCTCCCTGAGCAGGTCCTGGTACATTTCAATGCCTTTCCGCGAGGCAGTCGTATCCATGTATATTCCTTTGCCTTGAATCGGGAATATGCAGGACCCCGAAGAATGGCCGGAAATGCAATTGTTACGTTCCCCAAGTCTCAAATAAGCTAAAGCCAGGGTATACCTGACGTTCTCATAAAATCTATCCTGCCGCCATGTCCCTGTCTTCATCTTTTCGACAATCGTTTCCAATATTTCGACGGCTTTCTTCTCCTCGCCAAGTTGTAACAAGGCGACCGATTTATAATATTTTATAACTATTATTTTGTTTCCAGGAAGCGATGGCAATGTCAATATGGAATCATAAAAAGCAAGATGCGCATCAGGGCAAAATGGATTATCCTTACTATATATTATTTTCATCCCTTCCTTATAAAGCTTGTTTATTTTTTCTTTTTGTGCATGCGTTCTTACATATATGTAGGACAATCCCGTACACAGGACGAAGGTTAGGATGGCAATCAGCATCCCTAAAATATTCTTTCTCATGAAAAGCTGGTATAAATGGATTTGGCGGAGTAGATAAATCAAATTATCTCTCCGCTCTCAAAAAGGAGTATTTGGAGAACAGTGATTGTTCTCCACGATTACGCTGGAATGTCAGCAGATATCCGGCGGCTGCTCTACGATGTACGTATAAGAGAGCGTTTTGAAGAAAAAATAAGGAGATGAAATTCGCGAAACCGTAAAGTGCGGCTTACTTACCCTGAAAAGGTCTGTTGCAGTATAATAGTCCAGTGAAAAGATTTTGAGTGGTCCGGGATGGGGCCCGGGGTTTTTATCCTGCTGTAAGTCGTTTGAAAACTTGAAGAACTCATTCTTAGCTGTCTGCAATTTTATTGAAGCATGATTTGGAATACACAGCATTTCCAATGAATCATTGAATATCCTTTTCTTGACATATTTGTATTGAATTCCTTTAATTTCTATCTGTCCATCGACCCGTTCAAAGGTGCTTGAACTGTTGTAATACGGTAGATATCTGACTGGAACCTTGATGGAGATCAGTTGAGATTCGTCATATTTATTCTCATCGAATTCTGCTTCCAGCTGCATGTCGGCCTTGCTTTCCAGAAATGAGATCAACACCCTGTAACCCAGCCAGTTAAAGAGCAGTATCCCCATCAGCAATATCGCAGCAAGCTTCTTCAATACCCATAAATTAAGAAAGTTTGGTAACTCACGCTAATTTTCTTTGTAACATTCTGATGACTTGTGTATTTGCGGACCGGCCGGATCAGCAAGCGCGCAGGAAGGATCACAAATCCATCCACCTGCCCCAGGCCACAAATAGGGAAAGAAGTAATAAGGTAAGGTTGGTCCCTACATTCCGGGGTTCTTTCAATTTATAGTGGATTGGGGCTGCCAGGATCATCAGGATGGCGAAACAGACAGCCGTAACCGGGGTCAGGATGGGCAGTGTTTTCATTAGCCAGGGTAATATGATCCCGGCGGCTCCCAATATTTCGGCTATGCCTATGAACCGTATGAGCGAGGCCGGTCGCCCGACGACACCGGTCTGCCCTTTGGCGATTAATTGTTGTTCAGAATAAATTGATTTACAGATTCCTGAATAGAGAAAAACGATTGCCAACAGGGCTTGGGTAATCCAAAGTAGCGTGTTCATAAAATTAATTTTGAACAAACCTAGTTCGGCTGGATTGTTTATTATTTGACAAATGTCAAATAAAGGATCCATCCATCACCTGTCAGGTAACTCTCTTTATTATTGCCGCGATGACATAAGGAATCGGGCTGACGAGGAATTCACGCAATGATTTCGCCATATCATGAAATTGCAGGGGGAGTCCCCGCACACGCTCATCATAAATTCCCAGAAGAACAAGAATAAGCAACAGGCCGATGTACATGACATGCCAGACCTGGATCAGCCAGGCGGGGAAATATTTCCTGAAAACAAAAAGGCCAATACAATAGACGATCAGGACGGATCCGAACTTGATGATATGCCTGACAGTTCTTGAAGTGTCATCCAAAACAGCGGGACTAAGCAAATACAGGTTATAAACGCCATGCACAATTGCTATGGCCAGCAACCCGGATATAAAAATCAACCGCCTGTTATCGGATAGTTGCATTCGACCTCAAGTTTTTGGCTAATATCATATCTTTCGTAAACAGGTACCATAGCCAGAATATGAACCCATATACAATGAGCGAGAAAAGGTAATGATGGAAGAAGTCCAAAAACTCAGGCAGGTGCAGGAATACCAATACCAATGCCGCACACCGGAGCACATTCAACACGAATATCGTGACAATGCCGATTGAAATATATATGGCTTTCTTCCTGGTCGCGGCGGGCAGACAAATAATCAACCCTGCATAAAGGACCATCAACTCCAATCCATTGCATACATCCGCTACAGCCAGAACAAGGTTCTGATGCCGATAGATGTTACTGGCATTTTCAAGAATGATGTGTCCGTCATTCCCGATACCCTTATGGTTGACTTCGCTAAGCGAATAATAATCATGCGTGCCGGTCATCAGGTTCACCATTTTAGCGGTGCCGGCACCTATAATATCCGTAAGCGGTTTATCCAATATCCTTTGTGGGAGAAGTATAAGCAGGTACAATACTTTCCAGATCGCAAACAAGATGATTGCTTTCAGTAAAAAAGATTTTACTGGCCCGGGAACCTGCCTCCACTTTTGAGAGATCATCGTTTACTTAGCGGCAGAATCGGTATGAGCCTGCTTCGAAGCGTTGTTTGCTGAAATTACTTTTGCCACGCCCAAGCCGACCCCTGCTGCCAACAATAAAACGATACCAGTGTCCAACGGCGCGCTGGTACCACCACCCTTTTTACCGTGCCCATCATCGTCCCCGCCACGGCCATCATGGTCATCACCATCATGGGCAGATACCCGGGAAATCGTCAAGACGGGAAGTAAAATGGCAGTCACAAAAAGAACTCTTAAAATCTTCTTCATAACACATGTTTTAATTAGGTAACTAATTGAAAATCAACTCGCCTGAGTTTTAAAAAACCTTTTTGGACTTTACTGAGAGAGGCATTTCAAAGGAAGAAAATCTGAAAGCAGTTCTTAAAGATAGTGAAATTTTAGTCAAAAGTGCAATAGGTGCAAAAATAAGTCAGCTTGCCGCCTGTTTTATACGCGGGCCTGCTGGTATCCCTGGCGCCCCGTCAATGGACCTGCTGGCATCCCGTCAATGGGCCCGCTGGGGCCCGTCAACGGACCGATTCATACCTGAATCAACCCGCTCAATGTATCCCAGATGAATTCCTGATCATCCAGACCGTAGATAGTCTCTTCCGTTCCCGCCCTGCATATGATCCGATTATCGCGGACAACAATGCCATCGAGCGCTATCCTGGCCCATGGCTTTTGCTTAATTAAATAAAAAACACCTTCCTCCCTGGTTATACTAAGCGAATCGACCAGCTTATTATCAACATGCTTATACAAATAAATTTTCGATATGATCCCTTTATTGAAGATTAATTCAATTTTATCCCTATCATCATCCCTGAATGCAAAGCCTGATTTTGAAATGCCTGCAATAGTCTTGTACAATATTTTGTCACAATTATAATCGCTCGAAAATTTAAAATGAGTGTCTTTGCTCCGGTAAACCGCATCAAATTCCATTTCTGAAAACCCGGTATTCACGATAAGGCCGTTAATTTTTGTAAACTTCGGCTCTCCATGAGGGTTTTGATCCAGTTCAAATTGACGGGAATCTTTATTAAAATAAAATTTCAATTCCGACACCAGGTAAAACTCCTTCCCTCGCGGGTTATAAAAAAAAGCCGATTCTGTTGGGTTTATTTTCTTTAACGACATGTTCCATGTTTTTTTAATACTTTCCAGGCTTCATTCGATTTCTTCAAATCCGTTCCGGGGCCGCCGTGGATCTGTTGCAATTCTGCGCCAACAACTCCAAATTTTTCCGAAGGTATTGTGACCGTTCCCCTGATCTTATTTCCTATTGTGATCGGCATGGTGACACTCTTTGCCCCGCCTTTATCCAAAACATCGAACATATTGGCCCTGCATCCCGTACAAACGCCTACCGGCTTCGTACCTGCCGGATTAAATTCCCCCGTCACATTGCTGATGGTTATATCATTGCCATCCATCAACCCCTTGTCGGCAAAAGAATTTAACCCCTTCATCTCGGCATGACCCGCCGATGAGCTCGTAAATGTCTGTGTCTCCGTCCCATTAGAGATATCGGCTGATGCCCCATTCATGTGTCCGTTCGCTCCCCAGGGCATCAACCCCAAAGGATCTATTCGTTCATTGGGGCTTTTTACATAGCCATACATCACCATTCCACCATTCAACCCGATCGGGTCCTGGCTCATATAGACCCCTTCCCGGGGGCTATAATACCTGAACCGGTTATAATACAGTCCTGTCTCGACATCTTCATATTGCCCCTGGTAACGGAATGGCACTGCATCCCTCCCCCCCGTTAAAGTTCGTACTCTTCCATAAATATCCAATACTCCTTCCCAGGCTTTTTTCCCCTCCTCATCATACATTTCCTGAGGAGTGCCAAGGTAATCACTGATAATGCTGTAGACCCTCCCACCTGCCAGTTTTGCGGCCGGCACAAAGCTGTCAGCGTCGAATATCCAGGTGGTCAAGGTGTCCCCTCCCCCGGGTTCTTCTTTATCCTGCCTGATTTGCCCCCACTCATCCACTATGGTATTGGGTCGTTCGCTGACTTTATATTTCCATTCATGCAATATAACATTGCCATCCCATAAGAACCGCGTAACCATACCCTCAAAGACCTTCTCAGTCCTCCTTCCCAATGCATCATAACTGAAACGGACTACTTTCCCATCGGGTCGTACGACCTTTTCCAGCAACCCGTTGCCCTGCCAGTGGTAGTGCCATGTCTTTCTGGTAGTCTTTTCCGTCCGGCTGATGAGGTTGCCCTCTTCGTCATATTTATACCAATACTCCCGGCTTTCCTGCAAGGCGCCCCCGCTATCATAGGTACGGTCGTTTTTCTCCCTGGTCTCGTAAATATTACCCGCATCGTCTGCCATACGGTATACAAGGCTGTTATCGGCATATTGAGCGAAGATCAAATTGCCATAAGCATCCTGCCTGAAGCTGGTGCTGGCCTGCGCCATGGCGTCAAAGATCCCCGTAAGGCGGTCGCCGGTATCCCAGGCATATTTTTTCCAGCTTTGCAGCACTCCGTTCCGGGTGACTTTATGCGCACCGGGCCGCCCGGCATGATCATAATCCCGTTCACTTTTTATACCTCCCGGCAACAACCTTTCTATTTCCTTTCCGGCACTATCGTATTGCAGCCGGCAGCTCCATTTCTGCGCCCCCGGTATAAGTGACCCGCCTTGCCCCATCCTCGCCGCCTTCAGGGCAACCGGCAATCCAATTTCATTCCGTTCCATTTCAATCGCAGCCCCCCGGGAACTGTCGATCCGGATCCTGTCGCCATATTTGTCGTAGCCGCTTTTCACAAAATAGTCATCCTGCCATTCCGTCTCTATCCTGCCCGTTTTACCCCGCGCGAATTTCACAGTGCTGTGATCGTTCGAAGCTTCCACAAGGTTCCCATTCCGATCATACCGGAATATTTCCCAACCGCCATCATGGTATTCAATCCGTACAATCCTGCCGTTGGCGTCATATTCGTATACCGTATAGCGGTCCCCCGGCCTCTCCGTTCTGATCACCTTGCCTGCCGCGTCCCTGTCATATCTCCGTTGTATCCCATCGAAGCCTGTCTCGCTGATGATTTCCCCCCGGCTGTTGTAGACAAAACGGTAATGCTTTCCCGCCTCATTCACGATGCCCCGCAGCCGCTCTTCCGTGTCGTATATGAAATTAAGCTCGGTGCTGTTCTGCTTTCTTTTCTTCAGTCTGCCAAGCGCGGTGTATTCAAATTCCACGCGGCCATTACTGCCTGTCGCTCCGGTCACCTCTTCATAGGCATTGTATTCCAGCGCTATCTTATTGCCATCCGGCAGGAAGATATGGCGTAAACGGCCCAGGGCGTCATAGTCATAATGCCTCAGCTGACCTTCCGGGTTGACGGTCCGGAGGCAGCGGCCCAGGGCATCATATTTCCATTGTGCCACGGCCCCTGTGGGCAGTTGCAACTGTACCAGGTTCTCATCCTCATCGTACTGAAAAACAGTCTTATTCCGTCCGTTCTCTATTACAGCCGCCAGTTGCCCCTTGTCATTGTATTCGCAGCCGATGGTTTTCCCATTGGGATAATTGATAAACCGCAGCCTGCGTTCTTCATCATACCCATAAGTCTCACTATTGCCGTCCGGGCGGATAATGAGTTTCGGCAGGTTGAATTCGCTGTAATAAAACTGCGTGCTGCCGTTGTCCGGCATGACCTTCTCCTTCAACCGGGCCCTATCGTCGTACACGTATCCGGTGACATTGCCCAGCTCGTCTGTCTCCCGGTAAATTTCAAAGTCTTCCGTATATTCCGTACGCCGGCTATTCCCATAATGATCCGTCTGCTGCACACATAGCATGTTCCCGTCGTACCGGTAGGTCGTGTTTTCCCCTATGCTGTTACGCACTATATTGTACCCGTCCCCGTAGTCTATCCAGCCTTCCAGTATGCCACCATCGCCAAAGGTATGCACGCAACGCCGCCGGTCGTCATATTCCCAATAAAAGCTCACTCCGTTCCGGTCGGTCTTTTGCATCATCAAATGATCACTATACACCATGTGCGTGGTCTGCCCCATAGCGTCCGTAACCCCTGTAAGGTCCCCCTCTTCGTTGTACCTGTAGCTTACCAGGGTCTGTACGATATCCTTATGGTTTACTTCGACTTGCGTAATGTGCCCGTGTCTGTCATAATGAAGCAGCAGTCGCCTGCCGGCGCTATCGGTGATGGCCGTTAATTGTTCCCTGTTATAGTGAAGTTGAATGCGGAATCCATTATAATTCTCGATGAAGGACAGGTGAAAAGTATCCGGGGAGGATGGACGCACACCAGAAGCGGAAAGATGTTTTTGATCGGAAGACGACGCATGATTAAAATGGAGATACAGGCATGCGCCAAGGTCTTCCAGCAGAAAATGCCCATTCTGCTTTCGGTGCAATAATAATTTTTCAGGCCTGTGATAATATTCTTCTCCGGGCTGCAACAATGGGAAAGCAGCCACCCGACCGTCAGCCAGCGATAACGCCAACATGTCATCCTCCTGGAATAGCTGTATATACTGATCATAGCACAGATGTGTCCCATGACCTAATAAGCCGTCCCGGGAAGCGTCGCTGTCCCAGTTCCTCGTCCACTGCATGGGAATAGGTCCCGGCAATTCAAAATCGACGTACTCGTAGTTTACCCGGCCGGTAATCAGATCGACCGGCTCGAATCCCATTTTACACAATGCATTCTTCAGCTTGCTGCTGGCTCCCAGCCTGGCAGATAATTTGGAAGACAGTTTCTTCATGGCCTTGGCTGCGATCTTTCCCAGGATCTTGAGAAAACAACCGAATACAAATGCCTTTAACAGGGCCATCAGGCTAAAATTGGGCACCAGCGGGCCTCCCACGTTAACGGGCTGCCCCCATTGGAGAGGGATGCAATAGGAGGTGGGCAGATACAGGGATGGGATAGGAATGAACTTCCTGCCCGGACGAAAACTCAGGGGTATCCCGATATCGTTGCAGGTCATCAGCATATAACCGGCGCCGCTCATGGGAGCGCCGTCCACCATTACCTTCTTGCTGCCGAAAAAATTCTGGCTATTGTGTCCGATGATGGGAAACAGGGTAAACCCCGCGCCGAAGGGAATGTGTACGAATGTGATGATCATGCCCATAGTGTCCGTATTTCCCCGGGGGACACCATTTACTTTTACCGTTGCTCCGATGAATGGAATATAATCGAATGGGTCGATGACCAATCCGATATAAGGATGCGGGATGGGAACAAATGGGAAAGGCAGGTTCACAAAGTGAATATCGATCCCGATTACCGGTTTTAAATGTGTGTTGGCTACGTACATAATTAATGATGCATTGTGTGCGAAGTTAGATTTACGATTCAGTCAATGCCTGTTGCTCCAGTTCTCTTACTTTCTGCCGTGTATAGTTCTCTTCCAATTCCGCTATCCCATTCAGCCAATCGGTCCCGTATATTTCCTGCATGATGCCATTGACGGCTTCTTTCAATACGGAGACCGGTCTGTATCTTTCGTTCCTTATGAATTCCAGCGCCAGGAAGGGATATTCCGATGACCGGATCTCATCGGAGCTTAATTTCTCCGACAGGTGCATGGCAGCCAACACCGCCCTGTCCATCTCCAGCTCGAAATGTTTGTAGCGGGCGAAGATGAACGCTTTATAATAAGCGGAGACGGCCTGGGAAAAATAGCCGAACTGTACGGCTTCATCCCCCATCCGCAGGAACCAGTCCAGCGCTTCCCTTCTTTGTTTCCGGATCTGGCAATGCGATCCTTTGTAGGCATAATATTGTAACAATAAGGGTCTCATGTTACTATCGCCACCCGCGATCCCCTTCTTGCAAACCTGCATACCTTCTTCCAGCAGGATGTCGATTTTTCCATGTTCCTTAAAGTTGAAAAGCATGCCGGCATATGAAATAAAGGCTGTGGCCAATAAATTGTTGTCCCCGCTTTTCCGGCCGATCGCTATAGCTTTTTCGCCCCATTCGTGCACCCCGCTGACTGCCTTTTTCCCTGCGGCCTCTCCCATTTCAAACAGGCATTTCCGGAAGGCGGCCTGTGGGTCGGTAGCGGCCCCGGTGGTGGCAATTTCACGGATGGCCTGCTCCATCCTGAGGTCGTATTGGAGGGTGCAGCTATGTCCTTTGTATCGCTCGAAGACCTCACCCCAGAAATTCCCCTGCATGTGATCGAAAAGCAGCAGCTGCACCGGGGCGGGCGGCTGCGGCTGTTGCGGAGAGGGCGGCTGCGGTTGTTCCATCCACTTCGGTTGTTCCATCAAGGCTTGCAGCCAGGTTACAAATGCAGCGGGAGAATGCATTTCCTTCGGCAAAAGCGCCAGCACAAAATCATAAGCCGGTATTCCCAGCCATGCCCGGTAGGAGTCTATCATTTCCAACAGGAGAGCATCGCATTTTGTATAGTGGCGGGCTGTAATGGCGGCGCGAAACGGTGTCACTTCCCATTCTCCCTTAACGCCCGTCGCGGCAAGCAGCTTTTTTTGTTCGGTATTTTCATCATATTCCCTGACCCAATCCTCCATGATGGCGTGGCTATAGGTCTCCGCGGATTGAAATGGCGTGTAAAAGAATACAAAAAGGTTGTCCAGGGATCCGTGCGGGGATGCTTCCAGCCGGCAAAACCCTTCGTACATGCGATTGTCTTCCGGTTTCAGCATCCACCGGACCATCCTGTGCCCGGGAAGCACATGTTGTTTCCAGAGCTTGGCCATTTCACCCAGTCGCTGCATCACCGGATTATGAGGGTGTATCATGAAATATGGATAGTTTGTTTTAAGTATTCAGGTTGACCATTCCGCCCCGGATATTGGTGGCGGCATTACCATTGACCTCTACGTGGGTGGAGTTGACGGCAACCTTGCTGTGGCCGTTGATATTCACTTCGGTAGTACCCGTTGCCTCCACCTTATTCTGTGACTCGAGGCTTACTACCGTATCGGACTGTACGGCAACGCTGTTCTTACCGTACACGGTAGCCGTTTCAGACAATTGGCCATCCAGCTTCTTCGACTCCATGTAGATCTCATTCTCAGCCAGCATGGTTATCTTCTTCGTTTTGAAGGTGATCTCATCCGTGGCATCGATCAGGACGGTCTTATTCGCCTTGACGGTAATATTACCTGCCCCATCGATCATGACGCTGTTACCGTCCTTGTCCTCCACGAATACGCTGCCTGCTGCGTCGTTCATGATCACTTTATTACCGCTCCGGGTCTGCAATGCCTTGACATCATTTCCTCCGTTGCTGAAAGTGCTGGCAGCAGCCCCATGATAGACGGTGCCGATGACATAGGGCTTCAGGGCACTGTCGCCTTCGAATCCGGCGATGACCTCCTCTCCTACTTCAGGTATGAAAAACATGCCTTTGCCTCCGCCTCCGTGGGGGCTGGCAACCCTGATCCAGGGGGTCTTTTCCGAGCCATTCATCCAATAGAATTTAACCCGGACCCTGCCCAGGCCCTTGGGGTCGTGGTTATCCGTAACGACGGCGCTCTGCGCTTCACAGGGAGGCGCCTGGGCAGCGGCAACGGGGGGAACTTTGACGCTTGCCGGAATGGCTATGAAATCGTTGTTATAATTCCCCTGCCCGTCCGCAAAATGATTGACGGCTATGACGGTGTAATCGCCATAGGTCTCATTTCCCATGCTGAAGACGTTCTGGCCCTGCACGCTGACCTGTCCGCCGACCGCTACTCCCGGATGGCCGCTGGTCCCATTGAAACGAACATGGTTGCTGCTCTGCATGGCGGACTGGATGTTGACGACATCATCCAGTTGCTTCTTATTGGTGAGAAAGTGGTTATTCCAGACCTTGGGCTGGCTGGCATAGACGGCCTGGCTGGCATGCAGGGCGTGCTTACCAAGCTCATTGAGTCCCGCCCTTCCTTCGATGCCACTGGGAGTGCTGGTATATACCTGGTGGTTCATATAGTCATAGGCCATCATTTGCAAGGCTGCCGGCCGGACCTGCAGGGCCATCGTGAAGCGGCTAAGCTGGTTTCCGAATGTGAGGGCGGTGGACTGGCCTGCCGCGGGGGGACCTACGATCAATGAGCGGCCATCATAATAGAGCCATTCTCCGTAGGTGGCGCATATACGGGAAAGGAACTGCCAGGCAGTTTCCTTGTATTGAACGTAATAGGAAAGCGTTTCCGGATATACCGGCGAGATCTTCGGATTCAGCAGGTTCTGGGGAAAATGCTTCAGTACGTCCTGTGCGATATTCTTAACCGCCTTTTTCTCCCAGCTTTTGCAATGGGGGCCGTTATCAAGGATGATTGTGGGGCTGTGGCCGGTAATGATCACATCTCCATTGTATCCGTTGAACCGGGAGGTCTCCACCTGGGTCACGATGCCGCTGAAGCGTAGTTGTCCGTCCATCCCGATGGAATTGATCTGGGCGACGAGGTTGGCGCCCATTAAATTCTTCGATTGGTTGAACACGTTGCCGGTATTGCCATCGATGGATTCGGCGGGACATACCAGTCTGAAGCTATGGTGGGAAAAGATGCCCTGCGTAAGCTGGAATGAAGAGAACTGCATTACGGGTTTGCCGGCTATGCTTATTTTTGTGCTGACTAACTGTGCCATAAAAAATAGTATCGTTTATGGTGTAGCACCGGGCGGAGTAATGCTTTATTCCGGCCAGTTATTTTTAAAATTGGATCCATTCAGTTTCAATTCTTTTGCGCTCAATACCAGGCCGATCTGCATCGGGAACTCCCCGTCATGCTGGTATACCTCGTTATAGTCCACGCAATGGGCATCTGTAAATTCCAATGTCTTCAATTTGCTCATCGTATCACGGCGGTAGAAGGTGATGGTCCCGCTCTTTTTCTGGGTCGGGCTGATCATCCAGTCGAAGAAGTCCACTTTACCGGTGCTTTCGACTGTCAGGTTGACTGTGCCGCCCTGGGGAATAGAGGAGGGCCTGCCGGTCGTATCGGTAACCTGGGAAAACCTGAAACTGCAGTATAGTATGTTGGCTTCTTCGCCGTCGATCGTGAGCTTGGCCAGGAATGACATTTGACTGATTTTAAAATGAAGGAGGAAGGAAGGCGGGCTGTTTACCCTATCGGGCAAGGAGGCTCCGCCTCCTTTGTCTGGCTTTATATCTTCACCCATTCATTGGCGTGAGATCCACTGCCTACCGTTATTTCCCTGGCACTCAAGGTGAAAGTTTCCGTGACGGGATTTTCTCCGCCGGCGTCAAAATTCTCCCGGTATTCGACCAGGTAAGCTTCTTTAAATTTCAATTCTTTGAGGGTAGCGTCGGTATCTCTCTTTACGAATACGACGGACCCGTCCTTGCGTTCGAAATTGTTGCACATCCACTCGAAGAACGCAGTGTCGCCGGTTGACTCAACGGTCATCGTGATCTTACCGCCCCTGGTGATGGATGATGGACGGCCGGTGGCGTCCGTCTCCTGTTTCAGCGCATAGTTGCAATTCAGCACATTGATGTCCTTGCCTGAGACTTTTAGTTTTGCCTTAAATGACATAACGTTTCAATTTAAAAGATTAAAAAATGGTATATAAGACCAAAAAATAAAAACATGGAAAGACACGACGATCCGCATGCGCCGGTTGCACAGGATGTCACAGACGACTGCGCATACCAGTTCCGGGCATGTATTCGCTCATGCATACTAACTAATCAGTGATGTTGCAGTTAAACTGCATAGTCAGGGGAGTTCTGCTACGTGTTGGGGTATTTGATAAACCAGAATTGAAGGGGCAGGTTTTACAAACCGGGTCAATTATTCAGAGGGCAGATATTCAATATGCGGATCAGTTGAGCCGTTTCGTTGATCAAATTAATTTGATCGGATCAGTTCGCTCGGCTATACAAGTTAAATAATTCGGGCGAATTTGTATTTCCTCACCGCGTTATTACAATATTATCAATTTAAATTTTTAGCAAACCGAAATGCATTTCCTAGTTATCCACAATAAATGATTTTACCCAAATACATGAAGGGCACAATTATTGCATACACCGCGTCCCGCCTCCGTTCATGAACTTACTCACTGTCACGGACCACCTCACTCCTGTTCGTATTTAGACTCCCACTCCGCTTTATCGGCGTCGTCCCCTTTCTGTCCTTCGAGCTTTATAAGGAAAGTCTTAGCGGGGAAGTAAGGTTTTAAATGTATGTCGAGGAATATCCTGTCCTTCTGCTCGGGATCCTGCTCGAAGCGCCTGATCGTAAAATTCTCAATCAATTTCCCCGGCCCGGTAATCCCATCGAGGAATTTTACGATCTGCCCGTTCAGTTCCTTCCTTGTATTGGCATTGAAGTTCTCGAAAGCCCTGCGGTTCAGGAAGTCCATCATTACCTTGGTAACATAGTCAAAGACCCTGACAACCGAATAAGTCTGCAGGCCGAGGTTATCGCCATTGAAAAGGGTTTTGGCAGAGAAGGCCATCACTTTCCCATATTCCTTTACCATCGGCACCAGTCCCAGTTTTTCCAGGTTAGCGATCTCACTTTTTTTCAGGTCGAACCTGACTCCGTCGACTTCATTCATGCCTCCGAATTTTTTCCCCGCCGTGACCT
>Ga0070730_10003054_pt1 | contig 15120 bp, 13 predicted proteins | sample Coa_R1_3_FD_66447 | JGI IMG/M metagenome (GOLD analysis project Ga0070730, IMG submission 66447) | Surface soil microbial communities from Centralia Pennsylvania, which are recovering from an underground coalmine fire - Coalmine... | ecosystem: Environmental > Terrestrial > Soil > Unclassified ...
TCCTTGGACCGGCCGGCGGCCGTGACGGTGAATCCCTCCGCACGGGACATCGCCACGGGTGCTCAGGAGCTGAGTGGACCGACGGCCCGGGTGAAGTCGAACACGGATTGGCGGCTCGAGGTCAGCGCGGCGTCGACCGAGTGGGCCGCCGGTCAGGGCGCCCGTTCAGGGAAGCCGGCCACGGACCTGGGTTGGCGGGTGAACGCGAACGGCGGCTACACGCCCCTGTCGACCGACCCGGCACAGGCCGCGACGGGCAGCCATACCTCGAATACGGAAGTCGCCTTCCAGTATCAGACGTCCTACAACAGCCAACAGGATCGGCCGGGGACGTACTCGATGGTGGTGCGGTACACGCTCACGACTCGGTAAGCATTGACGTCGAGCACGGCGGCTGGTTCCCACCCTGAAGGGTGGGCCAGATACGACGTGGCGCTTCAAGCGCGATGCAGTGTGGGGCCCAAGCTTCAGCTTGGGTTCGACGAATGTGGAGGCCTCAGGGCGCGGCGAGCGTGAAGACGACGGTGAGGGAGTACGTGGCGGGCGTATCGAGCCCCCAGGCGTACTTGGTCTGATAGAAGATCGACACCGGCGCGGAACCCCCCGTGGCCGGGATCGTTTGTACCGTCGCCGGCGTCGTCGTCAACCCCACGAAGGTCCCCCCTGCACTCGTACTCCACGTCAGGTCCGCGCAGGGCTTGCTCCGCGGCGTCACCGAGGTCGTCGCGACGGCGCTCCACGTCGCCGTCGCGGCGCTGATCTGCAAGCGGCAGGTGACGTTGCACTGCACGGTGGCCGACGGTCCCGTGTTCGCCACGAATCCCGCGTCATAGTCGGCTGAACCGGGCGCCGTGAGGGCCGTGGTCGTCGTGGAGAGCGAGAGCTGCACGACGGCGTTCACCGTCATCGTCGCCGTGACGTTCACCGAGCAGGTCCCGGCCCCCCCACTGAGCGACGCGGTGCAAGTCTGGGCGGCCAGCACGCGTCCCGCACCGAGCAGCGCCACCGCGATCCAGGCGCCCCGCTTCATGGACCACTCCGGCGAACGGCCGTGAACGATCCCGCGAAGGTGCCCGCCCCGCCGGTCTCCACCCAGCTTCCGCGCATCGTGTCGCGCACGACCGCCGCCACGTGGCGTCGCCCGTTCGGATCCGAATTGAAGAAAATGTCGAAGTCGACGGTCGTGTCGTTCACGGTCTGTCCGGCGATGGGACCCGAGACCGGGGTCGTGGTACTCCCCTCGGTCTCCGAGCCCGAAGCGCTGCCCTGAAAGATCCCGTTCGACTGCGACGACACGATCAAGGTCCCGGTGATGTTCGCGGTCGTCGGAGTTGACTGACTGGCCGCATAGTCCCAGGTGCCGGTCACGACCAGGGTCGACGACCCCGTGTCGGTGGAGGTCACGCAGGCGGCGAGCAGAATGCCGAACAGACCCAGCGCCGGGTTCATCCGTGTCCCTTGGTGGCGCCGCCTCGTCCCCGCTGATTGGTGGGGTCGAAAAGGCGCACGGGCCGGGGATAGACGGGAACCCGGATAGCAGGGACCGTCGCACCAGGCTTCACGACGAACGTGGGTGCGGGACCGGTGGTGTGCACGGGCTCGCGGACATCCTGCAGCTGGAAGTCGAGGTGGTAGGTGCCCGGAGGCAGCGCGTCGAAACGCGCCGTGCCGGTGGAGTCGGTCCGTGCGGACCAGACATTCCCCGCCGAGTCGACCGCGTTCACGAGCCCGGGCCGGAAGTCGACCCGAGGCACCCGCCCCGTTTCGTCGGCCGTCGGCACGAGCCGCACCTGCACCGACGCCGTCGCCCAGATGCCGATCTCTACGCGCCGCTGGTCGGGCGACTGGAGCTCGGATGCCGGATTCGCGACGTCCCCGAACGGTAAAGAAGTCTCGTCCACACGCAGCCGTTCCGCCGTCTCCTGGATCAGCGTGAATTCTCCGTTCTTGTCGGTAACGGTGGTCTCATCACCCCGCCGCACCACCACGCCAGGGACCCCGGCTTCGCCGCGGTCCCGGACGCCGTTGCCATTCCCGTCCTCGTACACCACACCGCGCACCAGCGCATGACTCGAGCCAGTTTCCACCGAGAGCGTGTGTTCGAGCTTCACGACCGGCACCCAGCGATTGCCCCCGGTGGGGCCCGTCAGCAACGGATTGTGCTGGACGTCCACGGTCAGATGGAGATCCTGGGGCAGCGGCACGACGACGCCAAGGCGGACGAGGGTCGCGGACGGCAGAGAGCCGAACCAGAGATATTGCTGGACTTCGGCGTGCACGCGGGAGTTGCCCCAGACCGGCACGTTGTCGGCGCGAATGCTGAGCAGCGCTTCGTGCGGGAGATACCCGACCCGGGCGGCGCTCTGATCGTACGAGACGCCCGCTTCGAACAGTCCGCGATCCGTCGAAGCGCCCATGGTGCCTTCGATCCCGTAGCGCCCGCCGGCGTCGACGATCGAAGGGGCGTTCGGCAGGTTCGTCGTGCGCGAGACCTGCCCCGCCGTGAGGCCCCCACTCGCGTAGAAGGGTCCGACGTGCATCGCGGCGCCCGCCCGGACCGCCGTCTCGTTCGAGCCGAACGACCCGACGGCGCCATTGACGCTGTAGGCGCTGCCATGCGCGTCGAGCGTGAGGGAGAGGTGACTGTCCACCTCGTACCGCGGACTGACGGACCACCCCACCGATCGCAGGCTGCCGAACCCCTGGTTCTGATCGGTGCTCAGGAATGCGGACCCGTTGAGCTGGAGGTTGCCGATGGTGTGCGCCGCCTGAGCGTCGAACTCGGACTTCGCCCGCGCGTACGCCGCCGCACCGCCTGGTGCCGAGAGCGCGCGGAGCTGGAACTGGTTGTCGGCCGAGCGCTGATCGACTTCGGCTGACCACCCCATCCCCGACCCGGTGGCGTAGCTCCGGTGCGCGAGCTCGCCGGACAGCGTGAAGCCCGAGAAGGCGGGAGACATGCCGCCCACACCGATCGCCCGGAGCTGCCGGGGTGCGAACACATTGTCCTGGAGATCCGTCGCCGTGGCACCGACCCAACCGCCGTCGACGTGCATCCCGATTCGGGCTCCATAGAGGTGCCCGCTCGACGACTGCGTGCCCACGCTCGGCGACGCGCCGAGGACGTCGGCCGTGTAGCGGGTGTCGTCGAAGGAGAAGGACGCGCCGCGCCCGTAGGCGTTGAGCCCCGTGATGTCGGAGAAGGTGTGCCCGGTGGCGCCCGCGGTCGCCCGCCAGTGGGAAGCGCCGACCGACAGATAGGAGCCGCCCAAATAGTATCCCACCCGCGCGAGCGCGATGGGATCGGCCGTCGCCGTATTGGTCGCCTGGATGAACCGGCCCGACATCGTCAGCCCGTTCGCCAGCGGGCCGGTCGCGTCCACTTCAAAGACCGGCGCGGAGGTCCGGTTCGTCAGAACCGACGCGACCCCCGAGTTGACCTGCAAGGATGGACCGCCATGCAACGCCGCGCCGGCGACGACCTCGAGGCCGGCGTCCGCGCGCGCGAGATCCCGGCCCCCCGCCGACACGATGACCCCCAGACGCACGGAGCCGATGCCGGCGTCATTCGGCACCCAGAGCGTAACCTCATCGGTCGCCGTGGCGCCGGCGGGGATGACGATGGTCGTCGGCGCGCCGACGACGCGCCAGCCCGCTGGCGCGAGGAGACGGACGGCCAGCGTGTCGGTCGCGTTGCCGGTGTTGGTCACGAAGTAGCGCAGCGGGATCCGGTCGCCGGCGTGCCCCCCGAGGACCGTCTGGCCGAGGCGAATGAGCGCGCTGTGGATGGTCAGGACGTTCAGGCGCACCAACACCTCTCCGCGGACGGCGCCACTCTGGCTGAATTGCACCCGCGCGACCGTCTGCACACCGGCCGGCGCGCTCTTGGACAGGTTTGCCGTCACCACCACGGGCCGGTTCGCTTCGCCGGACGTCACCGCCACGGTGCCGTTCAGGGCGCCGACCAGGTGAGCATCCCCCTCGGGGACGACTTGATACTGGACGTCACCACCGCTGAGAAGCGCCGCCGGCACCGGGACCGCGACCACCTGAACCGACCGTGGCGCGGCCGCGGCCTCGACCGGCTCGAGGTCGAGGTGGGCGACCGGAGCTGCCGGAGCAATCGGGGTCAACGCGGCGGGAGCCTCGTGAGCAGGCGCGACCCGCTGAGCAGGGGCCGCGGCTGGGGTCAATGTCGCCCGGCGGAGGCTCGTCCGGGTCGCGGGAGCGGCAGGATTCACCGTCTGGATCAGCGTGTCGGGTGGGATCACGGCCGGGACAGGCGCAGCGGAGGGAGCGGCGGCCGAGACGGAGCGCCTGGCGCCGTGCCGAATCACATTACGCAGCGTCACCGTCGCGCCCGCAGCCGCGGCCACCAGGGTGACGCTGAGCGCCCCGATCACGGCCGAACGCTTCATGGCGTGGTCACCGTCAGGGTGATCACGAGGGTGGTCGTGTAGGCCGCCGCGGGTGGAGACGGCGGCGTATTGGTCCAACCGATGAGGCAGCGGAAGAGGAGGCTGTTCGACCAGTTGTTCCCGGCGTTGCGGCTGATCTGGTGCGACTCGACCGTTACGTTACTCGTGGTCAGGGATTGCCACACGCCCGAGCCGTTGACGCTCCACTGCAAGTTGCTCAGCGCCGTTGGGCCAAACGTGGCGGACGCCGACCGCACGGACACCGTGGTCGTATGCAGGGTGCTCGGCGGCCCCCCGGCGATGTTCACGTTATACGAGAGGGCGCTGGGATCGAGCACGAAACCGGCATTGTAGTCCGCGACGGCCGGCGCCGGAACCGCTACCGGTCCTCCCGACACCGTCAGCACGACGCTCCCCTGCGCAAACACCCGCGCGGGGAGCAGGACGGCCAACGCCAGGATCGCGCGCCGCACTAGGGGACGTCCAGCGGCACCTGGCCGGCCGCGACTTCACTCCCACCGAAGTCGAGGAGGGCCAGAACGACGTAGTGTCCCTTGGGCAGCGCGGGCAGGGGCACCCGGGCTCGACGGGCCGCGCCCGGCAGGACGTAGAAAGTCGGCACTGAATCCCGGTGCACCACCGAATTGTCCAGCCGGCGGTACTCGATCTCGCCCTTTACGATCGCTGGCAGTCCGCCGGTATTCCGGAACTGCACCGACGTCACGACCGTATCGGCGGCCGGCGGGACCGGCTTGGCGCCTTTCACGGTGGGGACGCGAACGGCGTGAGTGGTGTCGATCCCCATGCCCTCGACGTCTCCGTCAACGGAGAGGCCGGGGGGCTCGATGTATACCTTCACGCCCAAGCGGAGGACGTATTGAACCTGGCGGCCCGCGCCCGCCTGCGGTGGAGCGGCTTCCACGAACACGATGCTCCAGCACGTGGCGGGGAGCGAATCAGCGCCCTGGAGGCCCAGGCGCACGCCCTGCGATGTATGCGGCGGAAGCCGGAGGCTCAGGGGGAACACGCGGAGATACTTCGCGCACGACTGCGAAACGGTCCCGAGCTCGAGGAAGCGGTTGTTGCCATCCTCGTCGCGGTCCCAGTCCTTCAGGTAGACCTTCGCCTCGACCGTGGTGGGGGTCTCGTTCGAGACGTTGAACCCGGCGACGGCCGGCGACGACGGCTGTGGGTGCAGCACGATTTCCGCCTGGTCCACCGAGACCTGCGCGGTGGCCGGAGCGGCCACCGCCAGACCCCACACAGACAACGCGGCGAGTACGCTCCAGCGCACCCGCCGCGTCGTCAGAGAGAAAACCAGCGTCACGGCTCGGTCAGCGTGTACACGACGGCGAGCGAATAGGAGCCCGGCGCATCGGTGCTGTGCCACGCGGCGTGATAGAAGATGTTCACGGACTGGCTGCCACCGGTCGTGGTCTGGCTGATGATGTTCGCGCCAGTCGTCGACAGCCCGGTGTACGTGCCACCGGCGGTGAGGGACCAGGACAGGTCACCGGCCGACTTCGTCACACCCGCGGGGGCGGTGAAGTTGGCGGCGCCGGAAGCGATCGTCACGCTGAACGGAACATTGGCTTTGCCGGTCACCGAGGGACCCGCGGTCTGCACGGGGTTCGCGGCCGAATCGACGTTGTCGATCGTCGGCACGCCCAGGGCGGTCGTCGTCGCGCTCAGGGTCAGCTTCTGCAGGGTCGGGATCGTGACCGACGCGGTCGTGCTGACCGAGCAGCCCGCGGTGGTGCACGTCTGGGCGTTCGCGGTGGCCGAGAAGGCCAAGCCGAGAACCGCAGCCAGAGCAACAGTGAGACGGTTACGCATCGTGTGCTCCTTCAGGGTGTAAGTGTTCACTTCAAGAACCAGTGAGTCCATCTGCCACTGTCTAGCTAAGGCAACGGGTGTGCCAACTGCCGAAAGGCACGTCACTGTCAATTTTTTTTACGTAGGGAGCCTGAAAAGGGGCGAGATTATAGTGCGGATTCTATTAAAAAACAAGATTTTGGTGATTCTGGGTGTTCACAATGATCAGTATTCGGCCAATACCCTCCAATCCCCTAAGAAAACGCCCCTCGCACCTTGCGGTACGAAGGGAGAATTGCGGCGTGATTTGGGAGGCTCAGGCCCTGGGACCTGCCCGCCGACGCTCCATGATGGTCCGCCGCTCCGAGGACGAGCGACGTACCGCCAGCCGGCGCTCCATCTGCTCCGCCCGACGGTCAGCCCCAGCTCGCCGCTCCACCAGCACCGCGACCACCACCAGGCGCCGATCCCCCTGGAAACGTCGGTCCACACCCGCCCGGCGATCCTGCAAGTCCCGCCGATCTGTGGCCTTCCGGCGGTTCAGAGGGGGCATGACAACCATACGGACGCTCCTTTACAGCATTGGGTTCCAGGGAGGGCTAACGTATCGCCCGCAGGCCGCCCCCGCCAGACACGGGCCCGGGAAGCGTCTATCTTCCAATACGACAATGGATAACATCGCACACTCCCTGGTGGGAGCCGCCATTGGAAGGGCGATTGGTGACTCCCGGATCCCCGCCCCCGCCCTGTTGGGCGCCCTCGCCGCCAACGCCCCAGACTACAACGAATTCCTCCCCGGGATGCCCCCCCGGTCGAACTTCAACCACCGCGGGATTACCCACTCCCTGCTGGGAGCCGTAATCCAAGCCGCCGTCTTCGTGATCGTCACCGGCCTCGTCATGCTCCCCTACTGCCGGCGGGAGAATCGGCCCGTCCCGTGGAAGACCATTGTCGGCCTCTATGGGGCGGCCCTCGCCAGCCATCTGCTGATGGATTGGCTGGGCTCCTACGGGCTGCGACCCTTTCTCCCCTGGAGCAACCAGCGCTATTACGGCGATTGGGTCGCCATCGTCGATCCGTTCTTCTGGCTGGTGCCCGCGGTGTTTCTCGCCTGGGGCCACGTGCGCCGCTGGACGGGAGCCCTCGGCTGGGCCGTCCTCATGCTCGCCCTCGTCGCTATTGTGCTGTTCGCCTCCCTTTTCTTCGACCGCGCGGTGGCCACGTGGGTCGACGTGGCGTCGATCGTAATTCCCGTCATCGGCATCGTCGGATGGCACCGCCATTGGTTCGCCCCCGGAGCCAAGCGCACCGCGGCCGCGACCTCCCTGGTGCTCCTCGGCCTCTACACCGGCGCGCAAGCGGTCACGGCGATGGTCTTGAAACATCAACTCGCCATCGACGCGCGGCAGCGCTTCGGCCCCCAAGCGACCTATGCGTTGCTGACCAGGCCCGGATTCCCCTTCACGTGGACCCCCGTGATGGGAGGAGCCGATTCGGTCGGTGGCCCCGGCTGGAGCCTCCCCCGGCACCTGGACTCGCCGGTCGTGCGACGGGTCCTGACCACGCCGCGGGCGAAAGCGGCCATGGCGTTTGATCGATTCGTGACAGCCGATGTCGATTCCACGAGCACACCCGTCATGGTATACCTTCGAGACACCCACGGACCTTCGGTCGGCAGACGCGGGTTCGGCATCGTCGCCCTCGAGATGTCGAGCACGCCCTGACCACTCCCCCCCGGATGCCGATTTCCCGGCCATCGAATCCCACGACCCAGGCACTGACCGAAGCGAACGAAACGCCACCGGTCGATGCCTTGCAGGCGCTCGCGTCCAAGCTCGACCCGATGTTCCGCCTGGATCACCTGGTCACGGTTTCGCGCGACCGCGCCCTCTATCAGGCGTGGGACCGCGTATTGAAGCGGTTCGTCGCGCTGCGCGTGCACTTGATGCCCAACACCCCCAGCCGCACGTGGTTCATGCGGGAGACGGAAACACTGGCGGCGCTGGATCATCCGGCCATCCGCCACGCCTATGCGGCCGCCGAAATCGGGGACGTCGCGTACCGGACCGCGAACTGGATCGACGGCGAGAGCTTGAGCGAGGCCATCAGACGCGGCCCCCGCCCCATTCCGACCGTCATGTCGCTGGTCCGCGATCTCCTGGGCGCGCTCGAGTACGCGCATGCCCACGGGGTGATCATGCGCCGAATACTCCCCACCACGCTCATGCTCGAAATTTCAGGGCGCGGGATCGTCACCGATCTGCGCTACGCCAACTGGTGCCTTCCGAACGTGCCCCCGGACGAACAAGGGGGCGGCGCGCCCTATACCGCCCCGGAGATCCGAAGCGGGGGCGCGGGCGAACCGGCGAGCGACTTGTACGCCGTCGCCGGCCTCATCTACTTGGCGCTCACCGGCCAGGACCCTGCAGCCGATCCCACGGCCATCGTCCCCCCGCGGACGGTCCGTCCCGCGATTCCGGCGGCCGTCGAGCGCGTCGTCCTCCGCGCCCTCAAACCGGAGCCCTCGGCGCGCTATTACACGGCCACCGAGATGCTCGAGGACTTCGTGGCGGATGCGGGGTCCTTCCACGAGCCCGCGGCCGCGCCGCAGCTGATGGATTCCGGATTCGAGCGGAGACTCAGGCGTGCCCTTGGGGATGACTACGAGCTGCTCGGCGAGCTCGGCTCCGGCGGTTTTGGACGCGTGTACCGCGCACGAGACCTCGGGCTGGAACGCGAGGTAGCGATCAAAGTCCTGCACCCGTCGCTCACCGCCGATCCCGTGGTGGTGGAGCGGTTCCGTCGCGAAGCCCAGCTGGCGGCGCGCCTGCGGCACCCGAACATCGTGAGCATCTACGACATTCAGGGCCGGGCGGGACTGCAGTGGTACACGATGGAATACGTGCCGGGGCAGAGCCTGGCCCAGCTGGTGCAGGGAAAAGGACCGCTGTCCGTCGAGCGAACGGTCCGGGTGATGAACGAAGCCCTTTCCGCCCTCGAGCACGCCCACGGACTGGGCCTCGTGCACCGCGACCTCAAGCCCGAGAACATGCTCCTCGAGCCGGACGGGAGGCTCCGGATTACGGATTTCGGACTGGCCCTCGCCCTTCGCGGCGAGCGCTACGGCGGGGCAACGTCACGAAGCGGCACCCCCCAGTTTGCGGCCCCCGAGCAGCTCCTGGGTGAGCGCGTCGACCCCCGCGCCGATCTCTACTCCCTGGGCGCGACGGCCTACTTCGCGCTGCTGGGACGTCCCCCATTCGAGGGCACGACGCCTGAAGCCATCCTGGCCAAGCAGACGGTCGACGCCCTGCCCCTCCTGGCAGCCGAGCGGAGCGACGTGCCGCGGGAGCTCGAAGTGGTGCTGCGGCGGGCGGTGACCAATGATCCGTCGAAGCGCTTCCAGCAAGCCGCGGCGTTCCGCGAGGCGGTGCTGGCCGCGGCGGGAGGATTCCGGAGAAGGCTGGTGACGGTGTTGCGGAGGTTGGCGGGAGCGTGAAGCGGGAAACGAGAAACGGGAGACGAGAAACGGGAAACGTGAGGGCGAACGTTTCCCGTTTCACTTTTCCCGAGTCCCGTCCTACCGCCAGCGGAAAATCTTCAGCGCCACTCCGAAGCAAACGAGTCCCCACGACGCGACGATCGCGAGCGGGGACCCGAGATGGAAAATCGAAGTGCCGTCGATCATCACCGCCCGCAACGAGTCGTTCAGTGCGGTGAGGGGCAGCGCCTTCACGAAGGGCAGCATGACGTCGGGGAATCGGGAATACGAGAAGAAGGTCCCCGAGAGAATCCACATCGGCAGCATCGCGAGATTCATCATCCCCGACACGCCTTCCACCGTTCGCGCCCGGCTGGCGATGAGCAACCCCAGCCCGGAGAAGGACAGGGAGCCGAGGAGCGCGATCGTGGCGAGGGCGAGGAACGAGCCCTGGACGCCGACCCCGAAAATCAGCCACCCGAACCCCACCAGGGCGGCCACCTCGACCACGAGAAACACCAGCCGGGAGAGAATGAAGCCGAGAAGGTAGTGGCTCTTGTGCATCGGCGTGGCCATGAAGCGCTTGAGGAGCTTCTTCTGCCGCGCCGTCACCACCGCGAAGCCGACCCCCCAGATGCCCGACCCCAGCAGGTTCATGCCGAGGAGGCCGGGAATCAGAAAGTCGATGTACCGGGAGCCACGGGCCGTCACGTGATCGTTGGTCGTGGTCACCGGATCGGCACGTCCGGCCGCGCGCTGCAGCGCCTGATCCACTTCGAGGCGCGCGGGCCGGCTCTCTTCCCGGGTCGGGTCGAACCGGTACGTCACGGGATGGCCCGGGACGACGAGGATCGCGATGCTGCCGGCACGGAGCCGCGCCCCCGCGGTGGCCGAATCGAGGACGATGGGGCGGAGTGCGGAGTCCGCCTTCAGCGCGGCGACCACGGCACTGTCGCCCGCTCCACTGCGCACGCCGGCCGAAATCGCCGACGGCCCCTTGTTCCGGAACGCGAGCCCGAGCGCCGCGGCCAGCACGATCGGAAATCCGAAAACCCAGAAGATGGCTTCCGGCTCGCGGTAGAACTCGCGGACGCGGGAGATCGTGAGCTGGAAGATGGGATGGTTACGCATCGCGCAGCTGCCGCCCGGTGAGGGACACGAACACGTCTTCGAGCGTGGCGTGGTGCGTGGTGAGGGAACTCAGCCCGAGCTTCCGGCGCTCGAGAGCCGCCATGAGGGCGGGAAGCGCCGTGTGCAATTCAGCGGCGGTCAGCGATAAGCCGTCAGCCGTCAGCCGGACGCTCCGAATCCCCGGCAATTTCTCAAGCTCGGGTTTGAGATCCGCCGGCGAGCCGCCATTGGCCAGCGCGAACTCGATGACGTGCTCCGCGCCCAGCGACGCGATGAGCTCCCGCGGCGTTCCGAGGGCGATCACCTTCCCGTGGTCCATGATCGCCACGCGGTCACAGAGCCGCTCGGCTTCGTCCATGTAGTGCGTGGTCAGGAGGACGGTGTGGCCCTGCCCCTTGAACCGCTCGACGACCTCCCAGAGCTGGCGGCGTGACTGCGGATCGAGGCCCGTCGTCGGTTCGTCGAGGAAGAGCAGATCGGGCTTGCCGACCAGCGCGCAGGCCACGGCCAGACGCTGTTTCTGCCCCCCGGAGAGCTTCCCCACCCAGCTCTCCTTCTTCTCGCCCAGGGAGACGAGGTCGAGGACTTCGTCCACCGTATTGGAGGTCTCGTAGAATGACCGGAAGAGGGACAGCGTCTCGTTCACCGAGAGCTTCTCGGCCAGCTGGGTCTCCTGGAGCTGGATGCCGAGGTGTTCGCGGAGGGCGCGGCCACCCGCCTCGTCCGACCACTGCATCCCCAGCACTTCGACCTCTCCGGCGTCGGGGAGGGTCAGCCCTTCGAGGATCTCGATCGTGGTGGTTTTCCCGGCGCCGTTGGGCCCCAGGAGTCCGAAGCATTCGCCGCGATGGATGGTGAGATCGAGTCCCGCGACCGCCGTGACGTCGTCGTATTTCTTGACGAGTCCCACGGTGTGGATGACTGGATCGTTGGGACCGTCAGTGTGCGGACTGCTCACCGGCCGCGTGCTTGTCGTCTTTCTCGGGCTGCATGGCGTTCTTCATCGCCAGGTCGAGCTGCATGTCGATGCTGTTCAGGCCGTCGTTCAGTGCCCGGATCTTCACGTTCATCCCCTGGCTCCGGCTGGCCACGACGGACAGGTTGCCGGCGAGGTCGCCCACCGTGCCCACCGGGGAGGTGAGCAGCTTCTGGCGCATTTGCTGCATTTCGCGGGCGATCATCCCCGAGAGATTGTTCACCACCGTGGCCTTGGCCGCCCGGTTCGACTCCAGCTCCTTCAAGGTCGCGCGGGTGTGACCGACGATCTTCTGGAGCTCGGTGATCTGATCGACTCTCCGCTGTTGACTCGCGCTGAGTTTGACGCCCGCCATCCGTGTTCCTCCCGTGTGCCCTGCGGCCAAACCTACTCGGTCTTAGGCGGCAGGGGTACGGACGGCCGCCACGGTCGGCACGGGGGTGTCGACCTCGACCAGCATCATCAGCAAGAACACGAAGACGACGATACCCGCGGACATGTAGAACGGGACGGTGTGACCGAGGGCCCCGTACGCCCAACCGGCGTACACAGGGCCAAAGATTGCCGCCAGGCCGCGATAAGTCTGCTGAACTCCCATGGTCACACCGATCTGCTTGGGATCAGCTCGATGGCTGACGAGAGCGGAATTCGCCGGAAACACCAGCGCGGTGCCCAAGGGCAGCAGGATCTGGGTCATCACGAAGATCGGGAGCGTGGGCGCCAGCGGCACCAGTATGAATCCGGCGAAAAGCAGCGTCGCGCCGATGCGCATCGTCTTCACCTCGCCGAACCGGGCGTTGAACCACCCCACCGGGGCCGCGCGCATGACCACCCCGACGACCCCGAAGATCATGAAGAAGTACCCGATCTGGTCAACGGAAATGCCGAACTTGTCGTGGAGGTACAGGGAGAAGATCGGCGGCAGCGCGTTGAAGCCGAGCATGGCGAACGTGTAGATCCAGATCAGCAGGGAAATCGGGCTACCGGGCTCGCTCAATACCTTGCCCGCAGGCTTCGTGATGTTCTGGTACGCGTCCCTCAGGGTGACCTGACGAACACCTTGAGGCGTGTAGTGAGCTACCCCGACCTGCGCCCATCTCGATTCGGGCAGCCACTTCCAGGCAAATGCGACGTTGATCAACACCAGCACCGCACCGAAGAGCCCAGGCGCAGCGTCGCCAAAGCGGTGCATGAACGAGCCGATGGCAGGGCCCACGACCACGCCGGCGCTCGTCGCCGCGGAGATCCACCCCAAGGCCTTGGCCCGCTCTTTCGGGAGCATCGTGTCCGCAACGTACGCCTGGACCACGCCCGTGGTCCCGCCACCGAGTCCCTGCACGAACCGGGAGAGGAACAGCAACCAGACTGTGGGCGCGAACGCAAAGACGACGTAGGCGACGGCCGAGCTTCCCAGTCCGACGAGCAAGGCCGGCCGGCGCCCGTAACGGTCTGACACGTATCCCCAGATGGGAGACGCGATGAGCTGGGCCACCGGGAAGGAGGCCACAAGGAGCCCGACCACGGCGGGAGTCGCTTTGAGATTTGTGGCATAGAGCGGCAAGAGGGGCCAGATGATCATCAGGCCCATCATGTCCACGAACGCCACGATCAACAGCACCAGCAGCCGCTTCAGTGAAGGGCTCAGATGCTTCCAGAAGTACAGGGGCGAGAGCGATGAAATCACCGACGAGCTCCGATGGCGAGGACGACGGCACTGACGATCATGAGCACCACACCGAACGCGGCCGCCACGCCGATTTCGTTCAGCCTCAGCGACGACAGAATTTCCATCGAAATGGGACGCGTGTCGTAAGTATAGAGTACCACCGACGTCACGAAGTCACCCAAGGCCGCCACGAAGGCCAGACTGGCGCCCGCCATCAGCGCCGGCGAAAGAAGCGGGAGACTCACCCGCCGGAACGTCTGCCACCGCCCCGCCCCGAGACTCGCCGCCGCTTCATCGAATGCCGGATCGAGCTGCCGATATCCTGCCAGAATCGCCCGTCCCGTCACCGGAATATTCCGCACCAGATAGGCCAACGGGAGGATCGCCGCCGTTCCTATCAACACCCAACGAGCCTCCAGGGGTTTCATCACGCTGAACGTGGTCGCCAGGGCGATCGCGAAGACCGTCCCGGGCAACGCCCACGGCAGTGCCACCAACGCCTCGATGATCCGGGACAGCCGCGCCCGGCGCCTCACCACCATCCACCCGGCCGCGAGGGCCAGCACGACGGCCCCTGCCGTACTTACCACCGCCATCCAGAGAGAGTTCACCAGCGGCGCGAGCCGCGCCGGCTCCTCGAGCAGACGGCGATAGTTGTCCAGGTTCAACACCGGAGGGAAGGCTTCGGTTGTCCACGTTGCGTATGGGACGAGCGAGACCAAAATCAGGGTCAAATGGGGCAGGAGCAGCACCACTGCGAGCACCCACCCCGCCACCGTCGCCGTCACCCGCGCCACCGGCGTTCGGATCACACGGCGCCGAGGCGCCGCGCCTTTCCCCAAGGACACCACTCCGACGTCACCCTCGGTGCGCCGCAACAGCACGAGCCCGGTCAGAGCCAGGAGCGCGAGGGCCACCGTCTCGACCATCGCCAGCGCGTCTTCGCCATTGAGCCGGGAGGCGACGATCTGGGTCGGCATGACCCGGAACCCGCCGCCGAAGACGTACGGCGCGGAGAATGACCCGAGTGCGGTCATGAACGTGAGCAGCGTGGCGCCGGCCAACGAGGGCCGGAGGAGCGGCAGGGTCACCCGAAAGAGCGTCCGCCAGCGCCCCGCGCCGAGCGCGTGCGCCGCCTCGATCATCGCGGCGTCGACCTTCGCGAGCCCCGCCCGGGTGAAGAGGTAGAAGTAGACGTACATCGAATACGCATGGACGAGCAGGATCGCCCCCGGTCCCTGCAGCTGCCAGGGCGCCTGTTGGAAGCGGAACACGTACTGCAAGGCCCGCGCGACGAAACCTGATTCGCCGTAGAGAAAAAGGAAGGCGATGACGCCCACCAGCGGAGGCAGCACGGCGGGGAGCGCGATCAACGAGCCGAGGAGTTTGCGTCCCGGGAACTCGAACCACTCGAAGAGGAAGGCGAGCGGGATCCCGATCACCGCCGCCAGGGCGACGCTGGCCACCGAGATCCAGCAGCTGGCCCAGAGTGCCCTCCACTCGGTGCTCCGGGACACGAAGGCGTGGATCGCGCTCGCGTGCCCCGCGTCGACCACCACGATGAGCACGGGATAGAGCACCAGCCAGCCGAGCAGCAGCGTGAGCAAGAGGCCCGACGACGATCGCTTCCTCA
>Ga0070730_10003055_pt1 | contig 15115 bp, 10 predicted proteins | sample Coa_R1_3_FD_66447 | JGI IMG/M metagenome (GOLD analysis project Ga0070730, IMG submission 66447) | Surface soil microbial communities from Centralia Pennsylvania, which are recovering from an underground coalmine fire - Coalmine... | ecosystem: Environmental > Terrestrial > Soil > Unclassified ...
CGGCGAAGCCTATGAGGAGATCAGCCAGACCGACGGCCGGCCCTACCTGGTCCAATACTTCGAGCGCGAGCGCCTGGAATATCATCCCGACAATCCGCCCCCCTACCGCATCCTCCTCGGCCTGTTGGGCCGCACCCTGACGCCTACCCGCGCCGCTGGCCCGTTTGCTGGGCTGGTGCCGCCGCCGCTGGGCCGCGCATTCTTCGCCGCCACCCGGCACAGCGCCGGCGGGGCCTTCCTGGCGTACTGGCAAGGACACGGCGGCCTGGCGCTGTTCGGCTACCCGATCAGCGAAGAGTACGACGCGGTCAGCCCGACCGACGGCCGGGTCTATCGCACACAGTACTTCGAACGCGCCCGCTTCGAGTGGCACCCCGAGCTCCCACTCCCCTACCAGGTCAGCCTCGGCCTGCTGGGTGGCGAAGTCCTCCAGGCGGCGGGGGTGCGTTAGACGAGTGACCGGTGACCGGTGACCAGTGACCAGTGGCGGGGTGGCAGCCACCGGCTAGCGTTGGAGGTAGAGGCCGCTCGTGGCCGATTTGAGTTGGACTGCCGGTGTGTCGTCCTCGTCTTCCGGCGCAGCCTGGCGCTGGGCCGGCGTAGCCGATTGGGGCGCCGGGGATACGGTCGCGAGATCGGACGCGCCGCTGAGCACGGCCTGGGCCGACAAGTCGGCGGCCCGCTCGAAGGGGTCATCGGGTTGGCTGATCGCCACCCCAGCCGGAGTGGGGATGCCATCCACTGGGCCTTTGGACTGCTGCACGGCATGCGCCGCTTCGTGGGCCAGCAGCTGCAGCCCGTCGGAGGTGCTGGGGTTATAGGTGCCGGAACGAAAATAAATGTCCGCGCCGGTAGTGAACGCGGTCGCGTCTACCGATTGGGCGAGATGGTCCGCCTCGTCGTCAGCATGGACGCGCAAGCCGGCGAGGCCGGTACCCAGGCCGGCTTCCAGGCGGCGCTGCACGCTCGGGTCCAGGGTCGCGCCGCCCCCGGCCGCCGATTGCAGCCGGCTGCCCAGATCCGCGGCCGGCTCCTTGCCGGCCGCGGGGGCGGGCGGCCCGAGCAGGCGACCTACCGCGCGATTACCCAGGGCCTGCTGTAACTGGAGGATCGCCTGGGCGGGCATACTGCCCCGCCCAGGCCCGATATGCGTGGCCACGGTCAGGGCGGTGGCCGGAGCGATGGGCGTGGCCGCGCGCGGCGCGTCTGGGTCAGGCCGCACCAGCCGCTGCCGGGCGGCTTCCTGATCATCGGCGAGGGCGCTGGTTCTCCTGCTCATAGTCGCACAATTCTCCCGCGCCCAGCGGCGCGCGGCGCTTCCTTACGCGATCATTACCGATCATCACCATTGTACTGCTGGAACGAATCGGTGTCAACGGGACGTTGCCTACTGCCTACTGCCTACTCGGACGCCTTGACCTTTGGGCACCCGGGGTGTATGCTTTCGGCCAAGGAGGGGCGGGCGACGATGCAGGAGCACGACAGGAACGGGGCGGGCCGCGGGGGCCGGCCGGCGGGGGTGTTGCTAGGCGGGGCGGCCCTGGCCGGCGCGGTGGCCGGCGGCACGCTCCTCTTGCGGCGCTTCGACGCCTGGGCCGTGCAGCAGATCACGCAGCCCGCCCGCCGCGCCGCGTTGGGCACCCCGGCCGACCTGGCGCTCGCCTACGAGGAGATCCGCCTGCGCAGTGAGGACGACGTCGACCTCTATGGCTGGCTGATCCCCGCGCCCGGCGGGCTGGCCCAGGCGCGGGCCACGCTGATCCTCGGGCATGGTCTCGGCGACACCATCGACGCCATCCTCGGCCATGTGGCCTATCTCCAGCCCGCCGGCTACAATGTGTTGCTGCTCGACTTCCGCGCCCACGGCCGCAGCGGCGGCGCGCACACGTCGGTGGGCTACCTGGAGCATCAGGATGTGGGCGCCGGGCTCCGCTACCTGGCCGGGCGCGGACTGTCCACCATCGGCATCATGGGCTGGTCGCTCGGCGCGGCCGTGGCCATCGTCAGCGCCGGGCTCTACCCGCAGATCGCGGGGGTCATCGCCGACAGCGGCTTCGCGCGGCTCGCCTCGCCGCTCGCCCGCGCCGCGGCCAGCACGCTCGGCCACCCCCCACTGCTGGCCCGCTTCGAAGGGTGGTATGGCGAGCACCTGGTCGCCCGCACCCTCGGCTTCAACGCGGCCGACGCCCGCCCCGCGGCGTTCATCGGCCGCATCAGCCCGCGCCCGCTGCTGATTATCCATAGCACGGGCGATACGCTGGTCCCCGTGGCCAATGCCCATGCCCTCTATGCCCGGGCAGGCCAGCCCAAGGCGTGCTGGATCCTCGCGGCCGGCGACCACACGCCGGGCGTCTTCGCCGTGTTTCCCGCCGAATACGGCCGCCGGGTCCTGGCCTTCTGGGATGGGGTCTTTGCCGGGCGCCCCGGGGGGAACGGTCGATGAGCACCGCGCCCGCGATCGGCGGGGCCCCGCCAGGGCCCCAACCGGCCAGCCCGGAGCCCTTCTTCTACGCCGGCGGCCGCACGGGCGTCCTGCTGATCCACGGCTGGAGCGGCTCCCCGGCCGAGATGCGGGGCATGGGCGCGTATTTGGCCGGCCAGGGCCTGACCACCAGCGGCATCCGGCTGCCCGGCCACGGCACCCAGCCCGCCGACCTCTTCGCCACCCGTTGGCAGGACTGGGCCGCCGCCGCCGGCCAGGGCTTGCACGACCTGCGCCGTCACTGCGATACCGTCTTTGTCGGCGGGCTCTCCATGGGCGCGCTGCTCAGCCTCTACCTGGGTGCCACGGCCCGCCCGCCCATCGCCGGAGTCATTGCCATGGGGGCGCCGATCTACTTCGCCGACCCCCGGATCGCCGTCCTCCCGTTCATGAAATATCTGATCCGCTGGCACACCAAGGGGCCATCCGACCTGATCGACGCGACGGCCCGGGAGCGTCTGTGGCATTACCCACGCGTGCCCACCCATTCGATCCACCAGATGAGCCTGATCGGGCGCGAAGCCCGCCGCCTGTTGCCCCAGCTGCGGGTGCCGCTCCTGATCATGCAGGGGCGCCACGACAAGGCGATCCCGCCCGGCTGCGGCGAGTACCTCTACGCGCAGGCGGCCAGTCCCGACAAAACGCTGGTCGTCTATGAGCATTCCGGCCACGGCATCACCGAAGATGCCGAGCGCGAGGCCGTCTGGGCGCGGGCCGCCACCTTCATCCAGGAGCACACGCCCCCGCATAGCCCGCCGGCATAAGCAAATCACGCCTGTATTGAGCCCTCTTTTGGCCTGCCCACCCGACGGCCCAAAAGTAGCACAAACGTGCAACATTGGCCCCAATATGGTATAATAATGCTGTTAGATCCAAGCTAATTCCGTCAGTAGGAAAAGCAGCACAGGCCCAAAATCAGCGGTAAACCAGACCACTCTCCGACCGGGAGACGCTGAGAACTGCCTACTGCCTACCGCCTACTGCCTACTCGCAGGAGGTTCCCGGTGTCTGTAGACAAAGACGTGGTCGACGTAGCCGCGGCGACGAAATCCCATGAGTATGGCGCCAGCAGCATCCGCGTGCTGAAGGGCCTGGAAGCCGTGCGCGTCCGCCCCGGCATGTATATCGGGTCCACCGATCAGCGCGGTCTGCATCACCTGGTCTATGAGATCGTCGACAACAGCGTGGACGAAGCGGTTATTGGCGCGGCCGACCATATCGACGTCGTCATCCAGGCGGACGGCATCGTCCGGGTCAGCGACAACGGCCGGGGCATCCCCGTGGATATCAACCAGGAAGAGAACAAGTCCGGGCTGGAGCTCGTCATGACCGTGCTACACGCGGGCGGCAAGTTCGACTCGGAGAACTACAAAACCTCGTCCGGGCTGCACGGCGTGGGGGCCTCGGTGGTCAACGCCCTATCGGAATGGGTACGCGTCGAGGTCCGCCGCAATGGCAAGGTGTATGCGCAGGAGTACCGGCGCGGCATCCCGACCGGTCCAGTCGCCGTCGTCGGCGACGATCCGACCGGCCGGGGCACGACGACGTACTTCCAAGCGGACGGCGCGGAGATCTTCGAGACCACGGACTATGATTACGAGTTCCTGGCCCAGCGCTTCCGGGAGATGTGTTACCTCACGCGCGGCCTGGAGATCACCTTTGTCGATCAGCGCGAAGACCGTGAGCGCGAGACCACGTTCTATTTCGAGGGCGGTATCTACTCCCTTGTGCGCCATATGAATCGCCGCCGCACGGTGCTGACCAAGCCCTTCTATGTCGGGAAGACGGTCGAGAAGACGGGCGTCGAAGTGGCCCTGCAGTACAACGACAGCTACACGGAGTCGGTGTTCGCCTTCGCCAACAACATCAACACGATCGACGGCGGCACCCATATCACCGGCTTCCGCTCCGCGCTGACCCGCACCCTCAACGATTATGCGCGCAAAAGCGGGATTCTCAAGGAGAGCGAGGCCAACCTGACCGCCGACGATGTGCGCGAGGGCCTGACCGCGATCGTCAGCGTCAAGGTGGTCAACCCCCAGTTTGTCAGCCAAACGAAGGACAAGCTCGGCAACGCCGAGGTCCGCGGCCATGTGGAGGCCGTCGTCGGCGAGGCCCTGCAGCAGTTCCTGGAAGAGAACCCCGCCGACGGCCGCAAGATCATCGAGAAGTGCCTGATGGCCGCCCGCGCCCGCGACGCCGCGCGCAAGGCCCGCGAAGTCGTGCGCCGATCCATCGGCGACGGCGGCACCCTGCCCGGCAAGCTGGCCGACTGCTCGGAGCGCGACCCGGCGCGCAGCGAGATTTTCGTCGTCGAGGGTGACAGCGCCGGCGGGTGCTTTTCTGGTGAAACTCGCGTGGCCCTGGCCTCTGGGATCACCAAGACTTTCGAGGAACTAGCTGCTGATTGGGCGCTGGGCATCCAGCACTTCGGCTATGCCACGAATGAGACCGGGGATATCCGTATCGTGCCGCTGGGGGAGCCGCGATTGACCAAGCAACAGGCGGCGCTCGTGGCAGTGACGCTGGACAACGGGGAGCGGATTCGCTGCACCCCTGATCACCTCTTCCGCCTGCGCGATGGCGCCTACTGCCCGGCCAACGCGCTTCAGCCGGGCCAGAGCCTGATGCCGCTCAAGACTCGCTTGACCACAGAAGACGAGCAGCCAAGTCCCGGCTATGAAATGGTCTTAAGCCAGGCGGTAGATAGCGGTAATGTTCGGCAGGCTTACGAGCAGCGACCACTGCAATCCGCAAGCACTCTGGTGAGCTACAATCGCCTTATCCAGGACCATTTCGCAGGCGATGCGCAAAAGATGCTGGAAGCGGCGGCCAACGTGAACTGCAAGGTCGTTTCAGTGCAGGTGCTGGAAGAGCGCGCCGACGTTTATGACCTGACGGTGGATCGCTATCACAACTTCGCGCTGGCGAGTGGTGTGTTTGTGCATAATAGCGCCAAACAGGGCCGCGATCGCCGCTTCCAGGCGATCCTGCCCTTGCGCGGCAAGATCCTGAACGTCGAGAAGGCCCGCCTGGACAAGATGCTGGGCAGCGAAGAGATCAAGGTGCTGATCACCGCCCTCGGCTGCGGCATCGGCGAGACCTTCGATCTGGCCAAGCTCCGCTACCATCGCGTGGTGCTGATGAGCGTGGCCGGCGACGAGCCCACCCTGGTGATGGACGATACCGGACGCACGGAGTTCGTCGCCATCGGCGACTTCATCGACGATTGCCTGGACGGGCGGCGGGAGCGGGAGCGCTATCAGGTGATGGCCTTCGATCAGGCGACGCATGCCACCCGGTTCCGCCCGCTCAAAGCCGCCATCCGGCATGCCCAGGACGAGCCGCTCTACCGGATCACGACTCGCTACAATCGCTCGGTCAAGGTGACATCGTCACATAGCGTCTTCGTCCTAGACAATGGGCAGGTGCGCCTCAAGAAAGGCAACGCAGTGCGACCCGGCGATCTGCTGGTGGCGACGCGCCGCCTGCCGCGTCCCGCAACGGGACCGACCCAGGTGGATTTGCTGCGCACATTCTATGAGGCCGGGCTGACAGATGCGCTGTATGTGCGCGGCGAGGCGGTACGCCAGGTGGCCGCCGGCCGGATGCGGGCCAGGGTGGCGCGCCCGGAGTTATGGGATGAACAGCGGGTCGTGTTGCCGGGGACGGGCTGGCAGGAATTGGTCGCGCACCGCCAGGCGGCCGGCTTGAGCCAGATGCAGGTGGCGTCGGCCATCGGCGTCAAGCAGCCGATCACGATCAGCCACTGGGAACGGGGGGGGAATCGCCCCATCGTCTCCCACTTCGCGCAGTATCTCCAGGCGATTGGCTGGGCCGGCGATCTGCCCTATGAGTTGCTTCCGTCCAAGATCGAGGAGCGGCTGGCGCAGGATGATACCAGCCGGAATGCGCGCTGGCGCAAGGTGAGTTGCTACAAGCCCCTGCGGGATTTCACGGTAGACGAATTGGCCACGCTGGGGCCGGATGTGCAGTTGGTACCCCAGGCCCACGGCGCGAAAACCTTCGGCCGCTACCTGCCTGTCAGCCACGAGTTGTTATGGTTCCTGGGCTGGTATGTGGCCGAGGGCACGCTGAGTGCGCACCAGGTCAGCCTGAATCTGGGCAAGAAAGATGAGCGGTTCATCGCCGAACTGGCGAAGGCCATCGAGACGGTCTTCGGCGAAACCCCGCGCCGCTACGACGACCCCGACAGCGCGGGGATCAAACTCTACTTCCATAGCGTGGCCGCGGCCCGTCTGCTGCGCGCCTGGGGGCTCGGCGAGCGGGCGCACGAGAAGCGGCTGCCCGATATCGTGTTCAGTCTGCCGGAGGCCCTGCAGCTGGCCTTTTTGGAAGGCTATTTCCTGGGCGATGGCACGACCATAGGCAAGAACCTGTCGTTCACGACCAACTCCCCGGTGCTCAAGAACGGACTGCTGTATCTCCTGGGGCAACTGGGCCTGATCGCTACGACCTGCGAGCTGCAACCGTCGACTGCGCCCGATGCGCTCATCCAGACGCAGCACTCCTATTACCAGGTTACCATCTGCAGCAAAGAGCAGATCGCGCAATGCCGGCCGATCTGGGCCCGCCACGCGAATGCGCCGCAGTTAGACGCGCTGTTGGCCCGCCCAGCCCACAAAGCCCAGGACTATATCCCGATCAGCGACGACCTCATGGGGCTGGAAGTGATCACGGCGGAGCAAATCGATCCCGTAGGCACGTATGTCTACGACTTCTCGGTCCAGGATGACGAGAACTTTGTCTGCGGCACGGGCGGCCTGTGTATGCATAACACGGATGCGGACGTCGATGGCGCCCATATCCGCACCCTGCTGCTGACCTTCTTCTTCCGCCACATGGAGCCGCTGATCCAGGACGGCTATCTCTACATCGCCCAGCCGCCGCTCTATCGCGTGGCGCAGGGCAAGAACGCGCGCTACGTCTACACGGAGGCGGAGCGTGAAGCGGCCGCAGTCGAGCTAGGCGGCAACGTCACCATCCAGCGCTACAAGGGCCTCGGCGAGATGAACGCCGAGCAGCTCTGGGACACAACGATGAACCCCGAGAGCCGCACCATGCTCCAGGTGACCATCGACGACGCCATCCAGGCCGACGAGACTTTCGACATGCTCATGGGCAGCGAGGTCGCCCCGCGCCGCAAGTTCATCCAGACCCACGCCAAGAACGTGCGCAATCTGGACGTGTGAGACGGGTATCGTTAGCTGTAGGATGTCGCACGGATTGCAATACATGAGGTATGTCCATAGATACTGAAAATTAACGATAAATCGGGAAGTGTAGATTCAATAATCAAGAGTACAGAAAGAATAATTAAAGAGACTAGAGCCGCTTTGGGGATCGTGGAAACAATCTAAAAGCGACTCTAGTTTTCCTCATTAGGGATGAGGCTATGAATAGTAGAATAATTAGATCCTCTAAAGACCGTGCCAGCATAGATGATCGTCCTGAGACTGCGTCGAGATCGATGCTTTTACAGTTGTGTAGCACCTGCTACAAACCATCCTGCCACGATGGTTGCGCTTCTGTATTCCGCACACTCTTGGAGCCTATTCGCTGCCCCGATACACTACTTGAGACCCATGCTGTATGTCCTTTTTGCTTAGAACTATACCCCAGCACTTGGTCACATGCCGAACGCTGCCTATTTGCTGCACAGCAAATATACCTCCGCGCTGGAGGATGGTCCACTCCGCTCTCTGGGCGTTTGTTAAAATCTCTGCGACAGTCTGCATCTCCTTACCAAATACCATTGATCAATCTTCTACGCTATCTGCTGACTGAAGTAGGTGTGCGTGAGTTTACTGTTGTGCCTATCCCTATGGGATCTCCAGGTCGTAGAGATCGCTGGTTAGAGATTGTGCAAGCGTCTGTTGCCAGCATTCCAGGAGCCACCGTTGTATCAGTACTGGCGCGTAATAAAGAAGAGTCCACCCGTCAAAGCGTCGCACAACAGCGTAGAGCTATAGTTCTTCGAGAATATTCAATTAAGCCAGTGGAAGCATCTTTAATCCGAGATCGAGTGACTATACTGCTTGATGATAATGTCACGACTGGCGCCACAATACTTCAATGCACAAGGCTTTTGCAAGGATTCGAACCGGCCGAATTAATCCCAATGGTCATAGAGCGCAACCTAGCAATCCGATTGCTCCAGCAATGCCCGACACTAACAGTAGCTGACTGCGCTTACTACAAGCCTGGATCATAAAGAATGTTAAGATCTCAGGTACTACAGAATTCCGGGTTCCATGATATGAGAGGTGTATTATGGTTTCAGAAGTAGGTACTGCAAAAACCCAGTTAGGTAATTGGATTCGTGAGATTATGGACTGGATAACATTTCCCAGTCCTGATCGCCGGTATTTAGATGAAATTACTACATCTGAGATCGTTGATCTAGCTTATGGAGAAGGCTCTAAACTTGCGGGAGCTTATTACGCTCATGCACTCTTTCCGCCAGGAGTAGAGATCGCTGAGGCCCAACGTGGGCGAGGTATTAGTTCCTCGATGAGCGTTTCCTTCCCTGTTAGAATTGAAGATGAACATTGGGGATATGAAATACTCTTTCGAGCGGCCCGCCCTTCGATGCTAGCGATTGGCTGGGGTCGGCGCTTCCCTGGAAGGAAGCCACCAATGGAAATCCCCAATGAGTTATTGAATCCCCAAATTGAGGGAATCAAATATCGATTGCGGGAATCGAATGAAGAGCGGCTTTCGGTTGTAGCAGGTCCTGTTCAGACAATCAACGAAACTATAAATGGTGAATCCAGACAAAATCTCAATCAAAACATGAACTTGCCCTTCGCAGAGGTTTCGCAAACATATGGCTATGTAGGTCGGACAGGCAGATTATATTTGAGAGGCCGACCCAATGGGCTTCAACCATTGGCACGAATCCCCAGAAAAATTAGATCGTGCTATTTACGATCTTTGTGTTACAGCGCAACGGTTCGAATCCAAGTGCAATGGGAGCAGCGTGAGCCAGATCAAGGAAGGCTGACAATTATCCTCCAATTGGAGGATCCTGAAGAACAGATACAGGATAAACGGGATATACTTCTCAGCGCGCTTATCTTACCACATCTAAGAATCACTTTGCATGGTGCCCAAGCCGAGATTTCGGTTCAACAGTATGCTGAAACAAAGAAAAGGCTTGTCAAACTCACCGAAGAGGAACGGCAGGATGAGTTTTCCCGACGACTCTATCAAGTAACACAATCAGGATGTATTGCGACACATGACCCTCAAAATCCTCAATGCCTGACCATGACTACGTTCGGGGTGTTCGATACGCCCCGGGAAACTCCCACACAAGGGCCATCTGTAGATATTCTTACGCGTGGTCCAGACGATCTACTAGCTAATTTACTGAATTGTAGCGAACTCACTCGCGAATTTATTCGTGAGAGATGGCTTATTATCCGCAACATTCTACAGGCGGCTAGTGAAGCATTTAGTTTTCAACATTTTTATCAATTTCAATGGGAAGCTATTAGTACACATCTGGAAACCGAAGCTACTGGACGTGATCATGTGGTCACAATTGTTCGTGCTCCTACTGGAGCAGGCAAGACTGTTGTTTTTATGATCAATGCAGCAATCTCAGCCCTCTGTGGTGTAGAGAGATCTACTTCAGCATTGTTATTCCCGACCCGATTGTTAAGTGAGGATATGTTTCGTCGGCTCACCGGCTTCATCTATCAGATGCGTAGACGCCTACCTGATTTGAATGTACGTGGTAGTGTGTTTATGGGCCAAAGCGACCCCTTGTACAAGCTCTTACTCAACCCTCAGCCAGGCGAAACAATGTACCACTATGGAAACTGTCCTGTATGTAAAGATCCTAACAGCTATCTTAGAGCAGAATCTTATGGTGCTGATGGAAAACTCGTGCCAACATGCCCACAATGCGGACATGTTGTCACATATATGTTCAACTCGCATGATGATGTAGTTGCATACCTTCCGGACATCTTGATTACAACACCCGATATGCTGTTCTATACGGCTACTGTCAAAGGCTATGAATTGGCAGAATACGGGTTGTTAGGAGCCCCCATACGACGGTGTGAGAAATGCGATAGAGCTTGGCCTGCTGCTGGATTCATTCTTGAGCCAAAGAAAACGCGATGTCGAGACTTTCGGCGACAATCTACATGTGACGGCACATTTGGCACAAAGGTTGAAACTAAACCAATCCGTTACATGGGGTATGATGAAGTTCATAACTACACTGGGCGCATGGTTATCTATATGTCTGTATTCCTTGCTATGCTTGAGCGTATGCAGCAAATTCTCGTTAATCCACGTGCATTACGCATACGGTATGAAATGGCAACAGCAACGATTGCTAATGAGCAGGAGTTGCTTACAGCACTAACTAGACGAAATGCTGCGGCTGGAGAGATCATCACGATTCCTCGCAACGACCAATTCTTTGATCACTTTGAAATTAGCCCTGACAGGATCAGACACCGTGTTTTGGTAACTTTACCTACTCTCCACACTTCGCGTGCGGTTATTACCCGTGCGCTCCTGAGTTCGTTTCAGAACTTGCGCACAGCGACTGGTGAGCTAAAACAACGTCTCGATAACCTTACCTTAATACCTGATGCTTGGGACTTCCTACTCGGCTATGTTTTCAAAATTGATGATGGCATCGACCTACGCCGAGCACTCAAGGATTACTACTACAATAGTGGTCTAGGTAACCTGCGTGTGGAATTTCTCAGCGGACAAGCACCCAAGGACCAAATTAGCCGCATTATCAATCAAGCCAGCAAAGGCGATTTAGATGTACTACTGGCGAATCTCGTAGTAAGTCTCGGAGTTCACATTGAAACTCTCAACCACATGTTTTTATTTGGTGTTCCAGGCAGCTATACTGAGTACGCTCAAATCGCAGGGCGTACAGGGCGAGGGGAGGTAAGTGGGCACCTCAACATCGTTTTAGTACCTAATATGCCACGAGACACACACTTGTACCGGCACTTCCACACGGTTCTTTCAGATGTGGCAGGCTATTATGACTCGCCCCCAGTTCGCAGTACTAACCTATACTGCTCTGAAGAAATTTTCGGTAACGTCACCAAAGGGTTGCTTGCAGTTCTGTGTTTGCATGACTCAAAATGGTCTCACCAAGATGGGGTCTTAGCTACTATACAAGAGTATAAGCAGACAGCGATTCGTAATACGATCACGCGATTGCTATGTAATGATCCAGATTTGCACGTAGCAACCCAACAAATTGTAACGACGCAATTCCGCAATTTATATAACCAGATTCGCCTTAACAAGGGTTTTCTAGCACCGCTGATGGCTGACGGCGGATGGCTTTTAGATAGTTTACGTGGCCGAGAAGATAGAGTAGTGTCCGTTACATGCACAGATAAAAGCCTTCTGGATCTTGTTAGTCAAAATAGCCGGCGCCGTTAAACAGTGGAATGTAAGCTGATAATTAGTATTGCAACGACGGTTTGTGCCTGAGAAGCCACGATTTTGTCCTGGTTTGCAGGTATAAACCGTCGTTGCAATATTAGGAAGTGAGCATTAGTATGAGACGTAATCTAAATAAGCTACCCTACTTAAGCCCATCAGTAATTGTGTATGGAAGATTTCCGGATGCCTTCCTGCATTTGCCTAATATTATTGGGCGAGTATCTAGCATTGAACATGCTGATGGTGCTCGACGTAATCCGATGACACAATACGTTCTTGAGAAGATTGCCAAACGTATCATCGAAGAAGAATCGCTAATAGACAGGCATCGAGGGGAAGCTAGACGGCGACGCAAGCAAAAGAATCCAGATGCACAGAATGCCACAACAGAAAACAACTTACTCAATGAGCTAATGGGGGATGTACAGATCCCGGAAAATGCTGACTTAGATCTAGATGATGCTAGTGAGGAATTTCGCCGAGTCCCCCGCCTGTCATTTCTACCTATAGATGTAAATACTGTAATACGGACGCATATCTTTCCTCGGACCTTCTATTGCAGTTGTGGTCATCTGGAGGCAATTGATCCTCAGAATCCTCCAACTACCTTAACATGCCCATGCTGTAGTAACGGGCAATTACGTCAAGAGGTCATCGTGTTTGGTTGTAGTCGCTGTGCGAATATCCATGAATTAACTCCTAAAGGAGCTATGGATCCCGCTACCAAACGACGCAAGACTATCCAACTAGGTGATTTTCTAGGTGGAGCGCCACCATGCCCAGACTGTACAAAAGGCCACCTCCACTTGGAAAAAAAGAGAGCAAATCAAGTTGAGGACTGGGAGTGGCGCTGTCAGACCTGCAAGCAGTATCGAGAGAATGTCGAGGATCAATGCTTAATTTGTGCGCTACGAGGGACTGATGAGGATGCGGCGAGCGTAATTCGGATGACTGGCTTTACAGCAACAGCGGCCGGAGTTTATACACCTCTCTTGGACTCCCAAATGTTCGTTGGCGACAGTCCTATTGATCCACAGACAGTACATAGTATTGCTCAGCAGGCTGGACAAAACTGGGAAGATTACTTTGATCTACAGCAAGCGATTTCAGATGGGTTATTCGACCGGGATCAGGTAGATCAAATCCAAAACGCCTGCATTGCTAATGTGTACTTAATGAAAGATATGAGCGTAGTAACAACTACCTATGGCTATCGTGCAGGTAGTGTGATGAACCATCCATTATCGCCCGTCGCGCCTGAAGAACGCGAAGCTATACTTTTTCGCGATCCTATACATGCTGTTGAGTATCTGTGTTATGGAATGATCAACAAGGGTGCAGCCCTTGTAATTGAGCTTGATCCGGGCCGTGTGCTAGAGAGACTCGGGTTGGGTAGCCCCACAGAAGGCTCATTAGCGTACTGGCAGCACATCGAACAAACACGAAAAGCGTTTGAGTTAGCAACCCTGCGGGATTTATTGGAAGGTAGCGATAGACAACTTCTAATTTTTCGTGCTCTACACGCATTGGAACACGCAATGTTGTCTAGTGCTCGGCGGCTCATTGGCGATGATGTACTTGGCTCGAAACTATTCCTAGAAAAAGCTATGTTACTGATTTATGAGCGTGAGGCTAGTGGCCGTGGTGGAGTCGTACAGGTAATCAACGAGGGCAAGGGGTTACTAGCACTACTTGCTGACGCACAGGATCATGTAGCAGGTTGTGCGCAAGGTTGTAGAGATGGATGCCCTTCATGTATCTATATCCGCGATCAACATTGTCACTACACAGCAGAAGATGTAGGATACCGATGGCTGCCCCCTAACGCCCTCCTCTCACGAGCAGGTGCTCGCCAGTTGCTGCTCAAAGACAGTGACTTATAGGTTTCATAATTTGCTGGTCTACAGAGTGGTGGGCACTATAAGAGACAAGAGGCAGAGATCTGAGGCTTCTCAACAGATTGCTCTAAGCGCCGTATAGACTTTGTGCAGAGAAAGGAAGCAATATGGAGACTCACAGCTCTTGCCAATGGAGGAGGTACAGCATTGCCTACCTGACGGTACTGAGCGGTTTGGGTTCCATTAAAGACCCAATCATCAGGAAATGCTTGTAAGCGGGCGGCTTCTCGTACTGTAAGATGGCGAGGTTCTTCGGGGTGAATAAAAGGCCGCCCTCCTCCCTGACTAGATCCAACCAATACTGTGCCACTTGGTGCATCCCATCGTAATCGATCGGTATGGTCCACACGATCTCGGCCACCTGGAGGCACTTGAGTATATCGATCACGGACCTTATTACCGTGAACGCGACGTTCACTATTTGGAAGATCTTCTGGTATATCCCGCAAAACGTCTTCCACATACCGATAAGATGGACGGTGATCACTGTAATTTTCTTCTGATCCACGTGGTCGATGCGTCGCAGTAGGTGGGGCAATCCAACGACGCCAGCAGACATCTGCTCGAAATCCGACCAGGAATACTCGAGATCGATCCTGGGGCACACCAAAATCTAGTGCATTTAACCGCCATGTTTGAATATGAGGATAATATCTGTGCTTGAAAGACTTAAGAACCTCTTGGTAATCTGTGCCTCCATTAACGGTCAGAAAACCTTCCACATTCTCCATGACAAACACTCTGGGTCGGGCTTCATTCACTATCCTCACAAATTTCAACATAAGTGTTCCGCGCTTATCTGCCAGTCCTTTTCGCTTGCCTAGAATACTATTCGACTGACAAGGTGGACCACCGACCACTAAATCTACCTCACCTATCCGTAGTCCTGCGTGCGCTAGAATACGGGCTGTAGAAAGCTTATGTAGATCGCCTCCATGATCACCCTTTTCATTCCCAATAACATGTATCTGAGGACGATTCTTAAGGATCGTAGTACGGGCGAAAGTATCAATCTCAACACAGACAGCCGGGGAAAAGCAAAAATCTTGAGTACTGGCTTGTTCTAATCCTAAATCGAGGCCGAATCCACCTGAAAACAGGCTTATATAACGAAGTTGGCGTGGTGGCTGCTGAGTTACCAAAGGCACATGCTCACCCACTTAAACAAAGATTCTTTATTATACCCCTGTTTTGAGGTCACTGTCAAGGAATTTTGTATGAGGATGTGCCAGATTCTATGAGAACTAGGGCGCAGCGTGCTAACTTCCCG
>Ga0070730_10003056_pt1 | contig 15114 bp, 8 predicted proteins | sample Coa_R1_3_FD_66447 | JGI IMG/M metagenome (GOLD analysis project Ga0070730, IMG submission 66447) | Surface soil microbial communities from Centralia Pennsylvania, which are recovering from an underground coalmine fire - Coalmine... | ecosystem: Environmental > Terrestrial > Soil > Unclassified ...
GTTCACGGAGCGGCTGAAGCTCTCGATCCTGCTGTTTGACGAGATTGAGAAGGCAAGCGACTCGCTGTGGCAGTTGCTGCTGGGAATTCTCGACAAGGCGACGCTGACGCTGGGCGATAACCGCCGCGTGGATCTGTCGCAGTGCATCATCATCATGACGTCGAACCTCGGAGCAGGCGAGATGATGAACCTGGTGGATGGCGGGTTCGGATTCGCTCCGAAAGTCGTCGAGGTTGATGAGTCTTTCGACGACAAGATTCAGCGAACGGCCGTTGAAGCGGCGCGGCGCAAGTTCACGCCGGAGTTCATGAACCGCATTGACAAGACCGTCGTGTTCAAGACATTGCGCGATGAACATCTGTCGCAGATCCTGGACATCGAGTTGGGCATGGTACAGCAGCGCGTGTTGATGGCGGCCGGCACAAATCAGTTTGTGTTTAACTGCACGCCGGCGGTGAAAGAGTACCTGCTGAAGGAAGGCACCGATCCGCGTTACGGCGCGCGGCACTTGAAGCGGGCCATCGAGCGGAACCTGGTATTCCCGCTAGCCAATCTGGTTGCAACCGGACAAGTAAAACTGGGCGACTTCGTTCGGGTTGACATGGCTTCGGAGAGCAAGATGATCTTCGTCAAGGAAGCCGAAAACGCAATGGCTCCCATGCTGCTGGAACGCTATGGAACCGCGGCGGTCAATCAGCCCGCAGCCAAGGCGGCGCGCACAGCGGCTGGGAATCGCCGCGACTTTGGAACTCCGTCGCCGGGAGTGGCGGAGAGCAAGTAAGGAAGCTGCTAGCTGCTAGCTAACACGAAAGAGTTTTGTACGACCCTCGCTAGACCGCATCTCGCGAGCGTTCTCATAGGCGCCGGGATTCTTACCGGCGCCTTTTTTCCTTGCGGCACACGGTCGAACTGCACAGAGTCACTGCACTGTGAAGGTCTGCTTGCTATTAGCCGAGCCGTTAGGGGTTCCAAGCGCGACCTTTCCGGTTACCGCGCCCGTTGGAACCGTGGCCTGAACCAAGGACGGGCTTAGTACTGAGAAATTGCTGGCCGCTACGCCTCCGAAACTTACCTTAGTAGTCCCGTTGAAGCCTCCGCCTGTGATATTCACCACCGTTCCTGCCGAGCCACTTAAGGGGTCAAGGCTGGTGATTTTGGGGAGTATGTGAACGGTCTGCTGGCTCTGGAGCTGCTGACCGGTTGCGAGCGTCACTGTGGCGAGCCCGTCAATCGCCCCGCTCGGGACATAGGCAGTGAGATAGGTGTCGGAACCCGGTGCAAATCGTGCTGTAGCGCCTCCGATGCTGACGCTGAAGACGCCCGTCAGATTCTGCCCGAGGATTATCACCGGTTGATCAAGAATCACCCACCAATTGCAGCACAGTGCGATGTTGGTGTTTATGTTAGGGAGAGTCAGGCTATAGAAGACACCGTACCCTCCCACGTCGGTTCCATTAAATCCGCCGGTGGAGGTTAGGCCATAGATCACCCCATTGGTGTCTTCCATCATGGTCGTTCGTGCCTGCGCGCCGGGGAAACCTGCGAGGACTCCGGTGAAGTCGAAATACGAAGTGAACACTCCTCCTGGTGTGATCTGGAAAATGTTACCGGAGTTGTCGCTACCCTCCCCACCGGAGGACGTCGTTCCGTAGAGATTTCCGTCCGTCGCAAGCAAGAGTCCCGCATCCGGGTTAGAGCCACCAATTGCGCCGGAGGGAAAGTTGTGGAGCGTCGTGAGCTTAAAGGGCTTTACGGTGAATTTGAAAATCGTTCCAGCGGCATTCTGGATGTCGTAATAAGTCGTGCCGTAGAACGTACCGTTGCCTGCCTGGGCCAGGGGAGCACCTGGGTTACCGCCATCTGAGTTCCCGGTAAAGTTGTACAGAGTCTGTATCCCCCCCGTTGTCGTCATGCGGAAGATCGTTCCTTCAAGGTGCGTTCCACCGCTACCAGTCGTGCCATAAAAGTTTCCGTCGGCAGCCAAAAGAAGAGGGCCGTTTGGGATTCCGGGCACTTTGTTGGGCAGCAGCTGGTAGGTTCCCGCTGGGGGCGTCACCCGGTACGTAGCACCTGAGTGGGTCATGCCATAGAGTTTCTTGTCCTTACCCTCGACTGGGGGAACCATGGGGCTATCTTCACTGGGACCGAACTGGTGCAGGACGGTGAGTGCGCTGGTTGAGGGGTTGAAGCTGAAGAGCGTGCCCAGGCTATCGCCGTAAGTGCCGCCATCGAATGTCGCACCGTAGAAATTGCCGTCCACCGATGAAAGGGTCAGCGCTCCGATCGGATTCGCGCCTGTCGTCGCTCCGTCGAAATCCCATAAGACGGTATACCCTGCCCCGGAAGGATTGACCCGGAAGATGGTTCCGTATCCAAATCGGCCTCCATATTCGGTCGTTCCGTAAAGATTGCCGTCAATCCCTTGCGTTAACCGTCCACGATCCCATGGGGTGCAGCCCGTGCCACAGTCAAAATCGTGCAAATCCTGATAAGTCTGAGCGCACAGAGGCGCGGCGACCAGGAGCAGCACCAGCGCGTAAGCGAGCGGCAGGCGGCGCGAGTGGACGGCCCGGGATGTGGGAACGTCAGAATCGGTTGAAAACAGCCCACCCAAGGCTCTTGGCATAACGTTTGTCCTCCCCTGGTTTGTGTTTTTCGCGAGATGCCCCAAACAAATTGAGCGCAGCTTAATGCGACCTGGTGGCCGAGTCAAATGAACTGTTCTGAATTCTGGGTGACCGGATAAGTCTTGTAGTTGCAATGATACGCAGGAAGCTGTGACCCGTAACTCTTGACGGAAATGAGTCGCTATCCAAACTTCCTTATTGAGTTAGACCCCTTGCGTTGATAAGGCGGCGTGTCCTAATCGGGGTGAGCCGCCTAATTCTTTCCCGCCGGGGCGCGCCGCTTCAATTCTTCGCCCCAGTGCAGAACGATGTTGAGTTGCTTCGCGCTGGCAGCCGCCTCTTTCTCTTTGATCATCAGGAGATGTTGGCCGTCAGGAGCGACGTCGTAGTTTCCTTGCCCGACGTAACCCCCGCCTTCAAACAGAAGGCGCGGAGTTCCCGCTTTGAAGCCAGGCTGCGTTTGCACCGTAACGCTCATCATCTTGTCCTCATTACGGTAGAAAATTTCATGTCCGTCGCGTGACCAGCGAGCATACATACCGCCGGAATTGGAGATCATCCATTTTCCGCCCGGGCCGGGATAAGGCTGTACGTAAATCTCATCCCTGCCCGTTTCACTGGAGTTGTATGCCACCCAATGGCCATCGGGAGAGAATTGCGCCACGTCCTGAACCGCCGCGGATTGCAGGAACGGCTGCACCTTCCGGCTGCCGTCCAAAGCAAGGGTGTAGGTTCCAATCCCGCCATTAGGCGTGTGCTTAGTAAGCAGGAGCGTATGGCCATCAGGAGAGATGGAGTAAGGAGTAGCGCCAACATCCTCGAAGTCGTCGCCAACGATAACTTGTTCGCTGCCACTGCCATCAGCCGCCTTGGTACGAAAAGAAAAGACGGGAACTCGGGCGCGGTAGAGTAGGGTGCGATTGTCGGGCATCCAGAGCGGAAATGAAACCCCGCTGGTGAAAGTCAGGCGCATCAGAGTGTTTCGTGCGATGTCGTAGATCCATAAGTCCTGTTGCCCTCCGCTCAGGATCTCGACAGCTATGCGTTTCCCATCAGGGGAGATGCGTGGCGCCGTATACGGATTGAGAGGTGCGGGAAGCTCTTTCGCATTTCCCTGGCGATCCACCCAGGCCAGAGCGAGTTCCGGCGGACGTGCGTTTCCGGGAACGTACGCGAGCAAACCTGAATCACTTACGTCGTATTCGGCACTTCCGCTGGTTCCCGCCGTGGTGATAATACCCTCCTGCGCCGGGGCGGGAGAGCCGGTTACTTGCAGATGAGCCACGTCGAACGGAACGGCCATCAGAGCTCCGGCATGGGCGTACACAACATAACCGGGGGACACATAGCGCGCGTAAGAACCGCCTTCGATGATTGTGCGCCACTTGCCCGTCTTCAGCGACAGCACGGCAATGCGAGCGTCGTCAAAGGAGGCCTGGGTATCCAGCTGGATGGTGAACAGCACAGCGTTATTGCCGGGCAGAACCTGCGGCCAGCGATGACTCCTTTCATGGTTCTTCGGTTCGGGGGTGGTGAGAACTACAGGGGTGCCGCCGGAAGAAGCAATCCGCAGCAGTCCGGAACCAAGATTGGGCGCGAAAATGATGGTGTCGTCAGTCATCCAACTGCCGCCATGAGGAATCGGGGCGTCGGCGAGAGTTATCGCCAGGCCTCCCCCGACCGGAACCTTCAGCATCTTGCCATTCGCGAAGAATCCAACCCATTGGCTGTCGGGTGAGTAAAAGGGCTGGGCTGCATCGTTGCTTGACGGGATAGGCACCGTCGCTTGTTGATCGAGTGGACGCAGAAAGAGCTGCGGCGATCTCCCCGGCAGCGAGCCAACAAATACGACATGCGAACCGTCACGAGAGAGGGCAAAGGGTGCGCCGGGGTTGGCTGTGAAAACGCCTGACAAAGGTTCATCCAGTAGTAGGGAAGCTCTCAAGACCTGCGGCGATTGTGGACTGCCAGCACGCCAATAGACCGCGAGTAAGCCCACAACCACGACCATGGCAAAAGTCGCGATTGCCCACGGCAAAGCGCGGCGGCGAACCGAAGGCGCCGTAGCAGCAAGGGACGCAACCGGCTCTTGCGGATTGGCGATAACGTCGTCGATCGCGATCCGCGCTTCGCCAATATCGCGCAGGCGCTGTTTCGGATCTTTCAGCAGACAGCGATGCAGCAGCCGCGAGATGCGCGACGGAATTGAGGCGGGTACGACGGACCAGTCGGGCTCGGCACGAATCACTCCGGCAAGAATGTCGGAAGTCGTTTCTCCGGCAAAGGCGTGTTTTCCGCTCAACATTTCGTACAGCACGCATCCAAAAGCCCAGATGTCAGCGCGGCGGTCCACACGCTTGCCTCGCGCCTGCTCCGGCGCCATGTAGGCGGCGGTGCCCAGCAGCACACCGGCACGAGTGGCGGCAGCGGTGAGAGTCGGCGAGTTCTGCGGTTCTTGTCCCTCGATCTCACCTTCCAACGCTTTCGCCAAACCGAAATCGAGAAGTTTCACCTGGCCGTCTTTCGTGAGTTTGATGTTGGCAGGCTTGAGGTCGCGGTGAATGATGCCGCGCTCGTGGGCGAACTCGAGCGCCTCGGCGATTTGCCGCGCCAGGGTCAGAGCCTCCTCGAGAAGCATGGGGCCTCTGCTGATGCGCTCGGAGAGCATCGGTCCTTCGACCAGTTCCATGACCAGGGCGCGCGTGTCGCTGGATTCTTCCAGGCCGTAGAGCGCGGCGATGTTGGGATGGTTCAGCGATGCCAGCACTTTGGCTTCGCGCTCGAAGCGGGCCATGCGTTCCTGATCGCGGGCGAAAATCTCGGGGAGAACTTTGAGGGCGACGTCGCGGGCGAGGCGGGCGTCCGTGGCGCGATAGACCTCGCCCATACCACCGGCGCCGAGAGACGATTGGATGGCGTAAGGGCCGAATCTGCTGCCAGAAGTTAGGGGCATCCGCGTTTGCGGCACATTATATCGGTTTCTACTGTTGTCCCTACGGGCGAGGGAACCGCTTTCAAAGCCCCACTCTAAACTCGCCAAAATACGGCGAATTCAGAGTGGGGCACCCGGGAGGGCTGCCCGTATAAATTCATCGCCAGCCGGTTCGTAGCGTCAGTGCACTTGCCGCACGCGCGCTTGTACATCGTCCACAAGATAGAGCGAGTTGTTGACCGGATTCACGGCCAGATCGACCGGATCGTCAAGGTTCGTGCTCGCGGCTGGGAGGTTATTTCCGTTGTAGCCTCCATTGCCCGTGCCGGCAACGGTCGTAATGATTCCTGCCGAGACCTTGCGAATGCGGACATCGAATTCATCGGCGATGAATACCGCCGTTCCAGAGATCGCCAAGGCCACCGGAAAGTTCAACTGTGCTGCGGTGGGGGAGCCACCATCGCCGCAAGGATCGGTGCTGAGAGCACAAGCGGTGCCGTTTCCGGCAAAAGTAAAGATCGTACCGGCGGAGTTTACCAGGCGCACGCGGTTGTTGCCGCCGTCTGCAATGTACAGCTTTCCTTTCGAATCGAAGGCGATACCGTAAGGCGAGTTCAACAGAGCGGTGGTAGCCTGAATGCCGTCGCCGTTGTAGCCGCAATTGAACGCTACACCGGCAACAGCGGTGGCGTTTCCGCTGGAATCAAGCTTCCAGACGGTGCAGGCTCCGGCATCGGCGACATAGAGGCTTCCTGCCGCGTCGAAGGCCATGAAGGCGAGTACACCGCCAAAGTTGGGATCGGCGGAAAATGTCGTGATCGTTTGAGTTACGGCGTCTACCCTGCGGATCAAATTGTTTCCCTGGTCCGCGATGAACAGGTTGCCGGTGGAATCAGCAATTACTGCCTGCGGGAAATTCAGCTGCGCAGAAGTAGCGGGACCTCCGTCGCCGCTGTAGCCATTGATCCCGGTTCCCGCAACCGTACTGATGTTTCCTGCGGTGTCGATTTTGCGGATTCGGTGCCCGCTGAACTCGGCAACATAGAGATTGCCCGACTTGTCAAAAGCGATTCCCTCAGGTAATACCATCGCCGCCGAGGTCGCAAGACCTCCATCGCCGACGAATCCACCGGCCGTTGTGGTCACCAGTCCGCCACTGAGTTTCCGAACGCGCGCATTGAAGGTATCGACGACCGACATCGAACTGCTCGATATCGACACCATGCCGGCGGGAAAGTCGAGTCTGGTGGTCAACGGCGAGTTACCGTCTCCGTCATAACCCGGAAAGGATCCGATGAATGTACTGATAACTCCTCCGACAACCTTTCGCACGGTGGCACGTCCGGCGTTGGAGATGTAGAGAACACCTGCACGAACAGACACAAACCGGGGATTGCCGATGGCGGCGGATGTCGCCGGCCCCCCGTCGCCGCTGAAGCCGGTCAACCCGTTTCCCGCCGCCGTGGTGATGATGCCGGCGGAATTCACTTTTCGCACACGATGGTTGAGGCCGTCCGCGATGTAGAGATTGCCGGTGGTGTCGGTCGCGAGGCCTCTGGGAACATTCAAGCAGGCGCTAGTCGCCGGACCATTGTCACCGCAGAATGCGGCCGTTCCATTGCCTGCATACGTGGTGATAATGCCCGCGGTGTCCACTTTACGGATCACAGCGTTGCCACGGTCGGAAATGTACAAGTTTCCTGCTGTGTCGTAGGCCACATCAAACGGAATGTTGAAGCTGGCATTCGTTGCCGGGCCGTTGTCGCCGCTATATCCTGTGCTTCCGTTTCCCGCGATCGTGGAGATAATTCCGGCGGGAGTGATCTTTCGAATGCGCTCATTGCCGGCGTCCGCGAAGACTATGTCGCCGGCCGCGTCCACGGTGATACCCAGCGGGGCATAGATCCGGGCAGAGCGCGCTGGACCTCCATCGCCGCTGAATCCCGCAATGCCGGTACCGGCGAAGGTGCTGATAACGCCCGCACTGGTAATTCTGCGGATTCTCTGCTCGCCTTGATCGGTGACGTAGGTGTTTCCCTTCGAGTCTCGCACCATACCGGCGGCGAATTGAAAGGCCGCCTGGGTCGCGGGCTTGCCATCGCCGACGTATCCTCCGGCGACGGTGGTGACCTTCTGCGCCATCGAGCTCGAGGCTAGAGCGAACAAAGCTACAGCTGCACGAATGGAAGATTTCATTCGACACTCCCCAGTTTTGTGAATGGCCCAACGTGCCCAATCAAAAATGCGACGGGGCCCTAATATGCCGATTGAATTATTGAGAGTGAGCCCCCCGCCCCCGCGGTGAGTCTGGGCTCGCAAGAAAAGACTGCCGGCGAAGTCTGCACCCTGTCAGAGCGCATGTCAATATGCAATTGTTTGCAGACTGCGTGGATCGGTTATTGAGCCGGAATAGCGCGTTCCGTGGAAAACAGGGCGAAGCCGCGGAACGGCGTGCCTTCCGATGTGTCGTCGCTGCTGGTACGGCGCAGGACTGGACCTTTGTTGTCCTCATCGCCCGCATGGTGGCGCAACACCGGCGTCTGCGACAGCAGCAGGCGCGCTTTGATCTCCTCGAATTCGTTGGTGTCGAGGACATAGTCCTTGCGCCCGGGAAGGAATGTGGGGATCTCGGACTGCAGACGCTGAATCCGTTCTTCGGTTAGAGGATAGTTCGCGAAGCCTCGGGCGATCTTGCTGTGGAAGGGCACTTTGCTCGCAAAATGGTAACCAGGAATCTTGGCGAGATTCTGATTGTGCTCGAGCTCAATCGCGTGCAGTTTTTCCAGAGCTCCGAGGAAAGAATCGGGATCGTAACCTGCGGCATAGGCATATTCCACTGCGAGGAGATCCGCTTCGTACTCGGAGTCGCGGCTAAATTTTTTCACCGAGAGCGGTCCGGCAAAACCGCTGACATTTTCCGCGGCTAATCCGGCTGGCCCGGTCAGCATGGCCATCGATCCGAGGATGTCGCACATGTGCTTGCGGGTAAGCGCGCGAGTCGCATGGCGAGCAGCGACGTGCGCGATCTCGTGGGCCATTACCGAGGCTAGTTCGGCCTCGCCATCGGAAACCAGAATCAGGGCGCTGTCGACATACAAAAACCCTCCGGGCAGTCCGTAGGCGCGGGGCACATCTCCGGAATCGATGACTCTTACGGTGAAGGGCATGACCGCATCGGAATTGAGCACGATTTTTTGCGCCAACCGATTGATGTACTCGGTAACGACTTCGTCAGTGATGGGTTTCGTGCTGCGGTCAAAAGAAGCAGCGAGTTGCCGGCCAAGCTGCTGCTCGTGCTTGAGAGAGTAAAGGTTGAAACCGCTGCCAATGCCGCGCTGGCCAATATGATCGACATCGTATTTGGGCTGCTTGTCGGAGCCCTTTTGCCCGCGGGAATCTTGTCCAGCGGATTCGGTCTGAGGATCAGGCGAAGGATCGGCTGGAGTCTGCGCCCATGCGGGAGGCGATAGCGAGAAGGCAAGGAGTGCCGTAAGGAACAGCAACGAGCGCAGGTTCACGATGAGTTGCCGGGGGGAAGTTGCAGCGGAGACACAGACCAATCGCATGGGCCCACCCACAGAGGGCTGCAATTTTACAACGGAGTTTTGAACATGAGAAGAAAAAAGAATCGTTACCTGCCGAAAGAGCTGAAGTCGCCAAAAGCCTTGCTGGGCGCTGGTTTTGCGGGCTCGTGACCTTGCGGAGTGAGTCCGCAAACCCAGACGGTTCAGCTACTTGGAGGGTCACCACCGCCGGGTGACCGAGGTGCGTTGCAGAGCCGTTACCGATACCCTAATCTCCTTAACGTGTCACGCCACCTGACGCATCACACGCACATTCGAGCCACCACGCCCACTCTGAGCACCCGAAGCGCGATCTCCAAACGACGCAGCAATCGCATGGCGCTAAACGCCGCCGTTGGACTGTCGGGTGAAGACCGCCACAAGGGCGCGTTCAACATGAACGTGAAAGCCACCAACCTGAACAAGCACGGAGCGGCAATTCAAGTGCATCGCGAGCTGGCAGTCGGATCCACAGTAAAAATCCGGCACCAACGCGGCACTGAGATCGTCGCGCGCGTGGTTTCGCAGATCTCCGCGGTCGAGGGACTTCGTACCTACGGTGTCGAGTTTGTAGAGCACGACGAGCGCGCGAAGAATTTCTGGGGCATCAGTTTTCCGTCGGCGTAGGCTTTCTGGCTTCTTCCCTTCCTCACATTAAACAGCGGGCGCGGAATCCTGTCCGCGATCCACCAGGAATACGTGGAAGTCGGTGGGCAAAGGCGCGGCGCCGAGTTGCCGCATCATGAGGGCCAATTGACCGCGGTGGTAGGTGGAATGATTGGCGAGATGTTGCATGATGTGTACGAGTTTGAGCCGGGTGCTGCGGACCGGCAAAAGCCGCTCCAGCGATTCCGCGCTGAGGCCGTTGACGAACTCGGACATTTCTTTTTCGACTTCCATCCACCTAGGCCGCAGAGCATCAACGCTGGGAAAGATGCCTGGGCTGAAGATGGCGTCACGCTGAGCCCTTAGTTCCGAGATCGAATCGAGGCTGGGAGAAGACTGCTTCCAATACTGCACCCAGATCCATTCGCCGCCGAGGATGTGAAGCAGCGTGTCGCGCACCGAAGAGAAACTGCCGCCCAAATCCCGCGTGAACTGCTCAGAGGTGAGTGGGGAAGCCTGTCGCAAGGCGCGGGCATTCGCCCAGCGGTCGTATTCGTACAGAAGCTGAATGTCGTCTTTGGTCATGACCGGAATTCCTGCTGCTGCGACGAGGCGCACGTCTCACCGCTCTTGGCTACTTAGCGCGGTACACGGTCTTCCCTTGCACCATGGTCCACACAACGTTCGTGTCGCGCATTTCCTCCGGGGAAATGGTTAGTACATCGCGGTCGAGCAGAATCAGATCGGCGCGCTTCCCGGGGGCGATCGTGCCGATAGAATCCATGTTCATTGCGCGCGCCGAGTTGCGCGTGTAGGCATAGAGCATCGCTTCGCGCGGCATGTCTTGAGAGGCGTCGAGCACGCCTTCTTTTCCCTTGCGCGTTTCCGCCTGATAAATCCCGCGGAAGACATTCGCGGTCGAGACCGGCCAGTCGCTGGCGCCGGAGATGATTCCCCCGTTGTCGAGAATCGAGCGCGCGGGATATTGCCACTTGTAGATTTCAGGATCGAGATAAGGCTTCAGGATCTCAATTGTGTCGTTGCCGGCATCCGCCCAGAACAGCTGAAGTGCGCTAATGACTCCCAACAGGCGGAAGCGGGGGAAATCTTCGGGACGCACGAACTGCTCGTGGGTCAGCGTGTGCGGCAGGTGGGAGTCTCCATTGGCAGCACGGGCGGCGGCAATGCCGTCGAGCGCGGATTTGACCGCGGCGTCCCCGATGGCGTGCACGTGAATGATCAGGCCTTGCTTGTCGGCGGCGACGCACAGTTCGTCGAACTTTTTCTGGTCGTAGAGCAGATCGCCGTTGTGTCCCGTGTTCTTGTAGGGCTTGGAAAGGTGCGCGGTTTGCGAGGGGAACTCGGCCACACCGTCCGCAAATATTTTGATTCCGGTGACGTACAGATGGGGAATGTTCTTGTATGCCGCACGAGTCTTCTGCACTCCGGCGAGCTCGGCGGAGGGATCTTTGGCGAACACCTGCGGGAAGGCCACAATCTCGGAATTCAGTTCGGCATGGTCGGCGAGCATTTTGTAGGCCTGCAAAACAGGGTCGGAGGCGATGGGATCAAGCCACGCAGTGATTCCGAGACTGTAGTTGTAATTGAGGGCGGCGCGGCCGGCGGCGAGCAGTTGATCGGGACTGTACTTGGGCAATAGCGGTTCGATTTTCTCCAAGCCGGCATCGACTAAGAAGCCGTTGGGTTGCATATCCTTGTCAACCCCGTAATAGGCGCGCTGGTCGACGGTGAGTTTGCGCAGGAAGTCTGGAGTGATCCCTGCCCGCTTCAGCAAAGCGCGGTTGGCCCAGGCCGTGTGACCGTCCATCCCACGGAATAAGACGCCCTGGTTCTCGTACGCTCCGGTGCTGAAGTCGCGATTGAGGACGTCGGGGTGCGACCAGAACGCAAGGGGCAAGCCTTGCACCTCGACAATGTCGCCGCGCATGCCGCGTCCCGATTTCTTTGCGTCGTCCACAAAGGCGGGGAGTTGATCGAGAGAGTTGACCTTGTCGGTGGCGTCCGCGCCGATCAGACTAAGGCCGCCGTCGATGGAGTGACTATGGGAATCGATGAAGCCAGGGAACAGGGTCTTGCCGTCGAGGTCTGCACGTTCAGCATTTGCGGAGACGTTTTTTTCGACTTCCGGCAGGTTGCCGACGGCGACGATCTTGTCTCCGCGAATCGCAACTGCTTCGGCATAAGGATTGCTGGGATCGGAGGTGAAGATCTTGGCGTGGAAGAGAATTCGCTCGTTCGCCGTGCCTTGCGACCAGGAAATTGCGGGTAGAAACAGGAGAGAAATTGCGAACAGCAGGAATCCACGGCCCGAAGTCGGTTTCACGTGATCACCTTTTTTGTGAATGACGGAACGAAACAATATACACAAAGTCATGTTGATGTGGTGGCTTGTACCACCGGCAGGCACTGGAACTGCTGCAAACAGGAATGCCTCAGGCGTCCGAGATGATCTTGTCAACAGCGCCGACACTGCTTGGCTTCGTAGAGTCCTTCGGAGGGCTTTCGCCCGCCTCAGGATGACACGGTGGGAGACCGCGTAAACCGAGGCAACAGGATCAGCACCAATCCATAGAACAGCAGAGAGACGACCAGCGAGGCGGCGTTGCCAAAACGCAGGTCCTCAAAGAGAAGTTTCAGAGTGCCGAAGGCAACCGCGGCATAGGCGACCCAACCGAGTTCGATGCGCTGCAATCGGGAGCCGAGAAATGCGAAACCGAGTGCGAGGGTGCAATTTACGACTGTGCGGATGACCGAGAGGCGCGATGCGTCGAGTTCGAGGCGGCCGGTCACGAGAGCGGCAACTCCAACTACAGCCACAGCCGCCGCCGAGAAACCGACGAGCACGGCAGGAACGATCCACAGGAGTCGGCGCTTGGATTGCGCTTCCGCATGGCGAGATCCGATGACATAGCAGGCGAGAGCCGAGAGTGCGACGACCGAGAAACGCCAGTCTGGCGACGAGGGCACCATTCCAGCAAGGGCGTTTTCGTCATAGATCGCGAGCGGGGAAACGGCTGTTGCCGCCGCCAAATAAAAAGATGCATGCAGTCCGAGGCTCAGCTTGGCGGTGCGAGTGTAGAGGAAAGCGGCCCCCACAGCGGCAAGACACAGGAACGGAATCTGTAGATTCGTTGAGAAAAGAAGATAGCTTCCCCCCAGCAGCAGGGCCGCCGCCCAGGTTGCGGATACGCGCCGGTTGCGAGGGTGGGAGCGCTCGGCGAAATGGGAGAGAGCTCCCCAATAGCAGACGCTCGCGAACAGAAGAAATAGAAACCCGAGGGCTGGTCCGGCGGAATCATGGGTGGCGCGCATCGTGCCGACCGTGGCGAGGCCAAATGCGGCGATTCCCTGCGCGATTTCGAAAATCGTGAGCTCCTGGCCGAGCGCGAAGCTGCGCACGCCGATGCTTCCTCCATAAATTGCCAGCAAGCCGAAGCACAGCACACTCACAGCAAGCGGCGTGGAGGGATGGTATCCCTCGGGCAGCGGTTCGGACGTAAGAATGAACATCAGCAGCCAGACTGCGAAATCGGCAGCGAGTGCAGGAATCGCTCGCAGGCTCAGGCGGTGTCCCAGGCACGCGGCAATTTCAGTGGAAAGCGCCACTGAGAGCAGGGATGCTGTCAGCGGGACCAGTTCCCGGGTTTCGATCATCAGCGCAACCGCAGTGGCAACCGTCGCCAGTGTGGCAACCCACGGAATCAGTTGCAGATCGCGCTGCCATGCGAGGCCCACAGCCAGCACCACGAAAGCCGCGAGCACCAACGCCGCAAAGGCCGGAGAGAGAACCTGAAAGCGGACCGTGGACTCCCACAACCTTGGCGAAAGAATCAGTGCAGATGTAATGGAATAGGCCACGCCGGCGAAGCGACTGGTTCCGTGAATACGAACGGCCCAGATCATCCAGCAGCAGGCATACACGATTGCGACCAGCAGCACGGGTAATTTGGGAACCGATCCGGACTCGGCAATGGCGCGCAACAGATACGCTCCGGCGATTCCAAGCACGGCCTTGCCGACAATGGTCACCGCACCAGAGGGAGTCTCAACCGGAGGGAATCCGCGCCAGGTCTCGGGCGCGCGCGGACGCTGGAGCGTGGTTTCCTGCGCCGACGCGAGTTCCGCACTTGACGGATATTCCGCGCGACCTTCGAGCGCCGCGACACGCCGTTCCAGTGATTGCAGTTGTTCGCTGAGTTGTTCTAACGCCGACGCGATGGTGTCGACAGCTTGCGGCATGGAGTACTCCGCATCTGGCCCCGGAAGGCCGAGTCCAGTTCTCGCATGGGGAAGTTGGCCCTCAGTGGGCTACAGCCGGATATGAAATGCGCCTCTAAGGCACGACTCTAAGTCGCGCCCTTCCCGGTCCAAGGACTACTACTACGTCATGCAATCACTTGAGAACTGTGCTGGCTGTTTCCATCCGCCGTAGTTGCACTGGAGACGGGGCGGTGCCCATGTCCAGCCATGGCGGCAGAAGTTTCACCAAGACCCACAAAATGCCAAAGGGAAGAAGCATAAGTATGATTGCGGTCAACAGTCCTTCGCGGGTGGCGAAGCCCATCTTGTAGGTGGTGTATCCGAGGAAACTTTTGGAGAAGAGCTGGCCGCCGATGACGACATTCCAGCGCATGGCGAAGATGCCAACGACGGTGAGGCATCCCGCGACGGCGTAGATGCGTTTTCGCGTCAAGTCACTCGCCTTGAGCACCTGCATCAGGCCGAGCAGCGCAATCGGCGTTACCGTGCCCAGAAGAATTTGGATGATCACCTGCGACGTCCACAGGCGCGTGTGCACCATGAAGTCGAGGCTGCGGAAGCTTTCATCGGCCTCGTAGATGCGTTGCAGCAAATCGAGCATCTCGAGGCTGAAATCAATAATGAATGTATAAAGCAGGTATTGCGCGATCTTGTCGAGGCAGCGGATATCAATTTCCTTCCCGCGCAAACGGCTGGAGAGCATGTACAGAAGCATCACGGCGGCGATGCCGGACACCATGGCGGAGAAGATAAAGACGATCGGCATCAACGGCGATGACCACCAGGGATTCGCCTTGACCGAGCCGAAGATGAAGCCGACGTATCCGTGCAGCAGGAAGGCAGACGGAATTCCGACCAAGGTGATGAAGTAGCCGAGACGCTCGTCGATGCGCAGCGAGCGTTCGCTGAGGTTGTCGGAGCCGAGCGTGAGTGCGCGATAGATCAGGCGGGCAGCGCCAGTCGAGGTCTGCGACTTGAGGACAATGTCGCGCCGATAATCGAGCCAGATTTCGAGCAGCAGGACGGCCATCAAATACCACAGGTAGACGAATCCAAACATCGCCATGGCCGACGAGCGATGCGGCGTCAGGTACATCTCCAGCGA
>Ga0070730_10003057_pt1 | contig 15113 bp, 14 predicted proteins | sample Coa_R1_3_FD_66447 | JGI IMG/M metagenome (GOLD analysis project Ga0070730, IMG submission 66447) | Surface soil microbial communities from Centralia Pennsylvania, which are recovering from an underground coalmine fire - Coalmine... | ecosystem: Environmental > Terrestrial > Soil > Unclassified ...
GGGACTTTGCCGCACAGCGGTAGCGTAACCGTAAAGGCTGCGCCGCCTTCCGGGCGGTTGCGAGCGTCCACCTGTCCGCCGTGCTGAATAATGATTTTTTGCACCACGGCCAGACCCAAGCCGGTGCCATCCGCTTTGGTGGTGTAGAAAGGGCGAAAAAGCTTCGCTAAAGCGGACTGCTCGATGCCCGGTCCATTATCAAAGATGACCATGCGCTGAAGCCCCGCGTCTTCGGCCTGAAGGAGGTCGCCTTTGAGCAAGACCTGGCCCGCTGCTGGGCCGGCGGCACAAGCTTCGGCGGCATTGCGCACCAGGTTCAGCAGAGCCTGCCGCAGCAACCCTTCATCGCCGGGCACGCTGCCGAAAACGCCTTCGATGCGTAGCTGCACATTAGGTTTTGCCTCCGCAACGTCGGAGACCACTCGGTCCACCACGCCGCGCAGGGAAACCGGTTCGTTGCCGATTTCGAGAGGACGCGCGTACTTCAGAAATTCGGTGACCACGTGGGTAATGTTGCGGGTTTGCTCCAGGATACGGTCGGCGTAATCGGAGGCCTCGCCGCCTAATTCTTCCGCGCGGATCATCTGCGCGTAGCCGGAAATGGTGGCCAGCGCGTTCTTGAATTCATGGGCGATGCCCGCGGAAAGTTCGCCCAGCGCGGCAAGATTTTCCTTGAGCTGGATCTGCTGCTGCAGAGCGGCGAGTTCGGTCAGGTCGCTCAGCAGGCAAAGCGCGCCGTTGATTTTTTCGGAGCCTTTGCGGATGGGGGAGATGGTGACTCCCAAATGGCGGTGCTCGCCGGAAGGGGTTATGTGTTCGACCTGCTCGCGCCGGAAGATTTTGCCCTCGGCCAGGCATTCCATCACCAGGCGGGTGAGCTCGGATTCCTCCCCCAGAGCTTCGCTATAGCGTCGGAAACCCAGGCCGTGAATGCCAAGGGCCTGCTCGGCGGCGGGATTGGCGCTGGAAATAATTCCGGTCGAGTTGACCACCAGCAGGCCTGCAGGCATGTTCCGGGTAACTTCTTCGCTCAGGCGTTCGCTATGTGCGGCGCGTTCTTTTTCAATGCGGTGCAGCCTTTCCAGCTCTCTCTCCTGGTCCCGCAATTTCTGAATCACCCCTTGCATGGAAGCGGCCATGAAGGCGGACGGATTCTGCGTGCCCGGCGTTTCCGGATTTACCGTTTGGTGTTCGCTGTGGGCGTTTCGGAAATGGCGGCGGATCACGAACAACACGATCAGGCCAATCACCAGCAGGGCTATCGCGCTGCCGATGCCAAAGGCCCAAAGATTCGGAGGCTTGCCCGCTTGTAATGCCGCGAGGATCATAAGAAATTCATCTCATCCAAAAAGTTGCCACCATTGCGTCATTAGGAGTGGACCGAAGTAGACCACCACCAAAGCCGCCACTCCTAAAAATGTTCCGAGCGGCAACTGATATTGGCTGGCGATGGTCCAGCGCAACGCGTTGACGCTGCCCAGGCGGCGCCGGCTGGCGCGTTCGGCCAATTTGCGCTGCCAGCCCACGGCGTAAAGCATTACGATGACCGAAACCCCCACCACGGTCCCCAGAAGCGTGCCCAGAAGAATCGTCAGGAAGGTGCCGCGAACGCCGAGGAAGGCCCCGACCATGGCCATCATCTTGACGTCGCCCAGGCCCATACCTTCGCGGCCGCGAACCCGCTTGTACGTGGCAGCCACCGCCCAGAGCAGGAAACTACCGAAGGCCGCTCCCAGCAGGGCATCGAAGAGCCCTTGGACCGCGCGGGGTGGTTCAAGCCGGAAGAAAGTTTTGGAGAACCAGATGGCCGAGCCTTCGTAGGGAGGCACCACGGTGGAAAAAAAAACGCCGGCAAAGAAACCAGGCCAGTTCACCAGGTCGGGGAGGATGCGCTCGCGCAAATCGGTGATGGTCAGTACGATGAGCAAGCACGTGAAAAACAGCCACTTTACCGTGGTCTGCGTGAGGCCGAATTCCAGGTAGCACGCGACGAACAAGAGGCCGGTGCCCAGTTCCACCAGCGGATACATCGGGGAAATGGGCAGGCCGCAGGTGCGGCATTTGCCGCGCAGCCACAGCCAGCCGAAAACCGGGACATTGTCGTACCACTGTATCGGCGTTTGGCAACGCGGGCACCGGGAAGCGGGCGCAACGATGGATAGGTCTTCCGGAATCCGCAAAATGCAGACATTCAGGAAGCTGCCAATCACCATTCCAAACACAAAAATGAACGCGATGACCAAGGTTCGCGAGGCCGTTTTCTGGCCTTACCCAGCACTTTGTCATATGTATTTGAGCGCTTCAACCAGGCTCTCGATGGAGGGTGTCGCATGGCTAACGCGTCGATCTGTCGGGTTTTCATTCGCGGAGTAGTGCATACGGAGTGGACATTGCAACATATTCGTTAGGTTGCGCAAAAATTTGCCGTTGCCGATGTCGAACAGCCTCGCATGCCCCTTCTTTATCAATAACCTGGCACATGGATAGGAAATTGCTAAATCCCTTAGGCGTATGGTGGTGTCCCCGGAGGAGAGACAGGTGAAAATCCGCTTAATTTTCGGAACTGCTTTGTTAGTGTGTATGTCTATGGTTGGTGCCAGCGCCTATGCCGACACAGTTGATTTTGAAGCACAAGGCGGGGGTCGGGGGTCGGTGTTTACTGGAACGGTCGATTCACCCCTAGTGATCGGTATCGCAACATTCACGGGCGGCGAGTTGCTGGATCGTGAGTCGCGTCTGTCTGCTGATCAGACCGCCGTGTATGCTACGACGAATTTCGTGTCTGGTGGATATACCGATCCTCTCACCATTTCGTTTTCAGCGCCGGTGAGTGGTTTTAGCGTTTTCATAGCGGATGGAATCGGTGGCGGGATCTACACGGTATCCGACAATCTCGGAGGATCCGTGAGTCAGATTTTGCCATCCTTCACATCCGCCGGCGCCGCTATCTTCACGCTTTCCGACCTCGGAATTACGAGCGTTTCGATCTTCGGTCCAATGAGTGGCATTAATTGGGATTATTCGATCGACAATGTGACATTCACTCCGGCTTCCCCTGCGCCTGTCCCAGAACCGTCGTCGGGGGTTTTGGCGGGCGTGGGCCTGGTGACGCTATTTGGCTTGAAGCGCCTTCTCAGCTGAACCTTTACCGTCACACATTTGGAGTTGCGGCGCCTGAGGACGTTGCCCGTCATCGGCGCCGCCGCTCGTCTCCTTTCGCCGGTGGCGCTTCTTTCCCCCTCCCGATTCCGATACCCTCGATAGCCTGACACTTTATAAACCAAGCTTGCCTCCGGATTTCCCTTCCCACCTCCAAACTGTAAACTATTGGTGTGGATTCCATGAATTGGTTCGCACGCCGCATTCATCGCTACGAGCAGCGCCGCTGGAAAACGGACGATAACCGTCTCGTGCGGCCCTTTGCCTGGGGATTGGAGCATATCGGGGGCCCGCGCGCGCATCCCCATCCGGGTGAGTTTGTCCGCGAATACGCGCGAGGAGTCATCGAGAACAGCCACGAGTGGTATAGGGTTACGCCAGCCAGCGACTACCGGCTCGATGCCGAGAATGTACTGACCTTCAGCAGCTCCATTGAATCGCCCTGGCCCGAGAACAATACCGTACACGCGCAATTCTTCCCCGCCCAGCGGCGCGGCGCGGCTGTGCTGATCCTGCCGAATTGGAACGCCAAATGGCACGGACAGCGTGGGTTAGGGGAGTGGCTGCAGCGCATCGGAATTAGCGCGCTAAAAATGAGCATGCCCTACCATGACCGCAGGATGGCCCAGGGTCATGAGCGCGCTGACCAGTTGGTCGGTCCCAACATTGGGCTTACCCTGCAGGCCAATCGGCAGGCGGTGCAGGACGCGCGGCGCTGCTTGCGCTGGCTGGAACAGCAAGGGTATTCGCGTCTGGGAATCCTCGGAACCAGCATCGGCTCATCCGTTGGCTACATCACGCTGGTGCACGATCCCGCCGTGCGGGCCGGTGGTTTTTTTCACGTATCGACGTATTTTGCGGATGTAGTCAGCCAGGGTATGACTACCACCCACGTGTGGGAGAGTTTGCGGGAGCATGTTACGGTCGACGAATTGCGCGAATATTGGGCGCCGGTCAGCCCTATGCCCTACGTCGAGCGTGGGCTGGGAGCCGGAAAGAATGCGTTCATGGTGTACGGCAAGTACGACCCCACGTTTTTGCCCGCGCTCACGGAACAGATGCTTACCGCCCTGCGGCGTTATAAGCCGCATCCGCGCACCCTGGCGCTGCACTGCGGACACTATTCGCTCGAGTTGCCGCCCTTCAGCCACATCGCCGGCTATCGCATGCTGGCCTTCCTTCGGCAGGCCTTGGCTCAATAACCAGCGGGCCACACTCCTCGCCTTGTCTGCGTGTCAGGAAATTTCAGAAAAAAAAGGATTCGTTCCGTGGTAACTGTGCTACACTCTCCTTGGGAATGTCTGCGGGCGGCCAATCAAGGCCGCCTTTTCCTTTTAGTGAGCCCCGCGCCAAATAGCAGCTAAGCTCTTTAGAATCAACAGTTCCACCAACAATGGGCCGTAAGTCCTTTAGAATGTGCAGATCCGGGAAACCCCGGGGGAGGGGGTGGGTCACCGCAACTCCACTAATGCAGTATCGCGGAAAATGCTCCTCCGGCGATGAGCGCAGACACAGCTTCGATCTCTGGCGCCAGCGGGCGATCCTGAACAACTTTGCTGGATTTGGCGCGCACTGCGGCGTAAGCGCGCTGCGCCAGCGTACCGGTTTGCAGCGGCGCCAGCAGATCGATGCCTTGACAGGCGCAGAGCAACTCGATGGCGACGATATGCCGCAAATTCTGCAGCATGCGATCCAGGCGGCGCGCCCCGCTCATTCCCATCGATACGTAGTCTTCCTGATTGCCGGAAGTCGAAATGGAATCCACCGAATGCGGTGCGGCCAGAGCTTTGTTCTCGCTCGCCAGGGCGGCGGCGGTCACTTGCGCGATCATGAACCCGGAGTTGATGCCGGGATCGGGGGTCAGGAACGCGGGGAGCATGCTGGTCAGCGGGTTGGTCATCTGCTCGATGCGGCGTTCGCAGATGCCGCCGAGGGTGGCGATGGCTATGGCCACTTGATCGGCGGCCATGGCCAGCGGCTGGCCGTGAAAGTTTCCGCCGCTGATGATATCGCCACTGCCGTCGCCGGCAAAGACGAGCGGATTGTCAGTGGCGCTGTTCAACTCCACGGCGGCCATTTCCCGGGCTTGTCCTAGCGAATCGCGCACGGCGCCGTGTACCTGCGGCGTGCAGCGCAAGCTGTAAGCATCCTGCACGCGCTTGTCTTTTTCCTCGGAGCGGTGCGACTCGCGAATCTGGCTGCCTTCGTTCAGGTGGGCTAGGTTGCGCGCCGTCATCGCCGCGCCGGTATACGGCCGGGCATGCATGACGCGCGAATCGAATGCGCCGGGGCTGCCGCGCAAAGCGTCCAGCGAGAGCGCCGCGGCCACGTCCGCGGTGTCCGCCAACAGGTCAGCGTCGCGCAGGGCCAAGCTAAGTAACGCCAGCATGCCCTGGGTGCCGTTCAGCAGCGACAATCCTTCTTTGGCTTCCAAGGCCACAGAGGGCACTCCCGCCCGGCGCATGGCTTCCGCGCCGTCCATCGCTTCACCGCGGTATACCGCGCGCCCTTCGCCGATCGCCACATGCGCCAGATGCGCCAGTGGCGCTAAGTCTCCCGATGCACCCACCGAACCCTGCGAAGGGATAATCGGGTGTACCCCGGCATTCAACATGGCGCACAGCGTTTCCACCACCAGCGGGCGAATGCCGCTAAGTCCCTTGGCCAGCGCGTTGGCGCGGAGCAACATCATGGCCCGCGTTTCTGCTTCCGCCAGCGGTGCGCCCACGCCGGATGCGTGCGAGCGCACCAGATTTACCTGCAACTGGCGCACTTGCTCGCTGGAGATGCGCACGGAAGCCAGCTTGCCGAAACCAGTATTGATACCGTACGCCGTCGCGCCGGAAGCCACCACGCGATCGACCACCGCGCGCGACGCCTTCATGCGCCCGATCGCATCGGGGGTGAGTTCCGCTTTTTCGCCGTGCAGCGCCGCCGCATACAGCTGCTCGAAGGTGAGATCGTTGCCCGTCAAGGCAATGGTCATGCGTGGCTCCGGAGAGACTTGCTGCCAGGCGAAGCGGTGCCGAGAATGGCTCGATATTTTTCCGGCAGGAGCTTGGGCTTGCCATTGCTGCCGCAAATGACGTGGAGCGTTTCGCCAACGGCCAGCAATTCCCGGTCGCTATCGCGGAAAACTTCGTAGGAAAAGCGGATGGTGCGGTTGCGCGATTCGGCGATGCGGGTACGCACCAGCACCACGTCGTCGTATAGCGCGGAAGCGTGGTACCGGCAGTGGATATCGGCGACCACAATGTGGCAATCGTCATCGATTTCCATGCGCTTGTATTCGATGCCCAGAGCGCGCATCAATTCCACGCGGCCGACTTCAAACCAAATCAGGTAATTCGCGTGATAGACCACGCCCATCTGGTCGGTTTCCGCGTAGCGCACTCGTACGGTGGTGTCGTGGTGCTCGATAGTTTGCATGGTCGTGAATTATTCGGTCTTGCCGTGCCACACCGGCTTGCGCTTTTCCAGGAAGGACGCCACGCCTTCCTTGAAATCGGGAGTGCAGCGGATGCGCGCGTTTTCCAGAATGGCGCGTTCCAAATCGTGATCTACCCCGGCAGCCGCGGCCGAGGTCAAGAGATGTTTCGCGCGGGTCAAGCTGCTGGGGCTTGCGGCGATGAGGTCATTGGCCAACTCGAGCGTGCGCTCTTCGAGCCGCCCGGCGGGAACCACTTCCGTCACCATGCCGAACTCTTTAGCCTCCGCGGCTCCGATGATTCGTCCAGTCAGCAGCAGGTCGCGCGCCCGCTTGTCCCCTATTTGACGGGTCAGAAAAACAGACACAATAGCCGGCAGAAAACCAATTTTCACTTCGGTGTAGCCAAATTTGGCTTCCGGCGCCGCCAAGGTGAAATCGCAGAGTGTGGCGATTCCACAGCCGCCGGCATACGCCGCTCCGTTGACCGAGGCGATCATCGGGCGCGGAAAACTCCAGATGCGGCGCAGCATCTTGGCAATTCGCCGCGCGTCGTCCTGATTTTCCGCCGGAGACTGTTTGGTGATCGCGCTTAACATGTCCAGGTCCATCCCGGCGCAAAACGCCTTGCCCGCCCCGGTGACCACCACCACCCGGGAATGACTCTTCTCGATGCTGTCCAGCGCGGTCTGCAGCTCGGCGATCATTTGCGGGTTGATGGCGTTGCGTTTGTCGGGGCGGTTCAGCGTGATCTTGGCGATTTCGCCGGTGAATTCCAGATGCAACGTGGAGTACATGGGTGAAGCCTCGCTAATTCAAAAGTGGTGCGTGCGCGTATTGTGCGCGAATTTCGTTGGCCATGGCCAAGACCTTGCTGAGTCCTGCATCGTCGATACCGGGATCGGCGCCCGTTTTGCGCAGGGCGGCCAGCACCTGCTCGGTGGCGATGTTCCCCACTAGATTGTCTCCCGCAAAGGGGCAGCCGCCAAGCCCGGTGAGGGCGGAATCGAAGCGGCGGCAGCCGGCTTGGTACGCCGCGAGGATTTTTTCTTCGGCCTGTTCGGGCCGGCTGTGCAGGTGCACGCCCAGCTCGATTCCGGCTACGTGATCTTTTACTTGCCGGTACAGATCACCGACCAGTTCCGGCGAGGCGGTACCGACCGTGTCGGCCAGCGAGACGGTGCGAACGCGAACATCCTTCAGCCACTCCAGCGTGTCCTGCACAATCTCGGATCCCCACGGTTCGTCGTAAGGATTGCCGAAGGCCATGGAGATGTAAATGACCAAGTCGCGATTCGCCGCTGCCGTTCGTTTCTTCAGCGTCTCGACCAGCGCCCGTGATTCCTCGCGAGTCATGTTGGCATTCGCCCGTCGAAAATACGCCGAAATGGAATATGGATATCCGATGGTGGTGACGCCGGGAGTCGCCAGCGCCCGCTCCAGCCCTTTTTCATTCACAACGATGCCAATAATCTCCGGCGTCCCGGCAGCGCCCGCATTTTGCCGGCGGTCCGCTTCTGTCGCATGGGGAAGCGAAGCACTCAGTTTCGCCATGACCTCTTCGCTATCCGCCATCTGCTTCACGTGCTTTGGCGAAACAAAACTCACCGCATCAATGTGCTTGAACCCAGCCAGCAGCAACTCCTTCAGATATTCAGTCTTCACCTCGGTGGGGATGAATTCCGGCAATCCCTGCCAGGCATCGCGCGGGCACTCGATGAGCTTCACTCGTTCCATAGCTTGCTTATGAAATTCCGGCGCCGACTATAGTCGGTGCCACATTGGGAAAGAGTCGATTTAGATCCTCAAATGATCTTCCGGGCACGGGGGGAAGCGCTTTTTGTTTGGGAGAAACGTTGACCAGTTTGGAAAGCGACACCTGCACCACTTTGCGTTTGTTAGGCTTCAAACCTAAACAGAGTTTCAGCGGAAAGGGGCCGTTGTAAATTTCTCGGAAGCCGTTTTTATCGAACTTCAATACAAGCAAAACGTCGGGGCTTAAGCCGAAATCGCTCGAAATCGATACCATTCTGCCGCCGGTCAACTTGATTTCCACTCTGCGCAGAGGAGATGAAGTGAGCGCGTCGAAGCCAGGATTCGAGCACTTCTTTAGCGATAGGCCATAGACGTAGGCGGCGACGACCTCGCCGATGCTTCCAACAAGATGTCCGTCGGGCGTAAACGGTCTCTCTGGAAAGAGGCGGTCAAGCTTATCCACTGTTCGGAACAAATCTCCAATCAGTTTAGGCAGCTCAGACATTGATTCGGTGGTCATGTCTGAAGCACTCCGGTCTTGAACTCAGCGATATTAGGATTTAGTGCGGCGGCTTCCAGGGCTTGAATCAACGCATCGCGGGTGTGGGCAGGATCGATGATGGCGTCGACCCAGAGGCGGGCGGCGGCGTAGCGCGGGTCGGTTTGGTGCTCATAGGTGGTGCGGACGGATTCGTACAATTCTTTCTTGGCCTTCTCATCTACTTTTTTGCCTTCACGCTCGAGTTGCTTCAGCTTGATTTCGGCCAGCGTGCCGGCTGCGGCATCGCCGCTCATTACCGCGTAGCGCGCGGTGGGCCAGGCAAAAATGAAGCGCGGGTCGTAGGCTTTGCCGCACATGGCGTAGTGACCGGCGCCGAAGCTGCCGCCGCAAATCACCGTGATCTTGGGCACTACGCTGTTGGACACCGCGTTGACCATTTTTGCGCCGGCGCGGATGATGCCGCTCCACTCCGCGTCTTTGCCGACCATGAAGCCGTTCACGTCGTGCAGGAAAATCAGCGGAACGCGATTCTGGTTGCAGTCCAAAATAAACCGTGCGGCTTTTTCCGCCGCCTCGGTGTAAATCACGCCGCCAAATTCCGTGCGCTTCTGGTCCGAACCGCGGGCCAGTGTCTGCACATGTTTTTTCTGGTTGGCCACCATGCCGACGGCCCACCCGCCGATGCGCGCGTAGCCGCACAACACCGTTTCGCCGTAGCCCTCGCGATACTCCTCGAATTCGCTGGCGTCCACGATGCGGGCGATGATTTCGCGCATGTCATATTGTTTGCCGGGATCACTGGAAAAAATGCCGTACATCTCCTCCGCCGAATAGAGAGGGGCCCGCGACGCGACGTGGCTGAACGGCGCGGGATTTGCGGCCCCCATTTTGTCGGCCAAGGCCCGAATGCGCGCGATGCACGCGGCGTCGTCCGGCTCGCGAAAATCGACGGTTCCACTGATTTGCGCGTGCATTTTCGCTCCGCCCAAGTCTTCCGCCGAGGTTTTCTGCCCGATCGCCGCCTGCACCAGCGCTGGCCCGGCAAGAAACAAGCCGGAGCCTTCGGTCATCAGGATGTGATCGCACATGACCGGCAGATAGGCGCCGCCGGCCACGCACATGCCCATGATGGCGGCCAGTTGCGGAATGCCGATGGCGCTCATCACCGCATTGTTGCGGAAGACGCGGCCGAAATCGTCGGTATCCGGAAAGACATCTTCCTGCAGCGGCAGAAAGATGCCGGCCGAATCGACCAGGTAAATGGTGGGAATGTGATTGTCGATGGCGATGTTCTGCGCGCGAATTACTTTCTTCGCGGTCATCGGGAAAAACGCGCCGGCTTTCACCGTGGCGTCGTTAGCGATGATCATGAAGGTGCGGCCGGAGACGCGAGCCAGCCCGGTAACCGTCCCCGCCGAAGGCGCGCCGCCCCATTCTTGGTACATTTCGTACGCAGCGTAGACGCCTAGCTCGAAAAATTGCGAACCCGGATCGATCAATTTCGCAATGCGTTCGCGTGCGGTCAGACGGCTTTTTTTGTGCTGCGATTCGATGGCTTTTGCGCCGCCGCCCTGTTGCATCTGCTCTTCTTCGTTCTTGATCTGCGTCACCAGATCAATCATACGGCGGGTGTTCTTCTCGAACTCAGGCGTCTTTGTGTTGACGTTCGTTTTCAGGACGGAACCAGCCACGCGGCCCTCGCAACAAACGCCTCAGTATACGGTTTAGCGACAGAATCTGCGAGCGGAGCAAGACGTTCGACCCAACTTCTATAATCAATCATCAAGGCGACCCAACCTATAGGCAGACGACCGAGCATGCCAACGTAACGGGAAACTGGGACGCATCGTCTTTAAGATATATCCCGGATGGGCAGCTGCATATGTTTCTATGATGGCGAACCGAATTGGAAGACGCGAACTCTTGTTTTGGTATATCGCATCTGTTGTCGTGTGCGGAATCGGGCTTGCAACTGTGGCTATTCTAACCAACACCGAGATAGAGCTTGGCCGCACACGATATCCGTGGTCGCAGGGGTTCGTGCTTATCGCAGCTTCGCTGATAATTTTGCGGGCTCAAGTTTCAAGGTTTCATGACATAGGCTGGTCCGGGCGCACCGTTCTGGTGATGTTTGTTCCGTTGTTGAATTTGTTGACTCTGTTGCTTTTGCTGTTTTGGCCGGGGGAAAAACGACCGAATAAATATGGTGATTCACCGTTATTTCTTGAGCCGCTGCGAAGGCTTGTGGCCATAAAAGACCGCGGGACTAAGCTGATTGCCGGGCCTCTTCCGTCGCCCCCCGAGTTGAACCCAGTCGGCCCAACTAATTCCAGCCCGCGTGAGAACGAGGTCGAGTGAACAGGATTTAAGAGATCTCAGGGGCGCGAAGGTCACTGGCCAAAGGTACAGGTAACCATACGAGGCGAAAAGACGGCGTGGGCTGCGCGCAGCGCGACTTTTCTGGTATTTCTGGGTTTACAGAAATAGCGAAGCTGGGGCGGCTTTCGGAACTCAGCAACCCCGTAACCAAGTTAATTGGCTGTGCTTGAAAAGCATTCTCTCGGAAGGGCGCAGCATGCTGCGCCACTACCAGGATTAAGGATCGAGGTGATTATGCGAGTTCTAAAGGCGCTGGGATTTCTGCTGGTTGCCGGCATTTTTCTAAGCATGCCAACGGCATCGAATGCTCAAATCGGAGTGGGTGTTTCCATTCGCATCGGTCCTCCGGTGCTGCCGGTTTACGCGCAGCCAATCTGTCCGGAACCGGGCTATATCTGGACGCCGGGATACTGGGCGTATGGGGATGACGATTATTACTGGGTGCCCGGAACCTGGGTCATGGCCCCGGAACCCGGTCTGCTGTGGACGCCGGGATATTGGGGCTTTGCGGAAGGCCTTTATGTCTGGCATGGCGGCTATTGGGGACCGCATGTCGGCTTCTATGGCGGAATCAACTATGGCTATGGTTATACCGGCGTGGGCTTTTGGGGCGGCGAATGGCGCGGCAGAGAATTTGTATACAATCGCGCGGTGAGCAACGTCAACGTCACGGTGATTCACAACACATACAATCGCACGGTGGTAGTGAACAACGTCAATCGCGTCAGCTTCAACGGTGGGCCGCATGGAATCCAGGTACGCGAAAGCGAGCGCGAGAGGATTGCGGAGCACGAGCACCACTTCGAGCCGCGGCGCGAGCAGATCGAGCACGAGCACGCAGCGCGAGCGGATCGCTCGCAGTGGGCTTCCGTGAATCACGGCCGGCCAAACATAGCCGCCAGCGCCAGGCCGGGAGATTTCCACGGCCATGACGTCGTGCCGGCCCGCGCCGAACGGGGGAACCGTCCGGATACCGGCCATCGTTCCGATCGCCCTGCTAATGCTACTTCGTCCAACCGAAACGGCAACCGCAATGATCGTCCGACGAACGCGATGAATCGAGATAACGGGGGCGCACGGTCGAACTCGACGCCATTCAACAGCGCGCGCCAGGCCAAGGAAGTGCGACCGGTGCCGAACAGTTCACGGGGATCGCAAGGCGAAACGCGGGGCAACCAACACGTTGACCGCGGCGGCGCGCAGCATTTCAATGCGCCACGCGAGAGTGCGCCGCATTCCAACAACAAACCGGAACACGGGAAGTCCGAAAGACCGTAGGTCATTGCAGGGAGTTGCGTGGGCCGGACGCCTTAAACGTCCGGCCTTTTTTTATGAATGTAGAGTCTAACGAACATTCTGTTGACGGAGACAAGCCCGGTCTTTAGACTTTCGTTGGCTTGCCATACGCCAAACCGCTTGCAGGAGGCGCCTGTGAAAACCTCGGTGGAAGTTCTCCGGGGCGGGTGTGCCTTCCTCTGCAGCTAGGCGCGACCCTCCCTTTTTTCCCGATTTGATTCGACGCCTGGCGAAGAACATGAGCAATTTTGTACGCGCGGATGCTGCTGGAGCAGCGGGAGAATGGAAATGTCTTTGAAGCAACTGGGATGGCATTCGTACTTTGACGCCCTATGGCAAGGGCGCGAGGAAGTGCATTGGCTGCCGGCACGGGTTATTTCGCAGCAACGCGGCCTTTGGCGTGTCGCGGGGGATTTTGAGGAGTGCTGGGCCGAAGCTTCTGGCGCCCTGCGTGCCGCCGCAGAGGTGGGCGGAGATTGGCCGGCCACGGGAGATTGGGTGGCCACGGAAACGCTAAGTGGCGGTGGGCGGCCGCTGATTCAACAAGTTTTGCCTCGCCGAAGCAAGTTCGTGCGCAAAGTCGCCGGGCGGCGCATGGAAGAGCAGGTGATCGCGGCGAATGTGGACACGGCGTTCGTGGTCATGGCCCTGGACGGCGATTTCAACGTTCGGCGGCTGGAGCGATACTTGGCGCAGTGTTCGGAATCCGGAGCCAAGTCCATTGTGGTGCTGAATAAGTCCGACGATTGCGCGGATGTCGCCGCTCGAGTGGCCGAAGTGGAAAGCATTGCGGCTGGTGTTCCGATTTTTGCGGTGAGCGCGCGCACCGGGGATGCGTTGAATCGACTGGATACTTTTCTTTCTGCGGGTCAGACGATTGTCCTGCTGGGGTCTTCGGGAGTGGGGAAGTCAACGTTGCTGAATCATTTCCTGCGGCGCGATGCGCAGGCAGTACAACCGGTGCGGCCCGGGGATAGTCGCGGGCGTCACACCACCACCAGCCGGGAACTATTTGCGCTTCCCGGAGGCGCTCTGCTGATCGACACTCCGGGACTGCGGGAATTGCAGTTGTGGGATGCAGTGGAAGGGGTGGAGCAAGCGTTCGCCGACATCGCAGAACTGGCGGCCGCATGCAAATACGGCAATTGCGGGCATACCAATGAGGCCGGATGCGCGTTGCAGGCCGCGCTTTCGGAGGGCCGGCTGGATCAGGGGCGGCTGGAAAACTGGCGAAAGCTGCTACGCGAGCAAGAGTTCCAGCGCCGCAAAGCCGACCCGGAAGCGCGGCAGAAAGACAAGGAGCGGGTCAAGTTGCTGCACCGCGGGGCCAAGAAGATTTATGAGCAGCGACGCAAGGACGGCGGAAAGGAATGACAGCGCTGGTGGAGGTTGGAGGGTGGCTTATCGATCTGCCAGTGTCGCGCTAATGGGCGATCCGTTGGTGGATGAATTCGACGATATCCTGCGTGGAAGTTCCCGGCAGAAAAATTCCGGCGATGCCGGCCTGCTTTAGCGCCGGAATATCCGCTTCCGGGATGATGCCGCCTAGCACCACGGTTACGTCGTCCATACCCTTCTCGTGCAGCAATTTCATGAGCTGGGGGCACAAGGTATTGTGGGCGCCGGAAAGGATGGACAGGCCGATGACGTCGACGTCTTCCTGCACCGCGGCGGAGGCGATCATTTCCGGGGTCTGCCGCAAGCCGGTGTAGATCACTTCCATGCCGGCATCGCGGAGCGCGCGCGCGATAATCTTGGCCCCGCGGTCATGCCCGTCGAGCCCCGGCTTCGCGATTAAAACCCGTATCTTCTTCTCCGCCATTTTGTCTCTGTGTCCTCTCAACTCGCGATCTTCCTCGGTCCAACGTGAATTGAGCTTTGGCTTTCTCTGCGGACCTCTGCGGTACTCGGCGTCTCTGCGTTGTCATTTTCTTGGTAGTGCCATACGAGTCTTCGGATACCATCCTTCAAAGTCGGCACGTTGAAATTGATCAGTAGGCCGAGCGGAGATTGGGACAACCGGAGGTAGGTTAGCATCACGGACTCGTGGATTGGCGCAACAGCTTCTATGGACTTAATCTCCACGACGATTCTGCCGCTCACAAGGAAGTCCAGGCGGTATCCGCGTTCAAGCTTCAAATCCTTGTATATGAGAGGAATAGGCTTTTGGCGTTCGAACGGGATCAGCCGCAGCGCGAATTCGCGAGCCAGGCACTCCTCGTACACCGCTTCAAGGAGCCCTGGGCCAAGGCAGCGATGGATTTCAATCGCCGCGCCGATGATGGCGTGTGATAGCTCTTTGTCGCGCATAGGAAGAGTAAAGATAACGCAGAGACGCAGAGAACGCCAAGTTTCGCAGAGAAGAATAGCCGGCAAACTACGGAAGCGCCAAGAATCACGAACAGGGGCAGAGAAACTGCTGCAAGAGGGCACAGAGAAGAACTAGGTGATGGCGATTTCTTCGTAGGTGCCGAAGACTTCGCGCATGGCGTCGCAGATTTCGCCGAGGGTGGCGTAGGATTTTACGGCGTCGAAGATGTAGGGCATCAGGTTTCCGCTGCCTTGCGCGGCCTGGCGCAGCGCCGCCAGCCGGCG
>Ga0070730_10003058_pt1 | contig 15108 bp, 15 predicted proteins | sample Coa_R1_3_FD_66447 | JGI IMG/M metagenome (GOLD analysis project Ga0070730, IMG submission 66447) | Surface soil microbial communities from Centralia Pennsylvania, which are recovering from an underground coalmine fire - Coalmine... | ecosystem: Environmental > Terrestrial > Soil > Unclassified ...
CGCGCTCCGTACTCGAGCCGCGCATGGATCAAATGCTGCGCCTCTTCTCGCTCTGCGAGGACCGCTACTCGCCGCTTTCGTCGTATTCGAAGGGCATGCGCCAGAAAATTCTGCTCTCCGCGGCGCTACTCCATGATCCCGAGTTGCTGATTCTCGACGAGCCGTTCTCCGGTCTGGACGTCAACACCGCACTGGTGCTGCGCAGCTTGCTGCGCGCGCTCGCCGACAACGGCAAAACGATTCTTTACAGCTCGCACGTGCTCGAGGTCATCGAGAAAGTCTGCTCCGCAGTGGTTATTCTCCGCAAAGGAAGAGTCGTGGCATACGACGCCATCGAACGCCTCCGCGGCCTGATGCAGCAACCGTCGCTCGAAGGGATTTTCGCGCAGCTCACCCAACAAGAAGACCCGGCCCACCTGGTCAACGGCATTATCGCGGCCATGCAAAGCTAACCACGACCTCGCATGCGCCGCGCCCTGCACAATTTTCGCGATTGGCTCGAAGAGACCCACTCAACCGGCTTCGAGCTGCGCCGCCATTTCTTCCGGCGCTTCTTTGACAGCGATTTGGTCTCGACGCCCGGCCAGTGGCGCGTCGTCGCCATCGGCGCACTCGCGATTCTGCTGTCGTCCAGCATCATCTTCGCCCAAGCCTACTATCACAAGTACAGAGTGCTGGCCCTGCTCGATTCGCCCGAGCCTTTCCGCCTGGCCTCCATCGCCGACGCCTTGTTTCTGGTCACGCTCGCCATGTTCGTGATCGGCCTTTTCACCACGCTGCAATGGCCGTCGCTGTTTCCGGGTCTGCGCGACTACCTGGCGCTAGCGGCGCTGCCCATTCGTATGCGCGACGTCTTCATCGCGAAATTCACCGCGCTCATTGCCTTCGCCGGGGCCTTCGTCGTCGCTACCACGCTCCCTCCAAGCCTGTTCTTGCCCGCCATGATGGCCGGCCAGTACGCGATTCCTTCCACCGCGCAGATTCCGGCGACATTCGTCTCCTGTTCGCTGGCCGCACTATTTGTTTTTTTCTCGCTCGTCGCCATCCAAGGAGTGCTGCTCAACCTGCTGCCTGCCGGACAGTTCGCCCGCGTTTCTCTCGCCACCCAGGGAACGCTGCTGCTCGTGCTGCTTTGCGGATTACCCTTGGTATTTTCGATCCCCAACCTGCAAAACTCCATGAACCAGCGCCCGGACTGGCTGGTATGGGCGCCACCCGCATGGTTTCTCGGCTTGCATCAGGTGCTGGCCGGCAACCGCGAGCCAATCGCCGCCCGGCTCGCCCAGATCGGCCTCGCCGGCGTCGCCACCGCCATCGCCGCGGCCGTCATCACTTATCTTTGGAGTTATCGCCGCCACAAAGTGCGCTTGCTCGAATCCCCGTCCTCGCCGCCAAAGACGGAGCGCCGGAGCTGGCTCGCGGAACATGCCAGCGTGCTGATTCCAGATTCAAGCAAGCTCGCCGTGTTCACATTCATCGCGAAAACCCTCGCGCGCAGCCGCCAGCACCGCCTGGTCCTCACGGGTTTCGCCGCCATCGCCGCCGCCCTGATTTTCGATAGCTTCGTCACCCTCGCGCTCGACACCAGCATTCACACATTCGCCGCGCGCACGCTCGCATTGCGCGAGGCGGCCATATCGGCTCCGCTGGCGTTGTCGCTTTTTGTGCTCGCTGGCTTTCGCTATTTGTTCCGATTGCCCGTTGAACTCCGCGCCAACTGGGTGTTTCGCGTGAACGAGCTCGGCAACCGCCGCGTCTTCCTCGCTGCCACGCGCCAGTTTCTTCTCTGTTTTGCGATCACCCCCGTGGCGCTACTGACGCTTCCTCTCGAAATGCGCGTGCTCGGACCCGGCACCGGAATCGTCGCCTCCATCCTATGCCTGCTGCCGCCGCTCGCGCTCATGGAGCTGCTGCTCATTCACTTCGAGAAAATTCCCTTCACCTCCGGCTATCTGCCCGGCCAGCGGCCCCTCATCGAAACCGTGGTCATCTATGGGATTGCCGTGATCTTCTACGTCTCGGTACTCAGTACCATCGTGAACTGGTGTCTGAGATCGCCCCGCCCCGCTCTGATCCTGTTCGCGGTGCTGCTGGGCGCATGGTGGCAAGCCCGCCGCGCCCGGCGCGAAGACTGGGAGTATGGCAAACTCGAGTTCGAAGAGCTGCCCGAGCCCGCCGTCCTGACCCTCAGCATCCAGCGCGACTAGCCACCGCGCGGCACCGGCGTCTTCTTATTCCGCCGTGATCGAAATATTCTTAAACACGCCCGTTTCGTCGAACGACCCGATCCCCACTCTCCCCCCGCCCAAACTCATGTCCACCGCTTCGATCGCCGGCATCGCCTCGCCATTCACCGTCACGCTCACCCTTCCGGTCCGCGCGTCGTGAGTCAGCTTCACGTGATGCCAATGCCCCCTCGCCGAAAACGCCGCCGGCCCTTGCTCCGAGCTGATGCGCACCCGCTCGCCCCCGTACACGTGGAAAACGCCGTTGTGAACCGGCTGCTTCGTCCCTGTGTCCACCGAGAAGTGCGCGTAATCGAAATGCGCTGCATCGCGGTAAGCGAAAACGATCAGCAGCGATCCGCCCAGCGGTTTCACGTCCCCCTCAACCATCACTCGCCCGGAATACTCCACATCCGCCAGCGCAAATTGGATCGGCCGTCGCGGCCCAGGCAGCGGCCCACGGTGCTCCGTCAGCCGCAACACCGCCGCACCATCTTCCTGATCCACCGTCCAGTCCGCAGCCACCGGCACGCTCCACTCATGTCCAAAAATCTTAACCGTGTCTGCCGCCCCCGCCATCGCCGGGCCCGCCACCATCATCATCATCAATAATGCGATCCGCGTCATGCCGTCATGATATCCCGCTCGCCTCTTGCGCTGCGCGGCTCAGCGCCGGGACTACAATGTAGGGTCATGGAAAGCGTCAAGTACCTCCTCGCGGAGGACCGCATCCCGCGCGCTTAGTAAACATCGTTCCCGACCTCCCCACCCCGTTCCCGCCGGTCCTGCATCCCGGCACGCTGAAACCCGTCGGTCCCGACGATCTCGCGCCGCTCTTCCCCATGAGCCTGATCATGCAGGAAGTCAGCACTGATCGCGAAATCGAAATTCCCGATCCCGTCCACCAGGTTTATGCGCAGTGGCGGCCCACGCCCCTCTATCGCGCGCGCCGTCTCGAGAAGGCGATCGATACTCCTGCACGCATTTATTACAAGTACGAAGGCGTCAGCCCCGCCGGCTCGCACAAACCAAATACCGCCGTCGCGCAAGCCCTCTATAACAAAGAAGCCGGCACGAGGCGTCTGATCACCGAGACCGGCGCCGGATAGTGGGGATCCTCCCTCGCCATGGCCTGCGCCTTCTTCGGCATAGAATGCAAAGTGTTCATGGTGCGCGTCAGCTACGATCAAAAACCCTAACGCCGCGCCATGATGGAAACCTTCGGCGCGTCCGTAACGCCCAACCCAGCCGCGAAACCGCATCCGGCCGCGCCATCCTGGCCGGCCATCCCAACTCCACCGGCTCGCTCGGCATCGCTATTTCGGAAGCTGTCGAAGTCGTTGCCCAGGACCCTCACGCGCACTACGCCCTCGGCAGCGTGCTCAATCACGTCCTGCTGCATCAGACCGTCATTGGTCTCGAAACCATCGAGCAGATGACTCTCGCCGGTGATGCTCCCGACGTCATCATCGGCTGCACCGGCGGCGGCTCAAACTTCGCCGGCCTCGTGCTGCCGCTCGTGGGCAGCAAGCTGAAGGGGAAATCGAACGCGCGCATCGTCGCCGTCGAGCCCGCCGCTTGCCCCAGTCTCACCAAGGGCCGCTTCACTTACGATTTCGGCGATACCGCGCACCTGACGCCGCTCACCAAAATGTAGACGCTCGGCAGCATCTTCGTGCCGCCTGGAATTCACGCGGGCGGCCTGCGCTACCATGGCATGGCGCCGCTCGTCTCCCATCTGCTCGACCTCGGCCTAATCGAAGCCATCGCTGTCCAGCAGCTCGACGCTTTCGCCGCCGGCGTGCAGTTCGCGCAGGCCGAGGGCATCATTCCCGCACCCGAAGCCAATCACGCCGTCGCCGGCGCCATTCGCGAAGCGTTGCGCAGTTGCCATCCCTTCCCGCTTAACCTACCCGCGGCATTACGGCACAAGCCATGCGGACCGGCAGCCGAAGATTACACGGCGTAGAGCTACCTGACGGGTCGCGCAGCGTTCGGGTTGCGGTGGACCGGGGTGTTGTCCTATTTTGCGTGGCCGAGCCGGGTCAACCTGCCCACCCGGCTCAAACTCCGTTCACCGCGCCGCCTTCAGCTCTTTCTTTTCCGCCTCCGAGATCTTAGTATCCGCCACGTCCAGGTAAGTCAGGTGCGTCATGGCGTTCAAATACGGCACCGCGGAATCGTCCACTCGCTCGGCTTTCCATAGCACGAGCTTACGCAGGGAAGGAAGGCCGCCCAACAGCTCGATGCCTTTCGACGACACGCGCGTCCCGCCCAGATCGAGCGCCTGGAGCGCGGCCAGCCCCCGAAGCTTGGCCACGCCGAGATCGGTAACCTTCGTTCCTGCCAGGTTCAGTTCTCGTAAATGAACCAGGCCGGCGATTGCATCCAGACCTTCGTCGGTCACCGACGCCGACCAGAGGCCCGAGTCGGTCCGCTGCCGCCCTTGCAGATCGAGCCGTGTCAAATCGGGCAGCAGCTTCAGAAATTGCAGACCAGCGTCGGTGATTTTGTTCCCGCCCAGCGCCAGCTCTTTGAGGTTACTCAGCGCTGACAGATGGTCGAGCCCGTTGTCGGTGATCTGCGTGAAGCTCACATCGAGCGCCGCGAGCGATATGACCACCGATAAATGTTCGAGCGCCGTATCCGTGATCTTCGTGCCGCGCAGATTCAGGCGCTGCAGCTTCTTCCAGCCTTTCAGATGCGCGATTCCAGCATCGGTGATATGCTCCGCATAACCGAGATCGAGTTCAGTAACCGAAGCGAGCCGCGCCAGGCGCTCCATGCCCAGGTCGGTGAGGTGCGTGTGCGAAAGATCAAGCCGCGCCAGGCGCGGCAACCCCGCTAGGCGCGTGAGATCGGTATCGGTGATCCACGCCGCGCGCAGATCGACGGCCGTCGTGCGCCCGGAGGCATCGCGCTCCACCGTGCCTCCCTGCGACGCGATCCACCGGGCGACATCGGTATCCTTGAATTCCGCGGCGCGACATAATGCCGCCACAACGAAACTTGCCGACAGCAAAATGAATGCCCGGCGCATTAACTGCCCCTCCTGTTCGGAAGGCTGGAATCGCGATCCCACACAATCTTGCATTGCGGCAGCGCCGCCGCGAGCGCGCGATAGCCGTTCTCGGTGACCAGCGTGTGATAGAGGTTCAGCAGCGTGAGCGACGCCATGGACTGCAACTGCTGCGCTCCCTCGTCGGTGATTCCCGCGCTATCGAGGCGCAACTCCACCAGCGGCAGCGTTTTCAAATTTCCAACGCCTTTGTCCGTCACGGCGGTGTAATCAAGATCCAGCCGCCGCAGCTTCGCGAGACCAGCCAGCGACTGCAGCGCGGCATCGTTGACGCGTGTGTGAATCACGTCGAGTTCGGCCAGATTCACAAGACGCGCGATCTGGCTGAATCCCTTCACCGTGAAGCGGTTGTAATTCAGCGCCAAACTGGTCAAGCTGGTGAGTGCGCCCACATTCTCCAGCCCCTTGTCGCCAACATCCGCGCCGGTCAGGTCGAGATGTTGCAGCTTCACGAGCCGCTGCAATTGCGCCAGGCCGGCGTCAGTAATGTCTGTATAACTCAACCAAAGGCCGCGCAGGTTTTCGAGCGCGACCGCATGCGCTAGGCCGCTATCGTCGATCGCCGTGCCGGTAACATCGAGTTCCTCGAGCCCGCCCAGCGGCCGCAGCGCATCGAGACCAGGCCCCTTCACCAGCGTGTACGCCAGGCTCAACCGCCGCAGCTGCCCAAGAGCCGTAAACCGCGCCAGTCCGGCGTCCGATACGGTGGTGTTGTTGAGGCTCAGATCGCTGAGATGTGCCAGCCGCCCCAGATGCTCAAGCCCGGCGTCGCCGATCTCAGTGGCGTTGAGGTTCAGCTTTTCAAGATCAGTCGCCGCGGCCAGTCTTGCGAGCAACGCGTCGGTAACCGCCGTCGATGCCAGCGAGATCTCGACCACCGTGCCGCCGCGCTCCACGGTCTTACCGCCCATGGCGCGCACCCAGTCCGCTACGCTCGCTGTCGCCACGGTTGCCGCCCGCGGCGGCGCGATCGTAGGCTGACCGGCATATTCGATGCGGCAGCCTGGCAGCGCGGCGTGCAGCGTCTCGACACCGGCGCTGGTCGCGAGCGTGTAGCGAACGTCCAGAGAAGCCAGATGGCGCAGCGTTCTCAGACGCTCGAGACCTGCGTTCGTAATTTTGCTGCGATAGAGATTTAGGTCTTCGAGCTGCGTCATGCCGGCCAGCACGGCGACGCCCGCATCGGTCACTTCAGAGCCGAGCAAGTTCAATTTCCGCAGCCCGGTCAGCTCTTTGAGATGCGCCAGGCCCCCGTCGCTGATAGGAAGGCCGTAAAGATCGAGCTCTGTCAGTGTCTTCAGTTGCCCGATGGATTTGAGACCCGCATCGGTGACCAGCGTATTCCGCAGATAAAGCTTGTCGAGAGCAGTCATGCCCGCAAGCGATCCCACGCCCGCGTCGCCGAACGGCGTATCAGTCAAGTCGAGAAACCGCAGGTTCACAAACGGCGCCAGACCCGGACCCTTGACTTTCGTTTGCGCCAGGCGCAGCTCTTTCAACCCGGTAAGAGTCGCCAGGTGTGCCAGCCCTTTGTCCTGCACGTTGATGTTGCTCAGAAAGTGCACGCTGAGGTGCAGCTTTTCAAGTCGCGTGAGATGGCTCAGATTTTCGAGATCGTCGTTGGCGTCGAGCCTGCTACCCGCGCCCGGATTCCACATCGGGGCCGGCAGAAACAACTCGCGCAGGCGCGTCAGATCTCGAAGCTTGACCAGGTCTTTGGGGTCGGCTAGTGTGCCCACCAGATCGATGCCCACGAGATTGAAATCGCTCCGCGGTAGATCGGCCAAATCGGCGACTGGACGCGGGCGGCCATCAAGCATAACGGTACCGCCAAGGCGCAAGACCCATTCAGCCGCCGCCCGATCGGGAGTCGCGGCGAATATGACGCCTTGTGCGATGCTCAATATGCAAACGCTGGCGGCCAAGATATTGCAAAGCATGTGTCAGGCGGAACAGATCCAGATGGACACGCTGTGAACAGCGGCGAACGCCTGTCCCGCATAACCATTATGTTATGATCTGACCGATGCCGAGCGGGTATATTCCGATCTTCATTTTCCTCGCCATCGCCATCGGATTTCCGGTGGCGACCATTCTCGTGGCCAAGCTGATCCGCCCCTCCGCGCCGTTCCAGGCGAAACTCGAAGCCTACGAGTGCGGCATCAAAGCGGCGTCCGACTCGCGCGGCCGCTACACGGTGCGCTTCTACATCATCGCCATCCTCTTCGTGATCTTCGACGTGGAGACGATCTTCCTGTTTCCCTGGGCGGTCAAATACCGCACTCTCGGCTGGTTCGGCGTGGCCGAAGTGCTCGTCTTCCTCGTGATCCTGGTGGTGGGCTACATCTGGGCCTGGAAAAAGGGCGCGCTCGAGTGGGTGTGAGGAACAGGTGCCAGGTGTTAGCGAGCCAGGCGCCTCAATGCACTGTTCGCGGGACAGGCCGATCTCCGAGTTGAATCAATAGAGGGTCCGGATGCACGCTGTCCTGGAAAACGACCGGTTCGATATGCAAGAACTCGCCATTTTTAAGCACGCTTAGCACAAAGTTGCCGATTAGCGGTTGGTAGATCCGAAACTCTCCCGTAGGATCGACCTTGGCTTCGGCGTAAGCTGTTCCGTAAGTTGCTTGCAAGCGCACCCAAACCGGTTCAATACCTGCAGCAATCGGCGCGATTCGTCCCCGAATCACAAAGTCTGGTGGCACCTCCCGGTCGACAGCAACCGCGCTCCCGGGGCCTATTTCAAGGGTCGGATCTGCCACCAAGGTAAGCCAGTTTTCCAAACGAAAGACATCGGTCTTCCCGCTGATTCTTCCGTAAGGGCTCGCAACGTCTCGCCGGCTCAACGTGTACGTGTACCTTCCGAACGGCAGTCGAGCGGCTTCTAGGCCTGAAAAACGATTCGTGACGTCACGTCCCGTGGAGTCGGCACAGCTCTGCACTTTGTACGGCACCGCTTTACCAAACTGATCGACAACTTGAAAACCGAGGCCGCCGATCCGTTCGGCGGCTGCACTGACCACGGGCACGATAGGTACAAGCAGAAACACCAAGAGGGTACGCATGTGGATCTCCAGCTAAAAACAATCGTTCTTAAACGCCCTACTCTTCTCGCGCAAGTCGGAAGCGTCGTCGCCGGCTATTCGTACCTTAGCGCTTCCGTCGGATTCATTTGCGACGCGCGGTTCGCCGGCAGCATGCCGAAAATCAGGCCGACGGCGCAGCTCACGCTGAACGCGATCACAATCGAGGTGACCGACACCGGAATGCGCAGGTTGTCGACAAAAAGCTGCACGCTCAAGGGAATCGAAACGCCGGCCAGAATCCCCAGGATGCCGCCGCCCAGGCTGATGAGCACGGCTTCGGTGAGAAATTGAATAAGGATCTCGCTGCGCGAAGCCCCTACCGCCATGCGAATGCCGATCTCGCGCGTGCGCTCCGTCACCGTGACCAACATGATGTTCATGATGCCGATGCCCGAAATAATCAGCGCGATGGCCGAGACCAGCACTAGGACCAAGCTCAGGATCGTCGCGATCTTGCGGGCCGCATCCAGAATGGCGGCCAGATTCTGCACTCGGTAGCGCGCACCGGGACGGTGCCGGCTTTCCAGGATCTGCTTAATCTGCTTAGTCACGGCCTCCACATCGTCTGGCGATTTCACTTCCACATCCAGCGGGTCGACGCGTTCCACTTTGATGAAGTACCGCAGCACCGTAACGGGGATGAGAATCGTCTCCGACCCTAATTCCGACTGGCCGAAGCTTTCTACCTTTTCCTTAAAAGTCCCGATTACCGCGAACTGCAACTCGTGAATCTTGACAATGCGGCCAACCGCGGCGGAAGTGCTGCCGTACATGCGCTGGGCCAGCTTTTCGGTGAGCAGGGCGACTTTCTGGCGCAGCGCCACGTCGCTCGAATCGAGAAACCGCCCCGACAGCACCAGCATGTTGCGCACCGGTTTGTAGAATTCGTCGGTGCCGATCACTTGGATGTCCTGGTCCTTGCCGTCAAATCGCATGCGGTCGAAGGTGTTCATGACGGCGGTGGCGGCCACAATGCGCCCCGCCAGTTGCTCGCGCACCGCCTCCACGTCGGCCAGCTTAATGAAATCGGCATCCACCTCTACGGAGGCCTGCTGGCTGCCAACGTCGGCTTGCGCATAGACCAGGTTGGAGCCGACGCCTTCGATTTGTTCCAGGATGTAATCGCGGCTGGTGAGCGAGATGGTAACAACGAGAATGACCGACGCGGTCCCGATCACCATCCCCAGGCCGGTGAGCAGCGAGCGGATGGGATTGGCGCGCAGCGCCTGCGCGCTGAAACTCAGCGCCTCCCTGAGGTTCATTTCCGGTTAGCCGCCCGAGACCTGGCGCAGCAGCTTCTGCGCGTCGGCGCGCGATGGGTCGTCGGGCGTCAGCGAAGATGCCAGATATTTTTCCAGCAGTACCTTCGCCGTCTCGATATTGCGCTTGGTCTCGATGTAAGTGGCGGCGCGGGCGTACAACACTTTAGGCGCATCCGGCGCCAGTTTTTGAGCGGCCACGAAAGTCCTGTCGCTTTCCTCGAAGCGGCCTTGTTTGGCTAGAAACCTGGCCAGATCGATCACGCGGCCCACCTGGTGTGGCGCCAGTTGCATGGCCCGCCGAAAATATTTTTCGGCATTTCGAAACTGCTTATGCTTCTCCGCGATGAGGGCGTGCGCATAGTTACCCTCGGCGGCGTCGCGTTCGGCGATGCGCTCCGCAAGCCGCTCGGCTTTATCCAGACCGCCTCCAACGAAGCCCGGCGCCTCCAGATAGAACTCGAATAGATCGTTCACCGCTTCGGAGTTTTTCGGATCGAGTGCGACCGCCTTCTCGAAACTCTGGCGCGCCTTGGAAGCCTGACCGAGCGCGGAAAACGGGTTACCCATCTCGGCGCGGCGGCCATACGCGCGGCCCAGCCAATGATGGTAGACCGAATTATTGGGCTCCGCAGTCACCGCCTGCTGGAACAAGTCCAAAGCGCGCTTGGCATCGCCCAGCATGAAATAGTTCTGGCCCATCAGCGCGAGATCCGCCACGCCTTTTTCCGGCAGTGGCAGCAGCACGCCGAGCGACCCCTCATAGTCGGTGTGTTTGTAGAGTTCGAGCGCCCGGTCGTACTCTGGGCCGGCGGCAAACAAAAATGCGCAAGTGAGGGCGGTTAACGAGAGTAAACGCATGCTGCGAACGTCCACCGGCTAACTTATTCTAACCTAACTGGTTTCGATGACGCCGGGCAGCGTTGGGTTTCATAGTTTAAACGGCTTAGTCGTAAATACAATAGAATGCCCGCTGTGCGGTATCGATGCCTAGTTTCAAGCGTGGCAGGTGGCGGCGTGAATAGGCAGCTTCCGGGCGATCCGGCGCGACCTTTTCGATCTGCTCATAGATGCCGATCGCCTTTCTTTGCGCCCCTTCGGCGCCGTCGCGGTACTTTGCGGCATCGACATAGTCGTCTCCGGCTCTGGCGCGGCTGAGCGACCACCAGGTTTCATACGCCATGCCCTGAGCGAGCTTCACGTCGAGCCAGTACGGACTCGTCAAGTGGTCTGCCAGAAACTTTTCGCCATTCGCAATGACTGTCCGGAACTGGTCGGAGCCGGCATCGCACGCGCCGCTACTGTCCCAGCCCATCCATTCGAGCAGCAGGAACGCTTCCCCGCCCCATGCAGTGTTGGGATACTCACGCCACACCTGCCGCAGAAGATTGTGTTGATAGTTCCAGCCGCCTCCCAGCGGGCTGTAGGCATAATGCAGCGGAAAACCGGCCATGGTTTCGGAGCGCTGACGTTCCGCCGGATCGCCGACCTGCCCTTCAGGGATCAGCGCGGCCACGCGGTCAGCCGCCAGTAGCAACTCGGTTTTGCGGTCGCCCGTCACCGTCGACGCCGCGGTGAGCAGCGCTTGCAGCGTTTCGTGCCGCATCGCTCGCCGGCTTTCATCGGAATCCTCGCCAAGCAGCGCGCGCAGCGACGAAAACGCCGCGCCCAGATCCTGTATCAGGCGCTGGTCGAGCCGTGTCCGAACGGGCGCGCGGTGCTGGTTTTCGAGATCCTCGATCTTCGGGTCCTCGGCGCGTGCGGCCGCCAGCTGACGGCTGCGCGCCAGCAGTTCGACTGCCTCGGGCTGGCCACGTTGCACCCTCTTGTACAGATAAACCTCGCCCTGCCCGTCGCCGAAATGTTGTATGTCCTGCCAGAAACCGGAAGACCACTCGCCCACCGCATTATTCGAGTCCGACGGACCATAGCGCGCCGCTAGCGCAGCCTCGACAGCGCGCTGCGTTTCTCCGATCGCCGGTCCCGACTGCCACGCCCGTAGCTGCCCCAACCGGCAGACCGGCGCGGCGACATCAAAGGCGTAAAACGACCACTCGTGATTCTCGGCGCCGGCGCTTTCAACGCACCGGTAACACCACTGCTCGTCCGCCCCGAAACCGGTGCCGTCAAAAGGCCGGCACTTCGCCGCGGGGTGGGCAGCCCGCCATGCATCGTACGGCGCCTCCCATTTGGTGGCCTGGAACTGCTTGAGAATCAACGGGCTCTGTGCCCACAGCGGTTTTATGGACTGCATGACGACGAGAACCGCCGTGATGAGCTTCAACCGACGGTGAAGCGTTCTGAGCCGAAACTTGAAAGCTCTTTGAGATCCCATTGCTGAACCCGGAACTGACGTCCGTATACTCAGACTACCGGACCGGCGCACGACGCCAGGCTTCAAATGACTGTTAAATTATCCGGAACGCACCACAACCGTCTCCGCCACACTTTTCCGATCGAGCGTCCGGTATCGACAAGCATGAACGCAATATGAAGCTTTGGCTTCGTTCCGCATCTGCGAGTCAGGCCGATTCCACGGTCAAAACTGGCGCAGCGTATGACCTGGTTATATTGTTGATAATAAATTGCTTATAATGGGTTCCACCGGGCCAGGCAAGGTAGTGTTACGCGCTGCGTTGCTCGGGAACAGCAAGCGCTTGCGCTGTTTCCACACTCGGGTTACGCTTGGGCATGATCAGCCGCAATGACCTTCGGGCACTCCGCAATATGCTGGACGAAGCCCGCCTTATCCTCAACACCACAACCCTACCAGAAGGCCGCGCGGGTCGCGCCAAGGAACTGCTGGAATCATCCATTGCTCTTACTGACCAGTTGATCGCGTCGCCCACAGTCGCCGCAGCCGCGTTGGGAAAGAAGGGCGGATTGAAGACGGCCAAGCGTGGGCCGGAATACTTTAAGAGCATCGCGGCCATGAGGAAGACCAGGGCAGGCGGGCGACCAAAGAAGCAAGAGAGTTAATTTTCCACATTTCCACAGATCTTTTCATATTCATCCCAACCGTCTCCCCACTCCTCCCCCTCCCCAATGCAATTTTTGCATTTGATCTTCTAGCCATGCTATCTTTGGGCGTGGACCAAATCCTTTCGCAGTATGAATCCGAGTTAAAGCGGATGGAGGCAGAACAGGTTGAGGTAGATAAGGCATACCAGGCCGTCACCGAGAAAAAGAATGATCTCATGGGAGATATCCACGCTCTTAAACAGCTAATCTTCTCTAGAAAGAAGAAGATGGGTATAGCCACGGCCCCTGAATCTGTAGTAGCTGCGCTAACTCCAGAATCTGGAGTCGGCAAAAGCGCCTTCATCCGTGAATTCCTCGGGAGAAACCCCGGAGCAACACCCGCCGAAATTCGTAGGGCGGCGATTGCGGCCAAAAAGTTCACAATAAACAAAGCCTTCCCCTACACGGTGCTCTACAACTGGAAGGAATCCGAAAAAGTGGAAGAGAAACAAGGGAGGTACTACCTAAAGGTGGCTGAATAGAAAAGGCCCACCGAAGTGGGCCGTGTCCAGTTTCGGGGCCACCAAGCGGGCCGGACCGCCTCTTAAGCATCCCGGCGAGGCTGCAATGCCTCTGGCTCCACCAAGGAATACGAGCGCTCTATGAAGGCAACGCTCTTCGTGTATCTATACCACATTCGCGGACCACCAGTCAATAAAAAGGTGGCTAAACATCCAATCTGTAATGGGTTGGAGCACATAGGAGGAGAGCGGCTTGCGACGTTCTCCCCCTCTAGCGGAATGGGTCCGGGGAGCTAATCCCGAAGGGTTAGGGACAGGTGTTAGCACCACCTGAGCCATAGGTTCGACTCCTACCCCGGACTTCCACGCCGAGTTTACGACGGCTACTTTAAAAAAGCAATCTCCCTTGACTACAGCAAGCGCTTGCTGTAAAATTGACTTATGATGCAGCAAGCCAAACCGAGCGCCAGTATGAACTGTTCAACCTGCAAATCTCCTGTAAAACGCTTTGGCAAACACCGAAACGGCCTACAACGTTTCCGCTGCCTCAACTGCCGGAAGACTTTCACCGAAGATCACGCGCCCGCGTTCCGTGTCGAGGATTACCTGAAAGAGCAGCGCGGCCTGATGGCGATTCAACTCCTGGTGGAAGGCTGCTCGATTCGCACGGTCGAACGCATCACCGGGATTCGCGCGGCCAGCTTGGTCCAACTGCTGATCATCGCGGGCCATCGCTGCGAGGATCTGATGGGACGCATCCGAAACGTCAAAGCAACGGATATTCAATGTGACGAAATCTGGGGCTTCGTAGCCAAGAAGGAACGGAACAAGCGTCCCGACGAATACGAGGACGACACAATCGGCGACGCGTGGGCCTGGGTTGCCCTGGAAAGAAATAGCAAGCTTGTGTTGGCCTTCTCGGTTGGCAAGCGGACTCGGAATCACGCATTCGAATTGATGTTTAAAGTCCGTCGCGCGACGTCGCCGGAATCAAGATTCCAACTCACAACAGACGGCCTCAAGCACTACCTGCCCGCCGTCGATGAAATGCTGGCGGATCGCTGCGACTTCGCCCAACTCATAAAATTCTATTCTCAGCCCCAGACCAATGAGCAGCGCTACTCCCCGGCTGAGATCGTGGAGGCTGTCCCAGTTGTGGTCAGCGGAAACCCGGACCCGGCGAAGATCTGCACTTCGCACGTGGAACGGCAAAACCTAACAATGAGAATGCAGATCAGACGTTTGACGCGGCTCACAAACGGCTTCAGCAAAAAGATGGAAAATCATCGGGCCGCTATCGCTTTGCACTTTGCTTATTACAACTGGTGCCGGATTCATGGCTCACTGCGCGTGACACCCGCGATGGAAGCGGGAATCACGGATCACGTCTGGGGCGTGCGAGAGCTATTTGAATTGGCGTGAGTGAATGGCTTCAGGCCCCGACTGGGGTTCTTACTCTGAACACTTATAATCTCGCGTTCCGCGAAAGTCTGTTATTATGCACTTCCCGGCTAACGAACTACCGGTCGTGACATCACCAGGGAGCGTGATATCTTCCGAAAGCAAATCTGGCGAATGAACATCAAGCATCTCATATGCGTGGTCGGGATCATTTGCGCCATCGGATGTGCGAAACCCAATCGCGGACCAATTGTTCCACAAGTACCGACGAGTCCTTCTTTCGTTGACGTAATCCCGAAAATGAAGCGCTCTATTGTCCCGATTGTGTGTTTCAGAATCGTCAAGGAAAGGGCGGAACTCGTATCCGTTGAGGGAAGCGGGTTTTTCGTGGCGCAAGACGGTACATTTATTACCGCAAATCATGTCATCGCTGGCATAGTAGATCAACAAAGGCTGACGCCTTGCCCGTCGAGTGGAATTTATCTCCCTGAGTCCGGCAATTGGAATACGGAAACCCACACCTTTGCGGCTCAGTTTTACGGCTTTTCTCCTAGCGATTGCAGAAGAGATCCAGAT
>Ga0070730_10003060_pt1 | contig 15098 bp, 17 predicted proteins | sample Coa_R1_3_FD_66447 | JGI IMG/M metagenome (GOLD analysis project Ga0070730, IMG submission 66447) | Surface soil microbial communities from Centralia Pennsylvania, which are recovering from an underground coalmine fire - Coalmine... | ecosystem: Environmental > Terrestrial > Soil > Unclassified ...
CTAGCCACCGGGCGACGCGCTCTGCTAGCCACCGGGGGCGGAGCGTCCGGCGGCTCCGGGTACTCTCGGGACCATGCTGACGATCAGCCGGACGCTGTACGACAAGATCGTCGCGCATGCGCGGGCGGACCACCCGGACGAGGCGTGCGGCGTGATCGCCGGGCCGGCCGGGAGCGACCGGGCCGAGCGGTTCATCCCGATGATGAACGCCGAGCGTTCCCCCACGTTCTACCGGTTCGATTCGCTGGAGCAGTTGCAGGTGTGGCGGGAGATGGATGACCGGGACGAGGATCCCGTGGTCATCTACCACTCGCACACGGCCACCGAGGCCTACCCGTCCCGCACCGACATCTCCTACGCGAGCGAGCCCGGCGCCCACTACGTGCTCGTTTCCACCAGGGACAGCGAGCGGACCGAGTTCCGCTCGTTCCGGATCCGCGATGACGCGGTGACCGAGGAGGAGGTCCGCGTCACCGAGGAATGATCCCGGCGGGCGGCGGGTTGTGATGCCTGGAGGCCCGGCACCCGCGTCGCGTCTCCATGGCGCATGCGCCGCACGGCGGCGTGCCAGACCGCTATCACCACCTGATACTGGAGCACCGCATGGCCATCGAGGTCCGTATCCCGACGATTCTGCGCACCTACACCGACGGGGCCAAGTCGGTCGAGGGCTCGGGAGCCACGCTGGCCGAGCTGCTTACCGACCTGGAGGCCCGGCACGGCGGCCTGCGCGCCCGGCTGGTCGACGACGCCGGGCTGCGGCGGTTCGTGAACGTCTACCTCAACGACGAGGATGTCCGCTTCCTCGGCGGCCTGGAAACGCCGCTCCAGGACGGCGACACGGTCACCGTCCTGCCCGCGGTCGCCGGCGGCGCGGCGGCCCGCGGCGGCGGCGTGGCGGCCGGCGGCGGGCGCGGCCCGGCTGCCTGAGTTCCTTCTGGTTCACGGGATGCGCTACGACTCGCTGCTCGACTCGCTGGGCCGTACCCCCCTGGTCGGGCTGCCCAGGCTGTCGCCCGCGCCCGGTGTCCGGCTGTGGGCCAAGCTGGAGGACAGGAACCCGACCGGCTCGGTCAAGGACCGCGCCGCGTTCTACATGATCGAACAGGCGGAGAAGGAGGGCCTGCTCTCGCCCGGCTGCATGATCCTGGAGCCGACCTCGGGTAACACCGGCATCTCCCTGGCCATGGTGGCGAAGCTGCGCGGCTACCGGATGACCTGTGTGATGCCGGAGAACACCTCGGTGGAGCGCAGGCAGTTGCTCGCCATGTACGGCGCCGAGGTCATCTTCTCGCCGGCCGCGGGCGGCTCCAACGAGGCCGTCCGGGTGGCCAAGAAGATCGCCGCCGAGCATCCCGACTGGGTGATGCTCTACCAGTACGGCAACGAGGCCAACGCCCGCGCGCACTACGAGACCACCGGTCCCGAGCTGCTGGCCGACCTGCCGGAGATCACCCACTTCGTGGCCGGCCTCGGCACCACGGGAACCCTGATGGGCACCGGCCGCTTCCTGCGCGACCACTGCCCCGGCGTGCAGATCGTGGCCGCCGAGCCACGCTACGGCGAGCTGGTCTACGGGCTGCGCAACGTGGACGAGGGCTTCGTCCCGGAGCTGTACGATCCGTCGGTGCTGACCAGGCGGTTCTCGGTGTCCACTGCCGACGCGCTGCACCGTACCCGCGAACTGCTCGCGGTCGAGGGCATCTTCGCCGGCATCTCATCCGGCTGCGCGCTGCACGCCGCCATCTCCATCGCCGCGAAGGCCGCCGCCGCGGGCGAGCGGGCCGACATCGCGCTGGTGATCGCCGACGGCGGCTGGAAGTACCTGTCCACCGGCGCCTACAGCGGTACCGAAGAGGAAGCCGAAGCCAAACTCGAAGGCCAGCTGTGGGCGTGACCGCCACGGGTGCATTTGACGAGGCCACTGCCGTGCGCCGGATCTCCGACGGCAGCTACGAGATGTGCCCCGACCCGCGGTTCGCCCCTCCCACCCCCGCCGCCGGTGTCCCGGCCCCGGTCAACGGCGGCGTGCTGATAGCGGCCATGCTGCGGGCCGTGCTCGACACCTCGCCGCACCCGCACCCGGTCGTCACGAACGCGCACTTCCTCCGGGTGCCCAGGGCCACCCCGGCCCAGATCACCGTAACCTGGCTCAAGCACGGCAAGACCACGGCCATGGCCAAGGCCTCGCTCATCCAAGATGACGAGGCGATGATCGAAACCATGATCGCCACCGGCTCGCTGACCGGTACCCCGGCTGGTGCGGCCGAGGCTCTGAGCTGGACGGGGGAGCCGCCCATCCTGCCACCCCTGGACGAGTGCATCGAGGTCCCGGCGGCCGGCGGCATCAACGGCCAGGTGGACATGCGCCTCGACCCGGCGACGGCAGGCTGGCTCGACCGCAACCCCGGCGGCTTCCCCGAGATGCGTGGCTACTTCCGGCTGCGCGACGGCCGGGAACCGGACGCCTATCTGCTTGCCTTCGCCGTGGATGGCCTCCCGCCGGTCGTGTTCGGGCTCGGCGCCATCGGCTGGGCGCCCACGGTCGAGCTGACCTGGCACATGCGCGCCGTCCCCGCCCCCGGCCCACTGCGCATCGCCGCCCGCTGCCGGCATGTCAGTAACGGCTGGTTCGACGAGGAGGCAGAGGTCTGGGACTCGGCGGACCGCCTGGTGGCCCAGAGCCGTCAGCTTGCCCGCGTCGGCAGGTAGCCGCCGCTCACCCGAGGGCGGCCGCGAGCACCTTCGTGACGTGGTCTGCCGCTTCGGCCAGCGGGACGCTCACCGTCTCGCCGGTTTTCCGGGTGGTGAACTCGACCGCGCCCTCGGCCAGGCCGCGCTTGCCGACCGTCAGCCGGTAGGGGATCCCGGTCAGTTCCACGTCGCGGAACTTCACGCCTGGCCGCTCCGGCCGGTCGTCGATGATGACCTCCACACCCGCGGCGCCAAGCGCCCAGACTGCCCGGCATCGCCCCGAGCGCCTCGGTGATCTCATCGGCGCGTGCCGGGCGGACCGCCGTGGCGCCCGTCGCGTCCACCAGCTTCTGCTCGTTCAGTGCGTGGTCGCCGCGCAGCAGAACCAGCGTGAGGGCGTCGTCCAGCACGTATACCAGCGTCTTGATCTGCCGGTCGCCCGTCGCGCCGTAGCCGGCCGCCAGATCCTCGATGGTCCGCACGCCCGGCGTGGCGAACCGCTCGGGCGCCGCGGGCCCTTCCTCGTCCACCGGGTCGGCCAGCCGCGAGGTTGCCTTCTCGATGTTGGCCGCATATTCGCACGAGGGGCAGTAGACCACCTGGGTCCTCACTCCTGGGCGCCGATCCGGTCCATCTCATCGCGGATGATCCCGATCACCTTCGCCCGGACCCGGACGGCCAGCGGAAGCAGCGAGTAGTGCCCGGCCATGAGTTGCCGCACATACCCGGCCCGCAGCAGCAGCCGGTGACTCGGCGCGCCGGCGTCGGCGGGGTCGGTCCGCAGCGTCGGGACGTGCATCTGAGACCAGCGCATAACCGAACTCTCATCCTCCAGCGATCTGAACGCCGCCGATAGGGGAAACGCAGTGCTTCCGCTGCCGGAACCACACCCTACGGCGAACCCAAACTTACGTCCTAGTCACCGCTCGCACGTCCGGCGTAACGTGAACGCTCATGCGCCTGACCGTGATCGGATGTTCGGGGAGCTTCCCAGGTCCGGACAGCCCTGGCTCGTGTTACCTGGTGGAGGCCGAGGGGTTCCGGCTGCTGCTCGACCTTGGCAACGGTGCGCTCGGCGCCCTGCAACGATACTGCGGCCTGTACGACGTCGACGCCATCTGCCTGAGCCACCTGCACGCCGACCACTGCCTGGACCTGTGCTCCTACACAGTGGCCCGGCTGTACGCCTCCGGCGGCGCCCGGCCAGCGATCCCGGTCTACGGCCCGCCGGGCACCGCGGACCGGATGACCCGCGCCTACAGCATGGACCCCGGCCCCGAGATGCGCTCCGCGTTCGGCTTCGAGACCCTGACCGAAGGAGATCGCCAGATCGGCCCGTTCAGGCTGACCGCCAGGCACGTCAACCACCCGGTGGAGACGTTCGGCCTCCGGCTGGAGCACGCGGGCGCCAGCCTGGCCTACTCCGCGGACACCGGGGAGTCACCGGTCCTCACCGAACTGGCCCGCGACAGCGACCTGATGCTCTGCGAGGCGTCCTTCCTCGACGGGCCGGATCTGCCGCCAGGCGTGCACCTGACCGGCCGCCAGGCGGCCGAGCACGCGGCCGGGGCGGGCACCGGCCACCTGGTGCTGACCCACCTGGTGCCGTGGAACGACCGGGCCCGCAGCCACGAGGAAGCGGCGCGGGTGTTCACCGGTCCCATCACGCTGGCTGCCTCGGGTCAGGTCTTCGACCTGTCCTGAAACGGCTAGGCTGGCCGGCATGTCAAGGCCAGATGGACGCAATCCCGACCAGTTGCGCACGATCAAGTTCACCCGGGGCTGGCTCGGCCACGCCGAGGGCTCCGTGCTCGTCGAGTTCGGCGCGACCAGGGTGCTCTGTGCGGCCAGTGTGACCGAGGACGTCCCGAGGTGGCGCCGGGGCAGTGGCCTTGGCTGGGTGACCGGCGAGTACGCGATGCTGCCGCGCGCGACCAACACCCGCAGCGACCGTGAGTCGGTCAAGGGCAGGCCCGGCGGCCGCACCCAGGAGATCTCCCGGCTGGTCGGCCGGTCGCTGCGCGCCTGCGTGGACTTCAAGGCGCTGGGCGACAACACGATCATCGTCGACTGCGACGTGCTGCAGGCCGACGGCGGCACCAGGACCGCCGCGGTCACCGGCGGGTACGTGGCCCTCGCCGACGCGGTGAGCTGGCTTTGCGCCCGTAAGCGGTGCAAGGGCGATCCGCTGCTCGGCTCGGTGGCCGCGATCAGCGTCGGCATCGTGGCCGGGCAGCCCAGGCTCGACCTCTGCTACGACGAGGACGTGATCGCGGAGACAGACATGAATGTGGTCTGCACCGGCGACGGCGGGTTCGTCGAAATCCAGGGCACGGCCGAGCGCGAGCCGTTCGGCCGTGACATGCTCGACCGGCTGCTCGGCCTCGCCGTGGATGGCTGCGCCGAGCTGACCAGACTGCAGCGCGAGGTGCTCGCCGGGGAACCCGGGTGACCCGCAGAATCGTCCTCGCCACCAGGAACGCCGCCAAGCTCACCGAGCTGTCCAGGATCCTCGAAGCCAGCCGGGTCCAGGTCAGCCTGGTCACCCTGGCCGAGTTCCCCAACGCTCCCGACGTGACCGAGACCGGCCGCACGTTCGAGCAGAACGCGCTGCTCAAGGCGCGCTCGGCGGCCAAGTTCACCGGGTTGCCCGCCGTCGCCGACGATTCCGGGCTCTGTGTCGACGCGCTGAACGGGATGCCGGGCGTGCTGTCCGCCCGCTGGGCCGGGCGGCACGGCGACGACCAGGCCAACCTGGATCTGGTCCTCGCCCAGCTCACCGACGTCGCGGCGGAGGACCGCGGCGCGTACTTCGCCTGCACTGCCGCGTTCGTCCTGCCGAACGCTCCGGATGAGGACGCCGAGCGGGTCGTGGAAGGCCGCCTGTATGGCCGCCTCGCGACGTCCCCGCGGGGAACGAACGGCTTCGGCTACGACCCGATCTTCCTGCCCGACGCCTCCGAGATCACCACGGCCGAGATGGAACCGGCGGACAAGGACGCGATCAGCCACCGGGGCAGGGCACTGCGCGCCCTGGCCCCGGTGATCGCCGAATTGCTGCAGCGAGACTTAGCCTGCAGGTATGTAAATCAGTCAGCGGGTTCTGAGCAAGCCTCGCCATTGATGCTCATCCGTTATGTGAATCAAGCGGGCTCTCTTACGATGCGGGCCGGCCTCGTCAGCCCCGCAATGCGCCGGCCGGGATCGTGGCAACCTCGCTGGCCGGTGGATAGGTCACGCTGACCGGCTGGTTGATGGCGGTGACCTGCACGGTCACGGTGATCTGCGTGGATGTGCCGTGCTCGACGGTGATGATCTTGCGGATCTGATGCTGAGCGTCGATCCACGCCTTGAACTGGACGGCGCCGAGCTTCATCGACTGGGCCTGCTTCTGCACAAAGCCCCGGAGGCCGGACGGGATCTTGGCCAACGCGGCCGATATCGTGTAGGTGCCGGTGTACTCGGTGGTCTTGACACCGTCGATGGTCTGCGTGCCAACCGTCTTGACGTCCTTGGCACCGGCCAGCATCTGCGTCTGCACCATCGGGTTGTAGTCCTGAACCTGCTGGACGAGCTGGCCAAGATTAAGCCCGGTCGCCTGGCGCAGCTCGGCGTACGAAAGCCGGACCCAGGGCTTGCCCAGCTCCTGCTGAAGGATGGCCATCTTCATGTAGGCGGTCTGGCTGTTCAGAATCTCATGTATTCCGCCGGGGATACTGCGGCCGTTGACGGTCAGCGTGCTGAAGTCCTCATTGGCGAGCACGCTGGGCCGGAACCGGGCCTGTATGGTGCCAGCCACGTTCTCGCTGGTCGCACCCGTCGTCTGGACATCCAGCGTGAACGCGGCCGAGTTGATCGCCTCGGCCTGGTGGGCGGCCAGGGTGATCGCCTGGATCGGGGATAGGGCACCGGTCCCGGTGTGAGTGGTGGAATGCCCTCCGCAGCCCGCGGCCAGCAAGATCACCGCCACGCCCGCGGCGCCCGTCATTATGATCTTCTTCAGCCCTGCGGCTGGTATCGAATGCGACAGCATCAGACCTTTCCTCGCCTGGCAGCGTGCCGGTGGATACGGGCGGTCAGCTGGTGATTTCAATGAGCCCCCGGGCGACCCGATGGCCAAACTGGGCCCATGGCCACCAAGGATCAATATATTACGAACCGGCTTCATGGTCGGTAACCTCCCATCGCGCCGCCCGGTGCTCAGCTACCCGGCCAGCCGCCCGGCTAACAACACCTCCGCCGTGCCTGTACCGTAGGTGAGTTCCACCTGGCCGAAGGGAGAGGGCGTGGACGGCAAGCGGCTGGCACCGGGTGAGAAGGCGCCGGACTTCACCCTGAACGACGCCGACGGCAACCCGGTAACCCTGTCCTCGCTGCGCGGCAAGCGCGTGGTCGTCTACTTCTACCCGGCCGCGATGACCCCCGGCTGCACCAAGCAAGCCTGTGACTTCCGGGACAGCCTGTCCGGCCTCACCGCCGCGGGCATGACGGTCATCGGCATCTCCCCGGATCAACCGCAGAAGCTGGCCAAGTTCCGGGACAAGGAGGGCCTGAACTTCACCCTGCTGTCCGACCCCGGCCGGGAGGTGCTCGCCGCCTACGGCGCCTACGGCGAGAAAATGCTCTACGGCAAGAAGACCGTCGGCGTCATCAGGTCCACCTTCGTCATCGACCCGGACGGGTTCATCGAGAAGGCCCAATATGCCGTCAAAGCGACCGGCCACGTCGCCAGGCTCCGCCAAGAGCTAGGCGTCTGACCTGCGCCGGGGCCGTAGCCCAATGGCAGAGGCACAGGATTTAGGATCCTGCCAGTGTGGGTTCGAATCCCACCGGCCCCACGAGCCGGCCTTGCCTGGCCGGTGCCCTTCGGGCGCCTTTCCCGAGGGCCGCAGTATTGACCCGGGGGCCGAGCCCCCGGACCCCGACCGGACCCGGACGGGCGCTACGCGGCCCTTCTCACCGGCATCCTGGTCGCGGGGCTGAGGCACCTCGGCCGGGGGCGCGTGGGCTTCCGTGTTGATATCTGAAAACGATAGCGTTCGCGGTGGGAGGGACCGCGATGCACCGACTGCGCAACCGGACAGGTCCGCCCGCCCGCCGGGCGCTGGCCGCCGCAATGGGAGCCGGGTGTCTGCTCGCTTCGATCAGCTCCGCCTCGCCGGCCACAGCCGCCAGCAGGCTGAAATTTACGGTGACAACCAGCGCCGACGCCCACGATGCCCATCCGGGTGATGGCCGCTGCGCGGACAGAGCGGGGCGGTGCACGCTGCGCGCGGCGATCGAGGAAGCGGACGCCGCGCCAGCCCACAGCGCCGTCAGCATCTTCGTCCCAGCCGGGTACTACCGCCTGCGGCTCGGCACCCTCACCGTAGGTGCCAGCTCCCCGGGGCCTGGGAACATCGTGATCGACGGAGCCGGGCCCGGGCGGACAGTGATCAGCGGCGGCCGTGCCTTCCGGGTCATGACGGTGAGAGCGTCCGCGACCGCCGGTCTTGACGCGGTGCAGATTACCGAGGGCCACGTCGGCCCGGACGTGTACGGCGGAGGCGTGTACAACAGCGGGCGGCTCACCATCGCCGGCAGCGCCATCGATGACAACGTGGCCGGGGCCGGTGGCGGGGTGGACAACGCCGGCGGGTCGCTGGTGGTCACCGGGAGCAGCATCGAGCACAACAGCGGCGGCGGCTGGGGAGGTGGCGGCATCCAGAACGGCGGCCCCAGGAACGTCGCGGGCTCCGTGCTCGTGGTGTCGAGCACGATCACCGGCAACTCCACCTTCGCCAACTGGGGTGGCGGGATCTTCAACGGGCAGAACGGGCATCCGGCCCTGCCTGGCGCGCCGGCGGTGCGGCCCCGGGTGTGTGCCTACGGGCACTGCACCGGGCAGCTTCCGCCGTACGCTCCCCGGCTGGTCCTGACCGTCGAGGACAGCGATGTCTCCGGCAACACCGGCGGGGACGGCGCCGGGGGGATCGCCTCCGACGGAGGTGCCACCGTGGTCGGCAGTGTGATCGACAACAACTCGGGTGGCCGTGCCCCGGACGGCGGGCTGCTCGGCGTCGGCACGATCAGCGGCAGCACGATCTCCGGAAACACTGCCTACGAAGGTGCCGCGATCGGCGATTTCTCCGGCGCGTTCGGGCGTATGACGATCACGGATTCCACCATCGTGGGGAACCACGCCGCCACGTCCGCCGGTGTGCTGACCGTGGGCGGCCCCGACTTCATCACCGGGAGCACGATCGCGGACAACACCGCTGGCAGCAAAGGGCTGCCCGGCTCTGCTGCCGTTGCGATGATCCAGGGCGGCGGGACGCTTCACCTGTCCAACAGCACGGTGGCCGGCAACACGACAACACCGGCAGGTGGCGGCGCCATCGTCAATCCCGCCAACAGCGGTGGGGTGGTCTATCTGTCGTTCGACACACTGCAGAACAATGCTTCGGGGAACATCGCCGGCCAGAATCCCATCTATGCCACGGGAACAATCCTGGCCACGAACGGCGCAGAGCCCGACTGCCAGGCTCGGCTGTTCAAGTCGGACGGGTACAACCTGGCCACCGACAGATCCTGTGGCCTGTCCCGGCCTACCGACCTGTCCGGGGTCAACCCGAAGCTCGGCCCGCTGGCCAGCAACGGAGGCCCGACCAGCACGGAAGCGTTGCTGACCGGAAGCCCGGCCATCAATGCCGGCGGCCTCCCGGCGACATCCGGCTGCCCGCTCACCGATCAGCGCGGGATGTCCCGCCCGTGGGGCCTGGCCTGTGACATCGGCGCCTACGAGGCGCACTACAGGCTGCCCGGCCCGGCCGTGCCGGAGTGACAGTGGGCGCCCGGGTGTGACTGTATGCATTCCATGTCTACTACCGGGGATTCGCCCGGCAGCCTCCCGGTCACGACCGGGTTCGCGCTGCAGGGTTACACCGTCGAAAGGGACCTGGGCCTGGCGTTCGGCCTGGTCGTGCGCAGCATGGGGTTCGTGAAGTCGATGGGGGCCGCCTTCAAGCAGCTACGCCAGGGTGAGGTCGGCCAGTACACCGAACTGCTCGAGAACAGCCGCCGTCACGCGGTCGACCGGATGATCGAGAACGCCCGGTTGATGGGGGCCAACGCGATCGTGGCGATGCGGTTCGACTCATCCGAGATCGGCCAGCAGCTCACCGAGATCGTCGCCTACGGCAGCGCGGTGGTAGTCCGGCCTTCGGTCTAGTGGTGCCGGGCCCAGGAGCGGGGCCGCCGCGCGGGCTGCTGAGCGACGCCGACCGCGAGCGCCTGGCCGGCCTGCTCCGCGAGCACTCTGCCCTCGGCAGGCTCAACCTGGATGAGCTGCGCCGCCGCGTAGGCATCGTCCTGGCCACCGGTTACGCCGACGAGGCCGCAGCCACCGTGGCCGATCTTCCCCCACTGGGCGGCGAGGCCCGGCGGGGGAAGATCCGGCGCTCCCATCGGCCAGCGGCGCCGCCACGTCCAGGTCATCACCCCCGGCCCCGGCTGGCTCCGTACCTCCGGGCGGTTCCGCGACTCCCTCCACCAACACGATCATGCGCGTCTGGACAGACCCCGTCGGCCAAAGCCGCCACTACGTCCCCGATACAGGTACCAGGTACCCAACTGCCATCAGTTAACAAAATCTTGCGCACTGCAGTGCGCTTGCAGCGCAGCCGACTTCACGCTATCCTCGTTTCAAAGCTGCTGGGACGCCTCTGCGCACTTGGCCTCGCAAACAGAGACGGCCCCGTTGCCGGGGCCGTCGGGCTAGGGCTACTCGCCCTAGCGTGGTGGCCTCAAGCATACCTCACGAGTCCGATCCTCTCCAGGGAGGTGCACGGTGGTCCGTGTTGCCGTCTATGTCGACGGGTTCAATCTGTACTTCGGTCTGCATGAGCGGTACGGCCGTAAGTACTTGTGGCTTGACCTGCAAGCACTGGCATCGAGCCTATTGCGGCCTGGCCAGCGCTTGCAGTACGTGCAGTATTTCACAGCGCGCGTCCGCAACGATCCCGCGGGCGAGCAACGGCAGTCCGATTACCTTGACGCGCTCAGCGAGCACAACCCGTTGCTGCAAATTAAAGATGGCCGGTTCCAGGAGAAATTCAGGCATTGCCGTCGGTGCGGTAGTTCCTGGCAGGTTTTCGAGGAGAAAGAGACCGATGTCAATATTGCCGTTGAGCTGCTGGGTGACGCGATTCAGGATCGTTTCGAGAGCGCACTTCTGATCTCAGCAGACAGTGATCTATGTCCGGCTATCAAGAAGACGAAAAGTCTGTTTCCGGCGAAACGGATTATCGTGGCCTTCCCACCGAACCGGCAGTCGGGTGAGTTGAAGCGGGTAGTCGATGGATTTCTATTTATCGGTGATGACAAGGTTCGCCGATCCCAATTGCCAGAACAGATCGTTACGAGCAGGGGCGTTGTCCTGCAGCGGCCCAAATACTGGTCATGAGTCAAGCGGCGGATGTCCCAAGTAACCAGATCACGGCGTCGGAGATAGCCCAGCGGATCGGGGTCTCGCTTCCGGCGGTGAGTAACTGGCGGCGTCGGCATGAATCGTTCCCTTCACCGGAGGTGGCGGAGGGTAAAGAATTGTTTGCTCTGCCAGAGATTGTGGCCTGGCTCAATAGACGGAAGATTGCGAAGAAAGATCTCAAGCCGGGGGAGCTGCCAGGTTCAACTTATGGATCCAGGCTGCTGGCGGCTATGAACATTACACGTCCGTCTAAGGATGCAATCGATCCTGAGCTATTGAAGGAATTCTTGCAATTCCGTGGCGTTGAGGACGTCATGGTATTTGCAGACCTCGTTCTGGGATTGCTCTATCTGGCTGTGGTGAATAAACCTCGGTTTAAACCACGATGGGACGACATTATGGCAGCGGAAGGCTGGCCGCTATTTGAAGCCATTGAACGTGCCGCTATGGATCATGTTCCGAGGCTTGGTGATCTGTATCGGGCCTGTGATGCAATTCGTCATGACGTATATTCCATAAAACGACTGACGGAAATAGCCAAATTGGTTGATCGCGTACGCCGATCAGGTCGAGGCGTCGAGGTGTTCGATTTCCTTTTGAATCGCTTTACTGGAGTCGCCGGGCGGCGGGAAGCCTCTGTGTATACACCTTCGCCATTGGTGGACTTGATGGTGGCGCTGATTTCCCCTATGTCAGGTTCTAGCATATTCGATCCTTGCTGCGGCTCCGGGGAGTTCTTGATCGGCGCTGCAAAATATATATCAGCTTCTGGTGCCCATAGTACCGATGTCTCATTTACTGGCCACGCTCTTTCGGAGCGCTCGGCGCACCTGACTTACATGAATTTGCGGCTACATGGAGTGGCGGCCGACTTGAATGTTCGTGGTAATGAGATCTTTCTTGACGATAGAACCATGAGTGAGAGTCGGCGTTTCAATGTGATCATCTCGAATCCCCCGTTCGACATGAAAGAACCGATACCGGCAGGGATGAGGCGTTACAGTAGATATGGCCCGCTGCCAAGGAGCAGGTCCAGTTTCGCTTGGCTTCAGTACATAGTGTCATCACTTGCCGATGGCGGCCAAGCCGCAGTCGTCATGCCGAGTGGTGCACTTTTCAGGGCCGGGTCGGAGGGCGGCATCCGAGCTCAGATGGTAGATGAGGGAGTCGTTGAAGCAGTTATCGCGCTTCCATCTGGAATGTTCAGTTCAACCGGTATCCCAGTTACGGTGTGGCTGCTATCTAGGTCAGCTGCGCGGCCTAATGACGAAGTTCTACTTATAGATGCAAGCAGTCTTGGGCACATGATCAGCCGTACCCAGCGGAGCCTGTCAGGCGATGACCAGAGCCGAGTTGTCGATACCCTGGTAAAGTGGCGATCTGGAGATGGCTATGAGGATGTGCCGGGATTCTCAGTATCCGTTCCGGTATCAAATATTCGTGATCAAGGTTACATCTTGACCCCCGGTAGGTACGTAGCGGCAAGCATTTCGCCAGAACTAAGTAGATCACTCAGGTCACCACGTGAGCTCCGAAACGAACTTGTTCGTCTAGAGCGACGAGCAGACGAATTGGATATGGTGGCAGATCATCAACTAAACAGGATCCGCCCATGGATTCTCTAATTGGCATCATTCCCGACGAGTGGGCAGAAAAATCTCTCGGAGAGGTCTGCGATATCCTCGCTGGCCCATCCGCCACGAAGATTTCTTCCGATGCGGAGCCTAGTTCGGATAATGTTCCGGTGGTGACTCCCGGGGACCTGCGCCACAACCGGATCACAGCGGGCTATACGACGAGTGTGCCGCGCGGGACTGCGGACAAACTCTCACGTTATCGGCTGCTTCCTGACGATATCGTTTGTGCCCGGACTGGTTATCTGGATCGATATGGTATAGCAGGAGATAGGCAGCAAGGTTGGCTGATTGGCCCAGCCTGCCTTCGCCTGCGCGCACATCATGTGATCAGTGCGCGTTACCTTGTGCAATACCTTGGTCATCCAGCGGTTCGCGACTGGATCACTCGGAACACGAGCAGTTCTGCTATACCTACGCTTAGCATTGCAATACTCGGCTCCCTGCCGGTTGTGATCCCTCCACTAGCTGTTCAAACCTTCGCGGCAGAAATACTCGGCGCGCTTGACGACAAGATCATTGTTCACGAAGAGGTTAGCCGTGCTACAGCGGCCTTGCGGGACGCTGTGCTTATTCCCCTGCTGACAGGAGCGGACCCGAAGCAGCAACTCGACGGCCAGCTTTTCAGCTAGTGGAGTTGATTTACAGTGTCAGCTCGATTCGTCATGATCTTGACTGGGCAGCTCGCTGATCTGCGGAAATGCTTGATGTGGGTTGCGCCCAAATGGTGCGATCGCCCAGGGGTGACTTGAGGGCGCTTCCGCAGCTCAGCCGCATGATCAGAGAACTCTTTACCTTGGTGCGAATAGCCGAGGTTAGTATCAGGCTGTTCTATCCCTCCGCTTGCTGACAGGCTGGCCGGTCAAGCGGAGACTGGGGCTATTTCGCCGGAGCCTCTGGCTACCAGGCGGGTGAGCAGGACCACGTCGCGTGGGGGAGAGGTGTCGCCGCCGATCCTGGCGAACAGGAGCTGGGCGGCGGTGGCGCCGATGGCCGCGGGATCCTGCGCGACCACCGTGACCCGAGGGGTCAGCTTGTCGGCCAGTGAGAACTCATCGAAGCCGACCAGCGCGACACTGCCCGCCTGGCCGTGCAGGCCATCGATGGCGCCCATGGTCATCAGGTCGTTGCTGGCGAACAGCGCAGTCGGCGGTTCGGGAAGCTGGGTCAGCGCCGCCGCGGCCTCGGCCGCCGCGGTCCGCGACTGCAGGCCGTGCCTGATCAGAGCTGGATCCGGCGACAGGCCATCGGCCGCCAGCGCCTCCGCGAACCCGGCGTAGCGTTCCTGCACGGTCCACAGATCATCTCGGTCGCCCAGGTAGCCGATTCTCCGGTGGCCGCGGTCGAGCAGGTGGCGAACGGCTCCGCGTGCGCCGTTCCTGTTGTCCACGACTACGGTGTCCACCCGCAGCCCGTCGGCCGGGCGGTCGACGCAGACTACCTTGGTGCCAGCGGTCATCCGGTCCCGCAGGAACCGGTGGCTGCCTGCGGCCGGCACGACGATCAGCCCGTCCACCTGGCGGGCGCAGAACGCGGAGATTACCTCCCGCTCCCGGCGCAGGTTGTCCATGGAGCTGCCGATCAGCACCACATATTTTCGCAGCCTGGCGGCGTCTTCGACGGCGCTGGCCAGGGTGGCGAAGAACGGGTTCGCCAGGTCGTCTACCAGCAGGCCGATGGTGTGGGTGAGCTGGCCCTTGCTGCGCAACTGGCGGGCCATGTCGTTGCGCTGGTAGCCGAGCCGCCGGATCGCCCGCTCCACCCGGGCCGCGGTCTCCGGCAGCACCCCAGGTTCACCGTTGACCACACGTGACACGGTCATCAGGCTCACACCGGCGGCTGCGGCGACGTCGCGCATGGTCGGGCGGCCCATCAGCTCGCGCTCTGCTCTCGTGGCCGGGAAGACGCCCTACGGCCGGTGGGAACGTTATCAAGTCGTTGCATCGAACTGGCAGGCTCCCGGTGCCCATGATCGTGTGTCCGCAACTGTTTCGGCGTAGGGTTACGGGGTACGCCGAATATGGATGCCCTGATATTAAGGGGTTTGTACGGATAAATACCAGCTTCGGGCAAGTCCTCTTGACAGACGGCGTGTCGGCTTCGAGGATGTCCCATCATAATGTGAACGTTACCAATACCGATCCAAGACGGCGAGGGTTCGCCGGTCCCGGCGGGAAGCGCGGCATGTGATGAGCGCGAAGCGCCGGGGACGTGCCTGGGAGGGACGGCTGGATGGCGGAGCTTGCTGGGCCGGAAGGACATCCTGCGGCCGAACTCGCTGGGCCGGGAAGGGACCCTGCGGC
>Ga0070730_10003062_pt1 | contig 15095 bp, 13 predicted proteins | sample Coa_R1_3_FD_66447 | JGI IMG/M metagenome (GOLD analysis project Ga0070730, IMG submission 66447) | Surface soil microbial communities from Centralia Pennsylvania, which are recovering from an underground coalmine fire - Coalmine... | ecosystem: Environmental > Terrestrial > Soil > Unclassified ...
CCTGCAAGTGGCCGTGGCCGTGTTCAAAGGCAACGCCGCCTCCGGCATGCATTGGCCCAGCCCCGATGATCTGTTTTGCATCAACCTCGGTCCGTGCGCGCCGGTAACCACCAGCGTTCGCCGGCAATTCAAATTCGTCGACTAGGGCTTGTTTTTGCGATCAACGGGGGCACGCAGCGCGCATTCCGATCATTGTTGAGCGCGCAGCGACCTTCGGGGCGCAACACCCGCAAGGAGTGTTGCGCATCCGGCAAGCCTGTTACCCTTTGAACCCGTATTCGAGCAGCGTCTTGCGCAGCTTTTCCAGGCAGCGTCCACGAATGAACCCGATCGACCCTGTTGCCAGTCCGAGCCGCTGCGCAATCTCGGTGTACGGGAGCGCAGGCTGTTCAAAGAAGAGCAGCCGCACCAGCTCACGATGCCGCGGTGGCAATTGCGCCACCACCTCGCGGACAATCTGCTCCTGCTCCAACTGCGTCACGGTATCAGCCTGGCTGACGCTGGCAATTCCTTCGGCAATCTCCGGCTCCAGCCCGTCAAGCTCCACGTGGTTGGATTGCTTCCTCTTCCAGCGGTATGCCTGCCGGATGGTCAACGTGATCAACCAGGAGCGCAGCGATTGCGCGCTCTTCAATTGCGGCAGGCTGTTCAGCACCTCAATGCAGACGGCTTGAAAGACGTCAGCGGCGTCGTCCGGCGAAGCGCCGTATTTGATCGGGATCGAGTAGATCAGTCTCTTATATTTATCGATCAGCTGTTCCCAGGCGCGCGGATTGCCCTGCAGACATCCCTGCACCAGCCATTCTTCTTCCATTCCTTCCGCGCCGTCGTCACACGCGCAAGGATCGAGGGGTTCGTTGATGATCGCGGGCTGGGCCACTAACACGCCCGCGGTAGCGGAGCTATAAATTTCAGGGGATTTCATGATTCCATTCCTTTTTCTTTTTGGAACTCGCGTTGTTCGGACCACCTTCCGCTCAAGCGGAGGCTCAGTCGCCGGGGAGAAAACAGTTGTTTCTCCTGCAGGCACACTTTGGGAATGGAATCGCGATCAGATACGTAAAGGCGGGATAAAGCTGAAGAACTCTGTTTCTGGAATCGCCATCTCTAGGGTCGCCCGCGCAAATGTGAGCGGCGGAAGCGTGAAGCCGGCGCGCATCCATGCGGGGAACAGCGAGAGAATTCCGCAAAAAACAAAGAACATCCCCGTTTCAAACAGAATGGAGATGATCGTCAGTTCAATGTCACCGGTCGAAACGGGAAAATTGTCCAGGCTATCGAGCTGCATGAACGGTGACAACAGGATCATCGCCACCATGAGTACAAGCACGAGTTTGGGCAATTTGTGGAGCATAGTCTTCGACCAAAATGAGCGAATCACACTTCCTCTGTGATTCGCTCGCGACTATAGCATGCCCAATTGTTGCGACGAAGGCATTCCCGGCACAGTAGCCTTTCTTGCCCTATGTCACGACGCCAAACCCATGATTCACCGTGACTTAAGTCGTGTCCAATTTTGCTGGCGGAGCGCAGCGGAACGCTATGTGACTAAGAATTTCTAACAAAAACGAGAGCGACTATATTTTTTCCCGCTTCCGTTTGCACCATATTTCCAGTGGCCGCGCTCCAGGAGTTTCGGCCAAGCGTCATGCTCGCCGATAGAGCGGTAGCGGTGGCAATCGGGAAACTCCATCCACTTTACTGTTAGATCCAGCTCATCTAGTTGGCTCGACAGGGAAGAAGAGCGGGAGAGTGAGTGGGGAAATAGCGCGCTCTCCCGCGCTTCAATACATCGGGAACGGCGTACTCTCCAGATCCAGTCCCAATTGAAGCCGCGCGCCTTCTGACATTCTGCCTGGGTGCCACGGCGGATCGAAAACGATCTCAACGTTCAATTCCTTCACCGTCGGCAGGCTGGAAAGCTTGCGCTGGATGTCGGCTTTCAGCACGTCCGACATTCCGCAGCCGGGCGCCGTCATCGTCATTTTGATGTCGATCTTGTTCCCTTCAGCCACCGGCGTAATCTGGCACGCGTAGATGAGCCCGAGATCCACGACATTTACCGGGATCTCCGGATCGTAGACCGTCTTCAACAGGTCCCACACCAGCTTCTCGCTGAACTCGCCTGCCGCTTCGGCTGTCGCTGCGGAGGGAGTAAGCCCCAGCGCGTCAGCATCTCTGGCATCGATGCGGGCCATGTAGCCGAAGTCTGTCATGATCGTATAGCTGCCGCCGAGCGCCTGCATCAGCCGGACTTTAGTTCCTGCGGTTAGTTTGTGCGGTATGCCGCTGGGAATCTGCGTGGCATCGACCTCGCGTGACAGTTCGAGTTGCTCCTTCGATATCATCTGCTATTCCGTGGATACAGCTTCCTGCTCGCCGCGCAGCGCCGCTCGCAGCGTGTGCCATGCCAGCGTGGCGCATTTTACCCGCAGCGGGAATTCCGATACTCCGCTAAAGACGGCCAGCTTGCCCAGCTTCTCTTCCCCTCCCACGGCGTGGCCGGTCACCACATCATGGAATTTCGTAAAAAGCTCTTCCGCTTCCGCCGCCGTCTTGCCCTTCAAGCTCTGCGTCATCATGGAAGCCGAGGCCTTGGAGATTGCGCACCCGCTTCCCTGGAATCCGATATCTTTGATCGCGCCGTCCTGCAGCTCGAGATAAACGGTGAAGTGATCGCCGCACAGCGGATTGTAGCCCTCGGCCTTGTGGTTCGCGGACTCAAGCGCGCGGAAATTCCGCGGTTTCTTGCTGTGCTCCAGTATCAGTTCCTGGTAAAGCTCGCGCAGCTCCGACATCAGCCCATGACCTCACGCACTTTGTGAATGCCCGCCACCAGCGCGTCCACTTCCGCCCGCGTGTTGTAGAGGCCGAATGAGGCGCGCGCCGTGGCAGGGATGTTGAAACGCTGCATCACCGGCTGCGCGCAATGGTGCCCCGTGCGGACGGCAATACCTTCGTTGTCCAGAATGGTTCCGATATCGTGCGGATGGATGTCATCCATCACGAACGACAGCACGCCGGCTTTTTCCCGGGCTGTCCCGACAATGCGCACGCCCGGAATCGTTTCGACCCTGCTGGTCGCATACGCAAGCAGCTCGGCTTCATGCTTCTCGATCTCGTCCAGGCCAAGTTCATTCAGATATTCGATGGCCGCGCCAAGCCCAATGGTGTCGGCGATGTTCGGGGTTCCGGCCTCAAACTTGTAAGGCAGCCGGTTGTAAACCGTCTTCTCAAACGTGACCGAGGCGATCATGTCTCCGCCGCCCTGGTAAGGAGGCATCGTCTCCAGCAGCCTGGTCTTGCCGTAAAGCACGCCGATACCCGTGGGCCCATACATCTTGTGGCCTGAGATCGCGTAAAAATCGCAGTCCAGCTCCTGCACGTCCACCTTCATGCGCGGCGCTGCCTGCGCTCCATCCACCAGCACGGGAATGTTCCGCGCATGGGCCATGCGGACGACCTCGCGGATTGGATTGATCGTTCCCAGCGCGTTCGATAGGTGACCGACGGCAACAATCCTGGTCTTCGGCCCGAGCAGCCTTTCAAATTCCTCCAGCAGCAACTCGCCGCGATCGTTGATCGGCGCCACGCGCAGCTTCGCGCCCTTCTCTCCACACAGCAGCTGCCAGGGCACGATGTTCGAGTGGTGCTCCATGGCGGTGATCAGGACCTCGTCGCCACTGCCGACGTTCTTGCGCCCGTAGCTCTGCGCCACCAGATTGATGCCCTCGGTGGTGCCGCGCACGAAGATGATCTCTTTACTGTCCGCGGCGTTCAGGAACTTCTGCGCCGCGACCCGCACTTTTTCGTAGGCCTCGGTGGCGCGCTCGGAAAGCGTGTGCACGCCACGGTGGATATTGGAATTGTCATGGCGGTAGTAGTGATCAATCGTTTCAATTACAGCCAGCGGCTTCTGCGTGGTGGCCGCGTTGTCCAGATAGACCAGCGGCTTGCCGTGCACCTTCTGGTGTAGAACCGGAAAGTCACGCCGCACCCGCTCAACATCAAACGTCCTCGCTGGGTGCACCTGGTGAGGCGTCTTGGCCAGCGTACTCATCCCATTTCCTCCCAATTCCGCTCCGCGCCTTCGCCCGAGCGAGGGCCAGCGAATGTGGCGGCTTCCGGCATTCCGGCCACAACCAGCTTTTCCAGGTGTTCACGAATCTGTGGAGAATTCATGCGATCCAGACACTCGTTGGCGAACGCCAGCAACAGAACGTGGCGCGCCGCCGCTTCGGCCAGCCCACGCGAGCGCAAGTAAAACAGCGCATTGTCATCAAACTGACCGATCGTGGCGCCATGGGTGCATTTTACGTCGTCGGCGTAAATCTCCAGCTGCGGCTTGGTGTCGATCTGCGCGTCGTCGGAGAGCAGCAGGTTGCGGTTGGTCTGCTTGGCGTCAGTCTTCTGCGCGTCTTTGTGCACGATGATGCGCCCGTGAAACACTCCGTGAGACTGGCCATTTAAAATTCCGTTATAAAATTGCCGGCTGTCGCAATGCGGGCTGGCATGCTCCACCAGCATGTAGTTGTCCATGTGCTGGCGGCCGTTGGCCATGAACAGGCCGTTGATCAGGCACTCGCTTCCCTCTCCGGCGAGCACCGGGTGCACGTTGTTGCGCACCAGCGCCGCGCTCAGCAGGAGCGAATGTGTGGCCACACTGGCACTGCGGCCCTGCTGGATGCGGAGAGTAGAGAAGTTATAGGCCTTCTCGCCCTCGCGCACGACCATGTAATGTTCGACGTGGGAGTTCTCGCCCGCGATCAACTCGGTTGCCGTGTTGGAGAACGAGGTTCCCTCGCCCAGGGAAACGTAATCTTCCACGATCGTGACCTGGCTATTTTCGCCGGCCACAATCAGGTTGCGCGGATGGTTCATGGATGGCGCCGCGTCCGGCACAGTCACAAAGAGCGCATAAATGGGCGCTTCGACCGCAACCCCAGCCGGAACTTCAACGTAAATTCCGTCTTCGATGAACGCCGAGTTCAGCGCCGCAAAGGCGTCGCGCTCGATACTCAGATACCGGCCAATATGCTGCTCAACGTGCTCGGGTGCCGCGGCAATGTGCGCAGCCAGGCTGCCGACCTTCACCCCGGCGGGCATAGAGCCAACCGTCGAAAGATCGTGCGCAAAGAGGCCATTCACAAATACCAACCTACAGGCGAACTGCGAAACCCCAAATGGTTGCAGCTGTTCCCCGCTCACAGTTATCGGTTCAGCAAGCTCAAACGACGTGCCTGAGACCGCGCTCACATTGGTGAAGCGCCAGTCTTCGTCATGTGTGGTCGGGAAGCCAACGTCAGAGAAGCGCTCGAACGCTTTCTGTCGCAGCGCTTGGAGCCAGCGCGGCTGCGAGCCACTCCGCGACTTCGAGGTTTCGAATGTCTCCAGATATTTTTCCGGAGCCTGAATTGCACTAATCACCGTCTCGCCCCCGCCATTTCGCCTTCGGTCCAGCTGTAACCCTTCTGCTCGAGTTCCAGCGCCAGCTCCGGCCCGCCGGACTTCACGATCCTGCCGTTCACCAGCACGTGAACGAAGTCGGGCACGATGTAATCAAGCAGCCGCTGGTAGTGCGTTACCAGCACCATAGCGCGGTCCTTGCTGCGCATCGCGTTCACGCCTTTGGCGACGATCTTCAGCGCATCGATGTCGAGCCCGGAGTCGGTCTCATCCAGCACTGCCAGGCGCGGCTCCAGCACCGCCATCTGCACGATCTCATTCCGCTTCTTCTCACCGCCGGAGAAGCCTTCGTTCACCGGACGATTCAGGAAACGCTCGTCCATCTCCAGCATGCGCATCTTCTCTTTGAGCAACGGAAGGAAGTCCATCGCGTCCATCTCATCTTCACCGCGGTATTTGCGAATGGCGTTCAACGCCGCTCGCAGAAAGTACGCGTTGCTGATGCCGGGGATCTCGACCGGATACTGGAACGCCATGAAGAGCCCTTCGCAGGCGGCTTCTTCCGGCTTCATCGCCATTAGGTCTTTGCCGTCAAGCGTGATTGAACCGGCTGTGACTTGATAGCTTTCGCGCCGCGCCAGCACCTGGGCCAGAGTGCTCTTCCCGGAGCCGTTCGGCCCCATGATCGAGTGGACCTCGCCCGGATTCACCGTCAGGTCAATCCCCTTCAGGATCTCGTTGTCATTCACACTTGCGTGCAGGTTTTTGATTTCGAGCAGACTCATCGTTTATCCAACACTCCCCTCAAGACTGATGCTGAGCAGCTTCTGCGCCTCCACGGCAAACTCCATCGGCAGCTCTTTGAAGACTGCCTTGCAGAAGCCGTTGATGATCATGCTGACGGCCTCTTCCTTGGAGACGCCGCGTTGCTGCAGGTAAAAAATCTGGTCGTCGCCGATCTTCGAGGTCGATGCCTCATGCTCCATTCGGGAGCTGGCATTCTTCACTTCAATGTACGGGAATGTGTGCGCGCCGCACTTGTCGCCGATCAGGAGCGAATCGCACTGTGTGTAATTACGCGCGCCCTGCGCCCCTTTGAGGATCTTCACCATGCCGCGGTACGTATTCTGCCCGTGGCCGGCAGAGATCCCTTTCGACACCACCGTGCTCCTGGTGTTCTTGCCGATGTGGATCATCTTCGTCCCCGTATCGGCCTGCTGATAGTTGTTGGTCAGCGCCACCGAGTAGAACTCGCCCACCGAGTTGTCGCCCTGGAGGATGCAGCTCGGGTATTTCCACGTGATCGCCGAGCCGGTCTCCACCTGCGTCCAGCTGATCTTCGAGTTCTTGCCCAGCGCCTTGCCGCGCTTGGTCACGAAGTTGTAGATTCCGCCCTTCCCTGCCTTGTCGCCCGGGTACCAGTTCTGGACGGTCGAATACTTGATCGTCGCATTATCATGCGCAATCAGTTCGACCACGGCCGCATGGAGCTGATTCTCATCGCGGATGGGCGCGGTACAGCCTTCCAGGTAGCTGACGTATGCTCCTTCGTCGGCGATGATCAGCGTGCGCTCGAATTGTCCCGTGTTCTGCGCGTTGATGCGGAAGTACGTCGAAAGCTCCATCGGACAGCGCACGCCCTTGGGCACGTAGACGAACGATCCATCGCTGAAGACCGCCGAGTTCAGCGTGGCAAAGAAGTTATCTGAGTATGGAACAACAGAGCCCAGATACTTCTTCACCAGCTCAGGATGGTTCTTTACGGCTTCAGAGAAAGAACAGAAGATCACTCCCGCCTCTGCCAGCTTGGCCTTGAACGTGGTGGCCACGGAGACGCTGTCAAACACAGCGTCCACCGCCACGCCCGCCAGCAGCTTCTGCTCATGCAGCGGAATGCCCAGCTTGGTATACGTGTCCAGGATCTCCGGATCAACCTCGTCCAAACTCTTCAGCTCTTTTTTCCTCTTGGGCGCCGAGTAATACGACAGCGCCTGATAGTCGATCGGCGGATACTTCACGTTGGCCCATGTCGGCTCTGCATGCTTCTGCTCGAGCGACGCCCAGTGGCGATAGGCCTTCAAACGCCACTCCAGCATGAACTCCGGCTCGCCCTTCTTGGCCGCGATCGCTCGGATCACGTCTTCATTCAACCCCGGAGGCAGGCGGTCTTCGTCGACTGAGGTAATAAATCCCCATTTGTATTCCTGCTGTGTGAGGTCGTTAATTTGATTGACTGTGCTGCTCATCTCACTCCTTCCGCCACCGCCGGTGCGATGGAGGCAATAATTTGTGCCGCCTCGTGCTTGCGGTCGTGATGGGCCATTTGATGGTTCAGGTCAGCGAGCATCACGTGCTCCAGCGCGTCGCGCAGTGCGTCTCCGATAATCTGCGAATTGCTCTTGATGGCGCATGAGCGCTCCATGTTGCAAAGCCCCTTCACCACGCTGCACTCGGTAAATCCGATCGGGCCCTCCAGGGCCAGCACGATCTCCGCCACGGAAATCTCCGCTGCATCGCGGGCGAGGTTATAGCCGCCTTTCACGCCGCGATGCGAACTCAAAAGGCCATACTCAGAGAGCTGGCGCAAAATCTTACCAACCGTCGGCAGCGGCACCCGGGTGGCTTTGGCCAGGCTGCGCGCTGTGTGCGGCGTCTCTTTCGGGCCGCGCGCCACGTGCGCCATAAGCACAATGCCGTAATCCGTTAATTTGTTTAGTCTGAACATGATGCCTACGGCCCTGGCCCTCCCCGAGCGGTCCTGGGCCGGATACAATACCAATCCAGTATTATTTTATCGGGTATGGGGACGGAATACAAGACCGCACAGGTCTGCATTCAGAATAAGGGGATGGAGCTGTTATGAGCAATCGATTCAATGAGAAAGTCGCTCTCGTCACGGGCGGCACAGGCGGTCTTGGCCGGGCCGTGAGTCTGGCGTTCCTGCATGAAGGTGCGTCTGTGATTGCCAGTTATATCAAGAAGGACGAGGCCGATGCTCTTCGCGACGCGGTTGGCCCGCATGCGCATCTTGAACTCCAGCCGCTCGATGCTACCGATGAATCTGCCTGCCGCGCCCTGGTCGCTGGAATCACCGCGCGTTATGGCCGACTCGATATCCTGGTAAACACCATTGGTGGTTACGCCGCGGGCAAGCCGGCGTGGGAGACGGAATCGAAAACCCTTGAGCTCATGCTCACCCTCAATCTGCGCGCTGGGCACAACATGGTCCGCGCCTGTGTTCCCGCCATGCTGCGGCTCAGGAGCGGCGCCATCGTGAACATCGCCGCCAGAGCCGCTTTTGACCATGCTGCCGGCGCGGCAGCCTACGCGGCCTCCAAATCGGCTGCTCTGGCGCTCTTCGATTGCCTTGCCCAGGACCTGAAAGGGTCCGGCGTCCGGGTGAATTCGGTTCTGCCCAGCATCATTGACACTGAGCCCAATCGCACGGCGATGCCCAACGCCGACTTTTCCAAGTGGCCAAAGCCGGAGGAGATTGCCCAGGTTATTCTGTTCCTGTGCAGCGACGAAGCGAGAGTTGTGCATGGAGCTGCGATTCCGGTTTATGGCGAAAGCTGACCGAGATCGCATCCGGATGAACCGTAAAGAAGCGTTAACCGAATCTTCGCGAAACTTCAGACAGGCATTTTTGCGCTGATAATATAATCGGATACTGAATCTTCGTATCGTCATCTCGCGTCAAAACAGCTGTCTTTATAACGTTTTTGGCGACTACGAGCGAAATTCCGGCTCACCTTAAAGGACCTGGCAGATGTGGATAGTCCGCTTAGCTCTGCAGCGCCCCTACACTTTTGTCGTGATGGCGCTGTTGATCCTCATTCTGAGTCCAATCGTCATTCTGCGTACGCCGGTCGACATCTTTCCCGACATTAATATTCCAGTCATCAGCATCATCTGGCAGTTTCAGGGATTGTCAGCCCAGGAGATGGCGGACCGCATTGTCAGCAACACGGAACGTGGACTGACCACCACGGTCAACGACATCGAACACACAGAGACGCAGGCGATGGACGGCCGCGCCATCACCAAGGTCTTTTTTCATCCCACCGCCAACCTGCAAACCGCACTGTCACAAGTGACGGCGATCTCGCAAACCGCAGTACGCAACCTGCCGCAGGGGACCAACCCGCCGCTCATTATTGTTTACTCGGCTTCCAGCGTTCCCATCGTGCAGGTGGGCATCAGCAGTAAAAGTCTTCCCGAACAAGCGCTGAACGACCTCTCGGTCAACTTCATTCGTCCGCAAATGACCACGATTCCCGGCGCGGCGATTCCCTTCCCTTACGGCGGTAAACAACGCGTGGTCGCTGTCGATATCGACACGGCCGCCATGCAGGCCAAGCGGCTGGCTCCCGTGGACATCGTAAACGCCATCAGTGCCCAGAACCTGATTCTGCCTTCAGGCTCGGCGAAGATCGGCGCCCTGCAGTATGAAGTTTCCATGAACGGGAGCCCGGACACGATTGCCGAGATCAACGCGCTTCCCATCAAGACACAAAATGGTGTCACGACGTACATCCGCGACGTGGCCCAGGTACGCGACGGCTTCTCACCGCAGACCAACGTCGTGCGGCAGGATGGCCTCCGCGGCACGCTGCTCACCGTCATGAAAAACGGTGGCGCCTCCACGCTGGATATCGTCCAGAACGTCAAAGACACGCTGAAACGCGCCTCCACCACATTGCCGGACGGCGTGGATATGAAGGCGCTCTTCGACCAGTCTCTCTTCGTGCGCGCTTCCATCGACGGCGTGCTGCGCGAAGCGCTCATTGCCGCCTGCCTGACGGCGATCATGATTCTCCTCTTCCTAGGAAACTGGCGCAACACTTTGATCATCGCCATTTCCATCCCCCTCTCGATTCTTTGCTCCGTCATCGTCCTGAGCGCACTGGGACAAAGTCTGAACATCATGACGCTGGGAGGGCTGGCGCTTGCCGTGGGCATTCTTGTGGATGACGCCACGGTCACCATTGAAAACATCGACCGCAACATGGCTATGGGCAAGACTCTCATGCCCGCCATCCTGGATGGCGCCCAGCAAATCGCCGTTCCCGCGCTGGTGTCCACGCTTTCGATCTGCATCGTGTTCGTCCCGATGTTCTTCCTCACCGGCGTTGCGAAATTTCTTTTTGTTCCGCTGGCGGAAGCGGTAGTCTTCGCCATGCTGGCGTCTTATCTGCTCTCCCGTACGCTGGTGCCCACGCTGGTGATGTACCTGCTGCGGGGGCACGAGCACGAAGACAAGTTCAAGCCCGGCCGCGGATTCTTTGGCCCGCTCAAAAATTTCCAGATCGGCTTTGAGCGCCGGTTTGAGCGCCTGCGCGAAGCCTACCGCAGCACTCTGCAATCCGCCATGGTGCACCGTCGTCTGTTTATCAGCGCATTTCTTGGTTTCTGCGCTGTCTCGTTCTTCCTGGTCTTCTTTCTTGGACAGGACTTTTTTCCTGAAGTCGATGCCGGAATCTTCCGCATGCACGTGCGCGGCCGCGCCGGATTGAGAATCGAAGAGACCGCGCGCCTGTGCGATCAGATTGAAACCTACGTTCGCAGCCGCATACCCAAAGAAGAATTGGTGACGGTACTGGATAACATCGGTCTGCCGTACAGCTCCATCAACAACACTTACTCGACCGCCGGCAGCATCGGAACCTCAGACGCGGAGATCCTCTTCTCACTGAACCAGGAGCATCATCACCCCACGGCCGGGTACGTGAAGCAGCTGCGCGAAGAGCTGCCGCGGCAATTTCCCGCAGTCGAATTCTTCTTCCAGCCAGCGGACATCGTCAGCCAGATCCTGAACTTCGGCCTGCCCTCGCCCATCGACATTCAAATTGTCGGCAAGAACCAGGCGCAAAACTATCAGCTTGCCCAGGAACTGGCGAACCAGCTCCGGCATGTGCCCGGCTCGGCGGACGTCCACGTCCAGCAACTCATGAACTCGCCCGCGCTGCGGCTGAATGTTGACCGCACGCGCGCACAGCAGGTCGGTCTGCAGCAGCGTGACGTCGCGCAGAACCTCCTGGTGTCCCTGAGCGGGAGCTTCCAGACACAACCCACCTTCTGGCTGAACCGCGAAAACGGTGTTACCTACAACGTTGCCGTGCAGACCCCGGAGTACCGCGTGGATTCGCTTCAGGCGCTGATGAATACGCCCGTCGCCGCGCCCGGAGCCCCGGCGCCCCAGGTGCTTGCGAATCTCGCGACCGTCTCGCCCGGCGTGACTCCGGCCGTCATTTCGCACTACAACATCCAACCGGTAATGGACGTTTACGCCAGCGTGCAGGGTCGCGATCTGGGCGGAGTGGCCCGCGACACGCGCAAAGTCGTGGCGGACTTCGAAAAGAAATTGCCGCGCGGCTCCAGCATCATCATGCGCGGCCAGGTGGAAACCATGCGCAGCTCTTTTGCCGGGCTGCTCTTCGGCCTGGTGATGTCGATTATGCTGGTCTACCTGCTGATCGTCGTCAATTTCCAGTCCTGGCTCGATCCGTTCATCATCATTACTGCGCTGCCCGGCGCCCTGGCGGGAATCCTCTGGATGTTGCTGCTGACTCGCACCACACTGAACGTACCCTCGCTGACCGGCGCCGTCATGTGCATGGGTGTGGCCACAGCCAACAGTATTCTGGTGATATCCTTCGCCCGCGAGCGAATGGCGGATGGCCTGACCGCCTGGGATGCGGCGCTGGAAGCCGGCCACACGCGCATGCGGCCGGTCATCATGACCGCTCTGGCAATGATCATCGGCATGGTGCCGATGGCGCTGGGCTTCGGCGAAGGCGGTGAACAGAATGCCCCGCTGGGGCGGGCCGTGATCGGCGGTCTGATTTTTGCCACCATAGCGACTTTGCTGTTCGTCCCTGTGATTTTCGGTATGATCCACGGCCGCCGCGCTGCAAGAGCTTCAGCCAGACTGGAAGAACGGCAGGAAGTTTATTCGGAAAGCTAAAACATCTATGACGCAAACGACCCAACCACCAACATCGGCGCCTTCCGCAAGCGTCCCCGCCGGGCCTGCTCAACCAGGCCAGCGGGCGCCTAGGAGCGGACGTTTCGCGCTTCTGGTTGTGGCCATCCTGCTGCTCGCCGGTGGCTTCACGATTGCCCGCCGGTTCACTGAACATAATGCCCTGGCCAAAGAGACGGAGAGACTCTCCATCCCGACCGTCGGCGTGACCAGGCCCGGCACGGAGCCGGCTTCGGACCAATTGGTACTGCCGGCCCAATTGCAGGCTTACGTTGAATCGGCGATCTTCGCCCGCACCAACGGATATCTCCTGCGCTGGCACAAGGACATGGGCAGCCGCGTCGCCAAGGGCGAGTTGCTGGCCGAAATCGACACGCCCGAGATCGACCAGGAGCTCTCGCAGGCCAGAGCCACGCGGCAGCAAACTGAAGCTCAGCTGCAACTTGCCAAATCCACCGCGGAACGCTGGACCAACCTGCGCAAGACAGACTCCGTTTCGCAACAGGAAGCCGACCAGCAGGTAAGCGCCTATGCCCAGGCGCAGGCCAACTTTGCCGCAGCCGACGCCAACGTTCGCCGGCTGCAGCAGCTCGAGTCATTCAAGCGCGTCTACTCCCCGATCTCCGGCGTGATTACCCGCCGCAATACTGACGTCGGCGCGCTGATCGCGGCCGGCAGCACGGGACAGAGCCGCGAGTTGTTCGATGTCGCCCAAGTCGATCCGCTGCGCGTCTTCGTCAGCGTCCCGCAGATGAACGCTCCCTCCATCCGCGCAGGATTGCCGGCCTACATCGAGTTGCGCGAGTATCCGGGGCAAAAATTCAGCGGCAAGGTGGTCCGCACCGCTGACGCCATTGATCCGGCAACGCGCACTCTGCTGACTGAAATCGACGTACCCAACAGTGAGGCACGGCTGCTGCCCGGCGCCTACGCCGAGGTCCATTTTGCCGTTCCCATCCCGATCACGCGCATGTCGATCCCGGTGAACACGATTCTCTTCCGCCCAGAAGGGCCAAGGGTTGCGGTGGTTGGCAGCGACCACAAAGTGCATTTGAAACCAATCACCATTGGCCGCGATTTTGGCACCAAGGTTGAAATCCTCGGCGGTCTCGACGCGAACGATCAGATCGTGCTGAACCCGGCAGATTCGCTCGAAGATGGGCAGGAAGTGAACGTCAAGAGCGGAGGCAGCGCGCAATCGTGATGTCGGTTCTTCTAAGGTCTGCTGCCGGGACTGTCCTCTTTGCTTTGGCCGGTTGCGCCGTCGGTCCCAATTACCATCGTCCGGATGTCGCGGTGGCGCCCACGTGGAAAGAGCAACCACCCTGGCGCACTGCGGCCCCCAAAGATTCCATTCCCAAGGGCGAGTGGTGGACCGTCTTCTCGGACCCCGAGCTGAACCAGTATGAAACCCAGGCCACCAAGTCCAATCAGACAATTGAGATCGCGCGCAACCAGCTGCTGCAGGCGCGTGCCTCTGCCCGGATCAGCACCGCGGGACTCTTTCCGCAGCTGAGCGCCGGCGTTTCCGCTCAGCGCTCGCAAACCTCCGCCGGCAAGCCGACCACGAGCGGGGTCCCGCTGGCCGCGCCATCGACGCAAAATGACTTCCTGATTCCCTTCAACTTGAACTGGGAAGCGGATCTTTTTGGCGGCCTGCGGCGCGGCGTTGAATCCGCTAATGCGGCCTATCAGGCGTCGGCTGCGGGTTTGGAGAATACCCGCCTCCTGATCACCTCCGAAGTTGCCGTTGACTACTTCACGCTGCGCGAACTCGATGCCGAAATCGCGGTGGTTGACGCCTCGGTCGAATACCAGGCCAAATCGCTCCAGCTGGTGCAAAATCGCCACGCGGGTGGGATCGCCTCCGGTCTCGATGTGGCTCAGCAGGAGACGCTGCTCAACTCCACCAGGACCCAGGCCATACTCCTGCGTCGGCAGCGCGCACAATTCGAGCATGCCATTGCCACGCTGGTGGGAGTTCCGGCCTCCAGCTTTTCCATTCCCGTCCGCCCGTTAGACACGGCGCTGCCCGCAGTCCCCATCGGTATTCCCTCGGATGTTCTGGAGCGGCGTCCGGACGTCGCCCAGGCCGAGCGGCTCATGGCAGCGCAGAATGCGCAGATCGGTGTCGCGAAGAGCGCGTTCTACCCCGGCATCAACCTCTCAGCCGGCGGCGGATTTGAGAGCAGTGATATCGGCAAGATCATTACCGCTTCAACCGGTTTCTGGGCGTTGGGAGCAAACGTGGCCGAGACGGTCTTCAGCGGTGGACGCCGCCGCGCGCAGGTCGATTTTGCCACGTCGGCGTATGGCGTATCCGTCGCGAATTATCGGCAAACAGTTCTCACCGCCTTTCAGGAGGTCGAAGACTCACTTTCCGGCCTCAGCGTGCTGGCGCGGGCCGCTGAAACGCAGCATCTTTCCGTTGACGCGGCGCAGCGTGCGCTGAAGATCGCGAATGATCGCTACAGCGGAGGCCTGGTCACCTACCTCGACGTCATCAACGCAGAGCAGGCCCTGCTTGACAGCCAGCGCCTTGCCACTCAGCTCCTGGGACAGCGCCTGATCGCCTCTGTCACGCTGGTCAAAGCCCTTGGCGGCGGGTGGGACGCGTCCAGCTTGCAGGCGATTCAGGTGAAAGCTACACTCAAGCAGGCGATCCGGCCCTGACATGCCCAAAGCTGTCCGAACTTCCGCCCTC
>Ga0070730_10003063_pt1 | contig 15095 bp, 12 predicted proteins | sample Coa_R1_3_FD_66447 | JGI IMG/M metagenome (GOLD analysis project Ga0070730, IMG submission 66447) | Surface soil microbial communities from Centralia Pennsylvania, which are recovering from an underground coalmine fire - Coalmine... | ecosystem: Environmental > Terrestrial > Soil > Unclassified ...
GAAAGATCGATCAGCGAACTGCTCGCCGCGAAACTCCCCTTCAGGGTGGCCGCCGTGTCGATGAGCAGATTGAGGTCCGCCACGGTGGTGTTGTTGGTAGCCAGCACGCCGCTCGCGGTGACCGTCCCATTGATGAATACGCCGTCCGCGGCCAGGAACCAGATGTTGCCGCCGACCGCCCCGCCGAATGTCCCGTTGACCGCGCCACCGGGGTCGACGGTGATGGTGTTGGTTCCCGGAGCGCCGCCCATCACGCGGTTGAGAACGATGTCGCTGGCGGCGTTGGTGAAATTGAAATTGAGAGTCGAACCGGCGCCCACCTCGAAGGTCGTCCAGTCGATCAGGGTGCGCGGCCTGACGAGTGTAACCGTGGCCGCAGCGCCGGTGGACACGTAGTTGGCGGATGAGGGGACCACCGTGCCGTTCACCGCCACCTTGGTGTTCACGGCGCCCGCCCCGGCCGTGGCCAGGTTGGTGGAAAGCTGGGTGGGAAGAATTGCCGCCCGCGCGACGCCGCCAGCCAGCGCCACCGCCGCGACCCCGCATATCGCCGTCCCGGTCCGGAGCCGCGTGCGGCGCTTCATCGCGGCGAGGACGGCTTTGGCGGGTTGGGCTCGAGACGACATGGAACTCTGTCCCTTGGGGGTTGGCCTGGGCATTCAGTATTGGATGAGCAGTTGGAAGAGCACCCGGGCGGGAGGCCTGGACGTGGCGAACGGCGAGATCAGGTCCAGCGGCGCGGCGTAGGCCACGTCGGCGTGCAGGTGGTAGGGCAAGAGGATCTCCAGGCCGCCGCCGACGGACCTGAGGGTCACGTCGGCCGTACCGACGCTCAGGCTGTCGGCCTGGGCGATATCATAAAAGGCGTAGGGCCCGACCCTGACGCCCCCGCCGATGCCGAACGGTCCGACCTCGGCCTTGAACTCCGCGGCCAGCAGCCGGTCGCCGGTGGCCGCGCTGGGGTCGTAGCCCCGGCCGATGGTCAGGTTGCCGACCGGCAACTCCTCGTAGGCCAGCAGGGGGCGGTCCGCCCACTGGGCCAGGGTATGGATGCTGAGGGTCACCGCTGCGCCGCGACCGCGCGGATCGAAGCGCAGGGCGAAGGCGCCGTCCTCGCGCGCCACGAACGCGTCGGAGACACCCTGGGACCGGGAGAGGTCGGCCGCCCCCGTGGCGCTGGCCCCCAGGGCGTGAAGGCCCTTGCGCAGGTCGACCTGCACATCGCCGCTGGCGGTCAGATAGTCGCCGAAAACGGGCTCGGAAAATTCATGGCGCCCGTAGGCGCGCGCCCTGAGCCACACGATCCTCAGCGCGTCGTTGTCGAGGCGTTGGCCGCCCAGCGTCTCGGTCTGGTTGACGATGTCCAGACCGGCGGACAGCGTCAGGCTGAGGCGCTTGAGACGGATAACCGGGTCGTCCACCTCGATCGTTCCGACGTACGAGTCGCCGCGCAGGTCGAGCGCGGTCAGCACGTCGCCAGGGCTGGAGTGGCCGTAGGCGAAACCCGCCTGGGCGAAGACGCCGTTCGAGCCGATGTGGACCTGTTCGATGACTTGGACAACTTCCTGGGTATTGTTGCCCAGGGTGGTGTAGCCGATCAGGCTGGTGCGTTCGCCAAGGGGGGTCAGGCTGTTGAGATCGACCCGGGCAATGGCGCTCCAGGGGCCCAGGGACTTGGCGCTGGTGTTCTGTACGTCCGCCAGCGCCTGATACCGCACCAGCGACAGGTCGACATCGACGTCCAGATCACCCGGGCCGGCGCCGGGCGCGGCGGAGCGCGACAGGCGTGCGGCGGCGGAAACGCCCGGTATGTCGTTGGCCAGCAGGAGAAAGCGTTGGGCGGTATCCAGGTTGAACGGCGTCAGCCCGCGCAGGTGGTTCAGGATGGCCTCCACCCTGGCCTGGACGGGTCCGATCTCTCCGTGGAATCGAACGGTCTTGATCTGCGCCTCGACGACCTTGAGGGTGACCACGCCGTCCGGCCCCACATGCTGCTCGGGGATTATCACCCGGGCGAAAATGCCCTGGCGAAACAGCCGCTGCGCCAGGGCGTCGCGAATCTTGCAGAGGTCGGCCGGAACGATCGCGCGGTCCTTGAGGCCGGACCATGCCTCGCCGATCGCCCCCGGCGTGAGGCCCGCCGCGCCTTCCACCCGCACCCCGCGCAGGGTGAATCTCAGGGAAGGGTCAACCGGCAGGGCGCAATCTTCGGGAGCGGGCGCCGAAAACATGTCGCCGGCGCGTCGCCGCGCGGGCGGAGCCGCCTGGGCGGCAGGGTTCAGCTGAGCGCTGCTCAAGGGCGTCGCGGCCGTGGGCGGCTGGGCTGGCGGCGGTGCGTCGGCGAAGGCGACCCCTGCTGCGCTTATCGCCAAGCTTGTTAATCCGCCCCAGAGGGCCTCGCGTACATGTCTCCCCCCCATGAACTCGCAACGCCTTAGGTTGTTCTTATCAACCCGTACGTTAACCATCATAAGAGAAGCCTGACAAGGCTTCGTTTCTATTTTCGCAGAGTCCTAATTCAGACGGAGTACTCTCAATATAAGCGGCGAAAGGTCGCAGAGCGCGCCGAGGTCCATGCGATCACTCACTTTGTTAATTTTCATTAACGAAGAGACCGCGCGATCCTCCCTGGCGGTTACGCCTTGACCGGCTCCTCCCGGCGGCCTACGACTTAGCCATCCATCCAGGAGACGGTTCCCATGCGCCCCGCGCTGATCGTACTTCGTCGGCGACCGATGACGGTGGGGGCCTAGCGGCTCCGGCCCGCCCTCGGTCGCGTGTCCCAAGGCCCCTAGCGGGCCTTTTTTCTTGTCCACTTCCCAGCTCTGGCCCACTCCAACCGAAGTCTTCCTCCCATGACCGCGCACACACATCCCAGAACGACCGAGGGCGCCCAGCTCCAAGACAGCGGGCCCGCCACCGCCATCATGACCGGCGCCGAGATCGTGGTCCGGGCGCTCATCGACCAGGGGGTGAGCGACATCTTCGGCTATCCCGGCGGGGCGGTGCTGCCGATCTACGACGCCCTCTTCCACGAGCCGCGCCTGCGCCACGTGCTGGTGCGCCACGAGCAGGGCGCCGGGCATGCCGCGGAGGGCTACGCCCGCTCCACGGGCAAGCCCGGCGTCGTGCTGGTGACGTCCGGACCCGGGGCGACCAATACGGTGACGGCGATCGTCGACGCCCTCATGGACTCCATCCCTCTGGTGGTGCTCACCGGCCAGGTCCCCACCCACCTGATCGGCACCGACGCTTTTCAGGAATGCGACACCGTCGGGATCACCCGCTCGTGCACCAAGCACAACTACCTGGTGAAGAACGTGAACGACCTGGCGCGGGTGATCCACGAGGCCTTCGCCATCGCCACCTCAGGCCGCCCGGGACCGGTGGTCGTCGATATCCCCAAGGACGTGCAGTTCGCCAGCGGCCTCTATGTCGGCCCCCGCGAGGCGCGGCCGATCCACAACTACGCGCCCCAGGTCAACGGCGATCCCGCCGCCATCGCCGAGGCCGCCGCCCTGATCGCCGAGGCCCGCCGGCCGCTCTTCTACACCGGCGGCGGCGTCATCAACGCCGGGCCCTCCGCCAGCGCCGCCCTGCGCCAGCTGGCCGCCCTGACCGGCGCCCCGGTCACCTCGACCCTGATGGGGCTGGGCGCGTTTCCCGCCGACGACCCGGCGTGGCTGGGCATGGTGGGGATGCACGGCGCCTATGAAGCCAACCACGCCATGCACGATTGCGACGTGATGATCGCCGTCGGCGCCCGCTTCGACGACCGGGTGACGGGCCGCCTCGACGCCTTCTCGCCGGGATCGAAGAAGATCCACATCGACATCGACCCCTCCTCGATCGGCAAGGTGGTGCGGGCGGACGTCGGCATCCTGGGTGACGCGGGCAAGGCGCTCACGGCCCTGATCGAGGCCTGGAAGCGCCGGGCGCCGGCGCGGGGACCGGAACGGCTCGCCGACTGGTGGGCGCAGATCGACCGCTGGCGCGCCCGGGACGGCTTCGCCTACCGGCCGTCGTCGACCCTGATCAAGCCGCAGCACGCCATCCAGCGGCTCTATGAGCTCACCAAGGACCGCGACACCTACATCACCACCGAGGTCGGCCAGCACCAGATGTGGGCGGCGCAGTTCTACCGCTTCCAGGAGCCGAACCGCTGGATGACGTCGGGGGGGCTGGGCACCATGGGCTACGGCCTGCCGGCGGCGGTGGGCGTGCAGATCGCCCACCCCAAGAGCCTGGTCATCGACATCGCCGGCGACGCTTCGGTGCAGATGACCATGCAGGAGATGGCGACGGCCCTGCAGTACGACCTGCCGATCAAGATCTTCATCCTCAACAACGAATGGATGGGGATGGTGCGCCAATGGCAGCAGCTGCTGCACGGCGAGCGCTACAGCCACTCCTATTCCGCCAGCCTGCCGGACTTCGTGAAGCTGGCCGAGGCCTATGGCGGCGTGGGGCTGCGCGCCGAGCACCCGGACGAGCTCGACGGGCTGATCGAGGAGATGATCGACATGCCCAAGGCGGTGATCTTCGACTGCCGGGTCGAGCGGGCGGAGAACTGCTTCCCGATGATCCCCTCGGGCAAGGCGCACAACGACATGCTCCTCGGCGAAGAGGCCCGGGACATCGGCGCCGTCATCGACGCCGCCGGACGGGGGCTGGTATGAGCGCCGGCCCCGCGAACCCGGGAGACCTCGTGGCCGAAGCCCCCGCTTCGGCCTACGACATGGGTCACGCCGAGGAGGTCGAGAACCTCGCCACCTTCGCCGTGCTGGTCGACAACGAGCCGGGCGTCCTGCACCGTGTGGTCGGGCTGTTCGCGGCGCGCGGCTACAACATCGACAGCCTGACCGTGGCCGAGAGCGACCCCGGGGCCCACACCAGCCGAATCACCATCGTCACCCGCGGCACGCCGCACGTGCTGGCCCAGATCGAGGCCCAGCTCAAAAAAATGGTCTCCACCCGCCACGTCCAGGACGTCACCCGCGACCCCAATGGCGTCGAGCGCGAGCTGGCCCTGGTCAAGGTGCGCGGCGTCGGGCCCGAGCGCATGGAGGCCAAGCTGCTGGCCGACATCTTCCGCGCGCGCGTCATCGACACCACCCAGGCCGGCTTCATCTTCGAGATCACCGGCGCGCCGTCCAAGATCGACAAGTTCGTCGGCCTGATGCGGCCCCTCGGCCTCGCCGAGGTGTCCCGCACCGGCGTCCTCTCCATCGAACGCGGTGTGGAAGGAGCGTAAGGCTAAGATTTTCCTCCCCCTTCTGGGAGGGGGGACCGCGAAGCGGTGGAGGGGGCGCAGCTTGCGAGATTTCGCCCGGTCAGCCCCTCTCCCCACCCCCGCGTAGGCGGGGGCCGCCGGTACTCCCCCCTTTAGGGGGGAGAGAGCGTATCGCCTCACGCGGCCTGAGGTTGGTCACGCGGCCTGAGGTTGGGGCTCCCCGGTCACCTGTTCGGCGCGGGCGTTGCGCATCGCCACGTGGCGGATGCTGAGGTAGCTGATGGCGAACAGGACGAGCTTCGAGGCGAGGGGGAAGGCGCCGACGAACAGGAGCCACGCCTGACGGCCCAGGGCCACGGCGATGAAGAGGTTGGCGATCGCGGTCAGGAACATCAGGCCAGCCCAGACATAGCCCCAGGCGACGATCACCCGGGTCGGGATATAGGGCCTGCCCGCGGGCGGCATGTAGCGCTCCATCCAGCCGCGCTGCATCATCGCCGCGCCGATGGTCAGATAGATCACCGTCGGCTTGACCATCACGAACCGCGGATCGCCGGTCATCAGGGTCGCGCCGCCGAGCACGGTGACGAGCGCCAGGCTCGCCCACTGCATGCCGGGGACCGGCCTGTTGCGCAGCTTCTCATAAGCGACCTGGCCGACACCGAGCGCGATGGCGAAGCCGGTGGACAGATAGATGTTGTTCGTCAGGGCGAAGAGGGCCGCGAACAGGATGGTGGAGAGCATGTCCGAGACGATCGGACGGGCGGCGTAGAACAGGTTCTTCATGGGTCACTGGCTCCTTGGGCGATGGCTGATGCTACGGCCAAAGCCGCCTGCCCCCGGCGCCCGGTCGCGAAGGGATCGCGGCCGTTCACGAAATTCGGCGGCGCCATTCACGCTTCGCGGACGGCGTCCTTCCCCTCGGACCCGGTCCGTCCTATATCTCCCTTGTTCGGACTTGTCCGATCTATGGAGATAAAGGCCCGTGCAATAAGCGGACTGGACCCGGGTGCGATTCCCGGCGGCTCCACCAACCCTCCTCCCCCGCGTTATCGGCGGGACGGCATGGGGCCGATCAGCATCGACAGACGCCCAAAGACGTAAGCTTTCTCTCGGCGTGGCTCACCGATCCGGGCCATTAAACTAACTGCGAACGATAACTTCGCTCAAGAGTATGCCCTCGCCGCGTAAGCGGTGCGGTCATCTCGACCTTGAAGTCCTGGCGTCTTAGCAGCGCCAGGCGGGGCCCGGGAGGCGCCTGGCAACAGAAGCCTCCCACTTACCTCCCTCCTCGGCTAGTGATGCGGCTCCGACCGAGGGAGGCGTCATGAACAGCTTCATCGCCGCGCGCACCATCCTCGGCGCCGTCTTCGCCTTCCTCGCGGCGACCGGCGCTGAGGCGCTGGAAGGCGCGGTCGCCGAGCGCGCGCCCTCGGGGGAGATCGTCCTTCGCTGGACGGACGCCGATCCGGTCGACGTCTATGTGAGCGCCAGGCCGGACGCGGCTCCGGCGGCGGCCCGGCTGCTGGTCCGCGGCGATCGCGACGGGCTCTACAGGGCCCGCTGGACCCGGCCGGAGCGGCCCTACTTCATGCTCCGGGACGAGCGCGACGGCGACGTCGTTCGCGTCGCCGAACGGGTCGTGACCCTGGAGCGGGGATCCAACTTCCGGGACCTCGGCGGCTATCCGGCGGCGGGCGGCAAGCACGTGCGCTGGGGCGTGATCTATCGCACCGCCGCCATGCCGATGCTCACCGACGCCGACTATCGGTACGTGGGACGCCTCGGCATCCGCTCGATCATCGACTTGCGGTCGGTGGAGGAGCGCCAGCTCGCGCCGGACGGCATGCCGACCCGCACCGGCGCGCTCTACCTGGCCCACGACTATCCAGCTGACGCGATCTTCTCGCGAATCGGCGCACCACCGCCGGCGGGTGGTCAGAATCCGGTGACCGGCCTCTACCGCACATGGCTCGTCTCCCTCGCCCCGCAGTTCCGCGACATCTTCCAGCAGTTGCTGCGGCGTGACGGGGCGGTCAGCTACCACTGCTCGGCGGGCCAGGACCGCACCGGCGTGGCGACGGCTCTGGTGCTCTCGGCCCTGGGCGTCCCGCGCGAAGTGATCATGGCCGACTACCAGCTCTCCACGCTCGAGCGGCGGCCGGACAACGAGATCCCGAAACTGGCGCCCGGCCAGTATCCGGGCAACATCGTCGCCGACTTCTACCGCCGGGCCCAGGCCGCCGGACCGATGAAGGCGAGGCCGCTCTACACAGCCGCGGGGAAGCCCTTCCTCCAGGAAACGTTCGACGAGATCGATGCGCGATGGGGATCGGTCGACGCCTACCTCGACCAAGTGCTGGGGATCGACAAAGCGCAGATTGCCAAGTTGCGCCTGCTCTACCTGGAGTAGGCTGAGTAAGCTGAGCCGAGGTTTGTTTACCCCCACGCCCGAGCGCTCCCGGAGCGCCAGCATTCGAACAGGCTTGGCGGGGTGGCGAAAGATATTGGCAGAGGAGCGTCATGTTCTCGCAGCTTCGCCATGTGGCGATTATTGGTTGCCATCGTTAAAATTGTATGGTCTCAATGTGGCTGCGCGGGGGCGCGCCCGCGTCGGCTAGAGGAGGGAACCTATGGCGAATCGTGCAATTATGGCGGGCTTGAGCTTGGCCGCTGCGGCGGCGCTTGCGACAACCGCCCATGCTGGCAGTGTGGCCACGATCTGGGGGGACAGCGCCACCAATGGTGCCCCACTCCTGCAGGAATGGGACCTGAGCGGCAATCTGCTCGATACCATCTACGCGCCCAACGGCAACAATGGCCGCGGCGTCGTGCAGGTCGGCAATGTCCTGTACTACACCAGCGCCAATACCAACGGCGTATATGCGTACAACTTTGTGACGAATACTGATTTGGGCACAGTGTTCACGGTTCCGGGCGCTACGGGCCTGGCGACCATGGCTTGGGATGGTAGTAATTTCTACATCGGTGACTACTCCGGAACCAACAACGTCTATAAATACTCAATGGGCGGGACGCTACTCGCGACTATCCCGCTTTCTCAGTGCTCGAGCCATTGCGACGGCCTCGAGTACGCCCACGGGGACCTGGTTTCCAACCGTTATGACGGCGGGTTCGGCGGCGCCAACACCTATGACGTCTACGATACGAGCGGAAATCTGCTGCAGGGGGCCTTCATTACCGGGCACGATACGAGCGGTAATACGGGGATCGCCTTCGACGGCACAAACTACTATGTCTCCAATATCTTCCACCAATCGCTGAGCGTCTACGACAGCAGCGGAAACTACCTGCACGATATCACTCTGCAGACGGGCGGCAACCCGACCCTGGTGGAAGACCTCTCGGTCAACTACACGGTGGTGCTGGGCACGCCCGAGCCCGCGACCTGGGCGCTGATGTTGCTCGGCGTCGGCGGCGTGGGCGCCGGCTTGCGCCTGTCGCGCCGCAAAGCGGCCCTCGCGACTACCGCCTAGCTCCTGGGAGTACTCGACAGTCGGAAGCGCCGTCGGCCGCAAGGCCGGCGGCGTTTTCGTTGCTGCGGGCGCTTCCGTTCAATTCGCCGCTACGCCCTTGCCATGGCCGCGCGCGACGCTAGGTTCGGGGGATGGCCAAGGACGAACCGAGGGACCTGATCGGGTATGAGGCCCTGCAGCAGGAGGCCCTGCGCGGGGTGATCCGGGCGGCGCTGGCGACGGCGGCGGGTCCGAACGGCCTGCCGGGCGAGCACCACTTCTACATCAGCTTCCGCACCCAGGCGCCCGGCGTGGCGATCCCGGAAGAGCTGCGCAGCCGCTATCCGGAAGACATGACCATCGTGTTGCAGAACCAGTTCTGGGACCTCAATCCGGGCGTGGACGCTTTTTCGGTGACGCTGCAATTCAGCGGACAGCCCAAGAGCCTGTTCATACCCTACGCCGCGATCACCCGGTTCTATGATCCGAGCGTCCGCTACATGCTGCAGTTCGCGTCCGCGGAGGCGTTGGCGCCGGCGGCGGCGCCCGCCGCGGCGCGCGCTCCTGGCCCAGCGCCGACGGTGAAGCCGGAGCCCCGACCGGCCGCCGAGCCCGGGGCCAAGGTGGTCGCCCTGGATCAGTTCCGCAGGAAATGAGGGCATGAGCGACAGCGCCGCCGAGTCGCGCCCGGCCCTTTCCCCCCCGGCCCTCACCGACGACGACATCCTGCAGCGCTTCCTGCGCACCAAGAACCAGCCGACCGGCTCCCAGACCCTCGGCTTCCGCCTGCTGAGCGTCAGCCAGGAGACCCGCACCGTCGAGGTGGCGTTCGAGGCCCGCGCCGAGGTGCTGCTCAATCCGATGAAGCAGATCCAGGGCGGCTACCTGTGCGCCATGCTGGACGAGTGCATGTCGGTCGCCTGCATGGTCGCCTCGGGCATGACCCACGTCGGCCCCACCGTGGAGATGAAGACCAGCTTCTTCCGGCCCGGGTATCCCGGCTCCCTTCGCGGCGTCGGGCGGGTGGTCAAGTGGGGGAAGACGATCGCCTTCACCGAGGGGGAGATCTACGACGCCGAGGGGCGGCTGCTGGCCAAGGCCACGGGCACCGCTGTCCCGACGCCGTTCGCGGCCTACAAGTAGGCGCGGGGGATCGACGGGCCATGAGAGCGTGGCCCAGCCTGCTGGCGGCGCTCTGGCTGACGCTGGGCGTGACGCCGATCGCGCGCGGCGCCACGGCGTTCGGAAGCTGGGCGGCCGTGGTGGTGGCCGGCGACGACCAGGGCGCCCACGACGGCGTCCCCACCCGCGCCTTCGACAACGCCCGCCGCGACATCGCCGCCGGCCTGACCCGGCGGGGCTTCGCCGGCGCCAACATCGCCCAGTTCTCGCTGCACCCGGACCTCTATCCTGCCGATCACGCCGCCCGCACGGCCCTGGGGCCTGTCGCGACGCGGCTCCGCGAGCTCGCCGCGCGGGCGCCGGACGGGTGCCTGGTCTATTTCACCTCGCACGGCTCCCCCGACGGCGTCGTCGTCGACAACCACATCGTGCCGCCGGCGGTGATGGCGGCGATCGTCGGCGGCGCCTGCGGCGCCCGACCGACGGCCGTGATCGTCTCGGCCTGCTTCTCCGGCGTGTTCCTGCCGGCCCTGGCCGCGCCCAACCGCTTCGTGTTCACCGCCGCCCGGCGCGACCGTTCGAGTTTCGGCTGCAGCGAGAACGACCGCTATCCGTTCTTCGACGGCTGCATGATCGAGAACCTGCCGCGAGCCCACGATTTCATCGAGCTCGCTGATCAGGTGAAGCGCTGCGTGGCGGCGCGGGAGGACGCCGAGGGCATGAGGCCGCGCTCGCGGCCCCAGCTCTTCGTCGGGCCGGCCTTTCGGGCCGCCGAACCGGCCTTCGCCGCCCCGGCCGGTTGACAAGGCCCCCTCGCGCCCGGATCAACAAGGGGCGGCCCCGCTCACGCCGAGCAGACGGCCGAGGGAGGGGAACATGACCGAGACCCGCATCGAGACCGACACCTTCGGGCCCATCGAGGTCGCCGCCGATCGCTACTGGGGCGCGCAGTCGCAGCGCAGCCTGAAGAACTTCGCCATCGGCTGGGAAAAGCAGCCCGCGCCGATCGTCCGGGCGCTCGGCGTCATCAAGCGCGCCGCGGCCGAGACCAACATGGCGCTCGGCAGGCTCGACCCGAAGATCGGCGCCGCCGTCGTCGCCGCCGCCCAGGAGGTCATCGAAGGAAAGCTCGACGACCATTTCCCCCTGTCGGTGTGGCAGACCGGATCGGGCACCCAGTCGAACATGAACGCCAACGAGGTGATCTCCAACCGCGCCATCGAGATGCTGGGCGGGGTGAAGGGCTCCAAGGCGCCGGTCCATCCCAACGACCACGTCAACATGAGCCAGTCGTCCAACGACACCTATCCCACGGCCATGCACGTGGCCGCCGCCGAGGAGGTGACACACCGGCTGATCCCGGCCCTGCAGACCCTGCGCAACGCCCTCAACGACAAGGCGCAGGCCTGGAAGGGCATCATCAAGATCGGCCGCACCCACACCCAGGACGCCACCCCCCTGACCCTCGGCCAGGAGTTCTCAGGCTACACGCAGCAGGTGCAGAACGGTCTCTACCGCATCGAGATGAGCCTGCCGATGCTGATGCAGCTGGCCCAAGGCGGCACGGCGGTGGGCACTGGGCTCAACGCCCCGGTGGGCTTCGCCGAGATGGTGGCCGACAAGATCGCCCAGATCACCGGCCTGCCGTTCACCTCGGCCCCCAACAAGTTCGAGGCCCTGGCCGCCCACGACGCGATGGTGTTCAGCCACGGGGCGATCAACACCGTGGCCGCGAGCCTGTTCAAGATCGCCAACGACATCCGCTTCCTGGGCAGCGGTCCGCGCTCGGGCCTGGGCGAGCTGGCGCTGCCCGAGAACGAGCCCGGCTCGTCGATCATGCCGGGCAAGGTCAATCCGACCCAGTGCGAGGCTCTGACCATGGTCTGCACCCAGGTGTTCGGCAACCAGACCACCCTGACCGTGGCCGGCGCCTCCGGTCACTTCGAGCTCAACGTGTTCAACCCGGTGATGGCCTACAACTTCCTGCAGTCGGTGCGCCTGGTCGCCGACTCGGCGGTGAGCTTCACTGAGCACTGCGTGGTCGGCATCGAGCCTCGGGAAGACAACATCAAGGCGGCGCTCGACCGCTCGCTGATGCTGGTGACCGCGCTTGCTCCCAAGATCGGCTATGACGCCGCCGCCAAGATCGCCAAGACCGCCCACAAGAACGGCACCACCCTGCGCCAGGAAGCGGTCGGCGGCGGCTACGTCACCGACGAAGAGTTCGACGCCGTCGTCCGCCCCGAACAGATGATCGGCCCCGGCTGAAGGTTATTCCTCCCTCCCCTTCATGGGGAGGGAAAGACGACGCGCAGCGTCGGCGAGGGTGGGGTACGGCGCCGCGGTTCCCCGCCCTGACGGCTTCGCCGTCTGTCCCTCCCCATAAAGGGGAGGGAGGGGGCCCTATGCCCGGCGGGTGACGGCGAAATCGGCGAGGGCTTCGAGGCCGTCGCGCAGGGGGGTGGAGGGGAAGATGTCGAGGGCGGCCTTGGCGCGGTCGGCGTAGTCTCCGGCGAGGTCGAGGGCTGCCTCCAGCGCGCCGGCCCCGACGATGAGCTCGCGGGCGCGGCGGAAATCGCCCTCGCCCTGGTCCTGGCGCCCGATCACCCGGTCCCAGAAGTCGCGCTCCTTGGCGCCGGTACGGGCGATCGCCAGCAGCAGCGGCAGGGTGGCCTTGCCTTCCCGGAAATCGTCGCCGGCGTTCTTGCCCAGGGTCTCGGTGGCCCCGCCGTAGTCGAGGGCGTCGTCGCTGAGCTGGAAGGCGAGGCCGAGGTTGAAACCGTAGGACCGCAGGGCCGAGGACTGGCCGGCCCCGCCGCCGGCGGCCACCGCCCCGGCCTCGGCGGCGGCGGCGAACAGCTCGGCGGTCTTGGCCGAGATGATCTCCAGATAGGTCTCCTGCGAGAGGTTGACGTCGTGGGCCCGGCTGAGCTGCAGCACCTCGCCCTCGGCGATCACGCGCGCGGCGCGGGCGAGGATCTCCATGGCCCGCATGGAGCCGGTCTCGACCATCAGCTCGAAGGCGCGCGCGAACAGGAAATCGCCCACCAGCACGCTCGAGGGCGCGCCCCAGATCAGGTGCGCGGCGACCTTGCCCCGGCGCAGGTCGGAGCCGTCCACCACGTCGTCGTGCAGCAGGGTCGCGGTGTGGATGAACTCCACGGCGGCGGCCAGCTTCAGCGCGGTGTCGTCGCGCGCGCCGGCCACGCGGGCGGCGACCACGGTCAGCAGGGGGCGCAGGCGCTTGCCGCCGGCCTCGATGATGTGGTCGGCCAGCGCCGGGATGACGCTCACCGGGCTCTGCATGCGCGAGAGGATCAGGGCGTCGACGCCGGCCATATCGGCCGCCGCGAGCGCCGCGAGATCGTTCACGGAGCCGGTCCGGCGGGCGATAACGGCATTGGCAGCGTCCAAGAGCCCGCGCTCCTATCGAAAAAGCGCCTCTAGCCCGCGCCATCGTGGCGGACAATGGTGACGCGACAGGCCACGGTCAAGGAATTCGAGGCGAGCCGGAACGCATCCCATGTCGATGACCGAGAACAGCATCCTGGGAGGCAGGGTCCGGTTGAGGCAATCCGTGTCCGGATATCGCGCCGGCGTCGACGCGGCGCTGCTGGCGGCCGCCTGCGACGCGCCCCCGGGCGCCCGCGTGTTGGACGTCGGCTGCGGGGTGGGAGCGGTGATGCTGGCGGCGGCGCATCGCCGGCCGCAGGCGCAATTCGTCGGGCTGGAGCGGGACGCGGAGGCGGCGGCCCTCGCCGCGGCCAACATCACCGTCAACGGGCTGGAACCACGCGTGAGCGTCGTCGTCGGCGATATCGCCGCGCCGTTCTCCGCGCTCGGCCTGGCGCCGTTCGACGCCGTGCTGGCCAACCCGCCGTTCTTCGACGACGAGCGCTCGCTGCGCGCCCCGGCCGAGGCCAAGCGCGGCGCCTGGCTGACCGCCGAAGGGCTGGGCGCCTGGACCGCCTTCCTGGTCAAGGCGGCGCGCGAGGGCGGGGCGATCACTCTGATCCACCGCGCCGACCGTCTGGCCGACCTGCTGGCGGGCCTCGCGCCCAAGGCGGGCTCGTTTCAGATCCGCCCGCTGCACCCGTTCGCCGACGTCCCCGCCAAGCGGGTGCTGATCCGCGCGGTGAAGACCGGCAAGGCGCCGTTGCGACTGCTCCCCCCGCTCTTCCTCCACAAACGCGGCGGGGCGAAGCACACGGCCGAGACCGAGGCGATCCTAAGGGGCGAAGCCTGCCTCGGCTGGGACTGAAGCCCGCGCCTTAGTTCCGCGCGGTGTCGACCAGCTTGTTCTTGGCGATCCAGGGCATCATGGCGCGCAGGCGGCCGCCGACGTCCTCGATCTGGTGCTCGGCGGCGCGGCGGCGTGTGGCCTTAAAGCTGGGCTGGCCGGCCTGGTTCTCCAGCATGAAGTCGCGCACGAAGCGGCCCGACTGGATGTCCTCCAGGATGCGCTTCATCTCGGCCTTGGTCTCCGCCGTCACCACCCTGGGGCCGCTGACGTACTCGCCGTACTCGGCGGTGTTGGAGATCGAGTAGTTCATGTTGGCTATGCCGCCCTCGTAGATCAGGTCGACGATCAGCTTCACCTCGTGCAGGCACTCGAAATAGGCCATCTCCGGGGCGTAGCCGGCGTCGACCAGGGTCTCGAAGCCGGCGCGGATGAGTTCGACGAGGCCGCCGCACAGCACCGCCTGCTCGCCGAACAAGTCGGTCTCGCACTCCTCGCGGAAGGTCGTCTCGATGACGCCCGAGCGGCCACCGCCGATGGCCGAGGCGTAGGCGAGGCCGAGGTCCATGGCCCCGCCGGTGGCGTCCTGGGCGACCGCGATCAAGCACGGGACACCGCCGCCGCGGACATACTCGCTGCGCACCGTGTGGCCCGGCCCCTTGGGGGCGACCATCAGCACGTCGAGGGTGGCGCGCGGCTCGATCAGCTTGAAGTGGATGTTGAGGCCGTGGGCGAACAGCAGGGCGGCGCCGTCGCGGATGTTGGGAGCGATGTCGGCTTCCCAGATGCCGCGCTGCAGCTCGTCCGGCGCCAGCACCATGATCGCATCGGCCCAGGCGGCGGCGTCGGCGACGCTCTTCACCGGCAGGCCCTCGGCCTCGGCTTTGCGCGCCGAGGCGGAGCCCGGACGCAGGGCCACCGCCACGTCCTTCACCCCCGAATCCCTCAGATTGAGCGCGTGAGCGTGCCCCTGGGAGCCGTAGCCGACGATGGCGATCTTCTTGTCCAGCAGGCGGGCCAGATC
>Ga0070730_10003066_pt1 | contig 15084 bp, 12 predicted proteins | sample Coa_R1_3_FD_66447 | JGI IMG/M metagenome (GOLD analysis project Ga0070730, IMG submission 66447) | Surface soil microbial communities from Centralia Pennsylvania, which are recovering from an underground coalmine fire - Coalmine... | ecosystem: Environmental > Terrestrial > Soil > Unclassified ...
TACCACGCGAAGCGACCACTTACTTAGCCGCCAATTAGCACCGTGCCAACCGCAATAACCGTACCAACGGGCATATCGGCCGGGTCGTTGCATGTATTAGCCGTGTCCCCGTTGCGGGCGGCGCCCTTGCCATTGATGAGCACCGTCGCGCTGCCCATGATGATCTGGCCCCGGTTGGAAGGCGGCGCCTGGAATGGCCCCCCCTGCGGGATATGCGGCGGCGTGTTGGTAGCTGTGCTGTTCAAGGTGGCGGCGGCCATGCCCATGATCTTGACGTCGCTGCTCAGGCTGCCATCAATGAGGCCGCTGAACGGATGCGGCAGCGGCGTTGGCACCGGCCCGCCTGGCGACGGGATCATAACGATGTGGGTGTCCACCCCGACGATCTGGTCCCCTTGCTTGGCGGCTGGCTGACCCATGCTCGTCAGGCCACCCAGCGCCCGTTGGCGAACCAACTCGTCAGGAATATCTGTAGCGCATAACTGGCCGCCCACAGCACCCACTTCAGCCGCGACCGGCGCGCCAACAGGATGCCAAACGCGATAAAGACCGGGAACAACACAATAGTCACGCGTGACATCGACCACAAGCCGAACGTGTAGGGACCGTGCGAAACCAGCATAAACAGCAGGCTGGCCGCCGCGTATACCGCCAGGCTGCGCCGCACCCACAGCGCGGCCAGTACGGCGCCGGCCACGAACAGAAAGGTCACGCTCAAGTCCTGGAGGTTGATGACCCGCATAAACCGGTTGGTCTCAAAGCCGCCATACCCGGTGGCCACCACCCGCAGGGAGTCGATCACCGTTTGCCTCGGCCAGACGACCGTGCGCAGCCAGAAGGTTTCCTGCGCGCCCAAGAATGCGAGCGGCGCGTTCTGGGTGATCCAAAAGTAAATGCAGAGGCCGCCCAGCCCAATCGCGGAAACAACCGCCGTGACGGTCGCGCTCACCCAGAACGCCCGCTGGCGGGGAATCAGGCCCGGCTTCACGCGGCGCATCCATAGCTCGGTGAGTGGGATGAGAACCAGGAGGAAGCCAGTGATGCGCGTGATCGACGCCAGCGCCACGCACACGGCGGCCAAGGTATATTGCCGGCGCGTGCTGAACAAGTAGACCAGCACGCTGAAAAGCAAGAAAGTACTCTCGGCATACAGCGCCGACCAAAACATAGCGGTGAGGAAGACCGCCATAGAAATCACCGTGGCCCAGGCGGTGGTCGAGCCATGTTCGGCCTCGACCAATTGCCACAACAACACGGCAGCGGCCACGAACGCCGCGTTCGAAATGAGACAGCCAGCCCATAGTATGGCACCTGGCTGGCCCAAGGACAGTGCGCGCACCAACAATGCGTAACCCGGGAAAAACGCCAATTCCTTGGCGCCCAGGCCATAACCGTAGCGGGCGATGCGCAGATAGAAGCCGGCATCCCAGCGGGCCCAACTGGCCGGGAAACCACGCGGGTCCAGTCCAACGGATTGTAGCGCGTCCGCTCCGCCCTGCAGGGCGCCCAGGTTGGCGCCGATTTGGGCTGGAATGAGCAGCGCGACACGCAGGCCTAGCAACACGAACAGAACGGTCCACAGCGGGTTGCGGACGGTGACGCGCTCGCGCGGAAGGGCGATACTGGCAGTGGTCATGTGCGCCTAGTTAAGCTCGATCGTCGCGCCCTTGACTTTGACGCTGCCATCGGCCTGAATATCCATGCCCGAGGCGGCTTTGAGCGACATGCTGCCATTGGCCTTGAAGTTCATATCCGTTTGGGCTTCCACCTCAATCTTGCCCTTCGAGGCGAGTTTCACGTCGCCATCCAGTTCTACCGTGAGTTTATTGTCCTTCGAGTCGATAATGATCTTGTTGTTGCCGGTCTTGTCGATGATCTGGATACCGGGCGAATCATCCGAGTCGTCAAAAATCACGGTATGGCCGGCGCGCGTTTTGAAGATGCGCTGCACGACCTCACCCGAGCCATTGACCGCCTGGCTGGCCGAGAGCGGCGGCGTATCCGAGCCATTCCATACGGCGCCGATCACGTAGGGGTGATTGACGTCGCCTTGTTCGAACATCACCAGCACCTCATCGCCCACCTCGGGCAGCAAAAACAGACCGCGGTTCTTGCCCGCCATCGGCATGGCCAGGCGGGCCCAGTTGCTTTCCTGGTCGTCGCTCAGCCAGGGAAACTTCACCTTCACGCGCCCCTGGCCTTCGGGGTCCTGGTTATTGGTCACCAGGCCGATCACCACGCCCGCCGGCCCATTGTTGCCGTTCGTGCCGGGATTGGTGCCGGCGCCGCCGGTGAGCAGGTCGGTAAAGGTGTCCGGGCTGCGCCCGCTGATGGTGAACTCGGTCAGATAGCCGTCTTCCGGGTCGTAGGTGTGGCGCGTATGGCTGACGAAATACTCGCCGCTAAACTTGCTGCCCAAGGCATTCAGCTTCACCTTGCAGCCAGCCGTCAGCAGCGCGTTGCCAGAGGCGATGCCTTCGGCCTGCAAGTTGCCGCTGGTCAGCTCCTCGAAGATCGATTTGGCCAGTTGGTCGGCTTCCGACTGGCTGCGCACCGGGTGCTGGGTGACCACCAACACGCCGGCCTCGCCAAAGGCCTTCTCCACCACCTTGGCGCCCAGCTCCATGCCCACCTGCGCCACCGCGGCTGAATCGCCGCTGGCCAAAGCGCCCAGCGCGCTGGCGGCGTCGCCGCCCAATTGGTCTGAGACCAGGGCCAGTCCCTTTTCTATGCCCGCTGCCGCCAACTGCGCCGCCGGGCCGCGCGCCGCCGCCGGCAGCGCCCCGAGCGCCTCGCTCTTGGCCTTGGACACCGCGCCGCCGGCTTCACTTGCGGCGTAGCCCATGGCCTGCTGGGCCAGGCTGTTAAGCTGGCTCGAGGCGGCTCCGGCTGCGTCGCTCAGCGCGCCGCCAGCCGCGCCCGCCGCGGCATCGGCCAGCCCGCCCAGCGGCCCGCCGCCATTCCCACCGCCCCCAGGTGTGCTGGCCCCGGCATGGCCCAGGATGTCGCGCTTATTGGTTGGATCCCAGCTTTTGACGATGACTTCCTTGAATTGCGAGGCGGTGGTCATGCGCGGCCGGAATTGCCGCAGTGTCGTGCCGTACTCTAGCTCGACCGTCTCGCTGGGCAAGCTGCCCGGCTTCTTGAAAAACAACGATTGATCGTCAACCAGGAACGAAAAGCCCAGCCGCCGGGCGCGCTCCACGATGAACTCAAAGTCGGATTGGTTATTCTCCAGGATATACGGATAGACCTCAGTGGTGTCATCCACCTCAGGCTTGAGTCCATACTCGCGCGCGATCTTGGTGACGATATCACTGTCGGTCATCTGGACGAACGAGCGTGTCTTCTTGCCGCGATGCAGCCGATGGGCGCGGTCATAGCCGCGCAGCACCACGACCGGCGCGCTGCCATAGGGATAATCCGGCTCCACGGTTGTAATCTCGCCCACCAGCAAGCGCTTCGGCTCCGTCTGTTCCTTGCCCGCTGAGCGCGCCAATATCTCCACTTCCTGCCCGATCTTTAGCAGCGGCGAATCCGCCCACTTCAAGTGCGGATCGCGGACCTGGATGGTGAACATATCTGGAATGTGCAGGCTGTCGTCCACCTCCACATTGCCCAGGTCCTGCATCAAGTCCTCAGGGGCATCGCTGCCGCCGAGCTTGAGATAAAAGTGCGCGAGTAACTTGTTCTCAGGCATTCGTCTTGTTCAGCGGCAATTGGTCGCTTCGCGTGGTCATTTGTAATTGAAATTGCCACGCGAAGCGACCAACTGCCAATTACTTCCTCTAGGGCAATGGCGGCAGCGATATCACCGTCCCCGGTTTCAATCGAAACGGATCATCAATCTTGTTCACTTCTGCAATAAAGCGCCATTGGGCGGCGCTGCCATATTCTTTGGCCGCCAGCCAATCGAGCGTCTCGCCCTCTTTCATGGTATGCGTGCGGTGGCCGGGCACGCCGCCCGAGGTGGGGTTCTGGCGCGGGTATAGACCTTCGTCCTCCACCTGGCGAAAGGTCACGTCCACGCTGGCGCGCACCGGGGTGCCGTCGGCCAGGAACAGCGTAAACTTTTGCGTGATGTTGGCGATGACGGCCTTGAAGGACCACATGGTGCCCCAGCGAAACTCGCACTGCGGCGGCTGGCCCTTCTTGGTCTTGGGGTCGATCTTGGTCTTGTTGACCATCGCCATTTCCCACAGGGCGTTGGTATAAGTGTCGCGCACATCTTCGCCGGTCTCGTAGGTGTCGAACATCAGCGTCACCTTGAGATCCGTCGGGTTGCCGCCGTTGAACTCCAGGGGCGGCACGTTGGCGCCTTTCTTTTTGGAGGGCTGCCAGTTGTTGGCCTTGGTAAAGGTGTAGTCAGTGGGATTAAACATCACCTCCACCGAGTCCTCGGTATCCAGGTTTGTAATCGTGGCTTTAACTAATTCACCGGTCAGCATGTTGTCGTGTGTGTCCTAGGCCAGGCCGCGCGAGCGCTCGCGTTCCACCTTGAGCTTTCGCTGCACTTCTTTCCAAATGTGCTCGGTCAGTTTGTCGAGGCTCGGCAAGGCCGGCGTCGCCGGCGCTTCGCCCTCGCCGCTCGGTCCCATGCTGGTGATACTGCCCAGGGCTTGCTGCCCGGCAGCTTGTGCCCCCGCTACGGCCTCGCCCGCCGCCTCGCCGGCCGCGCCCAGGGCCCCCTGGGCCAGCGGCATGGCCGGCGGGGTCAGACCGCCCAGGGAGGGCAGCCCGGATGGCAGAGAGGCCATTTGCGGCAGTTCTGGCAGGTGACTGCCCAGGCTCTGGGCCACCCCGCCCAGATCGGGCATGGCCGGCGCACCTGAGCCCAGGTCCGGGAGACCCGACGGTAGGCCAGGCATGCTGGGCATTGCGTCCGTCAGCGCGCTCATATCCGGCACGCTGGGCATGGCCGAGCCCAGGCTCGGCACGCTGCGCCCCAGATCAGGCAAGCTGCCCAGTCCTGGCAGGCTGCGGCCGACGCTGCGGAACACGGGCAGCGTCTGGCCGGCCTCACTCACCCGGCCCAGCCCCGGCAGATTTTGCGACAGGCCAACTGGGTTGGACAGCATCATCGCTGGAGTCAGGAGTTGTTCGGTCAGGCCGGCGGCGCGCTCAGCGGCGCGCTCCAGGCTCGGCAGCGCACGAATCACGCTGTTGGCACCGATGGACGAGTTGACAAGGTCGCCATGCGCACCGCCTGTCTGCGCTCCGCCAGGCTCTGCGGGGAATCGCTGAATGGCCTGGTCCTCCGGTCGCCTGGGCGCCGGCGGGAAGGCGCTAGCCAGCGGCTGCTCCAAGCCGCTCGCCTCGGCCGCCGTGCGCAGTTGCTCACCGGGCGCCCAGGTCGAGGCGGCCGGCAAGGCCGGCGCGCTGCGGGGAACGCGTGGCTCCTCGTCTTGAGCGCGCTGCACCGGCGTGGCCTCCGTTAGCGTCTCGCCGGTCAAGGGTGTTTGGAAAACAGGCGTGTCCAGGGCCCGCGCCGCCAATTGGTCGGCCTGGCGCTCGTAGCGGTCATCCGGTGGCCGGAGCGCATCAGCATCGCCCGCTACCCCGTACTGCTGCTGAATGACGTGCGCCAGCTCGTGGCCAATCAGGGACAGGCCCTGCGAGCTGCCGGGCTCGTACGTGTTTTGCGAAAAAAATAGGTCGCTCCCGCTGGCAAAAGCAATAGCGTTCAGACTTTGGGTCGTGGCCTGCGCGGCCGGGCCAGTGTGAATGCGCACCTCGTCCAGCGGCTGGCCATAGGCCTGCTCGAAGCGCTGGCGCGTTTCGGGCTCCAGCGGCCGGCCCTGCCCGCGCTGGCTCTCAATGCTGTCACGCTGCTCGGCCGACACGCGCTCGCCGCCTGGTTCGGGGGGCTGCACCAATTCGGCTGTTGCCGCCCACTCCTCGCTCGTCGCCCGCAGCACCTCCCGCTGGATCGGCTCGACTCTTTCGGCGGGCAGCACGTTGCCCGTTAGCGTCTGCTCCGGCGGCAGCACTTGGGTCATGGTCCCAACCTGCGGGGGCCAGGAGGGTGCGGATTGCACCCCTGGCTTGACAACCAGCGGCACGGCCGAACCAGCAGGCGGAACCGCGGCTGGGGCCGTGGGCGGCGCCCAGGGCAGACTCACGGGCGGGGCCACGCGGGCCGCTTGGGTAGGCGGCGCGGCCGTCTCGTGTGGCGCTATCGGCATCGGGACAATGGTAGGCTGGATGGCTGGCGGCCGGCTGGGCTCCAGAACGGCCGCTTCGCCCGACAGGCTGGCCACTTGCCCCGGCATCCCGCCCGGGGGCGCCAACACGTCGGTCGGCTCGCTGGGCGGCTCTAGCTGGGCTGGAAAGGCGGACGCTTGGTCGGTGCGGCCCGGCTCGGTAAAGCCGGCCAGCGAAGGCAAATTGGCGGCAAACTCAGCGGCCTCGCCCAGGCCGGGCAAAGTGGTCGCCGGTGGCGGCGCCGTCAGCTTCTGCAGGAAGCGCTCCACCGTGGGCAGGGTCTGCGCCATGGCGGGCAGCCCGCCCATGCGCCCCAGGGTGGGGGGCGTCGACAGCATCGGCAGCCGCGCCAATAACTCGAGACCCAAATCCGGCCCAGCGGGCTCAAGCGGCTGGTCCGGCTCGGGTGCTGGGGGCGTATAAACCGGTGGCCGCAGCGCTTCGGGCCGTGGCGCTTCGGGCCGTGGCGTTTCGGCGCGCGCCAGTTGCACTGGCGCGGGCGTATCGGGCATGGCCGGGGCGTCAGGCGTCGCGGCTGGCTCGGGCGTCGCGCTGGCGTGCGGCGTCGGCGCGCTGTCCGTCTTGCGCTCGCGGCGCCATCGTCCAAAAGGCCAGGGCAATCTAAATGGCACGGGCTACTCTACGTCGAACCCATGATGGGCCAATTCCAATGTCTCGATGCCCACGGCCGGCGCCGTGGCATTGAACGCTGGGCCCACCCATTTGGCCGGGAAGGCTTCTCGCAAATTCCAGCGGCGCACCTCTTCCTGCACGCTGTTGTAAAGCACCACTGACACGTCCTTGCGCTCGATCTGGCCGCGGCTCACATCCTGGAACCAATCCCACAAGTCGCTGGAATCGGTTACGCCGCGCTTGAGCACGACGTTGGTGAACTTGGTGCGGCCGACCAGCTTGTGGATATAGCCGTTGTTGCCGCCTTCTTGATAGTCGCTTACCTCCACCTCGGCCTGCAGGCCGGTGCACTCGGTGAAGCCGCCCTGGTCCACGCCGTCGATCTCGACAAAAAAGCGTGCCCCAAGGTATGGGTCCGTGCGAGAAGCCAGTGGCATATCAGCGTTTCTTGACCGACTCGTTTAGCTTGCGATTGATGGCCGCGATCTGCTCTACCCAGCGGTGGCGCTCGAAATGATCCATCTCGAGCACGAACTCCGGCGGCCAATGAAAATGGTAGGCGACATAGGCTACCTCTTCATAGAGTTTGTCTAAGGGGTAGCCCGCAATCCCCCCAGGTCGCCGAAGTCCACCTCGAATTGGTTGGAGCACTGCGGGCACTGCACCGGCACGTGGCTGTCGCCACTCTCGTTGATCTGCCGGTAGAAGCGCTGCAGGTAGGCCAGGTCGCTGGAGAACAGGCCTTCCACGATCTTCGGGTTGACTTCCGAAATTTGGCCCAGCCGCGTGATCACCCGCGCCAGCAAGATGATGACCAGGTAGGCCTGGTTCGACTTGACGCGCGGGTCGCGCAGCGGCGCGATCTCGTCCAGGGCCGTTGCCAATCGCATCGTGCCGGTCTTATGCAGGTTGCCGTCTGAGTCCACGTAGCCGCGCGGCAGGGTGAAATCAAACTCAGTTTTGAGAACGTTCATGACCGTCCTTTATCGACCCGTTCGGCGTGGTGCCGTATTGCGTATAGCGTATTGCGAGACGCGTAACCCGCGAATTATCCATGATTACGGAATACGGACTACGCAATAGCTTACGGAATACGCAATACGGAACACGCCACAGGTCACTTCACCCGCGCCAGGCCCTCGTGGGCGATGGTCAGCTCTTCGATGGCCACGTCGTTGCCATCCGCCTTGGCCTGCGGGCCGGTGATCTTGCTCGGCCAGCCATCGGTAAAGTTCCAGCGCGCCACTTCCTGATTCGCCTGGTTGAACAGCACCACCGAGCCACTCTTGCGCGCTTTATCGATCTTGCCTTGCTCCACCAGCTTGCGCCACTCCCACAATTCGGTGATATCGGTGATGCCGCGCTTGAGCACGATATTCGACCACTTCAGCGCGCCCGGCTGCTTGCGGATGACGGTCTGTCCGCCGGCGCCGGCTTCTTTGTATTCCACAATTTCATTTTCCGAGTCGAGCCCGCTACATTCGCGGAACTGCGCCTGCGAGACGCCGTCGATCTCGACATGGAAATGATATCCGACTAACGGATCGGAACGGGAACCTGTTGGCATAAGGCCTCCTTTTACTATTTACTAATTACTCTTCCACACCAGCACCGCCGCTAAACTGGCTGATGCGGAAGATGACGAACTCGGCCGGCTTCACCGGCGAGATGCCGATCTCGACGATCAATTGGCCCACGTCCCGCGTCTCGGGCGGGTTGTTTTCCGCGTCGCACTTGACGTAGAACGCTTCTTCCGGCGTGGTGCCAAACAGCGCCCCGTCGCGCCAGACGCGCGTCAGGAAACCGTTGATCGTGCGCCGCACGCGCTGCCACAGGGCCTGGTCGTTGGGCTCGAACACCACCCACTGCGTGCCCAGCATGATCGACTCTTCAACAAAGTTGAACAACCGGCGCACATTGATATAGCGCCAGGACGGGTCGCTCGACAGGGTGCGCGCGCCCCACACCCGGATGCCACGGCCGGGGAAGGCCCGGATGCAGTTGACGCCTACCGGGTTCAGGCTGTCCTGCTCTGACTTGGTGATGTTGTTCTGCAAACCCAGCACGCCGCGGATGACTTCGTTGGCCGGGGCCTTGTGCACCCCACGCTCGGTGTCGCTGCGCGCCCAAATGCCGGCCAGGTGACCGGAGGGCGGGATGAACACGCTGGTGCTGTTGGGGGTCGGATTGGGATTGGCCACCTGGATCCACGGATAGTACAGCGCGGCATATTTGGAGTCGTAGCCGGCTTCCTTCATGCGCCAGTCCTTCACCTCTTGCGCGCTCATGTCGGGCAGCGGATCAATAATCGCCACGCGGTCCTTCATGTTTTCGCAGTGCGCGATCAACGCCAACTGCACCGCCTTCACGCCCTCGCGGTTGAGGGCGCCGGCTTCATAGGCGGCCATCACATCCGGGCAGGCCACCATCGTGATATCGTCGATGGCCTCAAAGCCGCCCAGCCCGCTGCGGTCGGCCACATTGCCCTGGTATAAGTCGGGGCTGGTGGACTTAACGCTCAGAGCCTGGGCCTCGGCCGCCACCACGCTATAGGTGCCCGGCGCGGGCGCGCGGTCGGCCAGAACGGCCCCGGCCACCTTTAGCTCTTCCAACATGACAAGCTTGGATTGCTTGTTGACCGTGTCGACCACGTTTTGGGCGCTCTTGGCGCCCGACAGGCTGACGCCCTCGTACTTTTCTTCCACGGCGCCGCGGCGAATGGTCAGGTTAAACTTATCGTCCCCGGCATCGGCCACGTCCAGGGTGATCCCTTCGGCCCCGGCGCCGGTTTCACGGGCGGTGGCTCGCAGGGTGGGCGGCGCCCCAGCCGCCTTGGCTGGCAGCGTGGCGGAGGGGCCGCCGGCGGCCTCCGCGCCGCCGGTGGGCAGGCGCATCACATAGCACGACCCGCCCCCGTTGTTGAAATAACCGTAGACAGCGTGCGCCAGATAGGCGCCGGGCATGAACCCGCCGAATGTATTGGTGTATTGCGTCCAATTGGCAATGAACGTGGGCTTGTTGACCGGGCCCAGGCCAGCGAAGCCGATAAAGCCGGCCACGGCGGTGCCCACGCCTTCGATCGGCTTTGAGCCCTTGTCGACTTCTTCGACGTACACGCCAGGAGACAGATATTGAGGCGACATAGACAACTCCTTTTAGAAAGGGGTGGATAGGCTTGCCGGGTCGTGCTGGATACTGTTTACTCTTATTCCTCCCTTCATATCTCAATATCATAGTCAGCCGACGGCACGACGACTTTTTGCTCGCGGGCCTTGCCGCCCGGCGGCTCGATGCGCAGCCGATACTCGCCAACCGGCAGGTTGTCAATATTGAACCGTCCATCCGCGCTGGTCTCCACCCGGTGCGCCGTGCCGAGCACCTCGATGCGCGTGCCGGCAACGCCCGCCAGCCGGTCACCTTTGCGCCGCACCATGCCGCCCACTCGCACCAGGCTCACGTCGATGGGCTGGCCGGTGGGCCGCACCTGGATCTCAGCGGTGCGCACCAGCGCGCCAGTCTCGGGCTTGAACACGTCCAGCGGCACGGTCCAAATCCAGGTCAACGAGGCATGCAAATCGTTGCTCAGCGCCCCCCACAAATCGTGCGGCTTATATACGTCGTCGGGCGACGGCACCCGCGCCATCACGGGCAGGACCGCGGCTTTCAGGTCGCCCTGCAGCACGTCCGGGCTGATCAGTTCTTGCCGGTACATGCTGGCCAGCACCCGCGCCAGGATGCGGTGCTCATCATCGGGCTCGGTGGTCCAGGCGCTCACCAGGTAGGACAGGTCCAGCCGCCGCGGCGGGCGCTGCTTAACGGCCCGGCCAGCGCCATCGCGCGTGACAATCGGCACATCGTCTTTCAGTTCCGCTCGCTCGCGCACGTCAAACAGAAACAGATTGAGAGTCGGCTTAGACAGGCGGCTTGACCAATCCCGCGTGGGCCGGTCGAAGGCGATATCCACCTCGGCCTTCTTGATGGGCACATCCGCCAGCAGCACGGCCCGTAAGGTTTCGTCAACGTCTTGAAACATGCGCTCGACCTGAATCGCTAAGTCGGCTTCTTCTTATCTTCGTCATCGCCGGCGTCACCGGCCTTGACCGTTTCGCTGGTCGAGCCAGCGCCGCCGGCCGGTTTGGAAGCCAGACCGGCCAAAAGCGAAACGGCCGTCGACCAACTTAGCCAGGCATCCTGGAGGGCATCCTGGGCCTTCGTCGTTGCCAGGGCAACGGCATCGGCATTGGCTTTGACCCCCAGAGCCAGCCGATGGAACTGCGTCTTAAGTTCCGGTGTCTTGCCATACGAGCGCAATAGGTCCGGAATGCTCCGCAACCGCCCGAGAATCAATGGATAATCGGGGGCCTCGCCCTTGAGCTGGTCTGAAATCGTTTCCAGCGGCGTGGCGGCCCCTGCGATGAGTTGCTCGGCCTCCGAAGAAGTCAGCCCCTGGGCGACAGCCTGGCCCGGCGCCGCGGGCGCGGGCGGCGCGCTGGCCTGGGGAGCAGCAGCGAGGCCCCGAATTTCGGCCGCCCCATTGGCCAGATTGCCCGCCGCATCCATTAGCAGTTTGCCAGGGTCAATCGCCGCAAAAATTCCGGCCTGGCCGCGTGCCATTTGCTCAAACACGGACTCGAACGTGCCTTGCAGCCCGGCCGGCGGCTGAAAACTCAATACAAAAGCAGGCAGCCCGGCCGACTCGTCGGCGATTGGCTGTAAGTCTTTGGGCGTCGTGGCCTTGGCCCCGATTTTCTTCTGTAATTCTCCGGTCAGGTTTTTGAGCGGTTCAAGCACCCCAGCGCGCAATCGTTCCTTGTCCTCGTCGCTCAACTCAGCCTTTTCAATCTGTTTTGCCTCCGCTGGGCCGCCAAAGGCCGAATCGTACATCTTGCGCAGTCCAGTACCAGCGGCCCGGCCCATCGACTCCGCGACGTCCGCCAGCCCAAAGCGAGCGACCGCCCCACTGGCTTCTGGAGCGCTCGCGAGTTCGGTGTGCTCACCCGCAGCGGCCGCTCGCCCAGCCGCGTGGGCCTGGCGCTCAGCGGTTTCGCCAGGGGCTGTCACGCGCTCAGTACCGTGCCTGCCCACACCCTGGGCGACATGCGCCAGCTCTTCGCCCAATAACTCGCGGCCAAACGGTTGATCAAAACCGGGTACATCGGAATGAATATATACATCCTCGCCCACCGTAAAGGCTGCTGCATCCAGCGCTTCCGCCGCCTGATCCACCTCCGGTCCGGATTGGATTTGCACCTGCCCAAAATCCTGACCAAAGGCCGCTTCCATATCGTGCCTGGTGTTGGCAGGCAGAGACTGGCCGGCCTTTCGCCGCTCCACCAGCCCGCCCACGGCGCTGTTGCCGATGGTTTGCTGCAGCGCCAGCCAGGCCTCCGGCTCCAACGGCCCGCTATCCAAATTCGGAACCGCCGGGGTGCCCGCTTGGGCGTCTTCGCTAAGCGCCTCGTCCCGTTCCTGCGCCGGCCTGCGCGGAGCTTCCTCGTCAGTTTTGTGGGCCGCGCGCCCGTGGCGTAAGGCGGTCATTCGTTGGACCTTTCCCACACACGCTCAATCAAGTTGTCCTTCACGTCCGTGTCCTACGCCCGCCTACCATATCCAGATTCAGCCGAGATGCAAGTTGCCGCGTACGGCGAAGGTCGACCCCAAGCGCGACCGTAGTCACCAGATGGAGCCCGCCAGGCTGCGCGCGACTGCGAAGCGCCCCTTTGGGGAGGGCCCGACGGACGTGGAACGTCGCATCTGGGGTAGCTGCGCCCTCATCCCCCCGCCGCGCCCCCAGTGTCCCCGCCTTGATCGGCCCCGCTACCCGCCAGCTCTGGCTGCGCGCCCGTATCCTCCACGGTTTTCTTGCCAGGTTTTTCGTCTTCGCAGTCCATGTTAACATTGATGACAAATGGCGGCTTATCCAAGGCATCGCTGGTGTCTTGGGCGTTTTTCTTGCGTTTGGCGCCTTCGGCGTCCACCAGCGGTTTGCCGGCCGCGATCAGGGCGGCTGGCGCGCCCGCCCGGGTGACCCCCTTGACCGTCACCGAAGTTTCAAAGGTGCCGTCATAGAGTTTCATGGCTGCCACATGTTGGTCCTCATGCGGCGACAGTTGATTCTTGACAGCATCGTTAAAGCGCTTGGTCTGGCAGGTTGAAAGCCCAGAAGGCGCGGTTGGCAAGCTCACCTTGGTCCTCACCTTGAAGGTGGCCACCACCGTGCCCGTCACGTCCACTTTGTCTTCGCCAGGCTTGGCGCCATCCGAGGGCGTCGCCGTTTCGTCCTTGGTCGTCATGTTCGGCGGATCATAGATGGCCTGCGTCACCCCCACCTCGTCAATCTTAATCGGATCGGGTGTCGTGTCCTTGTCGCCCTGCGGTTTGGCCTGGTTGCCCTCCTCGCGCTGGACGGGCGCCATCCCCTCGGCCAACCGCCGCTGCACCATAAAGCGCTGCACATGCTGGTTGCCCATTTGCCGCTGCATGGCCGTCAGCGCTTGGACGCGCTGCTGCCGGTTGGCATTTTTCCGCAAGCGGCTGTCCCCGGCGCGCTGTTCAATCCCATCGGGGCTGCCCAGGCTGGGCCCCCGGCTCAGCAGTGGCGCGATCCCGTCCAAGTCCGGCGACGGTGGTTCAACGGCCGGCTGGGGGCGCGCCGCGTCGCTCGCTGTTTGTGGCTTCTTTTGCTGTTCCTGATCGGTGCTGGTTTCAGCCATACGTCACTCCCAGTCACACCAACTCTTCCGGCTTTTTGAGTTTAGCCAGGTCCGCTGGCGCAGCCTCGGGTGGCGTTTTCTTTGGCTCCTCGTCGTCATCCATGGGCCGTTCTGCGCGTTGAACCGATGGGCCAGCCGGCGCCGAATCCTCGTCAAATTGCGCCTGGGCCGGGAGGCTGCCTTTTTCCGTCACCCGTCGCGCCGCCTGTTCTGCTGCCTGCTCAAAGGGGTCCGCCGGATCGCTGACGAGCACACCGCCCGCTGCGGGTGTGCCGGCCACCGGGCCGGACGCCTGCTGCACGGTGTGTGCGGCCTCGTGCGCCAACAGCTCAAGCCCGGACGGGGTGCTAGGCTCATAGCTGCCTGGCCCAAAGAAAATATCGCGTCCGGATGTGAAGGCTACAGCGTCCACGGCCTCAGCCAGTTCGGCTGCCTCCGCGTCGGTATGCACGCGCACATCGCCCAGGTCATCGCCCAGACCGACTGCCAGCCTCGCTCGGGCTTGCGGCTCCAGTCGCTGGCCGCCACCGCTGGCGTCCTCAATCCGCTCCGCCAGCCAATCCTCTTCGTCGTCCGCCGCTCGCTGGATGCCGGTGCCAGCGCGCCGGGCGGGCTGCACCGGCCTGGGCGGCAGATTATACGGCGGCAGCGTGCCGGTTGGCGCGTTTGGCAACGGCTTGGGCCCTTCCGCCATCAGGTGTTTCACCTGCTCTTCAATTTGAAAGTTGTGCATGCGCATGGCTTCGGCATAGCCGGCCGGGTCGGCTAGTTTGTCGGGCAGCGGCAGGTGGGCCTGGAAGTCGATCGGCCGCCAGCGCCCCCCACTGTCCACCAGGCCTTGCAGGTCGCCCTTTACATAGAAGCCTTGATCGACTAGCCGGTTGCCATAGGCGCGCACGTCTTGCAGCGTCACCAGATTGATCTTCGAGGCCGTGTCAGCCGCCTCGGCCGTGGCCTTGGCCAGTTTGCCGCGCAGCTCGGCCGCTTTCTGCATATCCCCCTCGTGCTCGGCCTTCTCAATGGCTTCTTCCAAGATTTCCTTGTCGGTCACCTCGGCCATGCTGCCTTCGACCTTTTCCATGGCAAAGGCTTTTTTGCCTTCACCCACGTTCACCTCGCCATAGCATTTCGGACCGATGCCCGTTTTGCCCGACGCTTCGGCGCCTTTCAGCTCGCGCTCGAACACCTCCACCAGTTTGGGGTCGTCCGCGGGATAGACTTTGACCACGACCTTGTCTTTGACGCCCGGGATATAGGCTTCGTACACGCCAAAGCCCTTACCCTTTTCAGCCAGGCTGCCCTTGAAACCGGCGCTCTCCAGCGGTTTATCCGGGTCGACAATCTGCGCCTTGAGCTCGCCTTGCACTTCCGTCTTGATCTTGGACGTGGCCTTCTCGGGCACACCAGCCCCTTTGGCGGCCTGGTCTAGCTCGTCGAGCGTCTTGCCGAACTTGGCAGCTTCGGCTGTTTCCTGGCCGGCCTTCTCGGCTGTGGCGGCGGCTTTAGCTGCGATCTTGGCTTCCAGGGCAGCGTG
>Ga0070730_10003067_pt1 | contig 15079 bp, 12 predicted proteins | sample Coa_R1_3_FD_66447 | JGI IMG/M metagenome (GOLD analysis project Ga0070730, IMG submission 66447) | Surface soil microbial communities from Centralia Pennsylvania, which are recovering from an underground coalmine fire - Coalmine... | ecosystem: Environmental > Terrestrial > Soil > Unclassified ...
TCGGCGGTAATGGAATCTTTGACTGTAAATTTGTCTTTAGGAGTGCGCCCGGTATATTTGCCGGTATATGCGACCAGGGCGCCATTGTCCGCCAGTTGACCCTCGTCGCGGCGAATGGCATGCTCCACCAGCGGTCCAGAGCGCAAATTGCTGTAAACCTTGTTGCTCTTAAGAAGGGACTCCAATAAAGCCGTTGTATCGAATACAGGTGTAGCTGACATGATTTAGGATCTCCTGTTCCCAAAACCTTGAGCGCCCGGCAAGGGGAACGGCGCAGACAAAAGGGTTTTGGCCTGAATTGTGGCGCTAGGCCGTTTTTACCAGAGCATCTTTTTCGGGCGCGTCTTTTACAAATGCATCCGGCGGCGCGCCTACTTCACTAAGAACTGCATTCAAATGTCCAAGGGCCTCATCCACCGTAAGGGTGTACATCTCGCGCCCGTGCTCGTAACTTCCAGTCTCGATGGCGGATTTCAGGTAATGCCCGGCAATCTGGATCGCGAGCGGATCCGTGATGACTCGCCCGGTCCGCTTGTTGTACTCCACCCAGGTTGGATGCGGCATAGCGATCCACACGGGATGGCCGTTCACGACAAATTTGATGTCTACGGCATCCGCATGGCGCGTAGCTATGGCTACAATGAGCGCCTGATAGAGGCAATGGAGTTTCTGTGCGGTCCAACGGTCGGTTGCGTGAAAGTCTTCGTACATTGCTGTAAAAATGATATCGGAGACTGGCCAGAGCGGCAAGTAAGGTCTCAAAATGAGCAACCTGCCTGAAGAATCGGGTGATCTGTAGATCGGGTGATTGAAAACCAAAATCCAACAACGCTCGATTTCGTGAACCGACATCGTCACAAATTTTATTGGAGCGTTTTGCCAGGAACTGGAGAGGGTGGAATTTATGAAAGTAGTTTGGATATCTCGACCTGGAGGCCCGGAAGTGCTGGAGGTCCGGGAGGTTCCCCAGCCTGAAGCTATCGCCGACCAAGTGTTGGTGCGGGTGCGCGCCTCGGCCTTGAACCGGGCAGACTTGTTGCAGCGGCAGGGCCGGTATCCGGCGCCACCGGGATTTCCGCAGGAAATCCCGGGCATGGAATTTGCCGGCGAGGTGGCTGAAGTTGGTCCACTGGTAAAAATGTGGAAGCCCGGCCAGCGTGTCTTCGGTCTGGTGGGAGGTGGCGCCCAGGCCGAATATGTGAGCATCCAGGAGCGCCTCTTGGCAGAAATTCCGACGAATCTGGGCTGGCGGGAGGCGGCTGCCATTCCTGAAGTTTTTATTACTGCCCATGATGGGCTGTGGAAACAGGCGGAGCTGTGTCCGGGAGAGACGGTCCTAATTCCGTCGGTGGGCAGCGGTGTGGGCCTGGCAGCCGTGCAGCTTGTGCGTGCCATCCAAGGCGTGCCTTTCGGCACTTCACGCACGGCCGACAAAATTGAACAGGCCAAAAAGCACGGACTCGAAGCCGGCCTTGCGGTCACAGATAACTTCGATGAACTGGTGTCGGCAGCCGAGAGATGGACCAGCGGCAAGGGAATCAACGTGGTACTGGACCTGGTGGGCGGCCCATACGTAAAGGCCAGCCAGAAGCTGATGGCCAGCAAGGGAAGAATCATTCTGGTCGGTACCGTCGCCGGCGGCGCCTACGAATTGGACGCGCGCTTTGTGATGGGTAAACGTCTGCAAATAAGAGGCACGGTGCTGCGGGCCCGTACGCTGGAAGAAAAAATCCAGGTCACGCAGTCATTTGCGTCAGAGGTAGTGCCTCTGTTTTCGCGCGGGGTCTTGCATCCCAACATCGACAGCAGCTTCAAGATGACAGACATCGCCAAGGCGCACGAGCGCCTGGAATCTAATGAGACATTCGGCAAAGTCGTGATCGAAATCGGGTGATCGGATCATCGGGTGATCGGGTGATCTGTTGGACCCACGAGCGGAAGGATTGGGACGAGATCAGCGGACCAAGGGTTTAAATGCATTCCAGGGAACGGCCAAGAAATCCTGGAAAAACTTGCATGATGGCATAAAACGCCAACTCTATCTCCCATAATCTAATCACCGCATCTACCGATTCTTCTACGCTGCTTCTGTCGGGCAATAAAACAATCGGGCGGGCAGGATGTTTCTGGGCTCGAAGTCCTGGTAGACCTGGTTGAAGCACTCCCGCAGATAGGGCAAAACGGTGCGGGAGAACTGATAGATCAGAACAGCTCCTCCCGGATTCAGCGCCAGGCGCGACTCGCGCATGATGTTTCCCCGCACTTTATCCGGCATGGGGCTGAATGGAATACCGGAAATTATGTAATCTGTGCCTTCCAGCCCTAGTTTTTCCAGCTCTTTGCGTACATTTTCTGCCGACGCATGGACCACGTGCAGCCGGGGATCGGGAAATGAGCGCCGCAGGTAACGGACGAAATCCCCATTCATCTCAAAAACCACCAATTTGGCGTGGGGGGACATCCGGCGAAGAATGTGCGCCGAAATGGTCCCCACTCCAGGCCCGTATTCCACGATGGTTTGCGCGCGGTTCCAATCAATCTTGCGAAGCAGCCGGTCAATGAGGAAACGGGAGCTGGGAATGATGGAGCCAAGCATCATGGGATGCTGAAAAAAATTCTTGGCAAACAAAAGGGTTTCTTCGCCGCGCGAGGTTTTGGACTGGAGCATTCTTGTTGGGGTCTCTCTCTTAGTTTAGGCGCTAAACAGAATGATTACCATACTAGCTTGCTTTCTTAGATGTAAAGGAAAAGAAAAGTGTTTCAGGAAACACCACTTCCGAAGCTCATGTTTCGGAGTACCTGTTTTCTGGCCTGAATTGGCGGATGTGACCGCTTTGTTTACTGTTGCTTTCCAGATTTGCAGGCCAGTGCTGCGTCGATGGCTTTGGACAACTCCTGGGAAGAGATGGGTTTCGATATGTTGCCGTCCATTCCCGCGCCCAGGCATTGTTCACGATCACCAGTCATGGCGTGCGCGGTCATGGCGACAATAGGGATGTGGAGACCCTTGGTCTTTTCATTGGCCCGGATGGTTGCTGTGGCTTCCAGGCCATCCATCTCCGGCATCTGGACGTCCATGAACACAAGATCAAAAGAGCTTTTTTCTACTGCAGCGACGGCGTCTTTGCCATTTTCGACAACTACCGCGGTATGGCCAAGGTGCTCAAGAAGCTTAACCGCAAGGTGTTGATTGATATGATTGTCTTCCGCAATCAAGATGCGCAGCACGTTTTTGCCATTTTGGACCACTGGAAGATGCGGCACAGAAGCCGAACCTGCAGCTTGCACCGAGGACTCCTGCCGGACAACCTGAGCCTGAGTCTTAAAATAGGCGATAAAGTGAAAGGTACTACCCTGCCCTGTGCGGCTCTCTGCCCAGATTTTCCCTCCCATCAGTTTGACCAGGCGCGAACAAATCGAGAGTCCGAGTCCAGTCCCGCCGAATTTGCGCGTAGTAGACCGGTCGGCCTGTTCAAAAGGAGCAAAGATTGTTTCAATTTTTTCTTCAGGAACTCCAATGCCGGTGTCCTGAACGGAAAAATGCAGACATGCTGCTTCGATTTCCAAATTCTGGGGAACGGCTTTCACGGAGATCAGTATCTCTCCATGCTCGGTAAACTTTATGGCGTTGGCAATCAGATTGGTGAGCACTTGCCGCAATCTTCCGGCATCTCCAATCAAGGAGTCGGGAAGGCCATCCTCAGCCATCAGGGTAAGCTTGAGGCCCTTTTGCTGGGCCGGGACGGTCAACAACTTTATGGTAACCGCCAGGAATTCAGACAGGGAGAATGGAGCTGGATCGAGGGTGAGTTTTCCTGCTTCGACCTTGGAGTAATCCAGAATATCGTTGATCACAATCAACAGCGAATCCGCAGAAACTTTGGCCAGGTGCAGGTACTCCCTTTGTTCCGGCGTAGGATGGGCCTTTAGGGCAAGTTCGGTCATGCCGATGATCCCATTCATGGGGGTCCGCATCTCATGGCTCACGTTGGCCAGGAACTCGCTTTTAGCATGGTTTGCCGCTTCGGCGGCTTCACGGGCCGCCTGAAGTTGGGTGTTAACCGTTCGTAATTCAGCCGTGCGCAACGTTACTTGTTCTTCCAGACGCGCCTGTTGACGAAGGACGCGCATCATCCGCAACTTCCAAAACCACGCTGCCAGAAGCGCCAGCAACGCCAGCAGTTCCAGCAGCCGAAACCAGGAAGCCTGCCAGAAGGGTTGAACCAGCGAAAAAGAAACTTCAGCGGGAGAACTCCACTCGCCGCCGGGAATTCGCGCCATCACCTGAAAGGCGTAGGAACCAGGTGGGAGATGGGGGAAATGCATTTCCCGTTCCTGAGTTTCACTCCAGGTATCCTGCGAGTTTCGCAAACGATATTGAAATTGCACCTGGTCTTCGTGGACAAAGGTCAACGCAGCATACTTGATGACCATCCCCTGATCGGCATATCTGGCCGTTAAGGGATTCGGCCACTCAGCGGGCTTGGCCTCCAAGGCATGCCAAGTCTCAGATGAGCCTCCGAACTGCACTGAGGTCACTAAGATTCTCGGCGGCGCAGGCTTAATCGAAACTTTTGGCGGATGAAAATGCGAGAGGCCACGACTGGTGCCGATCCAAATATCTCCGTTGGGTTCGGCCAAAAAACCATTGAAGTTGGTATCTTCCCATCCTAAGCCTTCCGCGCGGCCATAGTGACGCCAAGTCCCGCGGTCGAAAACATCAACGCCTCGATCTGTGCCTACGTACACTGGGCCTGTAGGGCTCCCTCCGATAAAGTAGCTCTTGTCGGAGTAAAGGCCATTTTGGCGGGAATAATGAGTGATTGCCGGTGGCTTGTTCACGTCCTCAAATAGCAGCCGGCTTACGCCCCAGGGTTCGCCATAACCAACCCAGATAGCTCCATCTGCGGCCTCGGCCACGGAAAGAGTCGGACCTTTTTTCAATCCGTCTTCCACACCATACCTTTTCCAGTGGCCGTTCCTTAAACACGCTAAACCGTAACTACCGGCTGCCCATATCCAGCCTCGCCGGTCGATAATTGGCTTGGAAAAGACCTCTTTGGGATCAGTTGCCGGCACCACAACCTGCTCAAAATGAAGTGGGCGATTGGAGGTGGAGACAGGATCGGCACGGAAGAGTCCTCCAGGCGCCAGACTCACCCAGATACGATCCTCCGGGTCAACCAGCAGTCCCCAGATGCGGCCATTCAACAAACCGGCTTCCGTACCATAGGTGGCAATCACGTTTCCTCGACTGTTAAGCCGCGCAATGCCTCCGGGAAAAGTTCCAGCCCATATTTCCCCGTGGTTTCCGAGATCCACAGAGGTAACCATCTCTGCGCGAAAACCATTGCGCTCATGCCACGCCCGCCATGTGCCGGTTTTGGGGTCCCTTGCGTTCAGACCATGGTGTGTGCCGACCCATAGCACGCCGTCAGCATCCTTAACCATGCCCCAGACCCGATCATTGGAAAGCCCCTCGAGCCGGGTCCAGCTTTCCCACTGCTGGTAGCCCAACCATCTTTGAATACCCATGCCGCGCAAGCCGAGCCACAGTGAGCCTTCATGATCCGACAAGACATAAGCCACTGAATCGGAGGCCAAGCCTTTAGTGGAATCGACGATTCGCCACTGGTCTTCTTGAGGAATGGCCAGACCAGTATCCAGGGGCACCAGAATCGTGCCCTCAGGAGAGCGCGACAAAACTCCGATGGTTCCGCTGGGTGGCAGGCCGGCATCCCGCGCGACAAATTTTTGGGTGCCTTTGACCAATTCAAACAGTCGCCGCAAGCTTCGAACCCAAAGATTGCCTTGAGCGTCGGTGAGTATGGCGTCCCATAGCTGTTGTGGGAGCTGATATTGGGAATCCATGTTGACGGCGCGATCGAAATCGAGGCGGCATAGGCTGGTTTCACATCCGAACCAGATACGCCCGCTGCCGTCGACCGCGACGCTGCGAACAGACTTTTTGAACAACCATTGAAAATGGTAGCCAGAGCCCCCTTGCGACGCTTCTATGCGTGCCAAGCCCTGCCGGGTGGCAACATACACGCGGCCTTGCGGGTCAGAAGCAAGGGTGCTCGCTCCGATAATATCGATCGGCTCCGGTGCATCGATAGAGGCAAAATGGCCGACAGAACGACGCAAGAGACCTCGACGGGTGGCAACCCAGAGGGTCCCATCGGCGGATTCATGCAAGGATTGAATATTCTTGCTGAGAAACTCGTCCTTCGCGCCGAATTCCCGAAAAATCTTGCCGTCGTACCAGAACAGGCCGTTGTCAGTACCTATCCAGATCAGCCCATTCCGGTCTTCCAGCATGACGTTGATCGAGAGATTGGTCAGCCCTTGTTCTTCGGCGTAGCTCTTAAAACTGTAGCGTTGGGCTGCGGCAGGCAGAGATGCCCCGGACAGCAGGAAAAATAAAAATACGGCCACCACGCGGCCCAGTTGGACTGGGAGCGCAACCCTCCAGCAGAGCTTTTCGGCGCTGGATAATAACTTCCTAATCGGCTGCGCTATTAAAACTAAAATGGCGTCTTTCCTTTCGCCAGGCGCCTTCCCCATCAACACTCAATTGCCTGGCCTGAGCCCTGTGCTTGCTTTGCAACTTAATTCGGGCCGATGAGCAGCATCTACAATCCTTTGGCAGAGATAAAGATCTTCTCACCAGTAGATCGGAGCATGGCAACAAAATCTTTATCGTCCTAACACCCGCGAGGGGTGAATCTAAAATTCCTTGGGAGAGAGCGCTCTCTATTCAAGAACGATTCCACCGTACTTTTGCGCGTGAAAAGTGGAGAAGGAGATTAACTTACCCAAGCCCTCCTGCCGCTTTTCATTGATTTGTAACAAACATCGCAAATGCTCGATCCGATAACGGAATCCTTAAAAACTTACAAATTAGCGCACGGGAGAGTTAAAGAATTCAGAGCCTTTCTTATCTGTTTTTAAGAGTCTTAGGGGATTTATCGCGTACTATACCATCAGTCTGTATTCCGGCAAAAGCAGAATTATGGTTGATTTTTCATAATTGAAAGCCCCCGGTCACCTCTCAAGACAAATATTGGAAATCCTTAATGTTGCTAACCCTACTGTCTTGCTCTCCACACAACACTATTTCGACCCTGATTTAAAAAACCCACTTAAAGAAACTGTCCTGGCAGCCGATACATGAATCGGACGCAGTTGCCAGTTGACTGCACCGACTCTACATAGGGGCAACAAATGAAAAGTGTACTTCTGGTTGAAGACAGCAGGATTCTGCAACTTGCGAGCCAACGTGCTCTTACCCGGGCCGGATATCGGGTCATTACTGCTGAAGACGGCGAGAAAGCAGTGGCTCTTGCCCACAGCGACCACCCCGACATCATCCTCCTGGATATGATGCTGCCTAAGCTCAGCGGGCCGGAAGTGCTCAACTGCCTCAAGACTGATCCTTCGACAGCGCATATTCCGATCGTTGTTTTGACCGGTCTTTCTAAAAAGAATGAAGACAAGCTGCGGAAAGACGGAGCAGTGGCATTCATGGAGAAAAGCCAATGCGCCGATGATCCAAACTTGCTCCTGCTCACGGTCGAGAAAGTTCTGATCGAGGATGCTGCCAATAAGGAAACTTTCGAGAAGTTCCCCGTGGGAGCCAGCAAGCCTGGGCTGGCCATTCACCGACAATAGGGCCTCAAAAGCGCGTTGCCGCTGATAACGCAGATTTACGCTGACTCGAAAAAAACGAAATCGCTTTGAAAATGCATCAAAAGCGAGCCCGCGTCTCTCGTCTACAACGACCGACTCCGAACGTATTGGAAGATGCAATCACAACGCAAGGTCCCTCACGCCTACTACGCGCGCTGAAGAGAACGCGCGCTCCGTTGACGGCGTCGGGATGACGATTTGTTTTTAGAGAGAGAGTTTCTGGTTCGCACAACCATGCCGTCAGGGATGGTTGGGGCTGATACAAGTCTCCACACAAGATGCATTTTCTGAGCGGTCAAAGAACTAGCTGGTCGCGGACCGATCACCTGGTTCTGTCTCTTTCACCTCAGCAGTAAAAGTTCCCTTGGCCACGCGTGCAGTAATCCTTTCCCCTGCGGAAACCTGGGCGACATCTTTGATCAGAGCGCCGCGTGCGTCAAAAACGAGGGCATAGCCTCGTTCCAGGATTTTGAGAGGAGAAAGTGCATCGAGCTTGGCGAAAAGCTGGTTGACAGCGGAGTGATGGTAAGAAATTCGGGCGCGCATGGCCCTGAGCAAGGCGTCGCAGCCGGTCTCCAGTTGCGTGCGCGTGATAGCCAGGGAACGGCGAAGATCAAAATGGCGGATGCGGGCCGAAGCGACATCCAAACGGCCCCGGGATTCACGCAACTGTCGCTGATAACCTGAAGCCATGCGATAAGTAAGCTCGTCCACGCGTTGCGCCCGGCGGGAAATCAAGTCTTGAATGCGTACAAAGGCCCCGTGCTGGGCAAGTTCATTGAGTTGGCCTTTGGCTTTCAGCAAGTGGTAGCGGGCTGCCCTGGCCAGCCGCTGCTGCAGATGGGCCAGATGCTCGCCCAACTGGTGCTTGGATTCGATCACCAGTTCAGCGGCAGCCGAGGGCGTGGGCGCCCGCAGGTCGGCCACGAAATCAGCGATGGTGAAATCCGTCTCATGCCCTATAGCAGAGATCACGGGGAGCGCCGATTGGGCGATCGTCCGGGCTAGGGCCTCGTCGTTGAATGCCGCCAAATCTTCAATGGAGCCGCCACCTCGGGCCACGATGATCACGTCTACGCTCTTTGCGCGGTTGAAGTACTTCACTCCTGCGGCCACCTCGGCTGCGGCTGCCTCTCCTTGTACCTGCGCGGGATAAATCAAGATGCCGACGTTTTCATGCCGCCGCGCCAGGACGTTGAGCATGTCGTGAAGCGCAGCTCCCCGGGGCGAGGTCACGATCCCAATGCGGCGGGGCAACACCGGCGCCGGCTTTTTGCGTGCCTTGTCGAAAAGCCCCTCCTGCGCCAGCTTTGCCTTGAGCTGCTCAAATGCAAGTTGCAGCGCCCCAGCGCCCAGCGGTTCAAGAAACTCGGCAGAGAGCTGCAATTCGCCCCGCTCCGCGTAGATCGTGATCCTTCCGCGCGCGATGATTTGCATACCGTTATCGGGCTTGAATCGCAGCAGCCGGGCCTGCATACGGAACATCACGACACGCAGCAGAGCGTCATCATCTTTCAGAGCAAAATAGAGGTGTCCGGACTCGGAACTCCGGAAGTTCGATATTTCTCCTTCCACCCAGACGTCGGTGTAGCTGCGCTCCACCGTGGTCCGCGCGGCGCTCACTAGGTCGGTGACCCGCCAGATACGCCGTGACGGGGCTTCGGCACCGAAGGTGAATCCGAGTTGGTCGCCGAGAGACATCAGCGGCAGTTTAGCAGGCCCAGGGAATTTGGTAATTGCGAAATCTGGTAAGTGGTAATTGAAAACCAAAAGACAAAATATGCTAATGCTAGCGATGCCCACGATTGAAAAGCCAGAGGACCAGAGAAAGAATCAAGCTCAACAACAAACAGGTGAGCAGAGGAAAATAAAAAGTCATGTTTTTGCTGCCATAAACGATGTCGCCAGGCAGACGCCCCAGAGGCAGATGAAGTTTGCCGGAAATGAGACACACGAGACCCGCCAAAGCAATAACGCCGCCCACCGCCAGCAGGAGTTTTCCCAGGTCAACCATAGCAACAATTTTAGCGGATGAGCCTGCCCAAGGAGTGTCCTGCTCACTTGGGATTATTGCGAATATTGGTCCCGTAGTTCTGTTTGCTTGTTGACCAGGGGAATTTCCTGGCCGGCGATAAAGACATGCTTCACATCGGTCTTTACGTCCAGTGGATCGCCGGTGGCGACCACCACGTTGGCCATTTTGCCCACGTCGAGGGAGCCGAGCAGTTGATCCACTCCCCACATCTGTGCCGGGTTAATGGTGATGGCCTTGAGCGCTTCTTCGTAGGGAAGCCCAAAGGCCACCGCATAACCGGCTGCATAGGGAAGGTTGCGGGCCTGATGGGCATCGTAAGAAGCAAATGCGATTTTGATGCCACGCCGCGCCATCTCCGCGGGAAGTCTGAAGACCGCGTCGTAGCGTTCTGACTCTTTAGGATCCTCGTAGATCGGGCCGACGATTACAGGAAAACCTGTGGCGGCAATTTTGTCGAGCAGGCTGGCTGCGTGCGTCAGATGATTGAGGACCACCTTCAGGTGAAACTCATGGGCTAGGTCGAGGGCAGTTTCCACATCATTGGGCTCTTCCGCGGCCAGCACCACCGGCCTTTGCCCGTGCAGGTAAGGCAGGAGCGCCTCAAGTTTCAAATCTTTTTTGGGAGGGTTTCCCGGCTTGTCGCTGCCACTAGATTTCTTCTTCTCATAGTCCGCCACCTTCTGCTCGTAATCCTGAGCATCCAGAAAGGCCTGCCGAAGCTGGGCCGCCATGCCCATGCGGGTCTGGGGAAATTTGGCGCGGTCAAAGCTCTCATTACGGCGCTGGCGTCCGGTGAAATTCAGGGGCAGGGCGATATCCCGCACCATCAGCATATCGTTGGCGGAGCGGCCGGCCAACTGAATGAAGGAGTCCTGGCCGGGAAGGGTATCTCCGATGGCCGGAGCAACAATGGCGTTGGTGATGCCGTTGACGCGGGTCACAGGAATCAGCGCTGTTTCGGCATGAAAGGCGTCGTAGACATGCATGTGGGGCATGATCTCATCGCTGTTTTCCAGCGTATCTACGGTCGACCTGTCCTCCGATATCTCGGTCAGGCCCAGGTGCGTTTCTGAATCGATCAAGCCAGGGTAGACCGTCATTCCAGTCACATCGAGCACTTTTGCGCCTGCCGGTACGGCGGTCGTTCCGGCAGAGCCTACGGCGGTGATCTTGCCGTTCTGAATTACGAGAACGCCGTTTTCAATTACGCCGTGGGTGATGGTTAGCAATCGGCCTCCGCGCAACACGAAGGCGCCAGCCGGCGCAGAGCCGCCTTTTTGAGTCGCAGGTTGGGGCTTTTTATTCGGGGACTGGGCCAGGAGCGATGCGGCGGCTACAAGAACCAGGGCAACTGCACAGTTTTTAAACATGATTACTGCACCTCCTTGTAGTGAGTCAGACCCAGGCCGGGCAGGGAGCGGTCAAAATAAACGTCACCATCAATCAACACTTGGTCTGCCAGCGCGGCGGATGACAGAGGATAGCTATTCCAGATGCTGATATCGGCATCCTTGCCCACCTCAAGGGAGCCGACGCGGTCATCTACACCGATGATCCAGGCAGCATTCAAGGTAATCGACTTCAAAGCGTCCTCTTCACTCACGTTGCCATAGTGCATGATCTTGCCAGCCTCCTGATTCAGCCGCCGGGTTATGTCTTCCGAGTCGCTCTTGATGGCGACGCGAACCCCTTTGCGCATGGAGATCGCGGCATTCCAGGGGATTCCGTCCCAGGCCTCATATTTAAAGCCCCACCAATCAGGCCAGGTAGCGATGGCCACGCCGTTGGCGGCCATCTGGTCGGCTACCTTATAGGCCTCCACCGCATGATGAAAGGCGCGGATCTTGTAGCCAAACTCCTTGGCAATGGCCATCTCAGTCAAAAATTCATCAGCCCGGTAACAGTGGATCTGCACCAGCAGCTTGCCGCGAAGCACATCCGCCAGGGCCTCCAATTTCAGGTCTTTTTTAGGTGCGTGCGCCTCTTTGTCGCCTTTCTTCACCTTGGCGTCGTAGTCATCCCAGTCCCGCATATACTCGCGGGCCTCAGTAAATGCCTGCCGCATCACCTCGAAGTTGCCCATGCGGGTGGATGGCACCTGGTTCTTTCCACCATAGACTCGCTTGGGATTTTCACCGCTGGCAAATTTGATGGATTGGGGAGCGCCGGGGAAGAGCAGATCATCGCGACCCAGGCCATATTTGTGTTTGATCACAACGGCCTGGCCGCCAATCATGTTGGCTGAGCCGTGCAACAACAGCGAAGTAGTCACGCCGCCCGCCAGCGCGCGATAAATCGCCTTATCGTTGTAATTGAAAGCATCGATCATCATCATGTGAGGCGTGACGGGGCTGGTCGCTTCGTTGATGTCATCATCCAGAGCAATGTGCGAGTGCGCATCAATAATGCCGGGCATCACCCACTTGCCGGTGGCATCGATCACCGTAGCATTGCTGGGAGCCTGCACAGTTTTTCCTATTGCTGCAATCTTTCCGTCGTGGATGTAGATGCTGCCGTTCTCAATCCGGCCATGGGTCACCGTCAATAATGTTCCCCCACGGATGACAAGATCATTGCGGATTGTCTTGGAATCCGTACCGGAAGCCGATTGCTGGGGGCTGGCGGGGCCATGCGAAGCCGGAAAATATTGTTGCGCCTGGGCCAGATCCTGCGCTGATGCCAATGCACTCAGCAAAAAGCACAGCATCACCCAACACAAACGGGAATGACGCACCATGATGTTAGCTCCTTGTAAACAAGTAACGAACCGCGATTCTATGAACGAAAGTCAATCAGAGTCAACGAAGACGAATCTCCGGGTGTAATTAAAAGTGCAAGTCAGGCTCCAAGCGCGAGAGGATATCTCAGACTACATGACGAATCACAGTTTACTTTCAGCAACCTGCAAAAGCATTTTCAAGGCGCTCCGCTTCGCTGCGCGCTGGCCTGCGGCACAAGGAAATGTGCGCGTTACTTTATACCCAGCATTTACGAACAATAGGCGCACAAATTCGTGCGCCTATTGGTTCGACATGCTGGGCCACTCTATTCCGCCCTTGCAGGGCTGGTTCATCCAAGATCCCAAGCTTGCTTGCCTGCCTTCAATGAACTCAATGAATTGGCTAAAGCCTTCGTATTTGTGCTCTGCACAGCCCTATATTGCTATCATGCAAGAGCGATGAGAGCTGTGGTGCAGAGGGTTAGACGTTGCCGGGTCCTGGTGGAGAGCAAGACCGTGGGGGAAATCGGCGCCGGACTTCTGGTCCTGTTGGGAGTCGGCACAGCCGATACCGAAACCGCGGCTGACTACCTGTCGGAAAAAATCCTGGGCTTGCGAATTTTTGAAGACGACGCCGAAAAGATGAACCTCTCCGTTCAAGATATCGGCGGTGAGGTGTTGGTGGTCTCCCAATTCACCCTGTATGGCGACGTGCGGCGGGGCAAGCGGCCATCGTTTGACGCTGCCGCCCGCCCCGAAGAGGCCCGCCGGCTGTATGAATACTTCGTAGGAAAAATCCGGTCCGCCGGCCTGCGCTGCGAAACCGGCCAATTCCAGGCCATGATGGAAGTCGAACTGACCAACAGCGGGCCAGTCACTATTCTGCTCGACTCCGAAAAGGTTTTTTAAGAACAGTTCGGGATTGGCTATTTCAAAAAGTTGTTGGTCTCACGCCTTTCCGGCTGCTTGCATGGCTTCTTTGTCGTCTCTGCTGAAGCCGTAGATGGAAGGCACTTTTGCGCCCATGGGACGCAGATATGCCGATAGCTGTCCGCGATGATGGACGGAGTGGTTGATCATGATGTTCAGGAATGCGATCACCGGCAGCGCGCCGATGGGCGATTGGAGCACTTTCACGCACTGCTCTCCGGTCAGGGCCTTGAATTTCGGCAAATTATTCCGGACCTCTCCGTCGTACCACGCCACTACGTCCTGCGGGGTCTTGATGGTCTCGGGCATTTTTCCAGGTGTGGGGAAGGCGCCGGTGGTGATGGCGCTGGCAAAAAAAGTTTCGGCGGCGGCGATGTGCCAGCACAATTCCAAGGCGCTCATCGAGCGGTCATCAGGCTTGTAGTCTGCTTTGTTGGCAGGTACGGCCGCAATGATTCTGCGATTGGTTGCAATTTCATTTTCCAGGATAGGCAGTAAGAAGTGCAAAACGGTAGTGCCTTGATCAGGTTGCATAACTTATGGGATCTCCTTGGGGGTTCTTTTGCTCACTCTGAGATTTTATCAACGAGCAGGGACAATACGGGGAGCACTCAACAAACTTTGCCGTGGGCCCTCGGGAATGGAAATGGATTGTCCTTTACTACGCTGCCGATTTGTTATTTGACCAGCAGGAAACGCAGCCCAATCAGGACCATCAGTCCTCCCAGAATTCTTTGCAGGACGGTTGCCGAAAGGTGCTGGGCCCAGGAGCCTCCGAAGTAGCCGCCGAGCGCATACCCCAGCGCAATCAGCAGCGCGGCCTTCAGATCCACATTGCCCGACTTGTAGTATTCCAAAAAAGCCAGGATACCGACGGGCGCCAGCAACGCCGCCAATGAGGTTCCCTGGGCTTTGTGCTGGGTCATGCGAAAGAAAAAGACCAGCGCCGGAACGATTAGAATGCCGCCACCCAGCCCTACGATGCCGGATAGCATCCCTACCAACAATCCGAGAATTAAATAGGCGAAAGTCATCGGACAAATGATACAAGCAGTCAGCCAAAACGAGCAGGTGGAATACACTATTTGGGTATGCGGCTGCCGGAGGAGTTACACCATGCCATCCAGCGAGAGGTCGAAAAGATGGAGCGGTCGCGGCTAGCCCAGGCCTCTGCTGAACTGACGCAGCAATACCAGGCCGCCAGTTTTGCCTCTCGTCCCATCCGCAGCGAGGCCCACCGGGCGGCTTATCTGCTGGTGCGATTGCCAGCCACCTACGCTGCCAACCTGCGGGTATTTTCCGAGATCCAGCGGCTAGCCCCGGAAGCCGCCATCGGCAGCATTCTGGATCTGGGCGCCGGGCCGGGAACCGCTCTCCATGCCGCAGCCCAGGTGTTTGGGTCGCTCCGACAGGCCATGATGGTTGAAGAAGATGCATCGCTGCTGGACTTGGGAAGACGCATTGGCTCACAGAGCGGGTATGAAGCGGTGCGAGACGCGCGCTGGATCAGGCACGATCTGAAGATTCCATTGCCGCAGGAGCCATGTGATCTGGCAGTGATTTCCTACACTTTGGGCGAGCTTTCGCAGGCTGATGCGGAGAGGACGGTAAGGCAGGCATGGATCTGCACCCAGGAGTTTCTGGTAATCGTGGAGCCGGGGACACGACGGGGTTTTGGATTGATCCACGCAGCGCGATCCTGG
>Ga0070730_10003068_pt1 | contig 15078 bp, 13 predicted proteins | sample Coa_R1_3_FD_66447 | JGI IMG/M metagenome (GOLD analysis project Ga0070730, IMG submission 66447) | Surface soil microbial communities from Centralia Pennsylvania, which are recovering from an underground coalmine fire - Coalmine... | ecosystem: Environmental > Terrestrial > Soil > Unclassified ...
GGCCCGGTTTTGAGCACAGCTGTGTCGCGCCTGTGACGACTCCAGCGGATTGCACCGGCACGTGCCGCCTGCCGGTACGAGCGGCAACAAGGCGCGAAGCGCCCTCGCGGGGGGGCGCGGAAAGTCGATACGGAAGGGCCGGCGCACGCAGTGAACGTAGGTTGCGCAGGCGAACGAAGCTCGTCCTGTGTAGAGCTACATACGTGGAGGTCGCCCAACTGCGGGGAGCGATGCGGCCCACGACGACGTGCGCGCTTCGCTGAATGTCGGTCGGTACGGAGCCAGCGCAGCGAAGCGGGCCGCTTAGACTCTTGAAGGAACCGTGCTACGCAGACTATTGATCGCCAATCGGGGCGAAATCGCGGTGCGGGTGATCCGGGCCTGTCGGGAGATGGGCATCTCACCGGTCGCGGTGTATTCGGACGCCGACGTCCACGCGCTGCACGTGCGGATGGCCGACGCCGCGTTGCCGATCGGCCCGGCGCCGGCGACCGACAGCTATCTGCGGATCGACCGCATCCTGGAAGCGGCGCGGCTCGCCGGCGCCGACGCCGTGCACCCGGGGTACGGTTTTCTCGCCGAGAACGCCGAGTTCGCCCAGGCCTGCCTCGACACGGGCCTGGTCTTCGTTGGCCCGCCGCCGAATGCGATGCGCGCCCTCGGGCTCAAGACCGAGGCGCGCAAACTGATGCAGGCCGCCGGTGTCCCGGTCGTCCCGGGCACCCTCGAACCACTGGCCAACCTGGCCGACGTGCAGGGCGCCGCGCAGGCCATCGGCTTCCCCGTGGCGTTGAAGGCGGTCGCTGGCGGCGGCGGCAAGGGCCTGCGCATGGTGGCCGACCCGACCCAACTGGAGGCCGCCTTCCGCCAGGCCACAAGCGAGGCTGGCGCGGCGTTTGGCAACCCGGCGGTCTACCTCGAACGCGCCATCGAGCGGCCACGGCACATCGAAATGCAGATCCTGGCCGACGAGCACGGCGCATGCGTCTGGCTCGGCGAACGGGACTGCTCCATTCAGCGCCGCCACCAGAAGGTCCTCGAGGAGTCACCCTCGCCGGCGGTGAGCCCGGCGCTGCGGAGCCAGATGGGCGAGGTGGCCGTGCGCGCCGCCCAGGCCGCCGGCTACACGAACGCCGGGACGGTCGAGTTTCTGCTGGCGCCAGATGGAACCTTCTACTTTCTCGAAGTCAACGCGCGCCTGCAGGTGGAGCACCCGGTCACCGAGGAAGTGACCGGCATCGACCTGGTCCGCGAGCAGCTGCGCATCGCCAGCGGCGAACCGCTGGGCTACGACCAATCGGCGCTCGCGCCGCGCGGCTACGCGGTCGAGTGCCGCATCTACGCGGAGGACCCGACGGCCGGCTTTTTGCCATCGACCGGGCGATTGCTGGGCTATCGGCCACCCTCAGGACCGGGGGTGCGAGTGGACTCAGGCGTCGAAGAAGACGCGACGATCGGCGTGCACTACGACCCGATGATCGCCAAGCTCATCGTTCACGCCGCCAATCGACCGCAGGGTCTGGATCGCATGGCGCGCGCGCTACGGGAATTCCTGGTGCTCGGCGTCCGGACCAGCATTCCACTGCATCGCTGGCTCGTGGCTCACCCCGTCGTCCGCGCGGGGACCTTCGACACCGGCTGGCTCGAGCGCGAGTGGTCGGCCGCCGATGCGGCGACACTCGGCCACGCGGACACGATCGAAACCGCCGCCATTGCCGCGGCACTGCTTTTTGACGCTGGCCGCGTCCCCGCCGCCCTGCCCTCGCTCGGCTCCGGCAACGATGACCATGTCTCCAGGTGGCGGTTGAGCGCGCGGCGCGCTGCCCAGCACTGAGCACGCGTATGACCGCCGGGAGCATTCCCCGACCACAGACCACCGCGCAGTGGCGCGCCAACGTTGGCGCTGACTAGCGATGCCCGAGACGACCTACCAGGTGACCATCGACGAGCGGGTGGTGCGCGTCCGCGTGCGCCGCGACGGCGAGCGTGTGCTGGTCCGCGTCGACGATGGCGAGGAGCAGGCGGTGCAACTGGGGACCATCCGCGGGCCGCTGCGTTGGCTCGGCCTCGGCGACCGGCGCACCGACCTGATGGCCGTCGTCGACGCCGATGGGATCAGGCTGGCAGTCGACGGGCTCGAGTTGCGCGCCGAGGTGCTCGACGAAGCGCGGGCGCGGTTGGCCTCGGTCGCGGGTGGGCGCGCCGGAAGCCACATCCGGCGCGAGCTGAAGGCGCCGATGCCGGGCCTGCTGGTCAAGGTGTTGTGCCAGGTGGGCGACGTGGTCGAGGCCGGCCAACCGCTGGTGGTCCTGCAAGCGATGAAGATGGAGAACGAGCTGTCGCTGCCGCGCGGTGGCACCATCAAGTCGGTCGGCGGCGAGCCGGGCCAATCGGTCGAGCAGGGCCAGGTGTTGGTCGTGCTTGAATAGGCCGTGCTGACGCATGCAAGCTGAGATTCTGTCGATCGGCACCGAGCTCCTGCTGGGCCAGATCGTCGACACCAACGCCAACTATCTCGCCCAGCAACTGCCCGCCCTCGGGCTCGATCTGCACTATGTCACCCAGATCGGCGATAACCTGCCGCGGCTGGCGGCCGCCTTTCGGGACGCCCTCGCGCGCTCAGACGTCATCATCACCTCCGGCGGTCTCGGTCCAACCGAGGACGATCTGACGCGCGAAGCCATCGCCGAGGTGATGGGCGAGCGGCTCGAAATCCAGCCCCACCTCGAGCAGGACTTGCGCGCGTTTTTCACTCGGCGCGGCCGCACCATGCCGGACCGCAACGTCAAACAGGCCACGACGATCCCGTCCGGCACGTATTTGCCGAATCCGGTGGGCACCGCGCCCGGCTGGTGGGTCGAACGCGACGGCAAAGTGATCGTTTCCATGCCCGGCGTGCCGCACGAGATGCACAAGATGTGGGCAGAGCAGGCCGAGCCGCGGCTGGCTCGACTGATCACCGGCGGAGTCATCGTGTCGCGCATGCTGAAGCTGGCGGGGATCGGCGAATCGCACGCCGAAGAGGCGCTCGGCGGGCTCACGCAATCGACCAATCCGACGCTGGCCACCTACGCCAAAAGCGACGGCATCCATTTGCGCTTGACCGCCAAGGCGGCCGTGCGCGGCGACGCGGAGCGGCTGCTGGACGAGTTCGAGCCGCGCGTCCGGGAGCGCGTCGCGGAGTGGGTGTACGGTGGCGAGTCAGACAGTTTTCCGGCCGTCGTCGGCGCGTTGCTGCGCGCGCGCGGGCTCAGCCTGACGGTGGCGGAAAGTGCGACCGGTGGCGAGCTCGCCAGCTTGATCACCGAGGCACCCGGCGCCTCGGACTATTTCCTGGCCGGGTATGTGGCGTACTCCGCCGCGGCGAAGCAAGCCCTGGGGGTCAGTCAAGCCGTTCTGCAGGCGCACGGCACGGTCGCTCAGGCCACCACGCAAGCCCTGGCGGCAGCCGCCCGACAGACCGCCGGCGCCGCCGTTGCCGTGGCCACCACGGGCGTCGCCGGTCCGGATCCGTCCGAAGGCAAGCCCGTGGGTCTCTTGCACATCGTCGTCGACATCGAAGGCCGCCAGGTCTGTCAGGAAACGCGGTACTCGACGACGCGCACCGAGTTCAAACGTCGGGGCGCGCTGGAAGCGCTCCAGTTGCTCTGGCGCGAGCTGAAGCACGAAACCACGGCGACTGCATGACGTCTGCAAGGGCGGGCCTGTGGCTCGTATCGCCGCGTGTACCCGTACCGAAGGAGCAGGGCTCGCTCACTTCCGGCGCTATCGTTCCGTCCGTTCCTACGGAATTCGCGATGGAGCGAGCGCAGCGATGCGGGCAGGCGCAATCGGCGCGGAGCGCAGGCACGTCGTGACATCGCAGTCGGCAGAGGAGTGGCGGAGCACCACCCTGCGGAAGGCGCTCGAGCGGGCGGGAGAGCGGGACGCCGTGACGGAGACGACCTCGCACATCCCGCAGCAGATCACCTATACGGGCGATGATCTGGCGGCCCGCGACTGGGACGAGCGCGCACGTCTGGGCTACCCGGGCGAATACCCGTTCACGCGCGGCGTGCAGCCGACCATGTACCGCGGGCGCCTGTGGACGATGCGCCAGTATGCGGGGTACGCATCGGCTGAGGAGTCGAATGCGCGCTATCGATATCTCCTCGAACGTGGTCAGACCGGTCTTTCGGTCGCGTTCGACCTGCCGACGCAGATGGGCTACGACCCGGATCACCCGATGGCCGAAGGCGAAGTGGGCAAGGTCGGCGTGTCGATCGCTTCGCTCGACGACATGCAGCAGCTAATGGCGGGCATCCCACTCGACAAAGTGACCACGTCGATGACGATCAATTCCACCGCGGCCATCCTGCTCGCGCTGTACATTGCCGTGGCGAAGAAGCACGGCGTGGATCCCAAGGTCCTCAGCGGGACGCTTCAGAATGACATCTTGAAGGAGTACATTGCGCGCGGAACGTACATCTATCCGCCGCGACCCAGCCTGCGGCTGATCACTGATGTGTTCGCCTATTGCGCGCGCGAGGTGCCTCAATGGAATACCATCTCGATTAGCGGCTATCACATGCGTGAGGCTGGCGCGACTGCCGTTCAAGAGCTCGCCTTTACGCTCGCCAATGGCATCGAGTACGTCAGCGCGGCCTTGCGCGTTGGTCTCGAAGTTGACAACTTCGCGCCGCGACTGGCCTTCTTCTTCGATAGTCACAACAACTTGCTCGAAGAGGTGGCCAAGTTCCGCGCGGCGCGTCGCATGTGGGCCAAGATCATGCGCGAGCGATTTCGAGCACACGACGCGCGATCCTGGATGCTTCGCTTTCACACCCAGACCGCCGGCGTCAGTCTTCAAGCTCAGCAGATTGACAACAACGTGGTGCGGGTTACCGTCCAGGCGCTCGCGGCAATCCTTGGCGGGACACAGTCGCTACACACTAATGCCAAAGACGAAGCGCTGGCCCTGCCGACCGCGGAAACCGCCGAGCTTGCGCTGCGGACGCAGCAAATTCTGGGGTACGAAAGTGGCGTTGCAGACGTCGTGGACCCGTTGGCCGGCTCATACTACGTGGAATCGCTAACCGACGAGATGGAACGCCGAGCCTGGGAGTACATCCAACGCATCGACGAGCTTGGCGGCGCTCTGGCAGCAGTTGAAACCGGCTACATTCAGTCGGAGATTCAGGAAGCGTCGTACGAATATCAGCGCCAGGTCGAACGTGGTGAACGGATTATTGTTGGTACCAATCGCTTTCAAAGTGGCGAGCCCGAGCCAACGACCGAAATCTTGACCGTCGATCCCAGTGTGCGACAGCGTCAATGTGAGCGGCTGCGCCGACTACGCGCACATCGAGACAATGCCCACTGTGGCCAGCTTCTCGAACGTCTACGCTCCGCTGCCGGCACTGAACGCGAGAATTTGCTTCCGCTCATCGTCGAGGCCGTCGAAGCGTACTGTACGCTCGGTGAGATCTCTGATGCCTTCCGCGCAGTATGGGGCGAGGCGCGCGACTTCGGACGCATTTAAGCGTTCGGACGTGTATGATTGGCCGAGCACTTCCGGGACCAAGAAAAAGACCTATCGAAATCAACGTCGGGAGGACTCTACGTGTCGGTCCAGATCCGCAAGCTCTCCACTGATGAAGCCGCCAAGGTGTTTCCGAAGCGTGGGCAGATGGATCTGTCCGAGTACGCCGACGCGCTGGGCGAGTTGCAGCCCGGCGATGCGGCCGAGATCGAACTTGGGTCGCTGTCCAGCCGGGCGCTGAAGCGTCGACTCGGCCAGGCCGCCAAGCAGACCGGCTACTCGCTCAAGTGGGCGCGCGACGGTGGCACCGGCGTGCTGCGCTTCCAGGTGCGTGAAGCCCGCGGCACCGTCACCAAAGCGCGCAACGGGCGCCGCGGCCGTCGTCGTAAGGGCGAGGTTTAAGCAGCCGAGTCCGAATCCGACTCCGAGTCCCCTCGCAGACGCGCTAAGAACACCATCGACGCCGAAGTCGCCGTGAACGGCTCGCGCTGATACCCGCCGTACAGGCCCTCGATCGTAAAGCCGGCGCGTTCGAGCAGGTGCTCGGCTTCGAACCGATACGTCCAGCGGTACGGCCATTCGACGAACCGTTTGGTCACCACCGCGCCACGATCGTCGATCACCTCGTACGCGGAGCGGATCACCCGGACCTGGCGGGCCAGGTCGGTGCTGACGACGGACTCGACGCGGGACAGCGTGAAGCCCTGGTCCGGTACGCGCTGGAGCAGGTCGTCGCGCATCGAGCCGGGCGCGGCGGCGATCCACTCCGGGCGCGGATGCAGGAAATCGATCGCCAGGAGTCCGCCAGGCCTCAGGTGCGCTGCGATCGTCCGCAGACAGCGCAGCTGGTCGTCGCGTTCGGTCAAATACGCGAGGCTTTTGACTGCCGAGATCGCGAGATCAAATGCTTTTGGATCCAGGTCGAAAGTGCGCATGTCCGCCTGGACCAAGCGAGCCTCGCCACGCGTCGTCGGCTCGGCGTCCAGCTTGGCGCGCGCGAGCGCCAGCATGTGCGGCGAGACGTCGACGCCAACCACGTCGCAGCCGGCCCGAACGAGCGGCAGGAGGACCCGGCCGCTGCCGCAGGCCACCTCCAGGACGCGCCGTCCCTGCGCTCGTGCAAGTTCCAGATACAGCGGCACATCGGCATCGAACGCAAACGCGTCGTACAGCAGCGCCAGTTGCGCGTCACCCCACGGCTGCTCGGCCTGAACGTACGCGCCGTCGTGCATCGAGCCGTCGCCGACCAACAGGCTCAGCGTATCTGCTCGTACGATCAGCAGTCAGGACCCAGTCCAACGAGTGGCCGGGAGACCGCGTGGGCGGAATAGGGTGTGGCCGGGTTACCGTAGGGGCGGACCGTGTCTCAATCCGTAGCGGTGACCTCTACCGAGTGACGATTCGACTGTGCTGATTGCGTTCGCGATCCTGCCCTTCTTCTCGACGCTGCTCGGGGGGTCGGCCGCGATCCGGCTCCGGCATCGGCTCCACCCCTTCATGGCGTTCGCGGCCGGCGTGCTCATCGCGACCGCTGTGGCCGACCTCTTGCCCGAGGGCACGGCGCTCATCGGCGCGGGCGCCAACCCGGTCCTGCCCGGCGCGGCCGCGGTGCTGGGCTTTCTCTTCTTCTCGGCACTCGAGGCGTTCGTGCATCGGGAGACCTGGGAGCACGAGCACGAACGCCTCGCGCCGCACTCCGCGGCGACCGCCCCGCACGAACACACCTCGATCAGTCCGCGAGCCAACTCGCCGTTGTCCATGCTCGGCCCGATCAGTCTGATCACCCACAGCACGATCGATGGCCTGGCCATCGGCCTTGCCTTTCGCGCAGGCGCAGAGGTCGGGCTGTTGGTGGGCGTCGCCGTCCTGGCCCACGATTTCGCCGACGGCATGAATGTGGTCACGCTGTGGCTGTCTGGCGGTGGTCGGGTGCGTGCCGCCCGGGTCCTGCTGTTTCTCGATGCGCTGGCCCCGCCGATCGGCGCGGCGATTGGCACCATCGCTCAACTGGACGACATGGTGCTGGGGCTCCTGCTGGCGGTGTTTTCGGGCGTATTTCTGGCGATCGGCGCCGGCCATTTACTGCCCGAGGCCCAGCACGGCCAACCGGGCTCCAGTCCGACGCTCGTCGTCGTCGCCGGCGCTGGCGCCGTCGTGGTGCTGGCCATCCGGCTGGTGCTGGGCTAACCGTTGCGGAGTCGCTTCGAGGCCATCATCTTCGACATGGACGGCGTGCTCATCGACAGCGAGCCGCTCCACTTCGAGGTGTTGAACACGGTCCTGGCCACGGACGGTCAGGCGCTGAGTCGTGCGGAGAACGAAGAATTTATCGGCACAACCACCGCGGTCATGTGGCAGACGCTGATCGCGCGGCGTGGACTCGGGCGCTCGATGGGCGACTACATCGAGCTCTACGACCAGACGTTGCTGCGCCTCCTGTTGCGGCCGCACTCGCCCCAGCCGGGCGTGGTGCCGCTGGTCAAGCGGGCACGTGAGCTCGGTATGCGCCTGGGTGTTGCCTCGTCGTCGAAGCGGCTGTGGATCGAAGCCACGCTGCGCTCGCTCGGTCTGGCAGACGCGTTCGATGCGATCGTCTCGGGCGACGACGTTCAACGCGGCAAGCCCGACCCGCAGATCTACTTGCTCGCGGCGGAGCAGGTCGGCATTGCCCCAGCGCGCTGTCTGGCAATCGAGGACGCGCCTAAAGGAGTCCAGTCCGCCCGCGCCGCTGGGATGACCGTGCTCGGCGTCCGCACCCCGTACACCGCCCACCTGCACCTCGAAGGCGTGGACCGCGTCGTCGATTCCCTGGCGGACCTCGAGCTCAGCGGTGGCGCGCTGTCCGTGTGACTGAACACTGGCTCGATCGGACGCTCGCCGATGCGGACCTTGGGGAGACCGACCTCGTGGAAGCCGAGCTGCGGGGCTGCCGGTTCGAGCGCTGCACGCTGCGCGGGGTGCGGATGACCGAAGCCACCGTCAGCAGCTGTGTCTTCGACGCCTGCGATTTCCGGGGTGCGCATCTCGGGAGCGCGACGTTTTCCCGCTCCGCACTCGTGAACTGCCAGTTCGGCATGACCGACTTCTTTCTCACCACGTTCCGCGAGTGCAAGCTGACCGGCAGCACCTTCGCCGACGCGGACCTGTCGCAATGCGCGGTCACCGGCGGCGACTGGTCGCTCGTCAACCTCAGGTCGGCCAATCTGCGAAAACTCGATCTCCGTGGCGTTCGCTTCGGCGAAGCCGACCTGTACGCCGCGAACCTGACCGAGACCGACTTGCGCGCGGCAGACCTCAGTGGCGCCAACCTCGAGCGAGTTCGCCTCACTGGCGCCGACCTGCGCGGCGCACGCCTGGACGGGATCAATCTGCCCGGCCTGGATCTGCAGGGCGTGCGCCTGGATCTGGAGCAGGTCGTGTATCTCGCGCGTTGCCTCGGCGCGGTGGTGGAGTAGCCGCGCGCGATCTGGGGCTCCCAAAACGAGCCGCGAAGTGGGTCTCGGCGACCAGTTCGTGCAGCCGGCTGAGGCAGCGGCGGTACTTCTTCGCATATCCACCGTGCCGATAGCTCGCGCCAAAGATCTCAACCAGCGGCAGATTGCCCGGCGTGGTCAGGGTCAGCCGAACTTCCTGGTCGTACAGCTTGTCGACGAAGTGCACCAGCCGCAGAGCCACCGCCTGATCGTCGATCCGCCGCAGGTCCGCCAGGAACAACGCGTCGAGTTTGGTGGCGATCTGGGCGTAGTGCACCGGGTGGACCGCTTCGAGCTGCGCGGCGAGCGACGGCCAGTCCAGCAGCACCCGCGCGGATTCGGGCGCCGGATCGGCGTCGTACGCGCGGTGCAGCGCGGTGCGGTCCTGGACGTCCGACGTCGTCAGCGGCAGTGCGTCCCAGTGGCGGTGGCGATAGTCTTCGCCGTCGATGCTGACCACCTCGAAGCTCGCGGCGATGTCGCCGATCTCGCGCTGGAACGCCTCGGCCGCAAACCGGCCCTGGCCAAGGTCAGACGGCAGGGTGTTCGACGTGGTGACCACGGCGATCGGCAGCCCGCGGCGCTCGAGCAACCGGCCCAGGAACGTCGCCGCCATGCGCGTCTGGGCCACGTCGTCGAGCTCGAATTCGTCGATACACAACAGCCGAGTCTCGGCCAGCGCCACCAGCATGGCATCGAGACCGAGACGCGAGATGGAGTACGCCAGCTCCCCAAACGACAGATACAGTCGCTGGTCTTCGACGGCGTGGTACATCGCCGCGAGCAGATGCGTCTTGCCCACACCGTACCCGCCGTCGAGGTAGATCGACCGGGGCCTTTCGGGCTGCTGCTTCAGCAGTCGCTTGAGAATGTGCGCGCGTCGGGATTGACCGATCTGCGCCGCGAAGCCAACCAGACGATCACGCGCGGCGTGCTGGCTCGGGTAGCGCGCGTCAGGCTGGTAGTTGTCAAACGCCACGTGCGCGAAGCGCTGCGTCGGGACGAAGCCACGGATGATGTCGTCGATTGACGTCGACGTGACGGGCGGCAGACGATCCACGCGATGCAGGTATTGTGCGGCTCGCGGGGGATCGTGAGGATCGAGAACTGACGGCGGGCGCCAGCCGCTAGCGGGTCAGCTGTACGCTCACCCGGCTGCCTGACGCCGGCGCCGGCGGCGGCAGGTTCCCCCGAATGCAACTGTTTCGCCCACACCGACATGCGCATCTCTTCGCTAGTGCGCCGCGACGTACGCCTTTTCGTACTCGGCGCGGCTCGCATCGCCGCCGCCGTTCCGCCAGTCTTTGACCAGGCCATCCAGGTCGGTGGGCGGGCGCCGCCCGGTGACGATGTCGGTGATGCCGTCGCCGAACGGCTGGATGAGGGAAACGCCTTTGCTGGCCTGCGTGGCCGAGTACAGACCAAGCGAGGCGTCCTCGACGCTGATGGGCGCCAGGATCTTCTGGTAGTCCTGGAGTCGTTTGGCGAAGTTGGGGTCCGCGGGACTGTAAAGCACTTCGTACCTGCCAGTGAGCGTCGAGAGGAAGCTGACCGCGCCGGTGCTGATGCCGGCCATGTCGGCTTGCCCGGTTTTGGTGGTGATTGGATTGCCGTTCTGGTCGGGCTCCCAATCTCGGCCTTTGATGCCGTAGTTGATCAGCAGGTATTCCTCACTGCCGAAGGGCGCGGCGATGTAGTCCAGCAGTTTCAGCAGCATTTTGATCCGCGGCTCGGGCGCCTTCTTCAGAAACGCGATACTGAACGCCGGCCGGCCGTTGTAGTACTGGGGCTTGAGGCCGGGCGCGGCCGGTGGGGTGAGCAGATTCACGTTGGCGGGCGGCTGCAGGCTCTCCGCGGCAGTGCCGCGAATGTCCCAGAAGTCCGGTCGCAGGCCGGTGACCACCAGGCACCCGTGGCGGGCTTCGAATGCCTGCGCCGCGGTCACGACGTTGAGGCTGGCGGTATCCGGGTGGAAGACGCCGGCCTTGAACAGGTCCACGGCGAAGGCCAGCGCCTGTTTGTAGCCGTCGGTCTCCATGGTGTGGGTGAACTTGCCGCTGGCCGAGTCAACCGCCCACAAGTTTGGCGCGCCGAACATGGCTGGATAAAAGCCGTTGCCCGTGTTCATGTCGTAGGAGTACTGGTAGCCCCCCTGGCTGAGGATGCCGTACTGGTTCTGCTGCGGTTTGGTCAGGGCGACCATCAACTGTTTGTAGTCGTCCGTTGTTTTGGGCTGGCTAATGCCCTGGGTGTCCAGCAGCTCCTGGTGGATCAGTGGCCACCAGAAGAACTGGCTGTACGGAGTGGGCACCGGGACGCCGTAGATCTTGTTGTCGAAGACCATGCTCTTCCAGGACCGCGTGCGGAGGGCAGCCAGATTCGGATACGCCTTGATCGCGTCGCCGCTCACGTACGGCGTGAGGTCCTGAGCTTTGGCCGCCAGCAGCTCGGGCGTCAGGGGAATGTCCTGGCGAACCAGAGTTGCGATGATGTCGGGCAGGTCGTTGCCAGCGATCAGCGTGCCGAACTTCGGCGCCAGGTCGGCGAAGGCGTAAAACTGGAAGCTGAGCTTGGCGTTCAGCGCGGTGTTCCACGCCTGCCAGGCCGGATTCTGATCCACCGGCGGCGGTGGTCCACCGGGCAGATTGAGGAAGATGCTGACCTCGGTGCCGTCACCCGGCGCCTGCTTCACCGACTGAAACGTCGTTTTGGGCCAGTTCACGTAGCCGGGCTCAACCACGCCATCCGCTGACCCGGCGTAATCTGGGGCCGCGACGTTCGCCGGCGGCTGGAACGCCGGCAGCGTGACCGGTGTCACCGCGGCGGGTTTGCCAGCAGCAGGCGCGGCTGTCGGCGAGGTCGGACTCAGCGAGGCGCCACCACATGCGGACAGCAGGGCAGCCGTGCCCGCCAGCGCGCCCGTGCCGGCGATCGCCCGCAGGAGCCCGCGCCGATTGAGGGATCGATTCAAGGCGAGCCCGAGATGCCCAGGTGTACCGTGCTGCATGCTTCCGCCGTCTCCCGTGACGATGGATCTCATCGTTCGAACGGCCCATTTGTCCACACTGCCCGAGCGCCGTCAAGGCCAAGCCGCGCGGTACAGCCTTGCGGTCTGCCGCGCCAGCCCCATCCCCTTTTATGTGCAGAGTGCGATCTAGCACGCCGCGAGGACGGTTATTCTCGTTTCCAACGTGGAAAATGTTGGTACCCCCGGCAGGACTCGAACCTGCGGCCTTGAAGTTAGAAGCTTCCTGCTCTATCCGCTGAGCTACGGGGGCGTGCCAACGCGAACTTTAGCAGTCGAAACAGACCGCCTGTCTACACACAAAGGGTGCGCGAGTCTCCTACAGCTACTTCGCCTGGCAGAGTGTCGGGTCACCTGCCCAGCAAATACACTCGACGAACGTGAGCGTGCGACGCGAGCTGCTGCGGGGTCTCGCGCGGCTGAACGCGACGACCACGGTGCTGCAGCGCGCTCGCCTGGCTGATCCGCTCGGTGGCATGTGGGAGGCCGCCGACGTGCTGGTGGTGGCGCCGCCCTCGGGCGACCGACGAGCTCGCGCTCCCGGTCTGGTTCGACGAGGTCGGCCCAGTGGCGGCTGCAGGGCTGACGGCCTGGGGCAATACCTGGCAAGCAGACGTCTTCGCCGTGCCGTCGATCGTCGACGCGGAAGACGTCTGGGCCGCGACGATGGACGCCACCGCCGGACATCGGGGCAAGGCACTGCAGGTGCTCGTGTGCGCGGCCAATGCGCCGCTGGTGGGCCTCGCGATCCAGAGTGGATTCGCGATGACCGACGAGTTGTCGGGCACCACATGGATGAACGCCGACCAGCGCCCGCCGGTCACGCGGGTCGATGGGTTCGCGCTCGTCGATCGCGTGACACGCGCGAATCGTCTGCACCCGATGATTGCTCGCAACGGTGAACTCGTCGAGCCGCGGCTGCGACAGTGCTCGCTGTACGATCCGACGCTCGATCTGGCGGTCGAGGACGCGGCTGGCAGGGTCGCCGGCTACGCGTTGTTCTGGTTCGACCGCACGACGCGGGTCGGACTCCTCGAACCGATGCGCGTCGAGGACGAATACCAGCGACGCGGCCTCGCCCGCATGTTGCTGACCAACGGCCTCGATCGGCTCGGCCGCGCAGGCGCACGCCGCCTGAAGGTCGGCTTCGAGACCGACGCCGCCCGCAACCTCTACGTCGGCGCCGGCTTCGTGCAGACGTCGATCGATCGGCTGCTCATTCGACCAGCACCAGACGAACGGTGCGGGCACTGACGCTCTTGCAAGCGGACGGCGCTATGGCCAGCCGACGCGGGGGGCGGGGGCCTCGGTGGTCAGGATCTGGCCCGTGGGCGGGCCCTGAAACATGCTCGCGGCGCCGTGCCATTCCTGCGCTACCAGGAAGAGGGTTTGCCGGTCGGCGCCGCCGAGCATGCACGCGAAGCAGCCGCGGTCGAGTGCGATCGTCTGCAGCACTTCGCCACCCTCGCGGACGCGCACGCAGCGCTGGTTGGGAACGTCGGCGTACCAGATGGCGTTGTCGGCGTCGAGACAGATACCGTCGGGCACACCGTCGCCGAGGTCGGCCCAGACGCGTCGATTGGACAGGTCGCCGTCGGCCGCGATGTCGAAGGCGGTCAGCCGTTTGGCGTAGGACTCGGCGACGATCAACGTCGCGTTGTCGGGCGTCACGACCATGCCGTTGGGAAACGCCATACCATCGGCCACTTCTCGCGCCGCGCCAGTCGGGGTGACCAGGGCGATGGTTCCCGGGGCGAACGGCGCACCCGCCATGAGGTCGAAGCCGGCCGCGTTGATGTAGGCGTTGCCGCGACCGTCCACGACGAGCTCGTTCCAGCCGCCCGCTCGCAGGCGCGTCTGATCGCCGTGGGCGACTAGCGCACCGTCGGGTTCTTGCCGCAGGAGCTGGTCGCTGGTGAGCAGCAGGCGGCCATCTGGCAGCCAATCCAGGCTGAACGGAAACGACGGCAGGCGCAGCGTGACTTCGTAGTTGCCCTGAAGATCGAGCGCGACCACTTCGCGCGCGCCCCAGTCAGCGAACCACAGGCGGCCAGCGTGCCAGCGCGGCGACTCGCCGAACACGCGACCGGTGAGCAGGGTGTGCATTGCAGGAGTTGTACTCATCGTGGGGAACGTCGAAGCAATCCGGCTGATCTCGACATCCCTGCCTCATTTCGCTGCCCGCACCGCTTCGCTCGCCTCCCTTCGGCCTGCACAGCGACAGATCGGGCTGGCTGGTGCGGGTATGGGTAGCTGACTTTCTGCAGCGCAGCCGCGCCGCCCTCAGCCAGTCCTGAGGCGGACCCGGCGCGGGTCGAGCGCGTCCTGCAGGCCGTCGGCGAAGAAGTTCGTGCCGACGACCGCGAGGGTGATCGCCAGGCCAGGGAACAGCGCGTACCAGGCCGAGCGGTACAGATAGGTCTGTGCCCCGCCGAGCATGTTGCCCCAGGACGGCTCGGGCGGCTGGCTGCCGAGCCCCAGAAAGGACAGCGTGGCCTCGATCAGGATCGCTTCGGGCACCGCGATCGCCATCTGCACGACCAGCGGTCCCACGCAGTTCGGAAAGACGTGCTGCACCATGATTCGCCAGTCCGAACAGCCGACGGCGTGGGCGGCCGTCACGAACTCACGGTTGCGGATTGACAGGGTGCTCGCGCGGACCAGGCGCGAGAAGGCCGGCATATTCAGGATGGCGATCGCGAGCACCGCGTTGATCCAGCCTGGCCCGAGCACGCTGACGATGCCGATGGCCAGGAAGATCGCGGGGAAAGCGAGCAACGTGTCCCAGAGGCGCATGACCAGCGCGTCGAACGCGCCGGCCTGATAGCCGGCCACCAGGCCGGTCAGCGCACCGACCAGCGCGGCGAGGGCGACCGTAACCAGCCCGGCGCCGATGGCCGGCCGGGCGGCGTAGATCACCCGACTCAGCACGTCGCGGCCAACTTCGTCGGTGCCGAAGAGATACTGCCCGGACGGCCCGACGAGCTGGTCCTGCAGATGGATCTCGTTGGGGCTGTACGGCGCGAGCAGCGGCGCGAAAAGCGCCACGAGCACCAGGA
>Ga0070730_10003069_pt1 | contig 15077 bp, 11 predicted proteins | sample Coa_R1_3_FD_66447 | JGI IMG/M metagenome (GOLD analysis project Ga0070730, IMG submission 66447) | Surface soil microbial communities from Centralia Pennsylvania, which are recovering from an underground coalmine fire - Coalmine... | ecosystem: Environmental > Terrestrial > Soil > Unclassified ...
GCCGGGCGACAACGTGGCGATGGACGTCGAGCTGATCGCGCCGATCGCCATGGACGAGGGTCTGCGCTTCGCGATCCGTGAAGGCGGCCGCACCGTCGGTGCCGGCGTCGTCTCCTCGATTACGAAGTAACTAGCCAAAGGGCGGGAAACCGCCTATAACACCCGACCGGCCGGCGCAGTGCAATGGGCGAACCCCTTGTGTTGTGCCGGTCGGCTCGGTGTTCCGGGCCTGGAGGAGCGTAGCTCAATTGGTAGAGCACCGGTCTCCAAAACCGGGGGTTGTGGGTTCGAGTCCCCCCGCTCCTGCCAGCCCAGTTCATGTGTTTTTCCGCCACGGGGCAACCCGTGGTGCCGCGTTTCTGGATGGTCTGATCAGGTACCATGGCTAAAACGAGCCCAGCAGAGTTTGTGCGGCAGGTCCGCCAGGAAGTGGCGAAAGTCACCTGGCCCACCCGTAAAGAGACCTCCACGACGACGATCCTGGTTTTCGTCATGGTGTTCGTTGCCGCCACGTTCTTTTTCACGGTCGATCAAGGGCTGTCGTGGGCCGTGCGCTTTGTCCTGAGCCTGGGGGCCTGAGTTTAATGGCGCATCGTTGGTACGTGCTGCACGTCTATTCGGGCTTCGAGAAGAAGGTCGCCCAGTCGATCCGCGAACAGGCGGAACAGAAGGGCATGATGGACTTCTTCGCTGAGATTCTGGTGCCGACCGAAGAGGTCCAGGAAGTGAAGCGCGGCTCGAAGATCTCGTCCGAGCGGAAGTTTTTCCCGGGCTACGTGCTCTTGAAAATGGACCTGACGGACGACACTTGGCATCTGGTCAAGAATACGCCGAAGGTCACCGGCTTCCTCGGCGGCAAGGGCCTGCGTCCCGCGCCGATCACCGAAGCCGAAGCGACCCGCATCATGAAGCAGGTCCAGGAAGGCATCGAACGGCCGAAGCGTTCGATCGTCTACGAGATCGGCGACCAGGTGCGCGTGTGCGACGGTCCGTTCACCTCGTTCAACGGCCTCGTGGAAGAGGTCGACGAGGAGAAGGGCCGCCTGAAGGTGGCCGTCTCGATCTTCGGCCGGGCCACCCCTGTCGATCTGGAATACTCCCAGGTCGAGAAGGTGTGACGACGATTTTGTGAATTCGGCGCGTCGGCCTCGAAGCGGGCCGGCGCGTCGTTCTGCTTGGTGGGACCTCCCGCCGGGCGCAAACCGCGCGGGAGGCTTGCCATGGCCGCACCGCGCTCCGCTCTCCGTCAAAGGGGTGAGTTGAATTGGCAAAGAAGATTGTCGGCTATATCAAGCTGCAGGTGCCGGCGGGCAAGGCGAACCCGTCTCCGCCGATCGGCCCGGCGCTCGGTCAGCGCGGCCTGAACATCATGCAGTTCTGCAAGGACTTCAACGCGAAGACCCAGGGCCTCGAGCCGGGGATGCCGATCCCGGTCGTCATCACCGCCTATGCGGACCGTTCGTTCACCTTCGTCACCAAGACGCCGCCGAACACCTACTTCCTCAAGAAGGCCGCCGGCATCGACAAGGGTACCCAGACGCCGGGCAAGGGCGCCAAGGTCGGTAAGGTGACCATGGCCCAGATCCGCGAGATCGCGCAGAAGAAGATGGCCGATCTCAATGCGAAGGACCTTGAAGGTGCTTGCTCGATGCTGGTCGGTTCGGCCCGCTCGATGGGCATCGAAGTCGTGGGGGAATAAGGACATGGCTTTCATTGGCAAGCGTCTGAAGGCTGCGAAGGCCACGATCAACCGCACCGAGGCCTACGCCCTCGACAAGGCGATCGAACTGGTCAAGGCCAACGCGAAGTCGAAGTTCGACGAGACCGTCGAGATCTCGATGAACCTGGGCATCGATCCGCGCAAGGCGGACCAGAACCTGCGCGGCACCGTGCTGCTGCCGAACGGCACCGGCAAGACGCTGCGCGTGGCGGTGTTCGCCCGCGGCGACAAGGCCAAGGAGGCTGAGGCCGCCGGTGCCGATATCGTCGGCGCCGAGGATCTCGCCGAGAAGATCCAGGCCGGTCAGATGGATTTCGACCGCTGCATCGCGACCCCGGACATGATGGTCCTGGTCGGCCGCCTCGGTAAGGTGCTGGGCCCGCGCGGCCTGATGCCTAACCCGAAGCTCGGCACGGTTACCGTCAACGTCGGCGAAGCGGTCAAGGCCGCCAAGGGCGGTCAGGTCGAGTTCCGTGCCGAGAAGGCCGGTATCGTCCATGCCGGCATCGGCAAGGCCAGCTTCGGCGCCCAGCAGCTCGCCGAGAACGTGCGCGCCTTCGTCGGCGCCATCAACCGGTCGAAGCCGACCGGCGCCAAGGGCACGTACATCAAGAAGGTCTCGCTCAGCTCGACCATGGGCCCCGGGCTCAAGGTCGATCTGACGAGCGTGGCGTCCGAGTAAGGACGCTCCGCTTTTGAATTCCCGGACGGGCTGGTCCCGTCCGGGTCTACCGGCAGGCAAAGCCTCGTCTCCCTCGGGAGCCGGGGCCGCGCTTGCCTAACCTGTCCGAGATTGCGGGTGCCCGCGGCGCAGCGCGCCAACGGCCTAAGAGCCTCCGTAAAACGGGGCTGCCGGCATGAGACGGGAGTTCGACGACCGCGCCAGAGGTCGCTCCTTTCCAGAAGGGGCGGCAGATGAGCGGCCGATAGACTTCTGGGACAGGCGAACCGGGTTCGTTCAAGGGCTTCGGCCCCCAAACGAATCCTCGTGCAAACGTCCCGGTGCGTCAGACGTTCCCGTCCGACGGTTCCGGGGCTAGGTCGGAGACGAGCAGTGGACCGCTCTTCAAAAGAAAAGCTGGTCGGCGATCTGCATGGGGCCTTGCTGGCCACGTCCTGCCTCGTCGTTACCCATCAGTCGGGCCTCACGGCCGACGAGGTGACGGCGCTGCGCCGGAACATGCGGGCTGCCGGTTGCAGCTTCAAGGTGACGAAGAACCGGCTCGCGCGTCTCGCCCTCGCAGGCACGAAGTTCGAGCATCTTTCGCCGATGTTCACGGGTCCTACGGCAATTGCCTATTCGAAGGACCCCGTGGCAGCGGCGAAGGTCGCGGTCGAGTTCGCCGGTAAGAATGACAAGCTTACGATCATCGGGGGTGCCCTCGATAACGCTAAGCTGGACGCCTCTGGCGTCAAGGCGCTCGCGACCATGCCTTCTCTCGACGAGCTGCGCGGCAAGCTTCTGGGCTTGCTGCAGGCTCCCGCGACGAAGGTTGCCGGTGTGCTGCAAGCACCGGCCGGCCAGCTCGCACGGGTCTTCAATGCCTACGCGACCAAGGGCGAAGCCGCCTGAGCTTTATTTCTCATTCGAAACTAACCATACCCCAGGAGCATTATCATGGCCGATCTCGGCAAGCTGGTTGACGAACTCTCGAGCCTCACCGTCATCGAGGCGGCGGAACTCTCGAAGCTGTTGGAAGAGAAGTGGGGCGTCAGCGCCGCCGCTCCGGTCGCGGTCGCCGCGGTTGGTGGTGGTGCCGCCGCTGCTGCCGCTCCGGCGGAAGAGCAGACGGAGTTCACCGTCATTCTCGCCGACGCGGGCGACAAGAAGATCAACGTGATCAAGGAAGTGCGCGCGATCACCGGCCTCGGCCTCAAGGAAGCCAAGGACCTGGTCGAAGCGGCTCCGAAGCCCGTCAAGGAAGGCGTTGCCAAGGACGAAGCTGCGAAGATCAAGAAGCAGCTCGAAGAGGCCGGCGCCAAGGTCGAGGTCAAGTAATCTCCTTGACCCGCCTGTGCTTTCCCCACGCGGACCGGCGCCTCGGTGCCGGCCCGATGCTGGGCTGAAGAACGCAAGTTCCAGCCGGTCGCCGCGGTTCCGTGGCGGCCGGCTGAAGCCGTTTCTCGGAGCTCGCCTCCGGCGGTACGGACTGAGAATTTGGATCGAACGGCGCGCCCCCATCCGGGCGGTCGCGACGAACGATTGAGACGCGGCGCCGGCTCGTTGGCCGGCGGTTCAACCACGAGAGGCTTTCATGGCTAAGTCCTTCACGGGTCGCAAGCGCATCCGCAAGAGCTTCGGGCGTATTCCCGAGGTCGCGCCGATGCCGAACCTGATCGAGGTGCAGAAGAGCTCCTACGATCACTTCCTGCAGATGGGGGTAGCACCCGAGGACCGTCAGGCCGTCGGCATTCAGGAAGTCTTCAAGTCGGTCTTCCCGATCAAGGATTTCTCCGATCGCGCCCAGCTCGAGTTCGTGCGCTACGAGCTCGAAGCGCCGAAATACGACGTCGAGGAATGCCAGCAGCGCGGCATCACCTTCGCAGCACCGCTCAAGGTGACGCTGCGCCTGGTCGTCTGGGATGTCGATGAGGATACGGGCGCCCGCTCGATCCGCGACATCAAGGAACAGGACGTCTACATGGGCGACATGCCGCTCATGACCAAGAACGGCACGTTCATCATCAACGGCACCGAGCGCGTCATCGTCTCGCAGATGCATCGCAGCCCGGGCGTGTTCTTCGACCACGACAAGGGCAAGACGCATTCGTCGGGCAAGTACCTGTTCGCCGCCCGCGTCATCCCCTATCGCGGCTCGTGGCTCGATTTCGAATTCGACGCCAAGGACCACGTCTATGTCCGCATCGATCGCCGCCGCAAGCTGCCGGCGACGACCCTGCTGCTGGCGCTCTACGACCAGGCGACCCAGGCGTATCTCGCCGAGTGCGAGGCCGAGGGCAAGACGCCGGACCGCGCCCATATCACGGGCATGACGAAGGAGGAGGTGCTCTCCTACTTCTACGACATCAACCCGTTCCGCCGCACGGCGAACGGCTGGGCGACCGCGTTCGACCCGAACCGCTTCAAGGGCGGCGGCAAGCTGGCGGCCGACCTCAAGGACGCGAAGACCGGCGAAGTGCGCGCCGAGGCCGGCGCCAAGATGACGCCGCGTCTCGCCCGCAAGCTCAAGGAAGACGGCCTCGAAGAGGTCCTGGTCGCCGATGACGAGCTGATCAGCCAGTACCTGGCCGAGGACGTGATCAACACCACGACCGGCGAGATCTATGCCGAGGCCGGTGACGAGATCACGCCGCAGCTGCTCGAGCTTCTGACCGACATCGGCATCACCGAGCTGCCGGCGCTGGCGATCGACCATCTGAACGTGGGCGCCTACATGCGCAACACGCTGATGATCGACAAGAACCAGACCCGCGAAGACGCGCTGATCGACATCTACCGCGTCATGCGCCCGGGCGAGCCGCCGACGCTCGAGACGGCGGAAGCGCTGTTCAAGGGCCTGTTCTTCGACGCCGAGCGCTACGACCTCTCGGCGGTCGGCCGCGTCAAGATGAACTCGCGTCTCAATCAGAAGACCGAGGATACGATCCGCGTGCTCCGCAAGGAGGACATCCTCGCCATCCTCAAGGTCCTGGTCGACCTCAAGGACGGCCGGGGCGAGATCGACGACATCGACCATCTCGGCAATCGCCGCGTCCGGTCGGTCGGCGAGCTCATGGAGAACCAGTACCGCGTCGGCCTCTTGCGCATGGAACGTGCGATCCGCGAGCGCATGAGCTCGGTCGAGATCGACACGGTCATGCCGCATGACCTGATCAACGCCAAGCCGGCGGCGGCTGCCGTCCGCGAATTCTTCGGCTCCTCGCAGCTGTCGCAGTTCATGGACCAGACGAATCCGCTGTCAGAAATCACGCACAAGCGCCGCCTGTCGGCGCTCGGGCCCGGGGGTCTGACCCGCGAGCGCGCCGGCTTCGAGGTGCGCGACGTGCATCCGACGCATTACGGCCGCATCTGCCCGATCGAGACGCCCGAAGGTCCGAATATCGGTCTGATCAACTCGCTGGCGACCTACGCCCGCGTCAACCAGTACGGCTTCATCGAGAGCCCGTACCGCAAGGTTGTCGACGGCATCGTCACCGACGAGGTCATCTACCTCTCCGCCATGGAAGAGGGCCGCTATTCGATCGCCCAGGCGAACACGCCGGTCGATGACAAGAACATGGTGCTGGCCGATCTCACGAACTGCCGCAAGAATGGCGACTTCGTGATGGCCCGTCCCCAGGACATCGACTTCATCGACGTGTCGCCGAAGCAGCTCGTGTCCGTGGCCGCGGCGCTGATCCCGTTCCTCGAGAACGACGACGCGAACCGCGCGCTCATGGGCTCGAACATGCAGCGTCAGGCCGTGCCGCTGATCCGGGCCGAGGCGCCGCTGGTCGGCACCGGCATGGAAGAGACCGTGGCCCGCGACTCGGGCGTCACCATCGTGACCAAGCGTTCCGGCGTGGTCGATCAGGTCGATGCGACCCGTATCGTCATCCGGGCGTTCGAGAGCGATGCGGCGTCCACCGGCGTCGACATCTACAATCTGCTGAAGTTCCAGCGCTCGAACCAGAACACCTGCATCACCCAGCGTCCGCTGGTCCGGGTCGGTGACGTGGTTCAGGCCGGCGACATCATCGCCGACGGCCCGTCGACCCAGCTCGGCGAGCTGGCGCTCGGCCGGAACGTGCTCGTCGCGTTCATGCCGTGGAATGGCTACAACTTCGAAGACTCGATCCTCATCAATGAGCGGATCGTTTCGGAAGACGTGTTCACCTCGATCCACATCGAGGAGTTCGAGGTGATGGCCCGCGATACCAAGCTGGGCCAGGAAGAAATCACCCGCGACATTCCGAACGTCGGCGAAGAGCAGCTGAAGAACCTCGACGAAGCCGGCATCGTCTACATCGGTGCCGAGGTGAAGGCGGGCGACATTCTGGTGGGCAAGGTGACGCCGAAGGGCGAATCGCCGATGACCCCGGAAGAGAAGCTGCTGCGCGCCATCTTCGGTGAAAAGGCGTCGGACGTGCGCGACACGTCGCTGCGCCTGCCGCCGGGCGTGTCGGGCACGATCGTCGAGGTCCGCGTCTTCTCGCGGCGCGGCGTCGACAAGGACGAGCGCGCGCTTGCCATCGAACGCGCGGAAATCGAGCGCCTGGCCAAGGACCGCGACGACGAGCGGCACATCATCGAGCGGAGCTTCTATGCCCGCTTGAAGGAACTGATCCTCGGTCAGGAAGCGGTCACCGGCCCGAAGGGCATGAAGTCCGGCTCGACCATCGACGAGGCGCTGCTGGCCGAGTTCACGCACGGTCAATGGAAGCACTTCACCATCCGCGACGACGCCCGCATGGCCGACGTCGAGGCGCTCAAGAAGCAGATGGAAAAGGCCGAGGAGGCCCTCCAGGAGCGCTTCGAGAGCAAGGTCGAGAAGCTGCAGCGCGGCGACGAGCTGCCGCCGGGCGTCATGAAGATGGTCAAGGTCTTCGTGGCCGTGAAGCGCAAGCTTCAGCCGGGCGACAAGATGGCCGGCCGTCACGGCAACAAGGGCGTGATCTCCAAGATCATGCCGTCGGAAGACATGCCGTACCTGGAAGACGGTCGTCCGGTCGACATCTGCCTCAATCCGCTGGGCGTGCCGTCGCGCATGAACGTCGGTCAGATTCTCGAGACGCATCTGGGCTGGGCCTCGGCCGGCCTCGGTCGTCAGATCGGCGAGGTTCTAACCCAGGTGCAGAAGAACAACGATCTGCAGCCGCTCAAGGACCTGCTCGACGGCATCTACACGAAGGACGAGGACAGCTCGACCGTCGCCGAGATGAACGAGGGTCAGCTGAAGGAACTGGCCCATAACCTGAAGCCGGGCGTGCCGATGGCGTCGCCGGTGTTCGACGGTGCGCGCGAGGAGGACATCAACGCGATGCTCCGCCAGGCGGGCCTCGACACGTCGGGCCAGGTGATGCTGACCGACGGCCGGACCGGCGAGCAGTTCGATCGCAAGGTCACGGTCGGCTACATCTACATGCTGAAGCTGCATCACTTGGTGGACGACAAGATCCACGCCCGGTCGATCGGCCCCTACAGCCTGGTCACCCAGCAGCCGCTGGGCGGTAAGGCGCAGTTCGGCGGCCAGCGCTTCGGCGAAATGGAGGTGTGGGCGCTCGAAGCCTACGGTGCCGCCTATACGCTGCAGGAGATGCTGACGGTGAAGTCGGACGACGTGTCCGGCCGTACCAAGGTCTACGAGGCGATCGTCCGTGGCGACGACAACTTCGAGGCCGGCATCCCGGAATCGTTCAACGTGTTGGTGAAGGAACTGCGTTCGCTCGGCCTCAACGTCGAGCTCGACCAGCGCGATTTCTGATCAGAAGACAGTTTAGTCACTCGGCAAGGCGGGCGGCGTGCCCATGAACGGCATCGCCGCCCCGGTCCCTGAAACGGACCGGACATCGCCACGGGTCACCAGGAGACATCGTTCATGAACGAGTTGATGAACATCTTCGGCCAGGTTAGCGGCCCGCAGAGCTTCGACCAGATCCGCATCTCGATCGCGAGCCCGGAGCGCATCCGGTCCTGGTCGTTCGGCGAGATCAAGAAGCCCGAAACGATCAACTACCGCACCTTCAAGCCGGAGCGGGACGGGTTGTTCTGCGCCCGCATCTTCGGGCCGATCAAGGATTACGAGTGCTTGTGCGGCAAGTACAAGCGCATGAAGTACCGCGGCATCATCTGCGAGAAGTGCGGCGTCGAAGTCACGCTCTCGAAGGTCCGCCGCGACCGCATGGGCCATATCGAGCTGGCCTCGCCGGTTGCCCATATCTGGTTCCTGAAGTCGCTGCCGAGCCGCATCGGCCTGCTGCTCGACATGACGCTCAAGGATCTGGAGCGGATTCTCTATTTCGAGAATTACGTGGTGATCGAGCCGGGCCTGACCTCGCTCAAGCTGCACCAGCTCCTCAATGAAGAGGAGTTCATCAAGGCCCAGGAAGATTTCGGCGAGGACACGTTCACCGCCAAGATCGGCGCCGAGGCCCTGAAGGACATGCTCTCCGCCATCAATCTGGAGGAAGAGCTCGAGACCCTGCGCGTCGACCTCAAGGAGACCAGCTCCGAGGCCCGCCGCAAGAAGCTGGTGAAGCGGCTGAAGCTGGTCGAGGCGTTCGTCGAGTCGAACTCGCGGCCGGAATGGATGATCCTCGAGGTCGTCCCGGTCATTCCGCCCGAACTGCGTCCGCTGGTGCCGCTCGACGGCGGCCGGTTCGCGACCTCGGACCTCAATGACCTCTATCGCCGCGTCATCAACCGCAACAACCGCCTGAAGCGCCTCATCGAGTTGCGCGCGCCCGACATCATCGTGCGCAACGAGAAGCGCATGCTGCAGGAGGCGGTCGACGCCCTGTTCGACAACGGCCGCCGCGGCCGCGTCATCACCGGCGCCAACAAGCGCCCGCTGAAGTCGCTCTCGGACATGCTCAAGGGCAAGCAGGGCCGGTTCCGTCAGAACCTGCTCGGCAAGCGCGTCGACTATTCCGGCCGTTCGGTCATCGTCGTCGGTCCGGAGCTCAAGCTGCACCAGTGCGGCCTGCCGAAGAAGATGGCGCTCGAGCTGTTCAAGCCGTTCATCTACTCCAAGCTCGAGCTCTACGGCCTCGCTTCGACCATCAAGGCGGCGAAGCGCATGGTCGAGAAGGAGCGTCCGGAGGTTTGGGATATCCTCGAAGAGGTCATCCGCGAACATCCGGTCATGCTGAACCGCGCGCCGACGCTGCATCGCCTGGGCATCCAGGCGTTCGAGCCGACCCTGATCGAAGGCAAGGCGATCCAGCTGCATCCGCTGGTCTGCACCGCCTTCAACGCCGACTTCGACGGTGACCAGATGGCGGTCCACGTGCCGCTGTCGCTGGAAGCCCAGCTCGAAGCGCGCGTGCTGATGATGTCGACCAACAACATCCTGTCGCCGGCGTCGGGCAAGCCGATCATCGTGCCGTCGCAGGATATCGTGCTCGGCCTCTACTACATCTCCATGATCCGCCCGGGCGAAAAGGGCGAGGGCATGGTGTTCCGCGACATGGCGGAAGTGCTGCAGGCGATCGACACCAAGCAGGTGTCGCTCCACGCTAAGGTCAAGGCGCGCGTTCCGTTCATGAAGGACGGCAAGAAGCAGATCGGCGTGATGGAGACGACCCCGGGCCGTCTGCTCATGCAGGACATCCTGCCGAACTCGGACCTGATGGGCTTCGAGCTGGTGAACAAGCTCCTGACCAAGAAGGAGATCACCAACGTCATCGACCACGTCTACCGCCACTGCGGTCAGAAAGAGACGGTCATCTTCTGCGACCGTCTGATGGGCTTGGGATTCCATCAGGCGTTCAAGGCGGGCCTGTCGTTCGGCAAGGACGATCTGATCGTCCCGGCGGCGAAGCATGACCTGGTCGAGTCGGCGCAGGAGAAGGTCAAGGAGTACGAGCAGCAGTACCTCGACGGCCTGATCACCCAGGGCGAGAAGTACAACAAGGTCGTCGACGTGTGGTCGAGCTGCACCGAAAAGGTCGCGGACGAGATGATGAAGGTCATCCGCACGCCGACCCCGGGCCAGCCGATCAACTCGGTCTGGATGATGTCGGACTCCGGCGCCCGCGGCTCCGCGGCGCAGATCAAGCAGCTCGCGGGCATGCGCGGCCTGATGGCCAAGCCCTCGGGCGAGATCATCGAGACGCCGATCATCTCGAACTTCAAGGAAGGCCTGACCGTTCTCGAGTACTTCAACTCGACCCACGGTGCCCGTAAGGGCTTGGCCGACACCGCCTTGAAGACGGCGAACTCGGGTTACCTCACCCGTCGTCTCGTCGACGTGGCGCAGGACGCGATCATCACCGAGCATGATTGCGGCACGACCCAGGGCCTGACCGTCCAGGCGGTGGTCGAGGGCGGCGAGATCATCGCCCCCTTGAGCGACCGGATCCTCGGCCGCACGGTCGCGAGCGACCTGGTCGATCCGATCTCGGGCCAGATGGTCGTCCCGGCGGGCGAGCTGGTGGTCGAATCGACCCTCGAGCGGATCGAACGCTCGGGCATCGACACGGTGCATATCCGTTCGGTGCTGACCTGCGAGACCCGCAACGGCGTCTGCGCGCTCTGCTACGGTCGCGACCTTGCCCGCGGCACCATGGTCAACATGGGCGAAGCGGTCGGCGTCATCGCCGCGCAGTCGATCGGCGAGCCGGGCACCCAGCTGACCATGCGTACCTTCCATATCGGCGGTGCGGTGCAGCGCGGTGCGGAAGTCTCGTCGGTCGAGGCGGCGTTCGATGCCAAGGTCCGCATCAAGAACCGCAACGTGGTCATCAACTCCGCCGGCGTGCCGGTCGTGATGGGCCGCAATTGCGAGGTGACGCTGCTCGACGAGGTCGGCCGCGAGAAGGCCCGCCATCGCGTTCCCTACGGCTCCAAGCTGCTGGCGGACGAAGGTGCCATGGTCAAGAAGGGCCAGAAGCTGGCCGAATGGGACCCGTACACCATTCCAATCATCACCGAGAAGGATGGTGTCGCCCATTACGTCGACCTGATCGAGGGCACCTCGGTGCGCGAGGTCGTCGACGAGGCGACCGGCATCGCGTCCAAGGTGGTCATCGACTGGAAGCAGCAGCCGCGCGGCAACGACCTGAAGCCGCGGATCACGCTGCGCGACGCCAACGGCGAAGCGCTCGTGCTCGGCAACGGCCTCGAGGCCCGCTACTTCATGTCGGTCGACGCCATCCTGTCGGTCGAGAACCGGGCGGAAGTCCGGGCCGGCGACGTGCTGGCCCGCATCCCGCGCGAAAGCTCGAAGACGCGTGACATCACCGGCGGTCTGCCGCGCGTGGCCGAGCTGTTCGAGGCGCGCAAGCCGAAGGACTTCGCGATCATCAGCGAGTGCGACGGCCGCGTCGAGTTCGGCAAGGACTACAAGACCAAGCGGCGCATCCTGGTCGTGCCGACCGAGGAAGGCGCGCAGCCGGTCGAGTACCTGATCCCGAAGGGCAAGCACATCTCCGTCCAGGAGGGTGACTATGTCATGAAGGGCGATCTCTTGATGGACGGCAACCCGGTGCCGCACGACATCCTGAGCATTCTGGGTGTCGAGGCGCTGGCCAACTACCTGATCAACGAGATCCAGGAGGTCTATCGTCTGCAAGGCGTGAAGATCAACGACAAGCACATCGAGGTGATCGTTCGCCAGATGCTGCAGAAGATCGAGATCGACGAGCCCGGCGACACGACCTTCCTGGTCGGCGAACAGGTCGATCGCGGCGACTTCGAGGAAGAGAACCGCAAGGCCGAGAAGCTCGATGGCCGTGCCGCCCGCGGCCGGCCGGTGCTGCAGGGCATCACCAAGGCGAGCCTGCAGACCAAGTCGTTCATCTCGGCGGCGTCCTTCCAGGAGACCACCCGCGTCCTTACCGAGGCCGCGGTCTCGGGTCGGGTCGACGGCCTGGTCGGCCTCAAGGAGAACGTCATCGTCGGTCGGCTCATCCCGGCCGGCACGGGCAGCGTCATGGCGCACTGGCGGGAAATCGCCGCCCAGCGCGACAAGGAACTGGCCGATGCCACGCCGTCGAACGACGGTTCGGCGGTGTCGACCGAAGTCGCCTGACGACAGATCGGCGGGCTCGGCCCGCCGAATGAAGCGTCGCGAAGCCCGCCCCATCTCCGGATGGAGCGGGCTTTGTCCGTTTATACGGAATTGAAGACGGCGTTCTTCTCGCGACTCGCGGCGAAATCCCCACAACGCCGAGTCGTCGTGGCCGGCCACCGAAGTGCTTCCGCGTGATGACAGTCCCCGGACACTTGCATGGCGCTTTGCCCGCATTCCGCTTGACGGGGGAGGGGGCGCGTAATAGGTTCCGCCAGTTTTCCGAGCTGGCCGTAGGTGCGCCAACCTAGACGCAGCTCAGCGGTACCGTAAAATTGGCGCTGGCCGGCTCCCCCTGGGGTGTCGGCGTTTTTGCCTGTGGGTCGCGTACTGTGAATTGCCATGCCGGCGACGTCGGTTTGCGTCGCTTGGCATTTTTCGTTTTGCAAGGGTGTGATTGATGCCGACCATCAACCAACTGATCCGGAACCCCCGGGCGCCGCAAGTGACCCGTAATAAGGTCCCGGCGCTCGAAGCCTGCCCGCAGAAGCGCGGCGTGTGCACCCGGGTCTATACGACGACCCCGAAGAAGCCGAACTCGGCGCTCCGTAAGGTTGCCCGCGTGCGGCTGACCAACGGCTTCGAGGTGACGAGCTACATCCCCGGCGAAGGCCATAACCTCCAGGAGCACTCGGTCGTCATGATCCGCGGTGGTCGTGTGAAGGATCTTCCCGGCGTTCGCTATCACATCATCCGTGGCACGCTCGACACGCAGGGCGTCAAGGATCGTCGCCAGCGTCGTTCGAAGTACGGCGCGAAGCGGCCCAAGTAAGAATAGTCAGGAAGGAAACCGAGCATGTCGCGTCGTCGCGCAGCGGTTAAGCGGGAAGTTCTGCCGGATGCCAAGTTTGGCGATACCGTGCTGACCAAGTTCATGAACTGCCTGATGTATCAGGGCAAGAAGTCGGTCGCGGAAGCGATCGTCTACACCGCCTTCGATCGCATCGCGAAGCGGTCCGGCCAGGACCCGCTCAAGGTGTTCCACGACGCCCTCGCCAACGTCCGTCCGGCCATCGAAGTCCGGTCGCGTCGCGTCGGTGGCGCCACCTACCAGGTGCCGGTCGAGGTTCGTACGGACCGCGGTCAGGCCCTTGCCATTCGCTGGCTGATCGGCTCGTCGCGGTCGCGCAGCGAGAACAGCATGGAGGAGCGCCTGTCGGGCGAGCTGCTCGACGCGTCGAACAACCGCGGCGCGGCTGTGAAGAAGCGCGAAGACACCCACCGTATGGCTGACGCCAACAAGGCGTTCTCCCATTACCGGTGGTAAGTCGCTGACGGATCTCCAGCCAGTGGCGCGGACCATCCCTCTCGACCGTTACCGGAACATCGGCATCCTGGCGCGCCTGGATGCCGGTCGGACGACGGTTACCGAACGGATCCTGGCGGTGACCGACCGCCCGGATCCGGCGGCAGAGGGGGCGAGGGCCGCGTTGGGCATGCCCGCCTGGGTGGAGCAGGATAACGAACGGCAGATCACGCTCACCTCCGCGGCGACCAGCTGCGTGTGGCGCGACTGCCGGATCACCATCGTCGAACTGTCGGCCGCTGGCCGGCGGGGACGGGATCGGGCCCTGGGTGTGCTCGATGGCGCGGTGCTGGTGATCGATGGTGTTGCAGGCGTGACGGACGGCGTCGCGGCCTTGTTCGACGATGCGGAAGCACAGGGCCTGGCCCGGCTCGTGTTCGTCAACAAGCTGGATCGCGAGGGTGCCGACCTTCCCGCTGTGGTCGCGGCGATCGCGGCGCGCGGCACGGCCAAGCCGGTGCTGCTGCAGCTGCCGATCGAAGCCGGCGTCGGTCTGAGGGGCATCGTCGACCTGGTCGAGATGCGGGCGACCCTCTGGCGCGAGGCCGGCCATGACGCGCCGGCGGAAGAGGTCGAGATCCCGTCGGATCTCCTGGTGGCGGCCGAGGCGGCCCGCGCGGAGATCGCCTCGGCGGTCGGCGCCGACGGGTCGGACGCGACGGCGCTGCGCCAGGCGATCAAGGCGGCGGTGCGGTCGGGGACGATCGTGCCGGTGCTGTGCGGGTCGGCATTCCGCAACCGCGGCATCCGCCGCTTGCTGGATGCGGTCGTGGATTATCTGCCGGCGCCGTCGGACATGGCGGCGCATGCAGGGGTCGCGGCCGATGGTAACCGGGTGGAACGTCGCCCGGCGGATGACGAGCCCTTCTCGGGGGTCGCCTTCCAGACGGTCGACGATCCGATGGCGGGTCGTCTGACCTTTGTGCGGATTTATTCGGGCGTCGTGGCCACCGGCGGCAGCATGCTGAATTCGGTGACGGCGAGCCCAGAGAAGATCGGCCGTATGGTCCGCATGCATGCGAACCATACGGAAGAAGTCAACGAGGCCCGCGCAGGCGACATCGTCGCCCTCGCGGGTCTTGAGCATACCACCACTGGGGATACGCTTTGCGACCCCGACGCCCCAGTGATCCTGGAGCGGATGCCGGCCACGGCCGGGCGCGCAAAGCACTGAAGATTAGGCATCGGAGAACCGGCCATGGCGAAGGCGAAGTTTGAGCGGAACAAGCCGCATTGCAACATCGGGACGATCGGTCACGTTGACCATGGCAAGACGTCTCTGACGGCTGCGATCACGAAGGTGTTGGCTGAGACGGGT
>Ga0070730_10003070_pt1 | contig 15073 bp, 11 predicted proteins | sample Coa_R1_3_FD_66447 | JGI IMG/M metagenome (GOLD analysis project Ga0070730, IMG submission 66447) | Surface soil microbial communities from Centralia Pennsylvania, which are recovering from an underground coalmine fire - Coalmine... | ecosystem: Environmental > Terrestrial > Soil > Unclassified ...
GCAAGCGCCTGCTGGTCGTCGAGGACAATCCCGCTGAACAGCTGAGCGTCACCGAACTGCTGGCCTTTGACGACATCGACATCGAAACGGTGGGATCGGGCGGGGAGGCGCTGGAACGGCTCAAGGCGGATCCCGCCGACTGCGTGGTGCTGGACCTGCGACTGCCGGACATGTCAGGCTTCGACGTGCTGGAGACCCTGCGCGACGACGGCGCCCTCGCCGACACTCCCGTCGTGGTGTTCACCGGCCGCGAACTCACCCCCGAGGAGGACGCGCGGCTGCACACCATGGCGCGCAGCGTAGTGGTCAAGGGCGTGGAGTCGCCCGAGCGTCTGCTGGACGAGACGGCGCTCTTCCTGCACCGGGTGGTCGCCGACCTGCCGCCCGAGAAGCAGCGGATGCTCGAGCGGCTGCATTCCTCGGATGAGGACCTGGTCAATCGCACCGTGCTGCTGGTCGACGACGACGCCCGCAACATCTTCGCCCTGTCCAGCGTGCTGGAACGCCGCGGAATGAAGGTGCTGACGGCGACCACCGGAAGCGAGGCGGTATCGATCGTCGCCTCCCAGCCGGAGGTCGCGATCGTCCTGATGGACATCATGATGCCGGGAATGGATGGCTATGAGACCATGCAGGCGATCCGGGCCAACCCCGATTTCCGGCGGCTGCCGATCATCGCCCTGACCGCCAAAGCCATGAAGGGAGACCGGGAGAAGTGCCTGGAGGCCGGTGCGTCGGACTATCTCGCCAAGCCGGTCAATACCGAACAGCTGCTGTCCGCCCTGCGGATGTGGCTACATCGCTGATCCGCTCGGAACCGCCTTGCAAAACCCCGACCCCGTCAAGATTCTGCTTGTCGACGACCAGCCCGGCAAGCTCCTCAGCTACGAGGCGATCCTCGGCAGTCTGGGCGAAACCTTGATCAAGGCCGCGTCGGCGCAGGAGGCGCTGGCGCAACTGCTCAGGCACGACTTCGCCGTGGTGCTGATCGATGTCCAGATGCCGGAGGTCGATGGGTTCGAGCTGGCGGCGATGATCCGCGAACACCCGCGGTTCCAGGAGACGGCGCTGATCTTCGTGTCGGCCATCCACCTGTCGGACCTCGACCGGCTGAAGGGCTACGAGGCCGGGGCGGTGGACTATGTGCCCGTTCCGGTGGTGCCCGAGGTGCTGCGCGCCAAGGTCCGCGTGTTCGCCGAGCTGTATCGCAAGACGCGCGCCCTGGAGCGGCTCAACGCCGAACTCGAGCAGCGGGTGGCCGAGCGCACGGCCGCGCTCGAGACGTCCACCCTCGAGCTCCAGCGCCTCAACGGCGACCTGGAGGTGCGTATCGAGGAGCGGACGCGGGAGCGGGAGCAGGCGCTGGCGCAGCTGTTCGAGGCGCAGAAGATCGACACCATCGGCCAGCTGACCGGCGGCGTGGCCCACGACTTCAACAACCTGCTGATGGCGATGATGGGGAGCCTGCAGCTTCTCCAGAAGCGGCTGGCCGACGACCCCAAGGCGATCCGGCTGGTGGAGAACGCCCTGGCGGCGGCGGCCCGCGGCGCGGCGCTCACCCAGAGGCTGCTCGCCTTCGCCCGGCGGCAGGAGCTGCGCCCGGAAGCCGTCTCCGTGCCGGCGCTGGTCATAGGCATGAAGGACCTGCTGACCCGCGCCCTCGGCTCGGGCGTGCAGATCCGCGAGGAGTTCGAGCCGGACCTCCCGCCGGTGCTGATCGACGCCAACCAGCTGGAACTTGCCTTGCTCAACGTGTCGGTGAACGCCCGTGACGCCATGCCTGATGGCGGCGCCCTGACCATCCGCGGCACGCGGGCGCGGGTCGTCGGGGGCGAGCCGGACGTTCCCAAGGATCTCCATCCCGGCCACTATGTGCGAGTGAGCGTCTCGGACAGCGGCGTTGGCATGGACGAGGGGGTCCTCGCCCGCGCCACAGAGCCGTTCTACACCACCAAGGGGGTGGGGAAGGGGACCGGCCTCGGGCTATCCATGGTCCATGGTCTGGCCGCCCAGACCGGGGGCGCGCTGAAGCTGTCCAGCGAACCCGGCGTCGGCACCCACGTCGAACTGTGGATCCCGGTGGCGGAACAGGCCGTCGCCCCCGCGCCGGCAAGCGCCCCCGGCGCGCTCGGTGGTGGTCCGGGCGACCGCATACTGACGATCCTGCTGGTCGATGACGATGCGCTGGTGTCGGCCGGTACGGCCGCCATGCTGGAGGATCTCGGCCACACCATCCGCGAGGTCGGATCGGCCGCCGAAGCCCTGGCCGTGCTCGACGGAGCCGGGGCCGCGGCCGTCGACCTGGTCATCACCGACCACGTGATGCCCGGCATGTCGGGGGTCGAGCTCGCCCGCCGCCTGCGCGATATCCGGCCGGACCTCCCCGTGATCCTGGCCAGCGGCTACGCCGATCTGACGGTCGGCGACAAGCTCGACTTCCATCTGCCGCGGATCCCCAAGCCGTTCCTCCAGGCCGACATCAGCCTCGCGATAGCGCAGGCGATCGCGGCGCTGCCGCCGGGCCGACAGGCCGTCGCGATACGCGCATCGGTGTGAACGCCACACCTCGCCCAGACGCTTTGTCGCAGGGCCGCTTCGGGGTTGACACCCTTCGGTAACCGGACCATTCCGACCCCGCTCTTGCGTCGCGTTCGCGCGGCGAGGAGCCCCTTCACGGAAACCCACAACCCCATGCCAAGCGACAGTCCTGGTCCAGATAGCAGGCCGCTTAGATCGTCCCGACCAGCCTGAGGATTTCGGGCTCCTCGTGACGGCCGACGCGGCGATCACGAGGCGAGCCGATGGTCTTCCTCTCTTCCGACCGGTTGAACGCCGGGCTGTTGGCGCGGTTCGCGCGCCGGCAGTTCGCGCCGAACCGCTATGACCTGATCGCCCTGGTTCTCATCGGGGCGGTGGCGGTCCTGGTGGTGCATGGCGCGCAGCAGATGAGCCTGCCGGTCGCCCACTTGCAGACCGAACCCGTGGTCCTCGATCCCGCCCGGCTGCCCGAATACGCCCTTCGCTCCACGCTGCGGATGTTCGCGGCGATCCTGTTGTCGCTGAGCTTCACCTTCGTCGTCGCCACCCTGGCGGCGAAGAACCGCAAGGCCGAGCTGGTCATCGTGCCGATGCTCGACATCTGCCAGTCGATCCCGATCATGGCCTTTCTGGCCTTCACCCTGACGTTCTTCATCAACCTGTTTCCGACCAGCGAGCTGGGGGCCGAGTGCGCGGCGATCTTCCTGGTCTTCACCTCTCAGGCCTGGAACATGGCCTTCAGCTTCTACCAGTCGCTGCGGACGCTGCCCGTCGACCTGGTGGAGGTGAGCCAGCAGTTCCACCTCTCACCCTGGCGCAAGTTCTGGAAGCTGGAGCTGCCGTTCGCGACGCCGGCCCTGGTCTGGAACACCATGATGTCGATGTCCGGCGGCTGGTTCTTCGTGGTGGCCTCGGAGTTCTTCACGGTCGGCAAGACCCAGGTCACCCTGCCGGGGATCGGTTCCTGGCTCGCCGTGGCGATCGAGCGGCAGGACTTCGTGGCCGTGAGCTGGGCGGTCGGCGCCATGGCGGTGGTCATCGTCAGCTATGACCAGCTGGTCTTTCGCCCCATCGTCGCCTGGGCCGACAAGTTCCGCTTCGAGCAGACGGCGTCCGAGAACCAGCCGGAATCCTGGTTCTACGACCTGCTGCGGCGCACTCGCCTGTTTGGCCGGATCGGGCGCCCGTTCGTCGGCCTCCTATCGATGCTCCCCCGCCCGCGGCCGATCGTCCGCCGCGCGCCGCGCGTCCTCGGCCCCGAGGCGGCCCGCTGGTTCGATCGCTTGTGGTACGCCCTGGTCGCGGTAGTCGGCGTCGGGGCGGTGTGGACGATCTTCAGCTACCTCAGCGCCAACCTGAAGCTGTACGATCTTGTGCACGCCTTCGGCCTCGGCCTCATCACCCTCTTCCGCGTGCTCATGCTGATCGTCATCGCCAGCCTGATCTGGGTGCCGCTCGGGGTGTGGATCGGCCTGCGGCCCGTGTGGTCGCGCCGCATCCAGCCGGTCGCCCAGTTCCTGGCCGCGTTCCCCGCCAACGTCATCTTTCCCTTCGCGGTGATGGGCATCGTCGCCTGGCGGCTGAACCCTAACATCTGGCTGTCGCCCCTGATCATCCTGGGGACCCAGTGGTACATCCTGTTCAACGTCGTCGCCGGGGCCAGCGCGCTTCCCAACGACCTCAAGGAGGCCGCCGGCATCTTTCACCTGCGCTCCTGGCAGCGCTGGCGCGACTTCATCCTGCCGGGGATCTTCCCCTACTACGTCACCGGCGCGCTGACCGCCTCCGGCGGGTCGTGGAACGCCAGCGTGGTGGCCGAGGTGGTCAGCTGGGGCCACACCAGGCTGGAGGCGGCGGGCCTCGGGGCCTTCATCGCCAAGGCCTCCGACGCCGGCGACTTCCCCCGCGTCGCCCTGGGCGCGACGGTGATGAGCTTTTTCGTCATCACCCTGAACCGAACGGTGTGGCGGCCAATGTACGCCTACGCCGAGAAGAACCTTCTGCTGAACTGACGAGCCTTGAACCGACGAAACCAGACCTGCCGCAAGGACGCCGAAGATGACGATGACGCTGGAGAGATCCGCCCAGACCGACCTGCCGCTGGTCGAGGTGAAGCATCTCAAGCACGTCTACGGCAAGGGCGCCGGGCCGGGCCTGGTGGTCCTGGAGGACGTCAACCTGACGCTGCGCCCCAATGAGATCGTTGGTCTCCTCGGGCGGTCGGGGTCCGGGAAATCCACGCTCCTGCGCTCGATCGCGGGCCTGATCCACCCCACCGACGGCACGGTCGAAGTCAGGGACATGCCGGGCGACTCCAACGCCCATGGCGTCTCGATGGTTTTCCAGAGCTTCGCCCTGTTCCCCTGGCTCACCGTGCAGAAGAACGTCGAGCTGGGCCTGGAGGCCCAGGGGGTGCCGGCGGAGGAGCGCCGCAAGCGCACCCTGGCGGCCATCGACCTCATCGGCCTGGACGGCTTCGAGAACGCCTACCCTAAGGAGCTGTCGGGCGGCATGCGCCAGCGCGTGGGCCTCGCCCGCGCCCTGGTCGTCCAGCCCTCGGTCCTGCTGATGGACGAGCCCTTCTCCGCCCTCGACGTCCTGACCGCGGAGACGCTGCGCACGGACCTGCTGGACCTGTGGTCGGAAGGCCGCATGCCGATCCGCTCGATCCTGATCGTCACCCACAACATCGAGGAGGCGGTGCTGATGTGCGACCGCATCCTGGTGTTCTCCTCCAACCCCGGACGGGTCATCGCCGAGATCAAGGTCGACCTGCCGCAGCCGCGCAAGCGCCTGGATCCCGCCTTCCGGGCTCTCGTCGACGACATCTACGCCCGCATGACCGCCAGGCCGACCGGACCGGCGCCGCGCGAGGGTAACTTCCCGGGATCCGGCCTCGGCATGGCCCTGACCCACGTCTCGACCAACACCCTGGCCGGGATGATCGAGGCCATCGCCGCCCCGCCCAACCTCGGCTACGCCGACCTGGCCACCCTGGCCCGGGAACTGCAGATGGAAGCCGACGAACTGCTGCCCATCGCCGAGACCCTGCAGCTGATGCGATTCGCCGAGATCGAGGGCCGGACGATCCGGCTGACTCCCGCCGCCCGGCGCTACGACGCCGCCGACGTCGATGAGCGCAAGCAGCTGTTCGCCCAGCACCTGCTGGCCTATGTGCCGCTGGCGGCCCACATCCGCCGCGTCCTCGACGATCGCGCCTCCCATCAAGCCCCTGCGACGCGCTTCCGCGACGAGCTCGAAGACTTCATGTCGGAGCCCTACGCCGAGGAGACCATGGACGCCATCGTCTCGTGGGGCCGTTACGCCGAGATCTTCGCCTACCACGAGGACGATGACCGGTTCAGTCTCGATGACCCAGCCTGAGCCGGCCCCCAGCCAGCCCGCCCCGAAGGGCCTGGCCACAGCCGGCCTCGCCGCGCTGGGCATCGTCTTCGGCGACCTGGGCACCAGCCCGCTCTACACGCTGCAGACGGTGGTCCTGGCGGCCGGCGGCCACTTCACGCGCGAGAGCGCGCTCGGGGTCCTGTCTCTGATCGTCTGGACACTGATCATCACGGTGTCGATCAAATACTGCCTGTTCGTGATGCGCGCCGACAACCGCGGGGAGGGGGGGATCCTCGCCCTGATGTCGCTGGTGCGGGCCGACCGCCTCAGCGGGCGGATGGCGCTGCTCACCGCCATGGGCCTGCTCGGCGCCGCCCTGATCTATGGCGACGGGGTGATCACGCCGGCGATCTCGGTCCTCAGCGCCCTTGAGGGCGTGAACGTGCTCACCGACGCCTTCAAGCCCTATGTCATGCCCGCCGCCGTCGTCGTCCTGGCGCTGCTGTTTTCGGTGCAGCGGCTCGGCACGGCCAGGATCGGCAAGGCCTTCGGGCCGATCATGCTGGCGTGGTTCGTCGTCATCGCCGCGCTTGGCGTGGCCGGGATCCTGCGCTCGCCGGTGGTGCTCACCGCGATGGACCCGCTGTTCGGCCTTCGCTTCCTCGCGCGCGCCGGCGTGACCGGGCCGCTGGTCCTGGGCGGCGTGTTCCTGTGCATCACCGGCGGCGAGGCCCTCTACGCCGACATGGGCCACATCGGCCGCGGGCCCATCCGCCTCTCCTGGTACGGCGTCGTCCTGCCGGCGCTGCTGATGAGCTACGCCGGCCAGACCGCGCTACTGATCGAGAAGGGCAGGATCACTGGCAACCCGTTCTTCCAGCTGGCGCCCGCCTGGTCGATCTATCCCTTGGTGACCCTGTCCACGGTGGCCACCATCATCGCCAGCCAGGCGATCATCACCGGCTCGTTCTCGATGACGCGGCAGGCCATGCAGCTGGGCTGGATGCCGGGCGTCAACATCCGTCAGACCTCGGACAAGGTGTACGGCCAGATCTATGTGCCGGTGGTCAACTGGCTGATGATGGTCGCCACCATCGCGGTCACGGTGGCGTTTCGCAGCTCGGACCGGCTGTCGGGGGCCTACGGGACGGCGGTGTCGACCACCATGCTCCTCACCACCTGCCTGCTGTTCGCGGCCATGCGGAACATCTGGAAGTGGCCCCTCGCCGCCTGCCTGGCGGTCGCCGGCGTCTTCATCGTCGTCGATACGGCCTTCTTCCTGGCCAACCTGCTGAAGATCGCCGACGGCGGCTGGCTGCCCCTGGTGCTCGGGGTCCTGGTCTTCACGGTCATGATGAGCTGGCGCAGCGGAATGGACGCCGTGCGGGCCAGCCTCTCCAGGCGCACCCTGGCCACCGACTCCTTCCTGGCGGCCGTGAGGGCTGCGCCGCGCGTGCCGGGGACGGCGGTCTTCCTCACCCGCCAGGACCACGGCGCGCCCGCCGTCATCGTCGAACATCTCGAGGCCATGGGGGCCCTGCAGGAGAACGCCGTGGCGCTGACGGTGCTGTTCGAGCCGATACCGCGGATCCCCGACGCCGAGCGCAGCCAGGTCGAGCTCCTGGGCGAGGGGATCTGTCGGGTGACCATCCGTTTCGGCTTCGTCGAGGTGCCCAATCTGAAGGTCGCCCTGAGCGCCGTTGAGGGGCTCGGGGCGGCCCTCGATCTCGAGTCGGCGATCTACTTCGGCAATCGCGACCTCGTGACCAGGCGGCCGTCGCCGCCGCGGCTGCCGGCCTGGCAGGTGAACCTGTTCGCCTTCCTCTACCGGAACGCCGTCAAGGCGGTCGACCGATTCAACCTGCCCAGCGCCCAGGCGCTGGAGATCGCCCGACAGCTCGAGATCTGATCGGCGCGGCGTCGGCGGAGGGCGCGGCTCGTTCGCCTGATTTTTGGTCAGCGATCGGCGCGACATGATCATTATCGGGTCATCGGCGGTCCGGCTTCGGCGCACCGCACAATTTGCACGTTCCTCAGGCGCACTCAGGCTCGATAGCCCCGCTCAACGGCAAAAACAGGGGACCTGAGTTTCATGACACACCGCATCTGGACGCTGCTGTCGACGGCGGCGGCCGCCAGCCTCCTCGCCGGCGCCGCCTTCGCCGACGACCAGGCGACGCCGCCCGCGGAGGCTCCCACGACCGCAGCGCCGGCGGCCGCGCCCGCAGCCGCGCCCACCCCGCCGCCGGCGCCTCTGAGCGTGGACGGCTGGCTCAAGTCGATCAAGCTCGGCGGGCATCTCGAAGTCGGCGCGACGATGAACGCGGAGACACCGGTCAATCAGATCAACTTCGGCCACCTGTTCACCGACAAGTCCAACCAGTTCGTGCTCAATCAGGCCGCCGTGACCGTCGAGCGCGACCTCGATCCCAAGGCGACCTGGCTCGATGTCGGGTTCAAGGTGCAGGTGATGTATGGCCTGGACTCCCAGTTCACGCAGTTCCTGGGTGAATTGCCCCACCAGGTGGACCGGAACCAGTGGGACATCGTCGAGGCCAACTTCCTGGCCCACGTGCCCGTGCTCACCCCCGGCGGCATCGACGTGAAGATCGGCCAGTTCTCGACGCCGATAGGCAACGAGGTGATCGATCCCACGGGCAACTTCTTCTACTCGCACTCCTATATCTTCAATTTCGGCATCCCGCTGAAGCATACCGGGATTCTGACGACCACCCACATCAACCCGATGGTCGACCTCTATCTCGGCTATACGACCGGCGTGAACACCTCGCTCGGGGCTCCGGGCGGCGGGTTCAACGCCGACCAGCCCCACTTCCTGGGCGGCATCGGGCTGAACTTCGCCAAGGTCACCGTCCTGGCCCTGACCCACATCGGTCCGGAAGACGCGGCCAGCTCGCCCTTCACGGGCATTCACAGCAAGCTGCGCTACCTCAACGACATCGTCATCACCTGGAAGCCCAACGCTAAGCTGACGTCGATCACCGAACTGAACTACATCCACGACGACGGCAACTTCACGGGCGGCGAAACCAACGGCGTCTCCGGCGGCGGCGTCGCCCAATACTTCACCTATACGCTCAGCCCGATCGTTACGGCCGGTCTGCGCGCCGAGGTGTGGAGGGACAATAACGGCTTCTTCGTCGCCGCCTTCCCGGGCAACACGGACTACGTCAACGCCGAGTACGGCCGGCCGAACGGGTCCTACAATTTCGGCCCCTCGACCTATGGGGGGTTCACTTTCGGCCTGAACATCAAGCCGGCCAAGATGCCCAAGGAGATCGACGGCCTGACCGTGCGGCCGGAGATCCGCTACGACCGCATCCTGGCGGGCGCCGCCCAGTTCGGCGATCCCCCCGGATCGGGCAAGGATCAGATCACCTTCGGCATCGACCTCGTCGTACCGTTCAACTTCTAGAGCGCTTCCCGCCGAAGCAGGCGCTGGTTCGGCGATCAGGAGGCGCTCCAAACGTTTGATTCTAAATATGAGCAAGAAAGGATCAGGTGATTCCGCCTGATCCGAGTTTGCGCTAGGGGGCTCTCACCCCCTCAGCGCATCGCCAGCGAGGCGAAGCCGAGGTGCGTGCCGGCGTCGGCCATCAGGGTCTCGCCGGTGATGTGGCGGGACGCCGGCGAGCCCAGGAACACGGCGGCGGCGGCGATGTCGTCGGCGGTCGAGGCCACCTTCAACGGGGTCGAGGCCGCCACGCCCTGTCGCAGGCGATCCAGCCGGTCGGGCGGCATGCCGCGGCCGAACCAGGGCGTGTCGATGTAGCCGGGGCAGATGGCGTTGACGCGGATCTTCGGAGCCAGCGCCCGTGCCAGGGAGATGGTCATGGTGATCAGGGCCCCCTTCGAGGCGGCGTAGGGCACCGAGCTGCCGATCCCGACCACCCCGGCGATCGACGATGTGTTCACCACCGCCCCGGCGGCTGGGCCCGCCTCCAGCAACGAGCGGGCGGCCCGGATCATCTGGTAGGCGCCCACGACGTTCACCGCATAGAGGCGCAGGAAGTCGTCCGCCGACACCGCGTCGAGGTCGGCATGGTCGCTGGCGAACTTGGTCACGCCGGCGTTGTTGAAGAGGGCGTCGATCCGGCCATGGGGGGCGGCCGCCGCGACGATCCGGCGGCAGTCCTCGTCGCTGGCCACGTCGCCCCGGACGACCACGGCGCGCGCGCCGCCCGCCTCTGCCAGGCGGGCGGTTTCCTGGGCCTCGGCCTCGCTCGAGGCGTAGTTGACGACCACCGTCGCCGCGCCGCGCTCGGCGGTCTCCACCGCGATCGCCCGCCCCAATCCGGTGGACGCCCCGGTGACCAGCACGACCGCGCCCTCGAAATCCCGTCCCGCCATCTCATCCTCCCGCTCGTTGATTTCCCTCGCGCTACCGGCTTCCGCCGCCGCTTGCTAGAGTGTGTTTTGGTTTCGCCCCCCGCGGCCGGCCAGCTCCCCCTTTCGCAGGATTTCCGCATGATCTTCCGCGACACGCTCACTCGCCGGCTGATGATCAGCATCCTGGCCGCGATCGTGGCCGGCGCGGCGCTGGACATTCTGCTGTCACTGGCTGTCGGCCGGTGGTCCGAGCCGCCCCTCGACCGCTCCGGCCTGCCGGAGGCGGCCGCGGAAGTCACCCATATCCTCGACGCCGCGCCGGTCTCTGGGCGGGCCGCCATCGCCAGGGAAGCTTCGAGCGCCGACTTCCAGGTGGTCGTCCACGACCGCGATCCGTTCACGCCCGCGGCGGAGCGACGGCTCCGGCGCGTGTCGTCGCCCGATTTCTCGACTTCGGCGATCCGCAGCCTGCGACTGCAAGCGGACCGGGTCATCGTGGCGCGGCCGCGTGATCACACGATGCTCGATCTCACACCCGGCCCCGGCAATCCGACGCCTGGCGCGTACATGCTGTTTGTTCCGATATCCTCGGGTCAGTGGATCGAGTTCCTGGTCCCGCAGCGCACCTGGGGGACAAGCGAGGGGATCAAACGATCCATCATCCTTGCCCTGCTGCTGTCGTGCGCCGCCGTCATCGCCATGGTCTCGGCGCGGCGCCTGGCGGCGCCGCTGCGGCGCGTCGCCGACGACATCGGCCGGGTGGGTATGGACCTGGACGCCGCCCCCATCACCCCGCAGGGCCCGCGCGAGATGCGCAACGTCATCCTGGCGGTCAATCAGATGCAGGCGCGCATCGGCCGGTTCATCGGGGAGCGGACGCTGCTTCTCGCGACCGTCTCCCACGACCTGCGCACGCCGCTCACGCGCATGCGCCTGGGCTGCGAAATGATGGAAGACCAGGTCGCCGCCGGAACGCTGCTGGAGAACATCGACGAGATGGCCGGCATGATCGAGAGCGCCATGGCGGTGTTCAAGGGCGAGCACCGGCCTGACAGCGCCGTGGTCCTCGACATCGCCGCCCTGGTGAGCGTCGTCCTCGACGAGTTTTGCGACGCGGGCGCGGCGACGATCCCGCTCAGCGGCGAGCGGGGCCTGCTGGTCCGGGGCGAACCGATCGCCCTCAAGCGCGCCGTGCGAAATCTGGTCGACAATGCGATCCGCTATGCCAGAGACGTCCACGTGGAGATCCGGCCCGACGGGGCTCGCGTGGCGATCGAGGTGCTCGACCGAGGCCCGGGCGCGCCGGCGGACTTCCTGTCCGAGATGCTGCAGCCGTTCACGACGCGATCTCCCCGTGGCGAAGACAGCCTCCGCCAGGGCCTCGGTCTCGGGCTGACCTCCGCCCAGAGCATCGCGTTGGCCCATGGGGGGCTTCTCGAGGTGGGCAATCGGGCGGGCGGGGGTCTCAGGGTGTCCTTGCGGCTTCCGGCGGTGGAGGGGCCGGCAGGTTAGAGCGAAGGCGCGACTGTTACACTGACGCCATCCCCGCGCCGCATAGGGCGGGCATTTGCGCCAGCGCCATGGCGCAAATGAAGAGACTGCTCGTAGTGGACGACGATCGCGAGATCGGGCGCCTCCTCGTCCAGCTGTTTGAACGCAGCGAGTATGAGGTGGACGCCGTCCTCTCGGCCGAGGCGGCCAAAGATCGGATGAAGATCCGAGCTTATGATATTGTTTTAATGGACGTCATGATGCCAGGAGAGTCCGGGATCGCGCTTTGCCGACAGATACGGGCGCAGTCGGGAGTGCCCATCATCATGCTGACCGCCGTCTCGGAACTGACCGACCGGGTCGTCGGGCTCGAGTTGGGCGCCGACGACTACGTCACCAAGCCGTTCGAAGGCCGCGAACTGCTGGCCCGCGTGCGGGCGGTCCTGCGGCGTTCGAGCGAGGGTTCGACGGAGCCGCCCAAGCGCGCGCCGAGCCTCGACTTCGGAATCTGGCGCCTGGATGTGCGTCGCCGCGAGCTGCGCAGCGCCGCGGGCGTCATGGTGCCGCTCTCCGACGCGGAGTTCCGGGTGCTGCGCGCGCTCGCCCAACGTCCCAACGTGGTGATGAGCCGCGACTGGCTGGCGGAAGCGGCGGTGGGGGCCGCCTACGCCCAGGACAGCCGGGGGATCGATGTGCTGGTCAGCCGCCTGCGCTCGAAGCTCCACCCCCACGAAGGCGAGCAGGAGACCATCGGCACGGTGCGCGCCGGCGGCTATGTCCTGCGCGCCTGATCTGGGCGCGCCTCAGGAGCCGGTGGCGGCGTGGGCCGGCAGCGCTTCAAGGAAGTCGGCCAGCAGGCCGAACATCGCCTGGGTGACCTCGGCAATGGCGGCCTGGTCCGAGGGGTCGACCACCTGTTCCATGACCCGCTCGACCGCCATCAGGTTGTCCTGGCCGGCCTCGGCGCGGGCGGAGAGGTAACGGAGCCCCTCGGGCCCCAGGTTGAGGGCGGTGGTGACCGCCCTCGCGACCGGGGCGGCGAGGTGGGCGCGGGTCGCCTCGAGGGCGTAGATCATTCCGAAGACCCCCAGCGGGTTCTGCCCTTCGACATAGTCGTAGGCGTATTCGACGAGCCTGCGGGTCGCCGGGGTTGCGCGCCCGAGGCGAACCGCATGGGCGTCGCCCCCGCACTCGGCGATGTCCCGCAGGAGCAGGGAGTCATACCCCCACGCCTCGACGAACTGCTGGTGCACGGCGCGACGAATGCGCTCATCGGATCCTTCGGCCCGCGCCCTCGCCAGGCGCAGAATCGGAACGGTATGGCGGATGTGGTGATAGGTTTCGGTCAGCAGGGCGAGGTAGGTGGTCATGGCGATCCGGCCCGCCAGGGCGTCGGCGACGCGCGGCAAGCTGGCGAGAGACGTCACGCACCGCGCCGCGGCGGCGGCAAGGCGATCCTGGAACCTCGCAGAGTCACGGCTGGGCGAGAGGGGTTCCGAGGGTTCCATAGCTTGCGTGGAAAACGACATCATCGGTGGTCACCTGGTTGGGCGCGCCCGGGGATCGGGTCGCGACCGGGCTTTCTTCGGCGCGCCCGTCGGTGGATTTTGGGAGATCGCGCTATCGCCCGTCCGCGCGGTTACGGCGCGGACACAAACGCGCCGCGGATCGCTCGCGCGGTCGCGGGGTCAAGCGAAGATGAGCGCCAGAGGCGCCAGGGCGCCTGCGAGGAACAGAGCCCACGTCAGGCGGCGGTCGCGATTGCGCGTGAAGGCGATCCAGAGACCAAGGCCGGTGGAAACCACCAGCTGGATCGCCACCAGCAGGAAGAAGATCTTCAAGAGGAGGGTCGCGGGTCGAGGCCCCTTTTGCGGCTTGACCGAAGGCGCGCTCTCGCGAGACGCCCCCGGCTTCGGCGCCGGGGCTTCGTGTCGTTGAGGAAGGGTGATGACCTGATCCTTGTGCAGGCGGCTCAGCCTCTCGATGATCGCTGCAGGCCTGTAGCCGCCATGCGCTTCGTGAAGGCTGAAGAGCTGCAGGCTCCCGGTCAGGGCGAAAAAGAGCACGCTTGGGGCGATGAACACGCCAAAGTAGCCATGCCACTGGCGCAGCATCATCACGTTCATGGGCGGGTCTCCCGGAATGAGCCTTTGTCGGCGCAATCCTGACGCAGGGGACCAGGCCATCTCCCGCGTAACGCGCGCACCACCGCCTACGCTACCCACCTCTTTCACAGGCTGATAGAGGCCTCGCACATGGACCTTCATCTCACGCAGCTGGGCCGGGACGTTCGGGGCTTCGCGAACCCTGACGAGGCGATCCTCGAGACCGTGCCCAATCCTCAGGCCGGCGCCCTGTTTCTCGCCCGCTTTACCGTGCCCGAGTTCACCTCACTGTGCCCGGTCACGGGCCAGCCGGACTTCGCCAGGCTGGTGATCGACTACGCGCCGGCCGAGCGGCTGGTGGAGTCCAAGTCGCTGAAGCTCTATCTCGCCTCGTTCCGCAACCACGGCGCCTTTCATGAGGACTGCACGGTCGCCATCGGCAAGCGGCTCGCGGCGGCAGCCGAGCCGGTGTGGCTGCGCATCGGCGGCTACTGGTATCCCCGCGGCGGCATCCCCATCGACGTCTTCTGGCAGACAGGGCCGGCCCCCGAAGGCCTGTGGCTGCCGGACCAGGGGGTCGAGCCCTATCGGGGGCGGTAGGAGAGCCCCTCCGACCGGCCTTCGGCCAGCTGTCACCTGCAGGGTGACTGAGGGGCCCACCGCGTCACCAGGGCGTCGATGTCGGGCCTCACGCGCTCGAGCGGTGGCTCGGATGCAGTGCCCAGGTGCACGAAGCCGGCGACCCGCTCGCTTTCGCCCAGGCCCAGCAGGGCGGTGGCGGCCGGGTCGTAGGCGTACCAGTCGGTGATCCAGTTGGCGCCGTAGCCCATGGCCTGGGCAGAGGTGATCATGATGGCGCACACCGCGCCGGCCGACAGTCGCTGCTCCCACTCCGGAATCTCGCCCTCGACGATCCGCGAGATCACCGCGACGGTCACCGGCGGGGTCCTGATCTTGCCGAGCTTGGCGTGGACCTTGGCCGCGTCGGGCCGCGCCGCGGCGATGGCCTCCAGCCCCTCGACGAACGCGCGCTTGCCATCCCCCTGCAGCACGACGAACCGCCAGGGCGACAGCTTGCCGTGGTCGGGAACCCGAACCGCGAGGGTCAGCAGGGCGCGCAGCTCGGGACCGCTCGGCCCGGGCTCGGCGAGGGTCAGGGCCGAGGCCGAACGCCTGTGGGCCAGGAATTCCAGGGTTTCGGGCGACGGCCGGATGGCCAAGGTGTCGCCGAACTGCGGGGCGGG
>Ga0070730_10003071_pt1 | contig 15071 bp, 15 predicted proteins | sample Coa_R1_3_FD_66447 | JGI IMG/M metagenome (GOLD analysis project Ga0070730, IMG submission 66447) | Surface soil microbial communities from Centralia Pennsylvania, which are recovering from an underground coalmine fire - Coalmine... | ecosystem: Environmental > Terrestrial > Soil > Unclassified ...
GCCCCGCTGCCCCAGAACGCGACGCCGACGTCGTAGTCCTGCGCGCCCGAGCCCTGCGCGCGGGAGAGCTGTCTCGGTCAGACCGCCTAGAGCTCGACGATCGTGGCGCCGTCGCCGCCCTCTTCGCGACGGCCCGGTCGGGCGCTCCGCACCCGCGGGTGCTCCGCGAGGCGGTCGCGGACCGCTCGACGCAGCGCGCCGGTGCCCGCGCCGTGGACGATCGTGACGCTGTCGAGGCCGGCGAGCAGCGCGTCGTCCAGGTAGGCGTCCAGGCGCTCGAGGGCGGCCTGGACCCGCTCCCCGTGGAGGTCGAGGCTCGGTGAGATGCGGGCGGCGGCCTGCCGCCGAAGGTCGTCTGCGGCCACGTCTCGTGGCGGTGGACCGCTGGCCGGCTCCGCGACGACCTCGACGTCGTCGGCCGGGACGACGACCCGGGCGCCTTCCGTCTCGAGGGTGATGCGCCCCGTGCGCCCCGATCGTTCGATGATGCGGCCCACGCTGCCTAGCGTCCGGCTCCGCCCCCAGAGCCCCACCCGGGGCTGCGGCGCCGGGGAGGAGTCTTCATCGGCCTCCGGCGCCTCCGTCCCCGGGGAGACGGCACGGGCCGCTGCCGCGAGCCGTGCCACCGCCTCGCGGGCTGACGCCGCTCGACGCTCGAGCTCCGCGAGCCCCGCGGCGGCCGGCCCGCGTGCTCCGCGCCCGCGGGCGACGTTCCCCTGCCGGTTGACCTCGCGACGGAGCTCGATGACGTCGCGCTCGGCGCGTGCCAGCATGTCGTCGGCGGCTCGGCGGGCATCGGCCAGCAGCTGAGCCGCCTCGCGGCGGGCGCGCGACACGCCGCCTCGAGCCCGCTCTCGTTCCTGCACGGCCGCCGCTCGTTCCTCCTGGGCCCGCGCGAGCTCCTGGCCGCGCGCGAGCTCGGCGCGTTGGACCGCCGCGAGCGTCTCCTCGAGGCTGAGGTGGTCGGCGGAGAGGCGCTGCCGCGCGTCGTCGAGCACCTCCGCGGGCAGGCCGAGCCGCTGGGCGATGGCGAACGCCTGGCTCTTGCCGGGCAGCCCGATGGACAGGCGGTAGGTCGGCCGCAGCGTCGCGACGTCGAACTCGACCGAGGCGTTCGTGACGTTCGCGTGCTCGGTCGCGAACGTCTTGAGCTCGGCGTAATGTGTCGTGGCCGCCACGGTCGCCCCGGCCGCCAGCAATCGCTCGACGATGGCCATCGCCAGTGCGGAACCTTCGGTGGGATCGGTGCCGGCCCCCACCTCGTCGAGCAGGACGAGCGTCTGCGGAGCGGCCGCTTCGACGAATCGCACGACGTTGACGAGGTGGCTCGAGAAGGTGGACAGCGACTGGGCGATGCTCTGCTCGTCGCCGATGTCGGCCATCACCCTGAGGAAGACCGGCAGGCGCGCGCCCTCCGCCGCGGGCACGCGGAGCCCCGCCTGGTGCATGAGCGCCAGCAGCCCGAGCGTCTTGAGCGAAACCGTCTTGCCTCCGGTGTTCGGGCCGGTGACGACCATCGCCCGGTAGCCGAAGCGGTCGCCCAGGCGCAGGTCGATCGGCACCGCGCCGGATCCCAGCAGCGGGTGGCGCGCCGAGAGGAGCTCAACGGCGTCCTCCGAGACCGCCGGGCGAACCGCGTCGAGCTCCGCCGCCAGGCGAGCGCGCGCGATCCACAGGTCGGCGCGGGCGAGCGCGTCGAGCGAGGCGAGGAGCCCGTCCGCTCGACTCTCGACCTCATGCGAGAGCTCCTCGAGGATGCGCTCGACCTCGCGCTCCTCGTCGAGCGCGGCCTGCGTCCAGGTGTTGTTCAGCTCGACGACCGTGAGCGGCTCGACGAACAGCGTCGCTCCCGACGCGCTCTGGTCGTGGACGATCCCCTTGACCCGGCCCTTCGCCTCGGCCCGGACGGGAATGACGTAACGTCCGGCCCGGACGGTGACGATCGCATCGCCGATGACGCCGGCAAGGTCGGGCGACCGCAGCATGGCGTTAAGCCGCTCGCGTACCCGGTCCTGCGCGGTGCGCATCCGCTTCCGCACCGAAGCCAGCTCCGCCGACGCGGAGTCGAGGACCTCCCCGCCATCGTCGATGCTGCGCTCGATCCGCTCCCGGAGCGGCGGCGCGTCGTCGAGCGCCTCGCGGAGTTCGCCGAAGTGGCGGCCACGCCACCCCGAGAGGCGTGACGCGAAGAGCCCCGTCGCCCGCAACGTCTCGGCGAGGTCGAGCAGCTCTTGCGGGGTGAGACGGCCGCCGCGCCGGGCGCGCCCGATCGCCCCGCGGACGTCCCGAGCGCCTCCGATCGTCGTCTGTGCCTGCTCCGCGAGGAGCCGCACCGCCTCGTCGGTCTGCTCCTGAAGCAGCGCCACGTGTCGGGGATCGGCGACGGGGAGGGTCTGCTCGGCGAGCTCGCGGGAGGGCGTGAAGGCCGTCCGCGCGGCGAGCATGGCCACCACCGCGCCGAACTCGAGCGCCCGAAGCGTGCCGGCATCGGCCGCCGCCCCGGCCGCTGGCGTCAGCGCGGGATCAGGGGCGCGAGCGGTGGGGGTCATCGGCGACCAGGAAGCGCCATGGCCTGTCGGCCCAGGCAGCCGCGTAGCCCACGCCCACGCGCGGGCGGGCCAGCACGCGTTCCGGGGTCGTGCCATCGGTCAGGTTGACCGGACCGTCGAGCAGGTCGGCACCGTCCAGTGAGCGGTCGACTCCGAAGGCGGCGGCCAGGTTGCCCGGGCCGCTCGCCAGCCGGGTAGCAGGCACGCTTCCCCGCCGACGCCGGGCGAGCGTCTCCCCGACCTCGATCGCGGCGGCCCGCAGCAGGACCGCCTCGGGCTTGGACCCCGGGCCGCAGACCACGTTCAGGCAGTGGTGCATGCCGTAGATGAAGTAGACGTACAGGTGGCCCGGCGGACCGAACATGACGGCGTTGCGCGCGGAACGGCCGCGCGCCGAGTGCGCAGCGAGGTCCTCGGGACCGGCGTACGCCTCGGTCTCGACGATGCGGCCGACGATCGGTCCGTCTGGCGACCAGTGGACGAGGCGCTTGCCGAGGAGGTCGGGCGCGACCTCGAGCGACGGCCGGTCGAACCAGGCCCGGTCGGAGATGAGCGGGCCGATCGGCTCGACGGCGGCCACCGTCCTACACGTGGAGGAGCCTGGCGATGTCGGCTGGGACGAACGGCCGTGCCAGGTTCCCCGCCACCGGGATCACCGTCTCGCGGAAGACCCCCACCAGGACCGAGTCGTTCAGCGCCTCCCAGTAGCTCTTCAGCCAGCCGGTCTGGCCAGGGTTGAGGCCGGGTTGCCCCGCCTGGCCGACGTTCCTGAAGAGCGAGTCGAGGACGATGAGCTGCAGGACGATGAAGGTCGCGGCGAACGCGATCCCAAGCAGGGCTCCGCCGATCTCGTCGAGCTGCTTGAGGATCGGCAGCCGGGTGGTCCGGTAGAACATCCGCACGATGAACCAGCCGGCGACGGCAAAGATCAGGAACAGGGCCACGAAGATCCAGAACTCGCGCACGGGAGGATCGAACGCGGTCCAGAAGGTCGAGAGCAGGTCGGTGACCGGACCCTTGAGCTGCGCCGCCACGATGAACGCCACGACCAGGGAGACCCAGCTGAGGACGTAGCGGATGAGCCCCTGCTGGAACCCGGCGAAGGCGCCGCCGGCGAGGACGATGATGATGACGAAATCGACCCAGTTCAGGGACTTGACGAAATCGAGCACGGGCGCGCCCCTCTACGGTGAGGCCCGAGCGAGGCAACGTCGGCTCGGGCGCGCGACAGCGTAGCAGGCGGCTTCCGGCGCCGACAAGGCATCGGCGCTCAGCGGATCTCGGCGTGGAGATGGTGGCGGACGGAGCCGGCGACCTTGTTCATCGCCTTCTCCACCGAACGCTCGTCGCCGGCGGCTTCCGGTTGGAAGCGGAGGGCGACCGCGTAGGAGACCCTGCCCTCGCCCGCCTGCGGCCCGCGGTACGCGTCGAAGAGGCGCAGGTCGGCGAGCATCGGTCCAGCGCTCATGCGGATGATCCGCAGCAGCTCCCCGACCGGGGTCGCCTCGTCGAGGACGACGGCCAGGTCGCGGTCGACCGGCTGGGCGCCCGGGACGGCGGCGGCGCGCACCGGCGAATCGATCATCGCGAACAGGCGCGGCAGATTGACGGCGGCGATGACGGGACGCCCCGGCAGGCTCCAGGCCTCCGCGACCCGCGGGTCGACCTCGCCGAGGCTGCCGTAGTCGTGCCCGGAGGCATCGACGAGCCGCCCCGCCCGTCCGGGGTGGAGGTGCGGATGCCGCTCGTCGCTCGATTCCTGGCGGTAGGCAGGCGCCGGCGCACCGAGCGCGACGTGGAGCGCCTCGAGGATCGCCTTGAGGTCGCCGATGTCGGCCTCGCGCGGGGTCTCTCCGATCCCCCGCGGCAGCCCGGGTCCGAGCAGGGCGATCCCGAGGTGCCAGACCTCGATGCGACCCCTGCCCGCCGTCTCCGCGCCGAGGGGCAGGTGGCGCTCGGCGGGCGCGTAGTGGTAGGTCTTGCCAATCTCGAAGATCCAGGGATCCGCGCGCCGCTGCCGGACGTTCTCGGCCAGCGAAGCGAGGAGCGACGGGTACAGCACCGGCCTGAGCAGCACATGCGCCTCGGAGAGCGGGTTGGCCACCCGGACCAGCTGGCCATCGTCGGGGTCGTAGCCGCTCCGTCGCAGCTCGGCGGCACCGATCAGGGCGTGGGTGACCGTCTCCGACAGGCCGAGGCCGGCGAGGATGCGTCGGACCTGATGTCGCGGCTCGGACGGGTCGGCGCGATACGGCGGCAGGACCGCAACCGGCAGCCGTCCGGGGATCCGTCCGTACCCGAACGCCCGGGCTGCCTCTTCCGCCACGTCCGCCGGCTCCGCCACGTCGAGCCGATGCGGCGGCACCGAAACCGCGTAGGCTCCATCTCCCTCGTCGGTGACCTCGAACTCGAGCGGGCGAAGCAACCCCGCGATGGCCGGCACGTCGAGGGGGATCCCGAGCAGCCGTTGCGTTCGGCTCGTCTCGCCGCGGACGACCTGCCATGGCTTGGGCTCCGGATCGTTGTCGACGATCCCACGCGAGGTCACCCCGCCGGTGATCTCCGTGATGAGCTGCGCGGCGCGGTCGGCAGCGTAGCGCGGCAGGTCGTGCCCGATCCCCTTCTCGTGGCGCATGGAGGCCTCCGAGCGGAGGGCAAGCCGCCTGGCCGTGGTGCGGATCGTCGGCCCATGGAAGACGGCTGACTCGAGGATGACCCGCGTCGTCGTCCCGGTGACCTCGGTCTCGGAGCCGCCCATGATCCCGGCCAGACCGATCGGCCGTGACTCGTCGGCGATGACCAGCATCCCGTCGTCGAGCGTGCGCTCCTCGTGGTCGATCGTCGTCAGCCGCTCCCCGGGGCGGGCGCGGCGCACGACGATCCGGCCGCCGGGCACCGCGTCGGCGTCATAGGCGTGCATCGGCTGCCCCAGCTCATGCATGACGTAGTTCGTGACGTCGACGACCCCGCTGATGGGCCGCATACCGGCCGCCAGCAGGCGGCGCTGCATCCATTCCGGCGAGGGCCCGTTGCGGATGCCGTCAAACCAGCGGGCCGCAAAGCGTGGGCAGAGGCTTGGATCCTCGATCGTGACACTGAGGTGGGACGCGGTCTCGCCATCGGCCTCGGCGAGGCTGACCGATGGCTTGCGCAGCGGGACCCCGGTGAATGCCGCGATCTCCCGGGCGAGCCCGACCATCGACAGCTCGTCGCCGCGGTTCGGCTTGACGTCGACGTCGAGCGCGACCTCGCCCAAGATCGTGCGCAGGTCCGTGCCGAGCGGATACTCGTCGCCGGTCCCGAGGATGTGGATCCCGTCGGCGTCGCCCCCCAGCTCGAGTTCCCGGGCTGAGCAGAGCATCCCGTTGCTGACCACGCCGCGGATCTTCGTCCGCTCGATCCGCCGGTCTCCTGGCAGCACGGCACCCGGCAGCGCCACCGGCACGAGCTGGCCCGCCGCGATGTTCTGGGCGCCGCAAACGATCTGGAGCTTCTCCCCTTCGTTGGCCACCTGGACGGTCGTGACCCACAGCGTGTCGGCATTCGGATGACGCTGGACGTCGAGGAGACGCCCGACCACGACATCGGTCCAGCCGGCACCGGTGACGTCGATGCCGGTGACCTCCATGCCGCGCACGGTGAGCTCCTCGGCGAGCGCCCTGGGGCTCAGCGAGATGTCGACGTAGTCGCGCAGCCACGAAAGGGGAACCCGCATCGCTCAGCGCCCCTCGCTGAACTGCTCGAGGAAGCGCAGGTCGGCGCCCATCAGCAGCCGCAGGTCGGCGATCCCGTACCGGAGGAGGGTGATCCGGTCGAGCCCCATCCCGAAGGCGTAGCCCTGGTACTCGTCCGGGTCGATCCCGCCGTTGCGCAGCACGACCGGGTGGACCATGCCGGCGCCGAGGATCGTCATCCAGCCGGAGCGACCACAGGCGGCGCAACCGGAGCCGCCGCACACCAGGCAGCCGATGTCGAACGCCGCCGACGGCTCGGTGAACGGGTAGTAGCCGGGCCGGAAGCGTGTCTTCGTCCCCTCACCGTAGAGCGCGCGGGCGAACTCCTCGAGCATCCCCTTGAGATCGGCCAGCGAGGTGTCCCTGTCCACCACCAGCCCCTCGACCTGGAAGAACTCGAAGTTGTGGCTGGCATCGACCGCCTCGTACCGGAAGCAACGGCCCGGGGTGAGGATCCGAATCGGCGGGGTGAGGGCCTGCATGGCGCGGATCTGCGCCGGGGAGGTATGCGTCCGCAGGATCGTGCCGTCGTCCGCGGGACGCGGCGATCCCCGCTCCCAGCTGCCGGGCTCGGCGACGTAGAGCGTGTCCCACAGGTCCCGTGCCGGGTGGTCCGGCGGGATGTTGAGCGCCTCGAAATTCCACCAGTCGTCCTCGATCTCCGGACCCTCGAAGACCTCGAACCCGTAGCCGTGGAAGATCTCGCGCAGCTGTCGCTCGACGGTCATCATCGGGTGGAGATGGCCCACCCGCACCGGGCGCCCCAGGGCGCTCATGTCGATCCGCTCCGCGCCAAGGCGCTGCTCCAGCCCGCCGGCCCGCAGCGCCGCCAGCCGCTCTCCGATCGCGGCGTCGACCGTTGCGCGGACCTCGTTGGCCAGCGCGCCGAGTGCCGGCCTCTCAGGGGCGCCGACCCCGCCCAGCTGTCGCAGGAGCCCGGTCAGCTCCCCGCTGCGGCCAAGGAGCTGGGTGCGCAGCGCCTCGACCGATCGCTCGTCCCGTGCCGCGGCCAGCGCGTCGGCGGCATGGCGACGCACGCTCTCCAGCGCCTCGCGGAGCCCGGCTGCGGTCATCGGTTCGGTCGCCATCGGTTCACTCGTTGCTCGATCCGGATTGTGGCGTGTAGCAAACGACCCCGCTCCGTCATTGGAGCAGGGCCGCGGCCGGCGTGCGGACGGCGCCGGCTAGCCGGTAAAGGAGGCCTTGGCGGTCTCGACGATCTTGGCGAAGGCGACCTCGTCGCGAACGGCGAGGTCCGCGAGCATCTTTCGGTCGACCTCGACGCCCGCGGCCTTCAGGCCCGCGATGAGCCGGCCGTACGGCAGGCCATGCGCGCGCGAGGCGGCGTTGATCCGCTCGATCCAGAGGCGGCGCATGTCGCGCTTGCGGACCCGCCTGTCGCGATAGGCGTAGACGAGAGCATGGAAGAGGGCCTCGCGGGCCGGACGGACGAGCTTCGACTTCGTGCCGCGGCGGCCGGTCGCCTGGGCCAGGAGGCGCTTGTGACGCTTGTGGGCGGCGACCCCGCGCTTGACTCGTGCCATCGGTCAGCTCACTTCGCGTACGGCATGAGCCGCTGCAGCTGGCCGGCATGGGCCGGGCTCACCACCGCCTTGCCCGCGTAGCGTCGCGTGCGGCGGCTCGACTTGATCTCGAGATGGTGCCCGCGCCAGGCCTTGGGCCGGACCCACTTCCCGGATCCGGTCTTTCGGTAGCGCTTGGCCGTTCCCTTATGCGTCTTGATCTTTGGCACGTTCTTACTGCTCCGATGGTGGCTGGGTTGCCTCGGCGGGCTGCTCAAGCGCTGGCAGCTGCCCCTTGGCGGCGAGCGTGTCGCCGATGGTCTGGCCCGATGTCGCGCTCGGGGCCCCGGCTCCCGCCGTCGCCCCGACCCCGTTCCCGGCGATCTCGCCAGACTCCTGGTCCGTCTTCTTCTCGGCCCGCTTCTCGACGGGGGCCATCACGATGTACATGCTGCGACCCTCGAGCAGCGGTGGCCGCTCGATGGTCCCGTGCTCGGTCAGGAGCGCCGCCGCCTTGTCGAGCAGGTCCCGCCCGAGGTTGGCGTGAGTCATCTCACGACCGCGGAACTGCACCGTCACCTTGACCCGGTCCCCCTCCTCGAGGAACTCCGCCGCCCGGCGTGTCTTGGTGCGCAGGTCGTTGGTGTCGATCTTGACCCGGAGCCGGATCTCCTTGAAGGTCTGTGACTTCTGCTTCTTCTTGGCTTCGCGGTCGCGCTTCTGCAGCTCGTACTTGTACTGGCCGTAGTCGAGGATGCGGCAGACCGGCGGGACCGCCGTCGGGGCGACCTCCACGAGGTCGAGCCCCTTCTCCTGTGCCAGGGCGAGCGCTCGTGCGGTTGCCATCACGCCCAGCTGCTGGCCTTCATCGTCGATGACGCGCACCTCGCGGATGCGGATCATCTCATTGATTCGGAGGTCCCTTGCGATCTTCTTCTGCCCCTTCAATAAACAAGCCACCAGCCGATACGGACGGTGGCCCACTTCGACGCGAAAACGCCGCGAGATCTTACCCCGAACGCCTGTTCATGGTCAACGCTGCACCGCGGGCACCAACGGGTCCTGCCCACTGCCCGATGGAGCCAGGAGATAGGCGGTCATCGGCCCCAGTCCCTTCACGTCGACCTCCCGGGCTTCGAAGGCGTGTGACGTGACCAGGAGCTCACGTGTCGATGCCGCGACCTGGATCCGCCCAGGGAGACCGGAGGACTCCATCCGCGACGCGAGATTGACGGTGTCGCCCCAGAGATCGAAGGCAGCGCGCTGTCTACCGATGACGCCGCCGACCACGGGACCGCTCGCCAGGCCGATCCGCACCTGCACGGCGATCCCGCTCGCCGTGCCCTCATCCGTCACCGCGTCAACGATCGCTCGCGCCAGGCGCAGGGCGGCTTCCGCATGGTCCTCGCGCGGGATCGGCGCCCCGGCGGCAGCCATGTAGGCATCGCCGATGGTCTTGATCTTCTCGACCCCGCAAGAGGCGGCCAACGCGTCGAAGCGGGTGAACAGGCGGTCGAGGAGCCCCACCACGATCGCAGGATCCGTCTGGCGCTCCCACGGAGTCGACTCGACGATGTCGGCGAACAGCACCGTCGTGGCCGGGTAGGCCTCGGCGATGCGCTCCTCGCCGTGGCGGAGCCTGGTGGCGATCGAGGACGGGATCGCGTTCGTCAGCAGCGCATCGGCCCGCGCCTCCGCAGCGCGCCGCCGCTGGTCGGTGTAGCGCAGCAGCAGGAAGGCGATGGTCAGCGGAGCGACGGTGCCACTGACGACGCCGACGAGCTTGATCGGGTAGGAGAGGGTGCCCGCCGCGCCCTTGACGAACGGGTCGATGGCAATCATGACCGCGACCATGCCTAGGAAGACGACGAACCAGTTGGTGGCACGCCTCGGGCCAAGGGCCATGATCGCGTAGCCGGGCACGAGGAATCCCCATGCTGTCCCGGCGCTCCCGCCCGTCAGACCGCCACCGACCGCAGTAGCCGAGGGAACGAAGACGACGCCTGCCGCCAGCAAGGCCACGACGTAGCGATCGAAGCGACCAGTCAGCCGGAGCACGATGAGGTCCGCGGCGCTGAACATGGAGAGGCCGACGCCGAGCACCAGGCTCGTCAGACTTGGGAGCTGGAGTGGGACGCTCAGCGGAGCGACGATGGTGAGGTAGCCGGCCACCACGCCGACCCGCTTGCGCAGCCGTTCGTCGTCGGTGTCCGCGGGATCGTCGGCGATGGCGATGAGCCGGGCGAGCAGACGCATGGGCCAGGCGAGGTTCAGCGGGGGTAGTCGTAGAAGATGGCCACCTGGCGGCCATCGGGGTCCGCGATGCGGAACGAGCGCGTGCCCTCCCACCGGTCACCCGACGGCGGTGCCACCAGGGCAAAGCCACGCTGGCCCAGCTCCTCTGCCCAGCCGTCGACCTCGCCGGCGGTGTCGACCCGGAAGCCGATCTGCAGCCCGTCGCGGGTGGCTCGCTCGCCGCGCCGAAAGCTCAGCTCGAAGCCGCCCAGCTCCAGGTCGACCCCCGCATCGTCTGCCGCCCGAAGCTTGAACCCAAACGCCTGCTCGTAGAAGTCAGCGCATCGCGCCGGGTCCACGGAGAGAATCGCCAGCTGGCCCACCGCGCGCATCTTCCTCATCGCGGGAAGCGCAGCCCATGGCGCTTGGCGACCGCGTCGCGAGCATCCCAGTCGGCCGCTGCGTGGAACTCGGCGAGGAATTCGTCAAGGCCACCCGGTGCGGCGACGATAAGGACCGTCGCTCTGCCACTGTCGACGTCCCAGTCATGAAGGATGCCGCGCGGCATGAACACGAACGATCGCTCGCCCGCCACGAACGTATCCGCTCCGCAGTGGACGGTGATCTTCCCGTCGAGGACGTAGATCGCCTCGTCCTCGCGCTCGTGCACGTGGGGCGGAGCGCCTCCGGTGGTGACCGATTCGATCAGGGCCAGGCTACCCCCCGTCGACGCGCGTGACGCCTTGACCGACGGGTCGCCGCCAACGCCATGTCCCGCCGCGACGAGGTAGCCGCGAGGACCCGAAGGCATCACGTTGCCGGCGCCGATGCCTCGGAGGGCTCGTTGGCGGGATACGGCCACAGCTCGCGGCGTTGCGAGCGACTCGCCAACTCGGCTACGTACTCGTCGAGCGGCACGCCCTGGGCCGACTCGCCGGTGCGGAGGCGGGGGCTGACCGCGCGCGCCTCCTGGTCGCGGTCCCCCAGCACGAGCATGACCGGGATGTGCTGCTCCTGCGCGTCGCGGAGCTTGGCCTGCATCCGCTCGGACCGGTCGTCGATCTCCGCTCGGAGCCCCGCCGCCCGCAGTGCGTCCCGGACCTCCCCGGCGTACTCGATGTGCCGGTCTGCGATCGGGACGACCATGGCCTGCAGCGGCGCCAGCCAGAACGGGAAGGCGCCTGCGTAGTGCTCGGTGATGATGCCCGCGAACCGCTCGAACGAGCCGTAGATCGCGTAGTGGATCATCACCGGCCGCTCGAAGCCGCCATCGGCCGCGCGGTACTCCAGGTCGAAGCGTTGCGGGAGCTGGTAGTCGAGCTGCACGGTCGGGAGCTGCCACTCGCGACCGAGCGCGTCCTCGATGAACACGTCGATCTTCGGCGCGTAGAAGGCCGCCCCTCCCGGGTCGAGGGCATACGCCAGCCGCTCGGCCTCGAGCGCCTCGCGCAGCCGGCCCTCGGCCATGTCCCAGAACTCGTCGGAGCCGAGCTTCTTCTCCGGGCGGGTCGCGAGCTTGAAGCGGGGCTCGAAGCCGAACGGCGCGTACTGCTGCTGGACCATGTGGAGCGCCAGGCGCAGCTCGTCGAGCACCTGGTCCTCCCGGCAGAAGACATGGCTGTCGTCCTGGGTGAGCTGCCGGACGCGGAAGATCCCGGCCAGCGCCCCCGTGCGCTCCTTGCGGAAGAGGGTCGAGTAATCGGCGTAGCGCATCGGCAGGTCGCGGTAGCTCCGGGCACGAGTCTTGTAGACGAGGATCTCCTCGGGGCAGTTCATCGGCTTCAACCCGGCCACGTGCTCGTCGGCGTCCAGGACGAACATGTTGTCCTGGTAGAGGTCCCAGTGGCCCGATGCCTGCCAGAGCTCGCGGCGCACGAGGCTGGGGGTGCGCACCTCCTCGAAGCCGCCGCCCCGGCGGACCTCGAGCGACCACCTCTCGAGCTCACGCCAGAGGGCCATGCCTCGCGGATGCCAGAAGGGGGCGGCCGGCGACTCGGGATGGAACGTGAACAGGTCGAGCTCGCGGCCGAGCTTGCGGTGGTCGCGCTTCCGCGCCTCCTCGACCCGCCACAGGTAACGGTCGAGGTCTGCCTGGCTGTCCCAAACGGTGCCGTAGATGCGCTGCAGCATCGGCCGTGTCTCGTCGCCGCGCCAGTAGGCGGCCGCGCTGTTGAGCAGCTTGAACGGGCCGAGTTTGCCGGTCGACGCCACGTGCGGTCCGCGGCACAGGTCCTTGAACGTGCCGTGCCGGTAGAAGCTGATGACCGCCGCATCCGCGTCGGGCAGCTCGCGGACGATCTCCTCCTTGAACGGCTCACCGGCATCGTGGAGCTCGCCCAACGCCTCTTCGCGTGACGCCTCCGAGCGCTCGAATGGCAGGTCCGCGGCGACCTGCTCGCGCATCCTGGCCTCGATCGCCTCGAGGTCGGCGGGCGTCAGCGACCGCGGAAGGTCGAAGTCGTAGTAGAAGCCGTCCTTGATGGCCGGACCGATGCCGAGCTTCGCCTCCGGGAAGAGCTCGACGACCGCGGCCGCCATGACGTGTGCCGCCGAGTGCCGCATCGTGTCGAGCGGGTCATGGGCGCCGGCATCCAGCAGCTCATCCGCGCGGGATCTGACCTCGTCAGCGTCGATCGCCATGGGGCGCAAGGGTAGCGCACCGGCCAGCCTGTTCGCCGCCCGATCACAGGTGGAGCTCCGTGCGCTTCCGACCGGTCCCCGCCTCGACGCCCCGTGAGATCGCCGCGCAGGACGATCACCGCCTCGAGCAAGTGGCGACGGTTACAGCGGCTTGAACTGCTCGAACGGCTGGTGGCAGCTGTCGCAGTGATAGATCGCCCGGCACAGCGTCGGCCCGAAGGGGTTGTCGAGCGTCGTGTTCCGCGAGCCGCAGTACGGGCAGGTGGCCAGGTCGAGGGTCGGCAGCAGGTCGCCCAGGCCGATGAGCGGCGGCGGCGCGAACCCGCTCGCGCGCAGCTTCTCCCGCCCTTCAGGGCTGATCCGATCCGATGTCCACGGCACCGCGAAGCTGAGGTTGACGCGGACCTCGTCCGCGAGCTCCATCGAGCGAAGCCGCTCCCCCACCGTCTCACGCATGACCTCGATCGCCGGGCAGCCCACGAAGGTCGGCAGCAGCTCGACGGTGAGGCGTTCCCGTCCCTCCCCGATCGCCTCGAACCCGAATCCGCCGATCACCCCCAGCTCCACGACGCTGATCGTCGGGATCTCCGGGTCCGGAACCTCGTCGAGCGCGGCCCAGATGACGGCCTCCCGCGGGTCGCCGGCGGTCGCGGTGCCTACCACGTCGCGACCTCCTCGGAACGGGCGACCATCGTGAACTCCCCGTGCAACCAGCGGAAGTCGTCGGTGCGGCGCGTCCGGCCGTCGGTGGGGGGGGCGCTGTCGACGGGCTCTGGCAGGTGCAGTCCGGCCATCACCGGCCGGAGCTGCGCGACCCAGCGGGCGCGGAGCGTCGCCATCGGCTCCGGAAGGATGCCCGATGCGACGAGCTCCTCCTCGCCGTCCAGCGGCAAAAAGATCGCGAGGGCGTCCGGCCAGAGCCGCTCCAGGGCGGTGGCGAGGCGCTGGCGAGATCCCTCGTTGGCCGCGAGCCGGCGAAGCCAGGCATCGAGGTGCATCTGGTGGTAGCGCTCCTCCCGGCGCATCTTCGCCGCCAACTGGGCGAGCGGGACGTGGGACGACCGTGCCAGCGCCTCGAGGCGGACCGCATCGGCCGTCTCGTACAGGTAGCGGCGCGCGACGCTGAAGGCCCAGTCGGTGCGACCGTGGTTCATGAGCGCAGCGTGCCGGTACTCGTCCGGCGCGCGGCCGAAGGCGATCGCGTCGGCATCGGCTCCAGTGAGCGCGGCGAGCAGCTCGTAGAGCGCCTTCGCATGGCCGATCTCGTCCTGGCTGATCGAGCTGGTGGCGACGTCCTCCTCGAGCATCGGCGCGATGCCGGTCCATTCGGAGTCCCAGAAGCCGATGACGAACTCGTCGTCCGCCACGCTGAGCAGCAGCTCGGCGAGGGCCTCGCGGGTGGCCGGAGACAGTTGGTCCGGACCGGTCACTCGTTCGGTGGTCCGGGCGAGGCAGCGCGCGCCTTCGCCGCCTCGAGCTTGTGCTTGATGAGGTAGCCGCTGGGCCGCTTGAACGACCGATCGAAGGGCGGCTGCAGGAGGTCCGGGTCGTCGAGCTCGGTGATCGCGTCCCGGGGCACGACCCAGAGGCGGTGGCTCTCCTGCCGGCGACCGTAGAACTCGCGGGCGTAATGGGTGGCGAGCTCCTCGTCGGGCGCGCGCACGTTACCGGCGTGGATCATCGGGTCGCCTTCCGCCTCCTGGCGGAAGACCTCCCAGACACGATCAGTCGGAGCGTCGCTGGCGACCATCTCCTGAAGCCTAGCGCCCGGCAAGCCGAGCCTCAGGCGGCGGCGACCGGTGCCGTGCCGAGCACGGCATCGCGGACCCACTGGGTCGCGGCGAAGTTCTCGCGACGGAACTCGAGGCGCTGCTGCGACATCGGTCCGTGACCGGTGACCACGGAGCGCAGCTCGTTCCAGTCGGGCTCGGTGTAGGTCCAGCGGCCGGTCGCCTCGTCGTAGGCGAGCGCGGGATCCGGGACCGCCAGGCCAAGCTCCCGAATGCGCGGCACGTAGATCCCCAGGAACTCCTGGCGGAGCTGCTCGTTGCCCTTGGACTTGATCTTCCAGATCAGGTCGCGGTCCGTGACGGGGTCTGTCGGTGGACCGTGCATCTGCATGAGCGGGCCCCACCATCGGTCCAGCGCCTCCTGGACCATCTCGCGCTGGCGGGCCGTGCCGTTCATGAGCGTGAGGACCACGTCGCGCCCGTGCATGATGTGGACCGATTCCTCCCAGCAGATCTTCTTCATCGTCCGCGCGTACGGCGCGTACGAGGAATCGCGAAGCGCCTGCTGGGAGACGATCGCCGCGGCATCCACAAGCCAGGCGATGATCCCTACGTCGCCCCACGAGCGGGTCGGGTAGTGGAAGACGTTGTGGAACTTCG
>Ga0070730_10003072_pt1 | contig 15071 bp, 13 predicted proteins | sample Coa_R1_3_FD_66447 | JGI IMG/M metagenome (GOLD analysis project Ga0070730, IMG submission 66447) | Surface soil microbial communities from Centralia Pennsylvania, which are recovering from an underground coalmine fire - Coalmine... | ecosystem: Environmental > Terrestrial > Soil > Unclassified ...
ACCTCGTCATCCAGGGAAAAAATCATGACCTCGTGCGCACCGATTCGAGAGCTCGAAACCAGGCCGCAGACTCACGGAGCCCCCGGTCCAGGGGAATCCATTGCATTTGCAGCATCTCCTCCGCCTTCCGCACATCCAGCCGCAGCGGATGGGCGCACAGCCGGGGTAACCAAGGCCGAATGGCGTCCGGTGAGTGCCAGCGCAGCGGGACGGCGGATGCCAGGCGTTCGGCGACTTTCAACGGCGGCGCCAGTAGGAATTGCTCCACCATGAGTTGGAAATGGGAGATGCGGACGATGGGGACGCCGAGTGCTTGGGCGAACAGCCGGAAGAACTCGTTCCAGGTGGGGGGCGAAGTCAGCGACAGATTGAACACCTCGCCCTCGATGCCCGGCAGCCTCAAACACCTCAGCACCGCCTCCACCACGTCATCGACGTGAACGAGATTGCAATAGCCGCGCCCCGACGCACCGAGATCGCCCAGCCGCCGCTGGCTGAGCCACCGTCCAATCCGGCCGATCCAGATCGGGCTGGCCGGACCGTAGACGATGCCGGGGCGAAGCTGGACTACGCGCGGACAATCTCGCGCCAGCTTCTCCACTTCCGATTTAGCGGCGGAATACCCGTCCCAATCGCCCTTGAGCTCGGCGGTCTCGTCGACGAGGCCGGTGGTGGTGCCGTAAACCATCATGGAACTCAAGTGCACGATGCGGGGCGGCGCCGCCAGACGCGAACTCGCATCGAACAGCGCCCGGGCACTGGCGACGATCGCCCGGTTGTCCCCCGCAATGCAGTTGACCACGCCGTCGACTCCGCGGAGCGCAGCATCCAGGGCATCCCGCTGTGTCGCGTCGAGTTGCCGCGTCTCCACCGACAGAGCGGGATCGATGCCGGCGCGATGCCGGGCGGCGATCGGCGTTGCCCAGTCGCCGGCGGCGAGGGCCTGCACCACGCGCGCCCCGATGAAGCCGCTGGCGCCAAGGACCAATATGCGTCGTCGGTTCGGGAAGGCGTCAATTTGCGGCGTCGATTCAGGCATACTCATCGCTGTCGAGGGTCGTCCCCTGTCCGTATAATATCAGCCATGTCGAACATGAACTGTGAAGCGCTCGCAGCGGATCCGGGCAACGCGATGGTCGCGGAACCAGTTGATGAAGGGCGAATGTGAACCAGATGGACTCTGCGCGAACCGGCGGCACGATCGTCCACCGGCGTGATTTTTTACGCGGCACCGTGGGCTCGTTCCTCGTCGTGGCGCTCGAACTGCCATTTCACGCCCGCGCCGCGCCGTCGACCGCAATGGATCTGGAGTCATGGCTGCGCCGCGCGAACCTCGATTTTCTCGGAAGCCGCGCCATGCTCCGCCGGCTTGGCGCCGCGTATCTTACGCGGAACCCGCGCGAACGTGACGTGGACGAGCTGACTGTGCTGCTGTGCGCCGGCCGCTCGAAGCCTTTGGATCTTCATCTGCACGAGCGCATCGCCGAAGACTGGCTGGATCTCGACACGGCGGTCGCCGACGGCTGGGTGCTGTCCCGTACGGAGGCGCGACTGTGCGCGGTCCTCCACATGACGGAAGACCTGTCCGGGTGATCGAGGATTTGCACGACCTGCCGCGGGCGACGAACATTGCCGCGGATGTTTGCCTGATCGGCGCCGGCGCGGCCGGCATCACCATCGCCCGCGAACTCGCCCAACGCGGCGTCAGCGTCTGCCTGGTCGAGGGCGGGGGAATGCAGTTCGAGTACCTCGAATCCCAGAGCCTGTATCAGGGCTCCAACGCGGGCGTCCCCGTGTCGTTCGAGGGCGGCCGCCTGCGTTTCTTCGGCGGGTCGACCAACCATTGGGGAGGGCGATGTGCGCCGCTCGACGACATCGATTTCAGGCGCCGGGACTGGATCGACCACAGCGGTTGGCCGCTCGATCGCGCCGAGCTGGATCCGTATTATCGGCGCGCGCAGAAGGTGGCCGGCTTCCCCGCCGAATGGCTGTCCGACACCGACACGCTCGCCAATCTCAATGTGACGCTTCCATCGCTGGACCCTACGCGGCTGACACCGTGGCTGTGGCACTACGCTCCCGCCATGAAGGATGCTCCCACCTGGAGATGGGCCAACGCATACGGTCCCGAGTTGCGCGAATCCAAGCATGTTCGCGTGCTGCTGCATGCCAATTTTGCCGGGTTCTCCACCGATAAGAACCACAGCCGGGTGAAGACGGTGTCGGTGCGGACTCTCAGCGGCATTACGGCGACGATTGCCGCGGAGGACTTCGTCGTTTGCTGCGGAGGCATCGAAAACGCGCGCTTGTTGCTGTTGGGAGGGGAGCAGAACAACGGCTCCTTCGGCAATCAAAACGATCTTGTCGGCCGCTATCTCATGCAGCATCCCCGCGGACCCGCCGCCGTCGTCGTCGGCCAAATGCACGAGGTACAGGGACAATTCAACATACTGCGCACCACGGACGGCCTTGAAGTCGAGGTGGGGATGACTCTGGCGCCGCAGCTGCAGGAACGGGAACGCCTCCTCAACTGCAGCGGCGTGCTCGTTTATCAGGGCGATCCGGATTCGGGAATTGCCGTGGCCCAGGACATCTGGCGCGCGCTCTTGGCGGGGCACTGGGCGCCCGACATGGGGGAGAAGGTGGGCCTCATCGCCCGGGATTTCCCGGATGTGGCACGCACGCTGTCGCGCCGCCTTTCTTCGGGACGTTCACTGGACAGGGAAGGGGCGGCTGTGGTGCCGTCAAGATCCGCGACGCTCTTGCTCGATCTCGAACAGGCACCCGACCGGGAGAGCCGCATCTCCCTCTCGGAAGACCGCGACGCGCTGGGTTTGAAGCGCGTACAAGCCGACTGGCATATGGGAGACTTGGAGCGCCGCACGGCGGCCCGGTTCACCGGGTTGGTGGCCGCGGAATTCGCCCGGCTCGGAATCGGCCGGTGCCGTCTCGAACCCTGGCTGCGCGACGATACCGTGCCGATGAACAATGCCATGCAGGAAACCTATCACTACATCGGTACGACACGCATGGCCGACGATCCCGCCCAAGGCGTCGTCGACCGGGACTGCGCCGTGCATGGCGTGAAGAATCTGTACGTGGCGGGCAGTTCGGTTTTTCCCACCTCCGGACAGGCCAATCCCACCCTGACCATCGTGGCGCTCGCACTGCGGCTGGCGGACCATCTGTCGCGCGGGCGCTGTGAACAGTGCTGACGGCGCCGCGACCAAAGAACCCATGAACCATAAGCACAGCTAATGGGCGGCGTGACCAAAGAACCCATGAACCACCACGGGAATTGCGTACCAAACGGCAATACACGATACGGCGCTCAGCGCAACATAAGCCCAGACGGCGCCCTTGAAGTGGGGTCGGACGCGTCGCAAAAGCCAAAGTACCGGGAGCAAGACAGCCAGGCTGACTGCGCCAAGCGTTACCACGATCAGCGTCCACCCCAAGAAGGCGGTCATGAAACTACGGGGCATGCCGGCATCGGCGGCCACTATATACGAATGTCGCGGTTCTACAAGATAAAGCCCCTTAACCATTGAAAACACAAGAATTTCACAGACCGAATTCGTTGTACACTGCGGCTGACCTGGTGGTCGCGCGAGCGGTGACTGTCTAATGCCTGTCCGGCCCAGTCGGGATTTTCTGCAAAAGATCAGCGGTGCGGTGCTCAGCCAAGCGCTGCTCTCCGGCGGCAATTTTCTGGTGGGTCTGATGCTCATCCGCCGCACGCCGCACGCGCAGTATGGGTTCTATGTGCTCATCATCACAGCCGTGCAATTGCTCACCCAATTGCAGCTCTCGTTCATCAATCCAGCGCTGGTCCGTTGCCTCGCGGTGTCCGATCGCGGGAAGCGCAGGGAATTCGTAGGCGGCGCCTATCGAGAGCAACAGCGCTGGGTTCTCGTTGCCGCCATTGCCGCGGGTGTCGGGCTCTTGCCGCTGTGGTATTTCAAGGTGCTCGACTCGGCGTCGACCCTGATCGTTCTGGCCGCCCTGTTCACCGTGCTGACCACCTTGTACCGTGAATATTTCAGGATGGTGCTGCTCGCGTACAGGGTTCCTCTGAAGGCAATCCAGGCCGACGTGATTTATGTCGCCATGTTGTGTGGCGGAGCCTTTCTTGCCACGCTGACCGATGCGCCGGCGCGGACCGCCGCCCTCACCCTCGGGATCTCCGCGCTGGTCGGCGGCTGGCTGCTGTCGGGCATGGTGCGTCGGCACGAAGGGTGGGTCAGTGAGGGCGCACCGCATGTGCTGCGGGAGATTGCCCCGTTTGGAACTTGGGCGGTGATTGGTGCGGCGATACACTGGACTTTCGCCCAGGGTTTCATCTACATCGTTGCAGGCACGCTCAGCGTCAACGCGGTCGCGGCGGTCTCGGCGACCCGGTTGTTGCTGATGCCGGTCAATCTCATGTCTTCCGGGCTCGGCACGATGACGTTTCCCACGGTGTCACATTGGTTGCACCAGCATCCCGTCAACGATGTGTTCAAGCGTCTTTCCCTGCTCGCCGCGGGGATCGCGGGGATGGGCGCGATCTACGTAGTCGTCATGTGGTTTTTTCGGGATTGGATCTTCATCAACATCACCAAGGGGCAATTTGAGCACCGCGACACGCTGCTGCTTTTGTGGTCCGGAATATTCTTGCTGATGGGCGTACGCGACCAGATGCTGTACCTACCCGCCGCCTGCGGTCGCTATCGGATCATGGCGGTGCTCACTCTGGCGACCGCGGCTTTCTCGCTGGTCACGTGCTACGTGTGCATGCGGATGTTCGGTGTCGTTGGGGCGCTGATCGGCGTCTTGTCGGGTGAAGCGTTCAACATCCTGGGCTTTATTCTGCTTTCCCTGCGCGAAATCGCGATCGCCAAACGTGACGGCCACGCGCCGGAATACGCGCAATGAGCAAGAAAGTCCTCATGCTGTGCGGGTATCGGATTTTCCCGCCCGCGACGGGTGGCAACGTCCACTCGACGACGATCGCCCGGGCACTCGCCCGGCTGGGACACGAGGTCCAGGTGTATTGTCTGGCCGGCAGGCGCGAGGATTATTCCGCCGCCGCCTGGGGTCGCCCAGCTTTTTCACGGCGGGAAATCGAGCCCCGCCTCGTCGAGGAAACGAACCTCGGCGTCGGTTTCGGGCTGCTGCAGGCGCTGTTTCGTCGCGCCGGCGTGCCGCGTATTTGGCAATTCGAGCTGCTCCGTCGCGGAGTGATTCCGAGCCGGCTGCGGGAGTTTCTCAGTCAGACCGACATCATCGTTTCCGATTTCCCATTCTGTCCGCCGGTGCCGGGACCCTGGTCGGGCAAGCCGTGGTTCATGATCAGCCATGAACTGGAGTTTCGGCTGTTCCAGCAAGGTGGCCGGCTGGAGCGATTGTTCGCCGGCAGGATGCACTCGATCGAGAAGGCGGCGCCGGGGCGATACCGTGATATCTTCGTTTGTGCACAGGAAGATCGCGATTTCTTTCGGGCCCAGGACCCCAAGGGACGCCTGAAGCTGCCCTATATTCGATGCGGCGTCGACTCTCGCGCCTATGTCGCCGGCCCCGGGGTGCGCGAACGCCTGCGCGCCGAGCTCAAGCTGGAGGACGATGATTGGCTGATGGTTTTCAGCGGCAGCCGCTACGGTCCCAATCTCGAGGCTTTCGAGGAGTTGCAAAAGTTTTGCCGCGCCGAGGCCCAATTCCTGATCGAGAACAAGCTGCACGTCCTGGCTCTCGGATCCATGGCCGCGGCTCCGTCGCGCGACGGTGCTCTCATCATCACGGGTCCCGTTCCGGAAGTGATTCCTTATTTTGCGGCGGCCGATGCGGGGCTCAATCCCATCACGCGAGGCTCGGGGTCGAACGTGAAGCTGTTCGAATATCTGGTGGCGCGCCTACCGGTGATTTCCACCGTCTTCGGCGTGCGGGGAACCGAATTGCAGCCGGATATCGACTATCTTCCGTACGCACCGGGCGCCTTGAAGCCCGCCCTGCAGCGCTTCCTGCGGGAACGCTCCCGTGCGCAATGGCGGGAGCACGCGGATGGGGTGTTGCGCCGGCATTTTCGCTTCTGCGACATACAAGAACTCGTGAAGGACGCCGTCGCGCAATTGCCCGAATTCACCTAGTGTCCCACCGCAACGCGCACGCCGTCTCCCGCATCGGCCAGATGCCTCGAGGCTATTTCCCCTGCAACGTGGTCGGTAACCCGTTGCGCTCCATCCCAGTTCATGTGGCTGGCGTCCTCCCATAAACCCGGCTCCTGCATGCTGGCCCACGGATTGACGACGTCGCGGTTGGGATAGAGACGCGCGCAGACATCGCATGTCTGCGGCGCGCCAAACCGCGGCAAGTACAACAATACGACGCGCGTATGGTGCTCCGCGGCCAGTGTCATGATCTTCTCGATGTAGTAGCGCGGCACCCGGTATTCCAACCAATCGAGGGACCTGGGAAGAATACGGGGCGTCAAACTCTCGTCTTCCTTCTTGCTCAGCGCCTGCATTTGCGCCAACGTGTGGTGATCGTCCCGGTCGTGCCTCACACCGTCCAGAGTCACTATGTATTGCGCATGATCGAAATGCGGCCCCTCGTAGGGCGGTACGACGAAATCCGGTGTCGTCCATTGCCGCCGCTGCAGCACGGTATCGAAGAATAGTCCCAACTGCCGGCCCGGGAGCCGCGCGAGATCGGAAAAATATCGCAAGTTGATGAACAACGGCGCGTCGACCACATCGGTGGCATCCGCCAAATAAATGAAGTCCGGATGGGGAGTGCGCACCTCCTCGTCATCCATCTCGAGGAACAGGACACGCACCTTGCGATGCGTCAGCAATTCCTTGGCGATCACGAATTGCATGTTGCGTCCCATTTTCACGATATGCAGGTTTGCAACATGTGCTCTCACGCCCGACCGCGCCAAGCGTTCCTCCAACCGGCCGCTATGTATCGAAAATGCCGTCCGTGAGGTGCCGACGAAAGCGACGTCTATCGGCGTCGGATCCCTGTTGATCCGCTCATACACCCAGTACGCCGTGGGCGCCTGGCCATCGTTGAGCGCCTGGTAGCGCAGAAACTTATCGTGCGGCAGGAGCGTGAATGCCAGAAGCACGATGAGCGTCACCGCGGTGAGCAGACACACGAATCGAACCAATCTTGCCCAACTCACGCAGCAGCCCACGGCTTAGAAGTTGAAATAGATGAATATCGCCGGGCGCCAGAGGCTCGCGAGCACCCCCGCCATCAGCGCTCCCATGAGCACTGCCGCGGCTACGGACGTGCCGTCGATTGACCAAGCTCCGTTCCTGGAAGCAAGGAAGGAATAGGCCGGCGCCGGCGGCGAAGCCGCGGCCTCCGCAGAATAGCCGAATATTTGCTGAGTATTGGGCGCCCACAACGCAATCACCGCCGCGCCGAGGAGCCAGCCATAGTCGAGAATATCGAGCGCCCGAATACCGTCGGCGCCACTCCAGCCGGCGCCAATGGACTCGAGGATGCCGAACGCGGCCGGAACCGACTTGGCTCGAAAGAACACCCAGGCAAGCATCACCAGCGACATGGTCACCGCCCACTTCAGGAAACTCAGCATCTGTTTGGGCTGCGGACTCTTCACCGCGGGCCGAAACTTTCGGGCGACATGATTGACCACGATGTACGCGGCATGCAGCGCGCCCCAGATGACGAACGTCCAGCCCGCACCGTGCCAGATTCCTCCGAGAAGCATGGTGATTGCGACGTTTCGCAACCGCTTGACTTCGCCGGACCGATTGCCGCCGAGGGAAAAGTAGAGATAGTCCCTGAGCCAGGTGGACAACGTAATATGCCAGCGCCTCCAGAACTCGATGATCGAGGTGGATTTGTACGGCGAATCGAAGTTGACCGGAAACCTCAGGCCGAACAGCAAACCGAGCCCCACCGCCATGTCCGAATATCCGGAAAAATCAAAATAGATCTGAAATGTGTAGGCGATGACGCCAAGCCAGGCGCTCCCCGCGCTCAAATGAACCGCCTTGTCGGCGGCGGCGAACACGGGATCCGCCAGAGCGGCAAGATTGTCGGCCAGAAGCACCTTCTTCGCGAGCCCTACGATCAGAATCGGCACGCCCAGCGCCACCATTCGTGGATCGATCGGCTCACGAACCAGACGGGAAAACTGGGGACGCATCTGCGCATGGTGAATGATGGGTCCGGCAATGAGATGCGGAAACACCGTGACGAACAGTCCGAAGTTCACGAACTTGGTCTCGTATTCCCGGCTCCTGTAGCAGTCGACAACGTACGCGATCTGGGTGAATGTAAAGAACGAAATACCGATGGGCAGCGATATTCCATGGGGCGAGTAGCCGAATCCGAGCAGATGCGCGACGTTACCGACGACAAAGTCGAAATACTTGAAATACGCCAGCAGTCCCAGGTCGCCGGCGACCGCCGCGACCAGCGCGAGCCTGCGCAGCGCCGAGGGCCGCGCGAGATAGACGGCGAATAAGAAATTCCAGATGACCGTAGCCAGCAGGATGGGAAGGTCCGCCGGTATCCAATAGGAATAAAAGGCCAGGGAAGCCAGCATCAGAAACGGGATGCACAGATCGCGTCTGCCGATTCGACGCAGACCGTAGAAGATCAACAGCGTGATCGGCAGGAACACAAACAAGAAAGGATACGAATTGAACAGCATGCTCAGGAAAGGTAGATCGGCGGCCCGATGCTCGAATCGTCGAGTTGGGTTAGAAGTCGTTGATGACGGCGCCGACGATGTGCGCCTGAGTGACCGTCAAGCGCCGCAGCATGTCCTTCAATTCCCGAAATGAAGTCGTCACGGCGCGCCCCACCACGAGCACCCTCCCGGCTACGGTGGCCACCGTCAGCCCGTCCGCGAAACCGCCGATGGGAGGCGTATCGATGATCGTGAATTCAAAATGCTTGCGCCAGGATTCGGTCAGCCGCTCGAAGCGCATATCGGACAGGAGTTCCAGCGGGTTCGACAGCGCCGTCCCGGCAGTAAGCAGTCCCATGGCCGCAAACCCGGCAACCCGATAGATAAGTTCCGGATGGCGGCCGTCGATGCAATGGCCCAAACCATAACTATTGCTGGTTTGAAATAGAACATGCTGGGTTGGATTGCGCATGTCCGCATCGACCAGCAGCGTGCGTCCGCCCAGTTGGCCGAACGCCAGCGCCAATTCGGCGGCCAATAACGACCGGCCCTCCCGGGGTCCCGCCCCGACCACCGCCAATGTCAGCGACGAGCTGTCGCGCGCCAGCAGCAACTCCGTGCGCAACGCCCGGATTTTTTCGCTCCGGGCAGCGTATGGATCCCGCCCGAAGAGAAGATCGGGGCCCGGTTTGATTTCAGGACCGTCCAGCCTCGACTTGACGACCAGTTGTCGGTTTGCCGAGCGCCGCAAGGCCGATTCGATGACGCTGTCCTCCGCCTGCCCCGGGTGGTCTGCGGTCCACCGGATGGCCTCCTCGGCCTGTTCATCGGTCAACAGCCCGCTGAGAACGGCGGCGGCGCCGGGGGCCATGTGCCCGGTGCGCATGATCTCTCGTATCTGTTCGGCAGATTCGCCCGACAGTCCGCATCGGTCGACGAGATATTCGACGAGGCCATCACCATCGTGCCGTTCGGCAATGGGTTGGGTCATATCGGCCGTTCGCTCGAGTGTCACTTCAGTACCGCCGCGGCTGGCTGAACGCCGGGCCGAATTCCGCCAATACCGGAATGGAGAAATGTCGCTCGAAATCGTCGCGGCAATGGAGCCGCCGGTCAAAGATCAGTTCGTAGAGGACCGGCAAGGTCGTGCCGCAAAAGATTGCCGCAAATAACCCCACCAACAACAGCTTGATCTTGTTCGGCTTGCTCGCCTCGGTGGGAATGGCGGCGCGGCTCACGAAGCTGACGTTGGTCGGATTCCCCGACGATGCGAACATGATCTGGTCGTAGCCATCCAGCGCGCGCTTGTACACCGATTGCGCGGATTCGAGCTCCAGCTGGAGCTTTGCCTCCTGATCTTGGACCTTCCGAATGCCCAGTATCCGCTGACGTTCGGCATCCACCGCCTGTTGCAGTTTGGCCTCCACTTCGCGGGCATCGTTCAGATAGTTGCGCTGCTCGTTCCGCAGGTTCTGGCGAGCTTGGGCGAGGTCGGATCGCAGTTCGAGGACCTTGGGGTGCCGCGCCCCGTATGTGGCGCTCAGTTGGGACAGCTGAATCTCCTTGTTGCTGATCTCCGCATTCAACGCCTTGATTTGCGGCGAGCCTTCCCCCGTTCCGTTCGCGCCAACGGGGGCGATGTTGGTCGCGGTTTCGGCCGCGCGTCTCAGATTCTGAGCGGCGAGCAGCTGCTGCTCCAAGCTGACCAGCGTCTGCGATTCGACATCGGGGCCCGACGTATTATTCTCATTGGCGATCGGTGAGACGCCGGTCTGTTGGCGCAGCGCCGTGACCTTCTGTTGGGCTGCCGTCACCTTGGCCTGAAGTTCCGCCAGCTGCTGCGAATACTCGCGCGCCCGATCATCGGCGGGATCCTTCAAACGCTGCCGTTCGCGTTTTGAATACATGTCCGCGACCGCATTCGCGAGCTGTGCGGCTTTGACGGGGCTGCGGGAAGTCGCACTCAAATACAGCAATTGACTCCCGCGGCCAGGCTCGATGGTGAGGTGCTTGTCCAGGGACTCCGCGGCGTAGTTGCGCAGCGCCGCCTCGTCGCCCCCGCGAAACCCCCTGATGAATTCGGGGTCCTTGTCCAAATTCAGCTGATCGACCACCGGCAGGAGCACCTCCGTACTGCGCATCAACTCCACCTGGGTCGCGAGGTATGTGGTGATGAGCCAGCTGGGAATCTCGGTGCCGCCCTGGTTGACTCGATAACTTACCATCATGCTGGCAGTCGACGTATAGGCCCTCGGCAGAAGCTTGATGACGACGCACGCCAACACGATGATCGACACGAAGATGATCGCGGAGGCCTTGAGACGCGACCGGAGGATCAGGGCAATCTGGGTAAGCGACAGTCCGGGAGTCTCGTACAATTGCGATTGCGCCGGCCCATGGAAGGTCTCGGCGGGCGGGGCGAGCGGTGCCGCAATGACGGATCGCTGTCGGTTGCTGATGCGCATCAGAAAATGCTCTCTTTGACGTGGATCACATCGTTCGCCTGAACGAGATCGCTCTGCTTCGCTCGGAACGTCATGTCGCTTCCATTTGCGGATTTCCGCTTGATATCCACCCTCCGGTCGCTGCCCCGTGGAGTGAGCCCACCGGCGCGCGCGATCGCCTGAACCACGGACATCCCTTCCTCGAGCCGATACTCATTGGGCTGGGTTACCTCACCGTAAATGTAAAACTGATCCGCGTGCGGCACGAATACCGAATCGCCACCCTTGAATTTTTGCGTGGGAAGCTGGCTTGTCGGATCCGTATACCCCTTGAGGTTGATCGGCGTCCGCATGGGCTTGCCATCGGCATCCGAACGAATCAGGTAAATCACATCCGCGCTATTGGCCGTGACCCCGCCGGCCTGCGCAAGCAATTGAAAAATAGAGGTATTGGCGCTCACCTGATAACGGCCCGGTGCCTTGACTTCGCCCAGTACGGCAACCAACTGGTTCACGGACTGAGTCAAAGTCAAGGTGACGTGAGGATTGACCAGGAAGGAGCCGTCCCTGAGCGCCTTTTCCACCTTGCGGCTCACTTGATCCGGCGATAATCCCGCCACTTGGACGGCGCCGACCAGGGGCAGATGGATGGTACCGTCGTCCGCGACATACAAAGTGCCGTCCATATCCGGCTGTCCGAACACTTTGATCGCAACCGTATCTCCCGGCCCCAGCTGAACAGCGGGCGGAGCAGCCTCGATCTTCGGCGATTGGACCTCTGGGGCCGCGCCCTGCCGAACGCCGGCCGCGAACGCAGGGTACGAACCGCCCCAGATGGCGGCAGCGCACCACAACACCGCCCAGAGCCGGTTCAGCCGCATTCTACCTACTGCAGACATCGAGTCTAAGCCTTTGATCAATGGGATCCTTTACATTTTAGTACAAAAGCAACGAGGGGTTGTGTTCCACTCGACAAATTAGACGTGGAGTCCGGACAGGAGACAGGCTTTCCTAGGGGCATGTCGCATTGCCGGCCGCGCGGCACAAGTAGTGCGCCCTGACATAGGTGCCGTATCCCTGGGACGGCGTGCCACCGGCATCCTGGATGAGAATGTTGCTCTTCTGGTCCGGCCAGACGTCCCAGGTCCATGCCAGGTAGCTCATGTCATGCGCATCGGCAAAGGGTAGAAGTACCGAGGCAAAAGGCGCCGTGCTGCCACCGGTGGAGTCTCCGAATTCGGTGATGACCACGGGGTAGCCCGCATCCTTGATTGCGATCGCCGAAGCCATGATCTTGGCCGAACATTGGGGCATGTTGACGCAGAAGACCTGGTTCGGATACTCGGGCACCGAATAAGCATGCCACACCGCACCCAGCTGTCCGGCCGGATCGATGGGCTTGTGCTCCAGCCAACCGTAGATGGCTCCCCCGTACGATAACGCCGAAGTCAGCACCACGTTCGTCGATCCGGTGGCCCGTACCGCATTGAGCATCTGCTGCATGCCGGCGATGCGCCAGGTGTGGCTCACCGTGATCTTGTAAGGCGGATCGGGCGTTTGCGCCAGATAGGAGCTGAGCGTCGCCCCGCCGTCGCGCAGATCCTGCCATGGCGTCTTGTCCTCGAGCGCCGGCGTCATGTCGAGAAATGGCTCATTGAACAGCTCGAATATCACGTTCGGCGAGCCCTTGAACTTCGTTGCCACCGAGGTCCAAAACGCGATCGAGTGATCCGCGTCGGCCATGGGGTTCTGCACGTTCGGACACGCATTTCCGGGCGCCGCCAAATGCAGATCCAAGATCACGTACAAACCCGCGGCCGTCGCACTCTGCACGCTGCTCGCCACCGTCGACTGATAATTCCCGCCCGGATCCGCTTTGATGGTCGTGCGAGGCTTGTTGTGAACCTTTACCCCGTTGACGAAGGTGTAACTCATGCCCCCGTCGTCAACACAGCTCAAGCCCAGCCAGGACGCCTCGTTCAGGGGTAGTCGCACCGCGTTGACTCCCCACGCCATCATTCGTTTCCATTCCGGCGTATCCGTGCCGGTCTGCGCGCCCCACGGATTGGAAGGGGACCAGCCGAACACCGCGACCGCCTCCAGACCACTCACGTTCACGCCTCGCAGCTGGACCGCGTTTCCTCGAGCGTCGACGAGTCGGTTCCCGCAAACTCGAAGCGATAGTTGCGACCCGGCGGCGGGACACTGCACGGACGCCGCGACCGGGCCGGCGGCCGCGACCGAAGGAGTGCCGGCCGCCTGCTCGGCGCCCGGATCCACACCGGCACCGCATGCCGGAACGACCGACACCAGGACAGCGGTCAGCACACAAAGCGGCTTCATGGTCGCGACCATCCGGTTCGTTTGAGCGGGCCGCGCCGTGAGCCGTGCGGCCGGCGAAGGCCGATCCACGGGCTCCCCGCTGGGAATCCGGCGGCGCGCGCCGGTTGAATCCTCAATTCGAGCAGCGAGCGGGACAGACAAGTGGTCGCCATCAGCATGAGCGCGAATTCGACGAGCAGCACGTTGAACCAGAGCGGCTCGGTCAGATTTGCGGTGGCTTGCTGCAAGAATAGCGCCAGAAAAAGCGCGCCCTGCGATTGATCGATCCGGTACAGCTGCAGCGAGTCGCGAACGAAGACGTAGAAATATGCCAGCAGGCAGCACAGCCCGACGGTGCCCAAATCGTTCAGCACCTGCAAATAACCATTGTGCGCCGACCCCGGATAGAAACCCTCGAGCTGGGACTTGATCGCATAGGACTCCATGTCCGGAGTGGGATTGCCCATGGTCCAATACGCCGCATAGCCGGAGCCCAACAATGGCCTGTACTTCGCATGCTCGACCACCGCAGTCCAGATTTTCGTGCGGTTGCTGAACGTGAGGTCCTTGCCGGTGATCGCCGGAATCGGCGCGACGAGAATCTCGAGTCCCGGGACGACCTTGAGCATGGCCAGCGAGAACAACAGGATCATCCCGACCAGTCCGGACGTCAGATAAGGGACGGCCCTTCGCCAGGATGATGGCGTGTGCACCAGCAGAATGAGCGCCAACGAGGTGAGGACGGTCGTGATGATGGAGGTCGAACTGCGCGACAGGAAGAGACACGCGCCCGCAATCGCCATGCCAAGGACCGCGGCGCCGCGCCGCGTTTCGCGGGTGAGCCACCCGTGGGCCCACAAAATGAACGTGAAAGAGGCCGCCGTCCCCAACGCGTTCTTCGTCAGAAACAGGCCGTGCCACGCATTGGCGAGTTCCGCGTTCAGCTCATGATGAATGGCTTGATCCGGTGACACGATACCTAACACGATGGAACCGGCGAGCGCGGTGGTGAGCACCGGGCGGAGGAGCTGCTGATACCGGCGGGGATTCCATCCGACGACCGCGACCGCCAATGACGCGGCGAATATCGTCATCATCCGCACCATGTTGCGGGCCGTCTGGGAGGGATCGATCGACCAGACGAGGCTCGCGGCCGCCAGCACCATGAACAGCAGCATGAACACATTGAGCCTGCGACACACTCTCAGCGAGAGCGCGGAGCGGCCCAGAGCGGCAACCGTTGCAACCGCCAAAATCGCGAGCCACAACGCCCTCGTGAGCGGGTTGCCCTCGGCACCGCCCTCCTCGCCGCCCCCCGAAAAGAGGCTGACCGGCACGATCATCATCACGATCATGATCCACGAGACGGCCGTCATCAGCCACGAGGACGGCTGCCTGCGTATCGTTCTGGCCGGCTCGGGATTGCGCATGGCTGCGGTTGTCATGGCGGTCTGAGCGACACTCCTCGTCAAAGAAAAAGAGTATCGCTGGTATTTCTCAATAAGACCACTTCCGCCAAGACCGCTGCCGCCGAGGCGCAGCCACGCGGAGCGCCGCGATGGCGCTCCGCGTGCATCTCATCGCCCTATTTACAGATGGCGTTTCCGGCCGCGCGGCACAGATAGTGCGCTCTGACGTACGTTCCGTATCCCTGG
>Ga0070730_10003073_pt1 | contig 15067 bp, 12 predicted proteins | sample Coa_R1_3_FD_66447 | JGI IMG/M metagenome (GOLD analysis project Ga0070730, IMG submission 66447) | Surface soil microbial communities from Centralia Pennsylvania, which are recovering from an underground coalmine fire - Coalmine... | ecosystem: Environmental > Terrestrial > Soil > Unclassified ...
CCGAGCAGGTAGGGCACGCAGCTGAAGTACTGGTCCTCCAGTGGATTGGTCTGCGTCTTGGTCCACAGCAATTGCATGATGGTGTCGAGGATGTGGTGATCCTTCGGGTTGAAGAAGTAGAAGACCTGCGCGTTCTTCAAGCTCCAGTGCTGCAATTGCGCATTGGCGCGCGTGTCAGGCGACACGAATGTGGGTGCTGAAGTGCCGAACATGTCCTGGGTGAACTTCTCGTCGTCCATGAGCTTTGGTCCGGGTACACCCATGAGTTTGATGGCCATGCTCATAAAGCCCACATCGTCGATGTCGGGGGTGACATACGGGCCTGGTCCCGAGTAGCGGACCCATGCTTTGTACGTGGCCGGCGTCGCGAAAATACCCCGCCGCAGGTGCTCCGGCAGGTCATCGCGGACGGTGAACTCGGCGCGCACGATGCCGTGCGTCTTGGAGTTGCCACCGCGTTCGAAGTAGCCCGGGTTCCAGAGTTGGCGCATCTGCGCGTCGAACGACGCGATGATGTCGTCATTGTGGGCTTCTTCGTCCGGCTGAATCCGCTCTTCGGCCAGCTTGTAGCCCTCGTCCGTGCGTTGCATGTTGATGAGCCGGGTGACGAACTCGCCAACCGGATCACGCAGGAATTTGTCAATGATCGGGCGGATCAGGAACGGATCGATGCGCCGCTCCAGGTGCACCCCCAGCAGCAGCAGATCACTGATCCAGTTGAGCAAGAGGTTGCCCGTATCGGCCGCCGGCATGCCGTACCCGGGCCCGCGAACCCGATCCGACCGGATCACCTTGGGGGCCGCGACACTCGCCGTCAGCAGCAGCCCCAGCAGCGCGACTCCTTTCCACGGCCAGCGCGCGCTCACGCTTCCGCGGCGCGGCCCTTCGGTCTCTGCCGGTTGCACGTCCTTGCCCATATCAACTCCTGTACTCCCAGATCCCGCGCGCGTGCTAGATGCGCCGCTGCATGGCATGCTACCGTCCGTTTGCAGCGCCGCGTATCGAGGAGGGAGGACAGATGGCTCCGTTCAAGGTTCTCGCAGTGGATGGCGGCGGGATCTGGGGCGTCATCCCGGCACTGATCCTGGCGGCGATCGAAGAACAGACCGGGCGTCCCATCAGCGACCTGTTCGACCTGCTGGCGGGCACCTCGACCGGTGGGATCATCGCGTGCGGCCTCACCAAGCCGGGCGCCGACGGCAAGGCCGACAAGTCGGCCAACGACATCGTGCAGCTCTACGCGTCTGAAGGGACCACCATCTTTCCGAAGACGTTCCTGCAGGGGCTGCACGTCGGGGCCATCCGCGGCGCCAAGTACGAAGCGGCGGGCATCGAGTCGACCTTGCAGAAGCACTTCGGCGACGTACGGCTCAAGGATGCGCTCAAGCCCGTGCTGATCCCCAGCTACGACATCGAGAAGCAGATCCCGATCTTCTTCAAGAGCGAGAGGGCCAGGGTCGACCCCACATACGACTTCCCCATGCGCGAGGTCGTGCGGGCCACCTCGGCCGCACCGACGTACTTCCCGCCCGAGAAAATCGACACGGGGGACCCGCTGAACTACTACGCGCTGGTCGATGGCGGCATCGTCGCCGGCAACCCGGCGCTGTGCGCCTATGCCGAGGCAATGAAGATGGGCAAAGCCGCCGAAGACATGCTGGTGGTCTCGCTGGGTACGGGCGAATTCAGGCGGCCGATCAAGTACGCCGACGCCCTCAACTGGGGCCAGCTGGAGTGGGCTCAACCCATCATCGGCATCGTCCTGCAGGGCTCCAACGCGACGGTCGACTACCAGCTGCAGCAGCTGCTGAACTACGACGGGCCCAAGCAGTCGTACTTTCGCTTCCAGGTCGAGTTTGGCCAGGACACCAGCATCGACGACGCCGGCGACGCCAATCTGAAGTACCTCATGGACCTGGCGCGCGCGTACCTCAGCCAACCCGACACCGCCGACACCCTGAAGCGCCTCTGCGCGCTGCTCACGGCCAGCGATTCCGCGACCGGTCAGTCGGACAGCCCACCCCCGCTCACGCCCTGAGCCGCACTCTCGGCGGCGCTTACTGCGGATGTGCGCCGAGCGTGAGGCTGAGGCCGGCACCGGGGCCGACGGGGCTGCCGCCGCGGAGGCGTTGCGCGTTGGACAGGATCTCCGTGTGCGGCAAGCTGGCCAGCCACTGATCGCGGGGCGTCCGTCGCCGCTCGCGGCGGCTACCCAGATGCGCGCGCATGTCGTAGGTGTATTCCGTTCCGGTCGAGTCCTCGCGACGTCCGAAGACCTGCGACCAACCGGCCGACGAGGCGAGATCGAAGACGCTCGCGTAACCTCCCGCCAGAACCGTCAGGGGCGCATTGATGAGCCCTTGCTGGTCGAATTGGGTCGCGCCCGGCGCCCAGAACGATTCGAACCAGGCGGGAAACACGAAGTCGGAGACGGTCGTCCCGTCGATGTCGTAGCCGTACTTGTCGGCTTCGCACGGATCGGCCACTTCGTAGGCGTACAGACGGGACGTGTGCGCGTCAGACTGGACGAATGTCGTCAGCGTGACGTCCGGATCGGCCAGCATCTCCAGCAGCTCATGACTGGCGGTCACCGTCCAGTTGTAACCGCGTAGCTGATCGCTGCCCGCGAAGATCTTGCCCTGCGGCAGCCCGGCCGGTGTGCGATCGTGGTAGCCCAGCGCGCCGGCGTGATCGGAGTTGTCGAGGACGGCCAGCCACCAGCTGGCTGGATCGGCGACCGCCCCGCTGGGAACGAAGGTGAGTGTGGCGTCGAGCCCCCACGCGGGCGCGAAATCGCGATGGAGCTGCACCTGTAACGCCGCCACGGCCGGCTCGACCTGATCGTCGGTCAAGACCGTACTGGCGTTGATGATCGAGACGTTGATGGCGAGCACGTGTATTAAGCCTCCGCGACGAGTGCATTTACTGGACTGGTACACAGGGTATAGACTCGGCTGTCCGCGGCCCGGCCGCAGGGTTGCACACATACAGAAGGGGCTGCTTCGCCTTGCAAGTAACTGTCCCTGCGCTGGATGTCCAGCAGGCAAACCTGAACTCGATTGATATCGGACAGGTCGCGATCGGGCCGATCACCGTCGGTGATCTCGTACTCAGCAATACGGACGTCACGATGGCCGCGGCCAAAATGGTGCTGCACAGCGTGAGCGTGTCGATGAGCATTCACTTCCTCCTCGAATGGCACATTCACATCGGCATGCCCGATTGGATCCCGGACATCGACATCGGCGATACGTTTGATCTCGGCTTTCTGAACATCCCGCCGATCAACATCGGCGACGTCACGGTCCCCGGGGTGACCAACATCCAGTTGCACATCCCGACCCTGCTCGCCCAGAACATGTCTGTCGCCGCCAACCCGATGTCCCTGCATCTGAATACGGCGCAGGCCGACCAGATTCACGCCGCCAACCTGGCACTGCCGAACGCTGGCTTCACCATCGCGGGCCTGACGCTCAGTTCAATCCAGGGCAACACGATCAGCGTGCCAGACGGGAAGCTGGATTCGGCGCAGATCGGCCACTTGCATGGCGCTCCGGTGAGCGTGCCGGCGTTTTCGCTCAACAGTCTCACCCTGCCCAGCGCGCAGATCCCCTCGGTAACCAGTTCCGCGCCGCTGGACATTCCGGCCAACCTCCAGGACTTTCCGATCGGCTTTGACGGCGGCCTGCTGCGCGTCGTCCTGCACGTCATCCCGTCAGTGCGCATGCACGTCGACAGCCTCGACATCAACGACGCGAGCGCGAGCGCGACCGTTGGATCCATCGTCCTGCACAACATCACGCTGCCGTACGACGTACACAATCTCACGTTGTCTCAGATTGGGATCAGCTCGGTGGGGATCCCCATGTTCAACGCCGCGTGAAGGAGCTTGCTGATGTCGACGAGTGATTCGCCTCAGGTGCAAATGGTCCAGGTCAAGCGGTACGACATCACGCTGACGCTTGACGACATCCTCACGCCGCTGACGCAAACGTCGACTCACTTGAATACCGCTGGCCTCGTTGGCGCCGCGACAGATCCTCAGGTTGGCGAGCTGATGCAGAAGTTCACCGATCTGGTCACCCAGCTCAAGGACGTGGTCGCGCAGATCAATGCGATCGACCCAAGCCTCCTGGCCTCGAAACCCGGACCGCCGCCCAGCGCCTGATCGACCACCTCATTCCAACCACAGGGACGGTTTATGCAAACGACTATCGCGGAAGCGGATATCCAGCGGGGCAGTGTCAATACGGTCAACGTCGGGTCGATTGGCATCGGGCCAGTCACGATCGGTCAGCTCGTGCTGACCGACTTCGAGTTGAACACCGCCGCCGACGGTGCCTTCTTGCGCAATTTCGTCGTGACCGTCACGTACACGATGAAACTGGACTGGCACCTGCACATCGACCTGCCGGGCCTGCCCGGCAACGCGATCGACCAAAGTGGCACCGAGGACCTCGACAGTCCGACCTTCATCTTCGGCCTCGGCGACATCAGAGTGCCGGGTTACGAGAACATCAAAATCGCCATCGACAGTCTGGCCCTCGATAATCCGGCCGCGACGATCAACCCGGTGTCGAATATCCAGCTCGGGGCAGCTGTCGCCGAGCAGATCCAGGCCAAGAATCTCAAGCTGCCCACCGCCGGCTTCTCGCTCAGCGGGCTCGGCATCGGCGGCTTGAACGTCGGCGGCTTCGGGGTGCCCGCGGCCACGCTCGACTCGGTGACGATCGCGAAAGTCCACGGCGACGCCACGCCATTTGGCCAGATGGCCCTCAACAATCTCGCCCTGCCGAGCGTGACCATCCCGGACATCGTCGGACAGGGCGTCGACAGCGTTGCCACCCCCAAACCGAAGGCCTTTCACCTCGACATGGGGTGCCTCGATCTGACGCTGCGGGTCAACCCGACGGCCGAGGCGCATATTGACCAGCTCGTGATCCGGAACGTCAAGGCCAACCTGTCGATCGGTAAAATCGAGCTGCACAACATCGTGGCTCCGTACGACCTTTTGAACCTGACGCTGGCCCAGGTCGGCATAGACACGATCTCGGTCCCAACCGTCGCGATCGCCTGACCTCGAAAGGAGATTCACGTTCGATGACCATCCCACAGGACTCGGACTACGAGTTCGTCGAGATCAAGGTCTCCAAGAAGATCGACATCCACCTGTCGCTCGACGATCTGGTCAATGCGGTGCAGCAGGAGGCGAATGAATTGGCGGCAACCAAACAGCAGGTTGATTCACAGGTCCTCGACAAGCTGAACCAGCTCTCTCAGCTTGCCAACCAGCTCAAGGGCCACTGATCGATGGAGCGCACCCGACACGGCCTGGACGAGGCGCGCCCACCCACGCTGGCCAAGGTCCGCAAGGTCCTGCCGCTGCTGCTCAGCGCGCTGTGGGTCGGCGACAAAGTCCGCCGCCTACTGCAAGGTCCACCAGGCCCATACACCTACCGGCCGTCGCTCCTCGTCCAGCTGTACGCCAATCTGTGTGTCTGGATCGACCAGCGCACTCCGTGGCACACGCTGCCGGTGCCGGTGGCGTTAGCAGTTATGATCGGCGATCGGATCAAGCTCCGCGAGCAGAACCTGCACGATACCGGCGGTTACCCGACGCTGCCCCAGCCTGAGCCGCAGGCGCGGGGCACCGAATACCTCCAATATCGGATGCCGGAGGGCACCTTCAACGATCTCCACGCGCCAATGATGGGCGCGGCCAATACGCGCTTCGGGCGCAATGTGCCGACCGAATTCACCTGGCCGGACCCCGAGCCGCGAATTCTGAGCCCGAATCCGCGCGTGGTCAGTCGCGAGCTGCTCACGCGCGACAGCTTCGTGCCCGCCACCAGCCTGAACATGCTCGCCGCGGCATGGATCCAGTTCATGACGCGCGACTGGTTCAGCCACGGTACCGGCGACATCAAGACCGCCTGGCAGCTGCCATTGCCGCCTGGCGACGACTTTCCGCAGAACCCGATGCTCATCCCGCGCACGATCGCCGACCCCACCCGGCCGCCGGACGATAAGAGTGCGCCGCCCACGCATGTCAACCTCGAGACGCACTGGTGGGACGCCTCGCAGATCTATCCCACCAACCCGCAACTCCAGGCCAGCGTACGGACCGGTACCGGCGGCAAGCTGACGATGGTGAACGACCAGTTGCCGCCTCCGCTGCTCGATCAGCTTGGCCAGGTGCCGGGCTGGTGGGTCGGCCTGGGCCTGCTCCTGACCCTCTTCGCCCGCGAGCACAACGCCATTTGCGATCGGCTCGCCGGCGAGTACCCGAACTGGTCCGACGAGCAGCTGTTCAACCAGGCGCGCCTGATCAACGCCGCGCTGCTCGCCAAGATCCACACCGTCGAGTGGACGCCGGCGATCATTGCCCACCCGGCGACGAAAATTGCCATGTCCACCAACTGGTGGGGGATCCTGGGTAAGGACTTCCACCCGATCGCCAGCCGGCTGACCGAGGAAGAGATCGTCCACGGCATTCCGGGTAGCCCGACGAACCATCATTCGGCGCCCTACGCGCTGACCGAAGAGTTCGTGTCGGTCTACCGCATGCACCCGTTGATCCGCGACGACTACAGTTTTCGCCGCGCGCAAGACGACAAGTTAATCGAGCAGCGCACGCTCGATCAGGTCACGGATCGGCACGGCAACGAGCTGCTCCAGGCAACGCCGATCCAGGATCTGATCTACTCGTTCGGCACGCTGTACCCCGGCGCACTCCAGCTCCACAACTATCCGAAGTTCTTGCAGCACTTCACCCGTCCCGACGGCAAGATTTCCGATATCGGGGCCACTGACGTAATGCGCATGCGCGAATTCGGCGTACCCCGGTACACGCTCTTCCGCGAGCTGCTGCACTTGCGACCCATCAAGACCTTCGAGGAAGTCACGGACAACCCGCAATGGGTGCGCCAGATGAAAGAGGTCTACGAGGGCCGCCTGGATCGGCTGGACCTGATGATCGGGATGTTCGCGGAGCCCAAGCCGGTCGGCTTCGGGTTCAGCGACACGGCGTTCCGTATCTTTATCCTGATGGCGTCGCGCCGGCTGAAGAGCGATCGCTTCTTCGGCAACGACTACACGCCGGCGGTGTACACCCCGATGGGCATCGAGTGGATCGAAAACACGACCATGCTGGACGTCATCGCGCGCCACTACCCGGGCCTGCAATCCGCCATTCGCGGCACCGACAACGCCTTCGCCCCCTGGGCCGGGGCGCGCGCCTAACCCGTTTAGCTCTCGCCGGGCGTGACGACGCCCGTCTCATACGCCAGCACGACCGCCTGCACGCGGTCGCGCAAGTCGAGTTTGCTCAGAATGCGCGCGACGTGTGTCTTCACGGTGGCTTCGCTGAGCGTCAGCCGGTCGGCGAGCTCGGCGTTGCTGAGGCCGCGCGCCATCAACACCAGGACCTCGCGCTCCCGAGACGTCAACGTCGCGAGCTCGGGCGCGGTCGACGGCGGTGCCGCGGCGGCGGGCCGCGCGAACCGCTCGACCAGGCGGCGGGTGATCGACGGCGCCAGCAACGCGTCGCCGGTGGCCACGAGTCGGACCGCGGCGACCAGTTGCTCGGGCGAGACGTCCTTCAGCAGAAAGCCGCTGGCGCCGACGCGCAGGGCGGTGTAGACGTACTCGTCCACGTCGAACGTGGTCAGCATGATCACGCGGCTGGCCGACCGCCGCGCCCCGTCGTCGGCCATGAGGCGCCGCGTGGCTTCGAGGCCGTCGAGCAGCGGCATGCGGACGTCCATGAGCACGACGTCGGGCTGTAAGCGCTGCACCGTGGCGACGGCGGCCTCGCCATCGGCCGCCTCGCCGACGACCTGCACGCCGGCATCGGCCTCCAGGATCATGCGGAATCCGGCGCGCACGAGCGCCTGATCGTCCGCAATGACAACTCGCAGCGGTCGTGCCTCGGCCTGCCCGGCGGCGTCACGTGGACCGTGTGTCATACGGGCTGCAGCGGCAGGCGCGCGCGCACAGCGAAGCCTCCCTCTGGGCGCCGCCCGGCCTCGAGCTGGCCGCCGTAGACCGCGACGCGCTGCTGCATGCCGAGCAGTCCGCGGCCGGATTCTGCAGCGCGCGACGTGCCCAGGGTAGCTGGCTGTCCGTTGCCATTCGGCAGCGGCACGCCGGCGTCGAGCACTTCGAGTGTCAATTCGTGTTCGCCAAACTCCACCTTGACCTGGGTTCGGGCGCCGCCGGCGTACTTGAGCGCGTTTGTCAGCGCCTCTTGCAGGATGCGGTACGCGGTCAGATCGAGGCCGGGCGGCAGCTCGCGCGGCGTGCCGCCAATCTGCAGGTCGATCTGCAAACCCGCCTGGCCGACGCGTTCGACCAGTCGATCGAGCTGGCCCAGACCCGGTTGTGGGGCGAGCGCGGGTTCGGCGTCTGCCTCTGTCAGCAGCCCCAGCAGATTGCGCAATTCGCCCAGCGCTTCACGGCCGCTCCGTTCGACCGACTGCAGCGCTATCGCGGCCTGGTCTGGAGCGCGGGCCAGCAGCGTGCGCGCCGCGCCGGTCTGGACGACCATGACGCTGACGCTGTGGGCCACGACGTCGTGGAGCTCGCGGGCGATGCGCTGGCGCTCGTCGGCCAGCGCGACTCTGGTGCTGAGTTCGCGTTCCCGCTCGAGTCGCAAGGCGCGTTCCTCGAGCATGTCGCCGCGCAGCTGGTGGTCGCGCACGGCGCTGCCGGCGAGCCAGACACCGAAGCCGCCGACCAGCAGCAGCGCCCAGGCGGGCATCGACGGCGACGAATCCGGGAATTCGAAGCCGAGGGCAGCCGCGCCGATGACCAGCCAGATGAGATACGGCACCCGCCAGCGGCTGTAGACCGCCACGGAGTACACGCCGATGAAGATCGCCAGCAGGCTGGCGCTGACCGGTTGGCGCTGGGTCAATACCGCGCAGGCCACCTGGAGCGCGTGGCCGACGAGCGGATAGCGCCGTCGCAGCACGAGCGGCAAACACGTCCCCACCACCGGCACGAGCCGCCTGAAGTTCCCAGGCTCCACCGCCAGCAGTTGCGCCCCCGCCGCCACGCTGAGCGCCACCGCGAGCAACCCATCCAGCACACGCGGATCCAGTCCTCGCACCCTGCCCCACGCGCGCTTGACGACGCTCAGCACAGGTCTCACTCTACGACGAATCCCCGCCCCGCCAGGTTCCGCCTGCCCGCATCGCTTCGCTCGCTCCGTTCAGCGATCCGAAGAAGCTGGCTTGAAGCAAGCTCCCTTAATTTCCCACGGACTCGCAACGCACCGACCGCAGCGATGCGGGAGGCGCCTTTCCACGAGAAGTGATCATCCCATCGGCCTGATCAGACCACGGTTGCAGCGAGCGCAGCGATGCGGTGGGCGCCTTTCCACGAGAAGTGATCATCCCATCGGCCTGATCAGACCACGGTTGCAGCGAGCGCAGCGATGCGGTGGGCGCGCCAGCCCGCGAGCGGCGATGTCATTCGGCAGGATGACGTCCGCGTAAAGATCACTCTCGCGGCGGAGGGACAACTCAGCACAGCGGGCGACGCTGGAATCGGGGGGCGTTCTTAGGCTGGGGAGCATGATCAACGCTGCGACGAAACCACACTCCGCCCTGCGCCGGCCGACGTTCGGTGGCGTACGCCTGTATTCAGCGGCGCTACTGACGCTGGGTGCGGCGCTCATTCATCTGGCGGTGGCGCCAGACCACCTCACCGCATACCTGGCGTTCGGCCTGTTCTTCCTGACGATCGGCTCGCTCCAGATCGTCCTCACGGTCGAAATAGTGGCCAAACCCACCCGCAAGCTGGCGCTTGCCCTGGCGGCAACCAGCCTCGCGCCGGTGGCCGTGTGGTGCGTCTCGCGCACCGTCGGGCTGCCGATCGGCCCGACGCCCGGCGTTCCCGAAGGCATCGGTCTCACCGACGTGATCTGCAACGTGATGGAAATCATCGCCAGCGTGCTGTTTCTGCACCTCGCCGTGCGGCCGGCCAGACTGAGCGTTCGCAGAGTCTGGCTCGTCGCCCTGGGTTCGCTGCCCTCCGCCCTGCTCAGCGCCGCGATGACCGCGCTCGCCGTGTCGGCCGCGATGAGCGGCATGGCGGAGGCAGTCAACGCCGCCCCACCCACGGTCGGCACCACCTCGGTAGCGAAGCTGGTCGAAGCCCGAACGGCACAAGAACCTGAGGATCGCTTCACCCTCACGGCCGGCGTCACCACCGTCGACGGCCAGGACATGTGGACCTACAACGGGACCGTCCCCGGTCCAGAGCTGCGCGTCACCCAGGGCCACCGCGTGCAGGTCACGCTCGTCAACCACCTCCCGGAGTCGACGACGCTGCACTGGCACGGCGTGACCCTGCCGAACGCCGAGGACGGCGTGGCCGGTGTCACCCAGGACGCCGTTCCAGCCGGCCAGTCCGCAACCTACGAGTTCGTCGCCCGAGAAGCCGGCACGTACTGGTACCACTCCCACCAGCAGACCGAGCAACAGGTCCAGCGCGGCCTCTTCGGGGCCCTCGTCGTGGAGTCCACCTCCGGTCGCGTTGCGCAAGATCGCGACTACACGGTGATGCTCCACGGCAACTCCGGGCAGGTCTCCATCAACGGTGTACTCGACACTTTGCATCTCAACGCGCGTCCCGGCGAGACGGTCCGCCTGCGGCTGATCAACGCCGTCGTCCCGGGTATGGACGGCGGCCCTGAGGCGCCAGTGCTGGTGGGCGCCCCGTTCCGGGTGGTCGCGCTTGACGGCCGCGATCTGCACGCCCCGGACCTGCTTGGCCCGACACGAGTTCCGCTCGGCATGGGCCAGCGCGCGGACGTGGTCTTCACCATGCCAGCCGCCGGCAGCGTGCAGCTGATCGACACCGAGGAGGTCGGCGAAACCTCGTTCGTGCAGAAGTTGTTCGGGGGTGGCAAGCCGCCGCGGCTCGCGTCGGTCACCCTGGGAGAGGGTCCCGCGAGCACACCGCCGAACGCCACAGAGGCGCCGCTCTTCGACCTGACCCGCTACGGCTCGCCCGACCTGGATCCGGTCGCCCTGGCAACCCCCGACGTGACCACCTCGATCGTGCTCGACAAGCATCCGGCCGTTCGGGATGGTCGGCCAGAGCTGGTCCACACCATCAACGGCGAGGCCTCGCCCAATGTGCCCCCGATCACCGTCGCCGAAGGGCAGATCGTGCACCTGCACATTGTCAACAACACCGCGGAGTACCACCCGATGCACCTGCACGGTCACGTGCTCTCGGTGCTGGCGAAGAACGGCGTAGCGATCGAGGGCAGCCCGGTGCACATCGACTCGGTGCTCGTGGGCCCGCACGAGACGTGGGACGTCGCCTTCGCCGCCAACAATCCGGGCATCTGGATGTTCCACTGCCACGTGCTGCTCCACGCGGGCATGGGCATGATGACCACCATCAACTACGTCGGCGTCTCGACCCCGTTCGAAATGGGCGCTCGCTCGGGCAACCTGCCCGAGTAGGCACTCGCCGCGCTCGAGATTCTGGATGGCGCGCACGCTCAGGCCGGCCCGTTCGGTCAACGCCTCCTGCGTCACACCGGCCGCCAAACGGTGCCCGCGAAGGAGCACGGCGGACATTTGCGGCTGCATCAGCGCGGCCTTAGCGGGGCTCGGTAACCACGTCCAGAAGGTATGGCTCGCCACTGGCAACTGCCTCGACGGCCGAAGCCAGGGCCCGCGGCAGCTCCTGGACGGACGTTACCGGCCCCGCCGCACGCACGCCGAAACCCCGCGCGACGGTGGCGAAATCGACGGCCGGACCTTCTGGCCGCGTACCGATGCCGGCCCGCTCAGCCGGGCGCCCGCGCCGCTCGGCCATGCGCAACCCGTGCTCTTCCGAGTTGTAGTAGCTATGGTTATTGAGCATCACGGTCAGGAGCGGCAGACGCTCGTGCGCCGCGGTCCACAGCGCGCTGCTGCTGTACATCAGGTCGCCGTCCGGCTGCAGGTTGACCACGATCCGGCCACTGCCCTGGTGCGCCAATCCAACCCCCAGGCTGGCCCCGATGCCATACCCCAGCCCGGCGCCACCGGACGTCCCGGTGTACTGGTACGGCTCGTCGACCCGCCAGAGGCGGCGTGCCCAGCCGCGCAGGTCGTTGTTGGAGAGCACCCAGTCGTGGCCCTCGAGCGCCGTGCGCAACGCGATACCCAGCGCACCCAGCGGCACCGCCCCGGCCGACGCCTGACCGAGCAGACCCGCGGCGCGGTGCTCCCAATCTGTGCGTTGCTGGCGGCCCTCCGACGCCAGGGTTTCGGCCCGTACCCGCCGATCTTCCGCTGGCGCCCCGGCCACCTCGAGCAGGTCGAGCAGCACCGGCAGGGCCACCCGACTCTCCCCAACCAGCCGCAGATCCACCGGCTGCAGGCGCTGGAAATCGCTCGTCCAGCCGTGCACCAGTAGATCGCTCACCGACAGCGACACGATCTTCGCCTCGGCGCCCGGAGCGAACCCGCCGGGCCGGTGCTGGCCAGCGCTCGCCTGCAGCGCGCCGTACAGATCGACCACGTCGACGGCCAGGATGACGTCCGCTTCGCGCAACAGCCTTTCACGCCGCTCCGTAGCCTCGAGCGGATGCGTCGACGGAAAGTTGAACCGTGCACCCAGATCGATCACGGGGGCCGCGAGCCGTTCGGCGAGCGCCCGCAGCGCATCAGCCCCGGTCCTGGCGCGACCCACGGTATCGGCCAGGATCACCGGCCGGCGACTGTGCGAGAGCCACCGCGCCGCCGTGCGGAGTCCATCCGGGTCGGCCTGGATCGGCGCCTGCTGGATCCACCGCTCAGGGTCGGCGGGCAGGGCGACGCCCTTCGGCAGCGGATCCTCCTGGAGTGCGGCGTCCAGGCAGACATAGACCGGCCCCGTTGGCTCCGCCGACATCAATCGATATGCGCGGAAGATCGACTCGACGACCCCCGCCGCGCTGGCGGGCTGATCGTCCCACTTGACGAAGTCGCGGACGTGATTGCCCTGCACCAGCGCCGTATGGATCCACTCGATCCACGGGCGGCGCCGGCTGGAGTCCATTGGTCCGGTGCCCCCCAGCAGCAGGACCGGCACCCGATCGCACCAGGCGTTGAAGATGGCCATACACGCGTGCTGCAGGCCGACCACGTCGTGCAGCGCGGCGACCATCGCTCGTCCGGTGGCCTTGGCGTAGCCGTGCGCCAGCGCGACCGAGATTTCTTCGTGCGTGCACAGGATCGTCCGCGGCTGCTGGTCGCCACCATAGTTGACCAGCGAGTCGTGCAGCCCACGGAAGCTGGCGCCCGGATTGAATGCCGCGTACTCGACACCCAGCGCCCGGAGCAGGTCGACGACGAGATCGGAACCGTACTCCGGCGCGCGCCGCATTACACCGTGACGCGCGCCTTGCGCAGCAGCGGCATCACCTTGTCGGCGTACAGGTCCAGGAATCGCCGCTGATCGTGGCCTGGCGCATGGAACACCAGGTGGTTGAATCCCAGGTCGATATAGAACCTGATCTGCTGGACGTGCTCATCCGGATCGGTGGACACGATCCAGCGGCTGGCCGTCCGTTCGGTCGGCAGCGCGTCGGCCAGGCGTTCCATCGCCAGCGGGTCCTCGACGCCGGTCTTTTCCTGGCTCGAGAGCGCCAGCGCGCCCCACAACCGGGTGTCGTCGAGGGCACGCTGGCGATCGGTATCGAACGCGACTTTGACTTCGATCATCTTCTCCAGCGTCGAGGGGTCCTTGCCGGCCTCTCGGGCCCCCTCTTCGAATGCGGGGATCAGTTGGTCGCGATAGAGCTCCGCGCCCTTGCCGCTGGTGCAGATGAACCCGTCGCCGACGCGACCCGCGTATTTGGCCATCTGCGGTCCGCCGGCAGCGATCCACAGCGGAATACCCCCGGCCGGTCGATCGTAGATGGTGGCAGTCTGGGTCTTGTAGTACGTCCCCGTATAGCTGACACGCTCCTCCGACCACAGCCGACGCATGAGCGTGACGGCCTCGCGCAAGCGCGCCCAGCGCTCCTTGAACTCGGGCCACTCGATCCCCATCGGCGGCACCTCGTTCAGCGACTCGCCCGTGCCAATGCCCAGCGCGACCCGGTTCGGGAAGAGAACGCCCAGCGTGCCGAGCGCTTGCGCGACCACCGACGGGTGATAGCGAAACGTCGGCGTCACCACGCTGGTACCCATTGTGATCCGTTCGGTCTTCGCGCCGAGTGCGCCGAGCCAGGCGAACGAAAATGGCGCGTGTCCGCCCGTGTGCCGCCACGGCTGGAAGTGGTCGCTGACGACAACGCTGTCGAAGCCGACCGCCTCTGCATGGACGCTGAAATCCAGCAATTCGACGGGTCCGAACTGCTCGGCCGATGCCTTATAGCCTAGGCGGAGGGGCTGCATACAGTCATCGACTCTAGGTGGCGTTATGTGGCGTGGTCAAGCGCGATTCGAGTCGGTTTTGCACCAGGGCGGCGTAGCGATAGACGAAGTGCGCGAACTTGCCGTAAGGCGCCGCGACGAACAGCGCCAGCACGGTCGCCAGGTGCACCACCAGGGTGAATCCCATGAGCGGCGTGTCGCGCACGATCAGCAGCGCCATGCCAGTGATCGACACGACGTCCAGGCTCAATAAGAACAACCAGTCCAGCTTGAGTGTTCGCTCGTCGCCTGGAGCGCGGTCGCTGCGCCACTTCAGATACAGCAAGCCGGTTGCGCCGACGATCATGGCGACTCCGCCCAGCGAGCCCAGAACGACGGGCACGCTCAGGATCGGATACGGCGGCAACTGGCCGAAGACGTCCTGCAGAATGAAAGCGGCGATCGTCGCGGCCAGGGCGCCGAGGAAGCCGTAGAAGACCAGCATGTGCAGGATCAGGCGCGCGTTCGAGGTCCGCGCGCTGGGGTAGTAGCAGCCGCCCGCCTGTCCGCCGCGCAAGTAGTGCAGGCCGAGTGCGTCGCGGCCCGCCTCGCGGAGGGCAGGCCAGTGCACGAAGTCCGCGGCGTTGCCACGCGTGTCGCGCGCGAACGCAAACGCCCCAGCGCCCAACACGCCGATTGCATACACCGACACCGCC
>Ga0070730_10003074_pt1 | contig 15066 bp, 14 predicted proteins | sample Coa_R1_3_FD_66447 | JGI IMG/M metagenome (GOLD analysis project Ga0070730, IMG submission 66447) | Surface soil microbial communities from Centralia Pennsylvania, which are recovering from an underground coalmine fire - Coalmine... | ecosystem: Environmental > Terrestrial > Soil > Unclassified ...
CCACCTCGGCGAAGGCGGGCACCGCCATGCCCCGCTCGCGCATCGCGGAGGCCACGCGCCCCACGTCGACGGCGTCGTCCATCACCACGACGCGCTCGACCGCGCCGAGCGAGCCCCAGGCCGCGAGCACGCGCTCGACGAGCGCCGGTGTGTCGACGAAGAGCACGCGCGCGTCCGAGTGCTCGACGACGTACGCGGCCTGCTCGGCCGTGCTCGATCCGTACACCGGCACCATCACGCCCCCCGCGGCCTGGTTCCCGAGCGCCGCGCTCATCCACTCGACGCGGTTGGGCGCGTAGATGCATGCGCGCTCGCCGCCCCGGAGCCCCACGGACGCGAGGAAGAGCGCGACGTCGCGGATCTCGGCGGCGTGCGCGCCCCAGGTGACCGCGCGCCAGTCGCCGCCCGGCGCCGGCAGCATGTAGCGGGGCCGAGTGCGGCGGTCGGCGAGCGCGTCGAAGATCGCGCGCGGCGCGATCTTCAGCTCGGCGTACGGCGTGATGTCCATGGCTGCCTACCCCCGGGCCTCCGCCCTCGCGGTCGCGTGCGCGCTAGCGTCGGCGAGCTTCTCCTCGAGATCGAGGATGCGGCTCTGGAGCTGGTTGAGCAGGTGCAGCGCCCGCTCCTGATCGCGCTTCGTCGGCAGGCCCATCTGCCCCCAGAGCTGCGCCTTCGCGTCGTCCGCCGCCTTCTTCGCCTTCATCGCGGCGGTGAGGAACGCGCCGCTGGGGCCGAGCACCAGGGGGCTCTTCATCCACTCCTCGACCCACCGGGCGGTCGAGCTCTCCCACGCGTCGAAGGCGGCTTTCCACTGGGACCACATGATCGTCATCTCCTATGGCTGAGGGCCGAAGCGGCGGACCTCCGCCGCGCTCGTGAAGTCGTCGCTGGTCTCGCCGGGGTGGCTGGTGGCGCGGGCGATCTCGCCGAAGCACTCGAAGAGGAACGAGTCCTGCCGGAGCACGACGTTCGCGCCGGCGGCGGGGGCCGCCGTGACGACGAAGCGGACGCGGTGCGCCTGCTGGAAGGTGAACGCGGGGAGCAGGAGCTGCCCGACCGCGACGTCGCTCCCGTCGTACGTGTCCTTGCCGGCGTACGGCAGGCCGCGCAGCATCCCGCCGGGCTGCACGACGCCCGTGGTCGTCCAGGTGGCGCCCGCCGTCAGCGGGAAGACGTACAGCGTGACGGGCGACGCATACGCGTAGAGCGTCTGCCCCTCGGGCGGGGTCTGCTGCGTCGATGCGAGGCCGTGGATGTAGAGGCCGTTGTCGTCCTGCGAGTACACGGCTTCGAGGGTGTCGCCCGCGTCGAACGGCGTGACGAACTGCCCGCCGGGGAACGTGGCCGCGTACCACTTGCCCGCGAGCGGCGTCGCCTCGATGGTCGCGATCTGGTCGTCGGCGTAGTCCGTGCCGAAGTCCCACACGAGGTGCCCGCTCGCGTCGGTGGTCCCCGCGAGGTCGACCGTGCGCGACACGTTCGCCGGCGAGACGAGGTACCGAACCGGTGAGCTCAGGACGGGCTGCAGCTCGGACGCATCGATGCGCCCGTCGAGGTTGGGCACGCACGACAGCGGCGCCGCGGCCCCCGCCTCGTACGCACCGTGGTCCTCCGGGTGCGTCTGGTTGTCCTGGCACGCCGCGGCCGAGAGCAAGAGGAGGAGGGTCCAGCGTCGCATGATTAGTTTGACCTTCGGGAAAACATGCCGCGTGATTCACGCGGCTCAAAACCTGTACATGACGCGCGCGCGGGCGAGCTGCGCGGGGAACGCCTTCAGATGCGCTGCCGGGTTGTCGAGCCCCGCCATCGGGAAGAGGATGGCGTACTCGAGCGCGACACCGAAGCCGTCGCGCGACGCGTACGCCAGCGTGGGGTCGATCTCGACGCCGAGCGGCGAGCGATCGCCGGGCGCGTTCTCGGGGTACACCGCCCACGACGCGATCGCCGCGAGGCTCGCCTGCAGCACGCCGGGCGCGACGCGCATCACGTCCCAGCGCACGTGCGGGCGCGCGTACACCGCGCCCGTGACCGCGCCGATGATCTCGCGGAAGAGGATGCGGTCGACGAAGTAGTCCGGGTGGAAGGTGAAGTTGTTCACCGTCGTGTGCGACGGCGGGTTCGCCTTGGGTCCGTCGAGATCCCCCGGCCTGGCCGGCGCGGCGCCCACGACGGGGAACGCGCCGAACCCGGGCGACGGATCGCCGCTCGCGTACCCCGCGTCGAGGCCACCCGCGACGCGCGACTCGACGGGCCCGATCTCGCTCTCGAGCGCGGTGCCGATCTGCGTCGCCGTGACCGGCGTGCGGTAGAGGACGCCCGGCACGAGCGACGCCTGCTGGATCGACCCGAGGATCGCCGCGGCCTCCGCCTCGACGCGAAAGAGGGGGTGCGTGACGCGCGCCCACGCGTCGATCGCCGTGGCCTGGTAGCCGCGCGACATGAGCTGGCTGCCGCCGATGGCGATGGGCTGCGCCGTCGGGAGGTACGTCGCGGGCACGTCGTCGTTCTGCCAGCGCTCGGAGACGTACGCGCCGTACTCCACGGTGGTCTTGCCCGCCGCGCGCCGCCGCTCGCGCGCGAGGTCGTCCCGGTAGCGCAGGAACGCGAAGGTCACCGTGTGCACGTCCGCGGACGGCGAGAGGTTGAGCGACGTCTGCCCCGGCTGCTGCGCCACGAAGGGGCCGATCTGGTCGATGTCGTACGCGAGCGCCCAGAGGTGCCCTGCGAGCGGCGTGACGAGCGCGACGCGGTCCGCCGCGTCGCCGTAGTTGCAGTCGGCGCAGTCGCCGCCGTTCGTGAGCATCCCCAGGCCCCACGAGCTGCCGATGCGGCCCACCGAGAGCACGCCGAAGGGCGTGAGCGCCTCGCCGTACGCGCGCTTGACGCGGAAGGCGCCCGGCGGCGACAGCTGCGACGCGGACGACGAGGCGACGCCCGCGGAGTCGCTGCCGAGCGCCACGTTGTCGAGCACGTCGATGCGCGCCTTCACGGCGACGGTGCCGCCGGGCGCGTACATCGCGACGTCCGTGCGAAAGCGCATGTCGGCGTAGCCGAGCGACTGCGCGCTCGGGTTGCCGAGCGGCACCGGGAAGAGCGTCTGCCCGGACGGCGTCGTCCCGCGGTCGAGGTCGAGGTTGTAGTAGTCGACCGCCCGCGCGCGGAGGTACCCGTCGACGCGCACGCCGACGTCGGTGCGCGGGACGATGTCCTCGCCGATGTCGGTGAAGCCCGTCGCGCGCGCGGCCCCCGTCGCGAGCAGGAGCGCGGCGCCGACGCCCGCGGCGGACGCCGCCCTCACGGCGCGGCCTCGTCGAGGAACTTCGCCAGGGCCTCGGTCGACGCGCCTCGCGCCTCGATCATCGGGAAGTGGCCGCACCGCGGGAAGACCACGAGGTGCGCGTGCGGCAGGTCGTGCGACAGCCGCTCGCCGAAGGGGAGCAGCGTCACCTCGTCCTCGCGGCCCCACATCAACAGCACCGGTTGCTGGATGCTCGGGTAGCGCGCCTGCATCTCGGCGTAGCGCTGCGCGCGCACCGCCGCGAGCGCCGCCGCCGTCGTCCCGGGGCGCTCGAGCTGCTTCTCGACGTCCTCGACGAAGCGCTCGGTCACGTACGTCTTCGGATCGTAGAAGGCGCGCGCCATCTTCTCGTCGGGCCGCTCGCCGTAGAACGCGTCGAAGAGCGCCTCGCCGACGACGCTCGCGCGCGCCCACAGGAACGTCGTCGGGAGCTGCTCCTCGTAGACCCATGCGTCGTAGAGGGCGAGGCGCGTGACGCGCTCGGGCGCCTCGAGGGCCATCGCGAGCGCCACCGAGGAGCCCCACGAGTGCGCGACGACCGCGGCCGACTTGATGCCGCGCTGGTCCATGAGGGCGAGCACGAGCCGCGCCTCGGCCTGCGGCGAGTAGTCGCCCGCCGGGCGGCTCGACCAGCCGAACCCCTTGAGGTCCAGCGCGAGCACGCGGTGCTTCTTCGCGAGCTCGGGCACGACGTCGCGCCACGCGCCGAGCGACGACGCGAACCCGTGGACGAGCACGACGGGCGGCCCCTCGCCCTGCTCGACGAAGCGGACGTGCGCGCCGTCGACCTCGGCGAACACGGCGTCCCCGGGCGCGCCCGGCGGCACGCAGTCGTAGAACGAGGGCGCGCAGCCGACGAGCAGCGCGCTCCCCGCGACGGCGATCGCGCCCCGGGCCTTCACGGCGAGAGCCTCCACGCCTCCGCGACGTCGGTGAATGCGTCCCCCGGGGCCGGCTGCGGGAACGTCGTCGTCTTCGACGTGAGCTTCGCCACGGGACCGAAGCACTCGGCCACGAAGGTCATCGTCTGCGTCGTGTTGATGACGGTGCCGACGGTCTGCGTGAGCGTCGTCTGCACGCGGAGCACGTCGAAGCTGCCATAGGGCACCTTCAGCGTGCCGTGGGCGTCGACCTTCGAGTCGTACTTCTCGGTGTAGTACGCGGCGACGCCGTCGAGCGTCCCGCTGACGGTCGACGTGCTCGTCCACGTCGTGGCCACCTGCATCGGGACGGCGAGGATCGTGGCGGCGGGCGCGTAGCTCACGGCCGTCTGCGGCGACGCGCTCGTCGGCGTGACGACCCCCTGGAGCAGGAGCGCAGCCTGCGTGGCCTGGAAGACGCCGAGGAGCGTCTGCGTGTCGCTCAGCTTCGTCGTGTACGTGGCCGTGCCGAACTTGCTCGCGAACCACTGGCCCGCGGGCGCGTCGGTCGTGATCGTGACGACGTGGTCGCCCGAGAGCGCGCCCGAGAAGTCCCAGTCGACGGCGCCGCCGGGCTGCGCGGTGCCGGCCGTGCTCATCGTGACGCTCTCCGCGATGGCGTAGCTCGCGTGCACGCCGGCGAGCATCGGCAGCTCGCCGCGCGTGACCGTGCCGTCGTGGTTGGGAACGCAGCCGCTCGCCGCGTCGCCGGCGGGGGCCGCCTCGACCCCGCCCTCGGCGGCGGCCTCGACGCCTGCCTCCACGGGCGTCGCCGCGTCGCCGCCGCTCGACGACGCCACCGGGACGCACCGCCCGCCGGAGTCGCACGCCCCCGACGCGCAGTCGGCGCCGACGTGGCACTGCGGGGAGCTGCTCGAGCAGGCGCCCGCCGCAGCCGTCGCCGCGAGCGCGGCCAGGACGAGGATCGATCGGTGCAGCATGGCGCCTCAGGCCGCGAGCGCGCCCGACGGGGCCGACGCAGCCGCGCGAGTCTCCCTCATGCCGAGCGCGGGAGCCAGGAGGAGCGCATGCACGATCGCGAGCGCGCCGATGGCCCCCGCGAGCCCCGCCGGTCCCAGGTACTGCGCCGTGGCGCCGGTCAGCGCGGGCAGGAGGAACCCCCCCGCCTGCCCCACCAGCATGAGCAGGCCCAGCGCCCCACCCACGCGCGCGGGCCCGACGCCTGGGATTTCCGCGGGGAGCGCGAAGAGCAGCGGCGCGACGCACCCTCCGCCGAGCGCAGCGATCACCAGTAGCGGCACGGCCGCCGCCGGTGGCGCGAGGGCCATCGCCCCGAGCGCGAGGCCCGCGACCGCGCCGCCTGCGACGAGAATGGGACGCCGGCGCCCGAGGCGATCGCTGAGCCACGGCCCCGCGTAGTTCGCCACCGCGGCCGCCCCGAGCCACGAGGCGACCGCCAGCCCCACGCGTCCGGGCGCCATCCCGCCCTCGACGAGCGCGCGCGGCAACAGGCCGAGCATCGCGAGGTACCCCCCGAAGAGCAGGAAGTGCATCGCGGCGACGCGCACGAGGCCCGCGTTCGTCGCGAGGCGAAGGACGTCGCGCAGCGTCGCGTGCGCGCCCGCCGACCGTCCGTCGCGCACGAGCGCGGTCCACACGCCCGCGGCGACGAGCATCGCGCCGGCCGCGACCAGCATCGCGCCGCGCCACCCGCCCGCGAGCGGCGCCAGCACCGCCGGCGCGACGATCACCGTGATCGCCGTGCCGACCGTGTAGCCGGCCAGCGCCGCGCCGTTGGCCCGCGCGAGGCGCGCCGGCGGGACGTGGCCCGCCAGCGCCTTGGGGATGGCGGGCGCGCAGAAGCCGATGTGCGCGCCGAAGACGAGCATCGCCGCCGCCAGCGACCACGGGCCGACCGCCCACACGCGCCCCGCGCACGCCGCCGCGCCGAACACCAGGGCCGCCCCCGCCACGCGCCGCGGTCCGAAGCGGTCCACCGCCGCCCCGCCGGCGAGCGAGGCGAGCGCGATCCCGAGCGACGCGGCCCCCCACACGATCCCGCCCATCGCGTGCGAGATCCCGAGCTCCCGCGCGATCGACGGCATGAGCGGGGGCAGCACCGACCACCCCAGCCCTCCCCCCACCGCTTGCACCATCGCGCAGAGCGCCGTCGTCCGTCCCGGCATCGCACGGTCCATCGCGCACCTCTCGTTGCAGCGCAACACGCGCGCTGCGCCGCCATCCATGAGCCTGCACGCGGTGCCTGTCAAGGGTGATTTGTTGCGCCGCAACATGACCACGGGGCGCCGCGACGCGCTAGGCTCGCCCCGTGCCCACCGTCACCGTGAAGAAGTACGGCAACCGCCGCCTCTACGACACCGAGGCGAGCCGCTACGTCACCCTCGAGGAGCTGGCCGAGACGATCCGCAAGGGCTCCGACGTGCAGATCCTCGACGCGAAGAGCGGGCAGGACCTCACGCAGGCGACGCTCACGCAGATCATCGTCGAGAGCCGCGGCGCGGCGCGCCTGCTGCCCGTGCCGCTCCTGCTCCAGCTGATTCGCATGCGCGAGGACGCGCTGGCCGAATTCATGGGCCGCTGGCTCTCCTGGGCGCTCGCCGTCTACACGCAGGCGCGCCGCGGAGCGAGCTCGATGGCCGCGTACAACCCGCTGGTCATGGCGCCCTTCGCCGCCACGAACGCGCTCGCGCGCCTCCTGAACGGGCCGGGCGCGTGGGCCGACGCGGAGCCACCGCCTCCGCCCTCGCCCGAGCCGCCCTATGCCCACGAGCCGAACGAGGACGTCGCGCAGCTGCGGCGCGAGCTCGACGAGCTGAAGAAGTCCCTCCAGAAGAAGCGCCGCTGACCCGCGCGCCCGGCCGGGGCACCCGCCACGATTGTGCGTTGCAACAAAATCTCGTTGACACCGCCGCCGGCCGATTTAGGTTCCTGCGCATCCGACGCGACGAGCGCGCCGGAAACACGCACCAGGAGCCGACGACCATGGCCGAGAGCACGACTTCGCACACGCAGCAAATCCGGGACGCCTTCCGCAAGGCCGTGAGCGATCACGCCGAGCGCGTCGACGGGGTCTTCGCCGAGATCGCCAAGCTCGAGGAGAAGGGCATCGAGCAGGCCGCCGCCCAGCTCGACGAGGCGACGCGCCTCACGAAGGTGTCGCTCGCGTACGCCGGCGAGCTCGCGGCCCAGTGGCGCAAGCTCGCCGTCGACGCCGCGCGCCGCTCCGCCGAGATGGTCTCCGGCCCCACGGTGGGCTGAATGGCGAGCGTCGCCCCCACGCCGCGGGACGTGGTTCTGCGCGATGGTAGCGCGGCCCTCTACCGCTTCCGCCGACCGACGGCCCCACCGGCGGCGGACGCGAAGGGTCCCGCGGCCCCCGGCGTCCTCCGCGCCGCGGCCACCCTGCCGGTCCTCGTCGTCCCGTCGATGATCAACCGGTGGTACGTCGTCGACCTGCGCGCGGGGGCGAGCCTCGTCGCGGCGCTGCTCGCCGGGGGGCTCGACGTCTTCTGCCTCGACTGGGGCACCGCCCAGGACGAGGACCGCTACCTCGCGTGGGACGACGTGCTCGCGCGCCTCGCCCGCGCGGTGCGCTTCGTCGAGCGCATCGCGGGCGCTCCTCGCGTCGGCCTCCTCGGCTACTGCATGGGGGCGACGCTCGCGGGCATCCACGCGGCGCTCGAGCCGGGCCACGTGGCTGCCCTCGTGAACCTCGCGGGCCCGTTCGACTTCGCCCACGGGGGCCTGCTGCGCACGATGGTGGACGCCGCGTGGTTCGACGCGCGCGCCGTCGCCGAGGCGGGCAACGTCGCGCCGCTGCAGATGCAGGGCGGCTTCGTCGCGATGCGGCCGACGATGCAGATGGCCAAGTGGCTGGCGTGGCTCGACCGCGCGCACGATCCGAAGGCGCGCGAGGCGTTCGACGCGCTCGAGGAGTGGGCGGGCGACAACATCCCGTTCCCGGGCGCGGCGTACGCCACCTACATCGAGGAGCTCTACCAGAAGAACGCGCTCGTCCGCGGCGAGCACCACGTGGCCGGGCGGCGCGTCGATCTCGCGCGCATCCAGTGCCCCGTGCTCACCGTGGCGGCCGAGCGCGACACCATCTGCCCCCTGCCCGCGGCGCGGGCGCTCAACGAGGCGTGCGGCAGCGCCGACAAGGAGCTCATGGTGGTCCCCGGCGGCCACGTGGGCGCCGTCGTCGGCAGCCGCGCCCCCCAGGTTCTCTACCCGGCGATGCGCGACTGGCTCTCGTCGCGCCTCTCCACCACGACAGCGAGGGATGCATGCAACTGAGAGACGTGAAGGCGATCGTCACGGGCGCGGGGAGGGGGATGGGGGCGCACTTCGCGCGGCGCCTCGCGGAGGCCGGCGCGCAGGTCGCGGCAGGCGACATCGACGAGGCGGCGCTCTCCGAGCTGCCCCCCGGCGTGCACAGGCGGAAGCTCGACGTGCGCCGCGAGGGCGAGGTCGGCGAGTTCGTCGCCTGGGCGCGCGATGCGATGGGCGGCCTCAACGCGCTCGTCAACAACGCGGGCATCATCCGCGACGGCCTGCTCGTGAAGCGCGACCGCGCGACCGGCACGATCGTCAAGATGACCGCCGAGGACTGGCGGGCCGTGCTCGACGTCAACCTCACGGGCGCCACCTTCGTGGTCCGCGAGGTCGTGGCGCTCATGCTCGCGACCGAGTCGCGCCCCGGCGTCGTCGTGAACATGTCGAGCATCTCGCGCCTCGGCAACAAGGGGCAGAGCAACTACGTCGCGACCAAGGCGGCCCTCGCGGCCAACACGCTCACCTGGGCGCGCGAGTTCGCGCCGCACGGCATCCGCGTCGTCGCCGTCGCCCCCGGGATGATCGAGACGCCGATGACGCAGGGGATGCACCCGAAGGCGCGCGACGCGCTGGTGGCGGCCATCCCGGTCGGGCGCATCGGCGTCCCGGAGGACGTGTGGCTCGCCGTGAAGTTCGCGATCGAGTGCGACTACGTCAACGGGCGCACCGTCGAGGTCGACGGCGGCCTCACGATGACCTGACGCGGCTCACTCTTGCCCGTCCTTCGACGACCGCGCGACCGCGCCGCCGGTCGAGCACCCGCGGTCGTCGACGAGGCCGCAGTAGAGGGCGCGGTTGAGCGCCGCGGCGGGCGCGGCGTCGACGCGATCGAAGTCGAACCCCGCGGTGGCCGCTGCCCACCAGGCCGCGTCGTGGCGCGGCGCCTCGGCGTGCTCGCCGGGCCCGGGGGGCGGCAGCGGCAGCCGCGTCGACCGCAGCACGGCGGGGACGACGGCGTCGTAGGGACGCACGTCGGGCGCGTCCGCGAACAGGTCCGCCATCGGCGCGGCCTCGGCGTCGTGCTGCCCGAGGGGCGGGAGCCCGAGCAGGAGCTCGATCGTGCGCAGCATCCCCGGCGTCGTGTACGGCGTGTGCACGACAGCGCCGCGCCGCACGTGCGGCCCCGCCGCGAAGGCCAGCGTCCGGTGGGCGTTCACGTGGTCCGACCCGTTCTGCGCGTCGTCCTCGACGACGAAGACCATCGTCGACTCCCAGAACCGCGTGCGCGAGAGCGCCGCGACGAGCGACCCCACCGCCCAGTCGTGGTCCGCCATCTGGGTGTCCGGCGTGTCGACCCCGTCGAGGGACTCCGCGAAGCTCCCGAAGTGGTCGCGCGGCAGGCGCACGATGGAGAGCGCCGGCAGCTCGCCGCCCGCCGCGTACGCGTCGAGCTCGCGCCGCCACTCGGCCAGGCGCCAGGTGTCCGCGAACCGCATGTCGAACCCCCGGAAGTACGGGTCCTCGATCGCCTGCAACGACGGGCGCGCGGGGAAGGCCACGCGCGTCCCCGTCTCGAAGGGCATGTGCAGCGGCGGCACGTACGCGCGGTCGTGTGCGTCGAACCCGTAGCGCGTGATGTCGCAGAAGACGCCGTAGACGCGCGCCGAGCGGCCCGCCGCCAGCGCCGCCTCCCACAGGAGAGGCTCCGGCGCGGCCACGTCGACGGCCCCCGGCAGCTCGCCGCGCGGCGTGTACGGGTTGAACGCGAGGCGCTCGTCGTCGGTGGCGAGGCCCACGTTGATGCCGCGGTTGAGGCCCTCCCAGTCGTAGGTGTGGTCGCCGCGGTCGGCGTACTCCACGGGGATGGCCTTCTCCGCGACGTCCGTCGTCCGGCCCCCCATCGTCCACTGCCAGCCGTCGCCCGAGACGTCGCCGGGCGCGTAGAACCGGTCGAGCGTGACGAAGGCGCGGGCGAGCGCGTGCTGGTTCGGGGTGATGGCCTGGCCCCAGTGCACGAGCGCGGGGTCGCCGTCGGCCTCCTTCACGTCGCCGAGGACCTGGTCGTACGTCCGGTTCTCGCCGACGACGAAGACGACGTGCTTCACGAGCCCGCGCAGCCGGTCGAACGGGGCCGGGACGCGCCCCGCGTCGCCGCCGAAGTCGTTCGCGATCGCCTGCTGCGTCAGGCGCGCGAGGTCCCCCGCCGCGGGGACCGGGAGCGCGAGCAGCCCGCCGTGCTCGAGCTGCAGCGACGCCTGGTTGCCCGCGTTGTGCGCGTACGGCTTGTCGTGGGCCAGGCGCGCGTTCGACCAGGGGCCGTCGCGGTTCGGGCCGGGCACGCTCCGCCCGTGGGCGACGTACAGCCAGCGGCCGTCGCGCGAGACGGTGACCGCGTGCGGATAGAAGCCCGTGGGCACGAGCCCGACCACGCGTCCGCCGGCGCCGCCGGGGTCGAGCGCGACGACGGCCAGGGTGCTGTTGCCCCCGTTGGTCACGTAGAGCGTCCGCTCGTCCGGCGCGAGCGCCAGCCCGTTGGGGTTCGAGCCGCGAAGGGATGCCACCCCGGGCGGGACGAGCCCCGGCGGGGCGATCGTGGGCACGACGACGATCTCCCGGCCGCTCGCCACGTCCACCACGCTCACGCTGTCGCTCCCGGCGTTCGCGACGTAGAGCCGCGTGCCCGCCCGGTTCGCCACGAGGGCGGCCGGCTGCACCCCGACGGGGATGCGGCGCACGACGGCGCCCGCCGCGAGGTCCACCTCGTCCACCTCCCGGTCACGCTGGCTCGCCACGAACGCCCGCCCCTCGCCGACGGTCACCACGGCGCGCGGGAACGCGCCCCCCGCCGCGCCCGCGCGCACGAGGCTCACCTCGCCACCCTTGCGCCACGCGCCCAGGTCGACCACGGCGACGGCGTCGTTCTCGTGCTCCGCGACGACGGCGCGCGCGCCCGACGGGGTGACGCCGAGCCCGGCGGCGAAGGGCCCCTCCTTCACGCCGAGCCCACCCAGGCCGGGGCCCCGGCGGTGCCCGAGCTCGACGGTGGCCTCCAGCGCCACCCATCGGCCGTCCTGCGGAGCGCGAACGAGCGCGTACACCACGTCGTCCGGTCCCCCGCTCACGAGGATGCGTTCGCCGGCCGGGTCGAACGCGATCCCCCCGAAGGTCTGCGGCACCGCGACCACCTGCTCCTCGCGCGGCAGCCCGTCGTGCACGTCGTAGAGGAAGACGTACTGGGACGACGCGTCCACCCGCCGCTCCCCCTCGTCGTCGTAGAGCTCGTTGAAACCCGCTGTGAGGACGGCGAGCGTTCGACCGTCCGGTGACAGCGCGGTGGCCACCGCCCCGCCCGCCCGGAAGTCGGGCTGGGCCGGCAGGTGGGGGTTCAGCCCGAAGAGCCGAGCACCCGGCGCCGCGTCCGGTGTGAGCCACGAGCCGTCCGGTAGTCCGAAGACGCTCGTACCGAAGAGCGAGGCTCGCACGACCTCGTCGCCGGGGGCGGGGTGGGCCGAGGATGGCACCGCCGCACGCTCCGGAGCCCTGATTTCCCGTACTGCGCAGCCCGGGTACGCGGCGCCTGCCCCCGCGACGGCGGCGAGCGCCCAGGCGATCGAGGCCGAGTGCCGCATGCGTCAGGCCTCCACGGCTACCACGTCCGCCGCCCCGAACTGCGCTCCCCCCGCTCAGGGCTCCCTGCTGAACGGATGACACTGTCATCCATCCGCAACACCCCCCTTCTTGACCCTTTCGGAGGGCGCGTATATTCGATGGCGACGGTGGGGACGTGAGGAACCGCTCGAATGGGTAGTCGACTGACCTGGGAACGCATCTGCCAGAGTGACGAGTTCCGCGGGCGCTGGGTCGCTCTCGACGAGTGCCGGTACGACCCGCGCACTGCGCAGCCCACGGAGGGCACCGTCGTCGACGCCGACGAAGATCTCGTGACACTCTGCAGCCGCATGCAGGCGACCGACAGCCGTCACTGCGCCATCCTCTTCTGCGACGAGACGCCCGGGGACGACACCCCGCCGCTCTCGGGCCGTCCTACACCGAACCCCCCGCGCGCATACCACTGAGGTCCGGCCGCGAGGCCGGCCGACAGCCCGAAGGGCGCACTAGACTGAGGTCCGGCCGCGAGGCCGGCCGACAGCCCGAAGGGCGCACTAGACTGAGGTCCGGCCGCGAGGCCGGCCGACGGCCCGAAGGGCGCACCAGACTGAGGGAGGTCACTTGAGGATCGGCTTGAGGATGGCCTTGCCGTCCTTGACGGCCACCTCGAAGTCGACGGACTTGCCGTGCTTCTCGCGCAGCTTCGCGCTGGAGTCGCGCAGGCTCTTGGCCACGGCATCGAACGTGATGGCGGCGGTGGACTCGTTCTGCCGGCGCTTGGCTTCCACGTACCGCGCATAGATCTCGCGCACGCGTTCTTCGGGCAGGTCGTTCGGATCCCGCCGCGCCGCGGGTGCCGCCGGCGGGGCCTGACGCAGCGGAGCCGGCGGCGCAGCAGGACGCGGCGCCGGTGCGGGAGCGGCCGGCCTCGGGGCGGGGGGTGCGGCGGGCCTCGGCACCAGCCCCGGCGCTCTCGGGGCCGCGGGAGCGAGGCTCCCGGGCGGCGCCGCGCCCTGCGGGGTGGCGATGGGGGTCCTCGCGGCCGGGGCCACGGGGCGTTCGATCGCGGGCGGGGGAAGCGAGGCTCCGAGCGCGGCCGGGACCGTCGACATCGCCGAGCGCGTCATGGGCGGAGGCGCTCGTGGCGGCGCCGGCTGCGCCGGCGGGGCGGGCCCCCCGCGCTGGAGGTCGGAATCGAAGTCGTCCAGCCACGTCGCGCCGTCCTTGCGCGAGCCGGGAGCGAACTCCTGGTCGAGCTCGGCCAGCTCCGCGGCGATGTCCGCCGCGGTGCGTCCGGCGCTCGCGGCCGCGCGCCCCGCCGGGGGCGGTGGCGGCAGGGAGCTCCGCCGGCCGGACGCCGCGTCCCCGAAGCGCTGCTTGGCCCGCAGCACGTGCCGCTTGAACGTCCCGTTCTCGATCTCGCGGCAGATGCGCAGCCAGTGCGTCTGGTACGTGTTGTACCGCTGCAGCAGCATTTGAAAGCGGAAGCGCTGCGCCGTGTTGCGGATCTGCTCCTTGCGCAAGACCTGGATCTTGCGCTCCACGTCCTTGCGCGGAACGGTGGGCTCGAGCTTCTCGATGCCCATGAAGTACTGCTCGTAGAGGGAGCGCAGCCGGTCGACGGCGATCTCGAGCTCACTCACCAGCTTCTCGACGTCGAGCGGCTCCACCGGGGCGCCCTCTCAGGGAAGCGGGACGACCTTCACGTTGTCGAAGCAGACCTTGACGTCCCAGTCGTTGAAGCCGAAGTGGTCGTGACCCGACCCCACGAGCGGCGCGGGGTCGTTCCAGGTGAGCATGTCGATGCCGTCGATCCACCAGCGGATGGTGCGGCCGTCGGCGCGCTCGACCTTGAAGTGGTAGCTCTGGCCGGAGACGACGGGCTTCTCGCGCGGGTCGTCCGAGTCCGGCGTGACGGTGATCTCCTTGCGGTCGTTGCCGTGCTCGTTGAGGCGCGCCAGGACGTGGAACTTGTTGTGCCACCCGCCGAAGATGGTGAGGTAGCTCGTCGCGTTGGTGTACGAGAGCGTGGTCGCGAACGACCGCCCGTCGCCCCAGTACTCGGCCTTGAGGTCGCCGTCGGGCGCCTGACTCACGGCGTCGAACTCGATGCGCGCGTTCACCGGGAGCGTCCGCTTCAGCCACACGCCGTGGTTGCGCGCGTGCTCGCCGCAGAGGCGGCCGTTCTCGATGCGCCAGAGGCCGGGGGAGCTCGCCGTCCACTCGGGCCCGGGGTCGCCGGCGGCGGGGGGGGCGCTCGTGCTGGCGCTGCCCGAGGGGGCGGGGGGTGCGCTCGTGCTCGCCGCGGCGCCGGGGCGGTCGAAGCTGTCCTCGAAGGGCGCGGTCATCACGTTCTGCGACGGGGTGAACGTCGGCGCGGCGGGCGCGGCGGCCTGCGGCGACGCCGCGCGCCCCGCGTCCGGCTGATCGCCCGCGCTGCCCGGCGGGACGCACGCCGCGGCCGCGAGCGCCGCCGCCCACCCGAAGGACCGGATCCTCACGCCCTCGGATCTACCACAGCCCTCGCGCGCCTTCGCCCCCCGGCCTCGCGGCCAGGTGCACGCGCGGCGGTTTTCCGGTAAACGAAGGCCCCGAGCCATGTACCCGATCCTCTTTCGCATCCCGCTCCCCCACACCGCGCTCAAGCTGTGGTGGGCGCTGGCGGCCGTCGCGGCCATCGCCGTGGTCTACGCGGCGCTCGGCGCGCGACGCCGCGACCGCAACGGCGCCATCATCGCGGGCCTGGTGGCCCTCGCCGCCGGCGCCGCCGGGTACAAGTGGCAGAGCGTCGCGTACGAGGCGCCGAACGTCCCCATCTACGCGTACGGCGTGATGCTCGGCGCGTCGCTCGTCATCGGCTGGTACCTCACGCTGCCCCTGGCCGAGAAGGACGGGCTGCCCAAGGAGACGATGGCCAACTGCTACGTCGTCACGGCGCTGGCAGCGCTCGCGGGCTCGCGCATCCTCTACGCCGTCACCAAC
>Ga0070730_10003075_pt1 | contig 15064 bp, 13 predicted proteins | sample Coa_R1_3_FD_66447 | JGI IMG/M metagenome (GOLD analysis project Ga0070730, IMG submission 66447) | Surface soil microbial communities from Centralia Pennsylvania, which are recovering from an underground coalmine fire - Coalmine... | ecosystem: Environmental > Terrestrial > Soil > Unclassified ...
CCGGTTGGCGGTGAGCCCGGAGCCCGAGCTATCGATCGCGCAGAGCGCCCCGCAAGGGAGGTTCTGAGAGCAGGTCGAGCAAGGGTCAAACGCGAGCTACTGGCCGAGACGAATGGACCCCACATCACCTCGGAACTCTCTTATTTTTTAGCTGTCAGCTTTCAGCCGTCAGCTCTCAGCAAAAGCCGTGTCCGTCGCGCGCCTGCGCGACAATCCTCCGTTTCATCCGTGTTGATCTAGGCGAATCCGTGGCGAAGAGGTTATTTTCCCGCATTCCCCGGCCCACCCACCGCATAGATCCTGGGAATCCTCTTCTCCAATGCAGGCAGCGCTGGAAACGCCGCATGCGGCTCGGTCTGGTACCAATACGCCACCGAAAAGTAATTATCCGACCGATGATTCGCGTGCCCGTGCTCAATGGTTGCCTTCAGCGATTTGGTAAACGGAATCGGCGAATCCAGGTGGAATCGGTACACTGATGATCGTCCGCCCGCAACTTCTTGCCCCACAACGGGCGCTCCATATAACCCATAGGCAAATGGATGCCCGCCGAAATCCCACGCTCCCAGGAAATAGTCCTCAGACCCCGTCCCGTTGATCGACGGCGTCTTCTCGCCATCGACAAAAAACATGTCGTCCCCCTCGCCCCACCATCCATCCTGATTCTGCAACACCGACATGGTCACGCCGGCGAAATGCCCGCGCCCGGTCGCCTCCATCCAGACGTAATTTCCGTCCCCGTCCAAATTTTTCTCTTTATCAACGGCAGGATCACCATTCGATTTCCACTCGTTAGTCCAGCCATGATTCGGCGCAGCCTGCCGATATTGCGCATGAAAATAAAGCTGGTCGTCAGGCAAAGCCTTGCTATACGCGCGGTAATCGATATTGAAGTAGAAAGCATCTGTCTTGATCGCGCCCTCGTTGGTCACCGTAATGCGGGCGTGCTTCTGAAACGGCATGGGAAAGAAGCAGTTCAGCGCATTGTCGGATGCGACAGACAATGGAGTTGCCTGATACTGGTGATAATCCCCCAGCCCGAGCCCAAAGAAATCTCCCACCGGCGCCTCGACGCTGGGAGAAGCCTCTCCATCCCAGTACATCCGCAGCACCAGCGCCTTCAAGTGCTTCGCATCGTCGCTCGCAATGGTGAACCACACATGCGTGATAAGCCCGGGCCCGGCGTCATCTAGCAGCGTGAGGGTCTCCCCGGGCGCGATCGTGCGCGCGTCCGCATTCGCCCCAGTCCGGTCGTAGCTCGACACCCGATGCTGCACATAATCTTTGGTCTGAGGAAGGGAAGACAGCCAGTTGGATGAGTCCTGGCAGAACAGCGGCAGTGTGAGCAAACAGAATGATGCGACAGCAAGGGCCTTGTTCATGGCTGCTCCAATGTGATCGGTAAACGAAACCGGAGACTACTCGTCGCGCTACAGCGGTATATTCCCATGCTTCTTCGGCGGATTCTTATCCCGCTTCGTCTCGAGCATGGCCAGCGCCTGGATCAGCTTCTTGCGCGTGTCCCGCGGCTGGATCACGGCGTCCACGAAACCTCGGTCGGCCACCACATACGGGTTCGCGAACCGGTCGCGGAATTCTTCAATCTTCTCCCGCCTAACCTGCTCGCGATTGGCCGCTGTATCAAGCTCTCTCTTATACACGATGTCCACCGCGCCCTCCGGCCCCATGACGGCAATCTCTGCCGTCGGCCACGCATAGTTCACATCCGTCCGGATATGCTTCGACGCCATCACGCAGTACGCTCCGCCATACGCCTTGCGCGTGATCACCGTAACCTTGGGCACGGTGGCTTCCGCAAAGGCAAACAACAGCTTCGCTCCATGCTTGATAATCCCGCCATACTCCTGCGCCGTCCCTGGCAAGAATCCGGGCACGTCTTCGAACGTCACCAGCGGAATGTTGAAGCAATCGCAGAAGCGCACGAACCGCGCCCCTTTCACCGACGCATTGATGTCCAGGGTCCCCGCCAGCACCGACGGCTGATTCGCCACAATCCCCACCGACCGGCCATCCAGCCGTGCAAATCCCACGACAATGTTCTTCGCGTAATGCTCCTGCACCTCGAAGAAATATCCATCATCGATTACCGCATGAATGACGTCCTTGATGTCGTAAGGCTGATTCGATTGCGACGGAACCATCATATCGAGCGCGGCATCGGCCCGGTCGACTGGATCAGTGCACGTCTTCCGCGGCGGATCGTCCAGATTGTTTGACGGCACAAAGCTCAACAGCTCCCGCACCATCGACAGGCACTCGGCGTCATCATGCGCCAGAAAGTGCGCTACGCCGGAAGTTTCATTGTGCGTCATCGCCCCGCCAAGCTGCTCCTTGGTTACCTCTTCCAGTGTCACCGTCTTGATCACATCCGGCCCGGTGATGAACATGTAGGACGTCTTATCCACCATCAGCACGAAGTCGGTGATCGCGGGCGAATACACGGCACCCCCCGCGCACGGTCCCATGATCGCCGAAATCTGCGGAACGACGCCGCTGTACAAGGTGTTCCGCAAGAAGATATCCGCATAGCCCGCGAGCGACATCACGCCTTCCTGAATCCGCGCGCCACCCGAGTCATTCAACCCAATCACCGGCGCTCCCATCTTGGCCGCCAGATCCATGATCTTGACGATCTTCCCCGCATTCGCCTCCGACAGCGACCCGCCGAACACGGTGAAATCCTGCGCGAACACGTAAACCAGACGCCCCTCGATCCGTCCATATCCGGTAACGAATCCGTCTCCATAGACCTTCTGCTCGGCCATACCGAAATCGTTACAACGATGTGTGACCAGCTTGTCGGTCTCTTCGAAGGTCCCCTCGTCGAGCAGGAACTCAATGCGCTCGCGCGCCGACATCTTGCCTTCCCGATGCTGGCGCTCGCGCCGCTTGGCTCCGCCGCCATCTTCCGCAAGCTGATTGCGCTTCTTGAGCTCTTCCACTTTTTGTTCGAGATTCATGGGCAAGGATTATAGTCGCTGCCCAAGAAGAGGGAGTGTGAGTCTAGTCACCGTACAGCCGCGGGATCGAGGTCCAGAATTCCTCGCGACAGGCCTCTAACGCGCACAAAACAAATGAGATCCTTGCGTCCGTGCCCTCCCGTAATCTTTGGATCGAGAGCGGACTTGTATACCCTGAGTCGGTAACTCCCGGAGGAGTGCAATGTCCTTAAAGTTCTGGTTTCGAGCAGGCGCTGTCGCGCTGGTTTCGTTGGCACTTTCTACCACGATCGCTTTGGCGCAAGGAAACGGCCACGGTCACGATAAGCATGATCGCGATGACGATGATCGCGCGTACGACCAGGATCGTGACCAAGGCCACGGGCATGGTCACGGTCACGGGGAGGGACACGGCCGCGGCCACTACAAAGATCGCGACCGCGATATCCATGATTGGTATCGTGCGAACTACTCGCATCTGCCGCCTGGACTGGCCAAGCGCGATCGCCTGCCTCCTGGATTGGAACGTCAGCTAGTTGTCAACGGAACGCTGCCCCCGGGCTTGCAGAAGAAAATGCAACCCTGCCCGCGTGAGTTGGAGGTTATGCTTCCGCCTCCACCGCCGAACTACGCGCACGTCGTAATCGGCGGCAACCTGGTTCTCGTGAACCGCGTCAGCTTCCAGGTCGCCGACGTCTTCCACTTCGACGCCACCTTTTAGAGATTTGGGGTTTAGAAGATCAGGGGTGCCTCACTTCCGGTCGATTTTGCCGGAAGTGGGGATATTATTTTTGCCGTGGGTCCCTATGTCCCCTGTGGTGAGCTTTGACTCCGCTGCGGTAAACTGCCCACAATGTCCTCGCTTTCCGACCAGATGGGCTTCAATTTCCGTGCTCCCGAGCGCCGGGTATGGAAAGTCCGCGATCTGGTGGCTGCTGTCCGCACTCACATAGAACGCGAATATTCCGATGCGTGGGTCGAAGGCGAGATTTCCAATTTCCGCGCCCCCGACTCTGGACATCTCTATTTCACCCTGAAAGATGGCAATGCCCAGATACGCGTCGTAATGTTCCGCTCCTCGGCGCGCCTGCTGCGCTTCCGCCCGGGCGACGGCTTGCAAGTAGTCGTCCGCGGCCGCGTCACCATCTACGAAGACCGCGGCGAGCTGCAGATCTCCGCCGAATACATCGAGCCCAAGGGTGCCGGATCGCTGCAACTCGCCTTTGAGCAGCTCAAAGCCAAGCTGGAGGCCGAAGGCCTCTTCGCCGCCGAACACAAGAAGACCATCCCTTCGCTGCCATCCCGCATTGGGGTCGTCACCTCGCCGCAAGCGGCAGCCCTGCGAGACATCCTGAACATTCTGCAGCGCCGTCATCGTTCCGTGAACGTCTTGATCTTTCCAGCCCAGGTGCAAGGGGACTCGGCCTCGCACGAAATCGCGGCGGGTGTCTGCTATTTCAACCAGCAAGCGAACGTTGACGTCATCGTGATCGCCCGCGGTGGAGGCTCCGCCGAAGATCTCGCCCCATTCAACAATGAAGGTCTGGCGCGTACAGTGTTCAACTCCGAAATTCCCGTAATCTCCGCCGTGGGCCACGAAACCGACTTCAGCATCGTGGATTTCGTCGCGGATCTCCGTGCTCCAACTCCCTCGGCCGCCGCGGAGTTAGTGATCCGATCCCGCCAGGAGATCGAAGAGCAGGCCAGTGCCCTCCACGAGCGCCTCAGCCGTGCCATGCGCTACCGCCTCCTGATGGGACGCCAGGCCTTGACGGAACTGGCGCAGCACGGAGCGTTTGCGCGCATGATGGAGGTAATCCGCCAGCGGCAGCAAAAGCTCGACGACCTCGCCCACCGCATGGAACTCGCCGAACGCCTACTGCTGGAGCAAATGCGCCGACGTTGGGAAACCGTCTCGGCGGCGGTTCGCCACTACGATATGCGCATGGTGCTGTCGGCCAGGCGCAAGGAACTCGAGAGTTGGACTTCCGCCCTGGCTGGGGTCATCCGGAATGTTCTGCTGCAGCATCGCGTGCGCAGTGAGCGCCTGCAAACCGTGCTTGAATCGCTCTCTCCGCTCGCCATCCTCGAACGGGGCTATGCCCTAGTCTTCGATTCCCAAGGCAAGCTGCTGAAAGACGCCCGCGCAGTCAGTCTCGGAGATTCGATCTCAGCTCGCCTTGCTCACGGCCAACTCGAAGCTCACGTAACCAGGAAAGACGATTAGCCGGTCGGATTGCCCCTGCGGCGCCGAACTCCAAGGCTAAGGCCCGAGGGGTCCGGACTACTGGCCTCGCAGAGCTTTTCGATATGCCGCGACGTTCTTGTTATGTTCTTCGATGGTGCGGGCGAATCGATGATGGCCCTGGGCGTCGGCAACGAAATAATAGAAATCACTTTGGGCCGGGTGCATGGCCGCTTCGAGTGAACTACGTCCCGGGTTGCCGATTGGCCCCGGAGGGAGCCCGGCGTTGCGGTAGGTGTTATAGGGTGAGCTGAACTGCACGTCCGCATGGTGCAGCGCACCCTGATAGGTTCCGGCCAGCAGTTCCGCGTAAATAATGCTCGGGTCGGCGTCGAGTGCGATGCGCTTATTGAGCCGGTTGTAGTAGACACTAGCCACCAGGGGACGTTCGTCTGGTACGGCAGTTTCTTTCTCCACGATGGAAGCCATGATAACCGTGCGCTCAAGTGGATTCAGATCTGTCGGGGTGAACGATGTTGGCTTGATGTCTGATTCGCGGTAATGATTAGTAATCGAAACACAAATGTGGCCCGAATGAGTACTTTGACTTGAGGTCCCGGTTGCAGCTTCGGACTCTCCGCCGAATAATCCAATCTGCTGTGCCACCACCCGGAACTGGCACACCATCGATAACGCTATCTCGTGCATGGTCATCATGCGCGAGAATTGATACGTCTCCGGGAAAAGATATCCCTCGAGAGAGCGAGCGTTGGGAGCGAGGTCGGAGACCAGAGCAGTGTCGGTCTGGGCTTCTTTGAGGAAGTCGTCGGCGGAGCCGAGCCCGGCGGCTTCGATGGCACGGGCGATATCGAACATCGTGAAGCCTTCGGGGATCACTACGGTATGAAAGTAGACATCTCCGCGGCGGAGGCGCTTCTGGATGTCAATGATGTTAGCCGGTTTGTCGAAGAGATATTCGCCGGCCTTGAGGGAGCGGCCGTGGTGGTAATAGTGCCAGAGAACGAAGGCTTCCTGACTGCGGATGACGCCCGCTTTTTTCAGTTCGGCAGCGATGTGGCGTGTGGTATAGCCGGGACGCAAGAGCACGACCGTCTGCCCGGAGGGTTCGACAGGCATGAGAAGAGCCCAGGCGAGCCAGCCGGCAGCGCCGAGGACCGCTATCGCAATGAGCCAGACGACCTTTCGCACGGTACGCACAGTGTAGCCCATAGGTTTAGAAGCCAAAGCGCACGATGGTGATGCTGCTTTTGGGCTGATAGGGCAAAACCCCAGGTCTGGGAACGGGGCGTCCTGGGGTTCCGTAGAAGCTGTTGCCTAAGAAAGACCTACACGGATTTTGAACCTTTTCAGACGCGGTATACTCAAATGTTCGAAGGGGCATCTTTATATCTTGATGAGACGTGGTTCGACGTTTGGGCTTATTCCCTTGCTAGCGGCAGTACTGTCTACTACGGGCTGCTTGTTTCGCACCCGTCCGGTCGAGGATCAATATTCGAAAAATCCTCTGAAGGAATCGTCGCAGCAGGAGCTGATTGACAACATCAACCAGCAGGCTGAAGCGATCAAGTCTCTGAAGGCGACGGTGGACATCGACAGTTCTTCGGGCGGAATGAAGAAGGGAACCGAGACCCAATACAAAGAAATCCGAGGATACGTGTTGGCCCGGAAGCCGGATTCCCTGCACATGATCGGGCTGATGCCGTTCGTGCGAACTACCGCGTTCGACATGGTCAGCGACGGAAAAGATTTCAAGCTCTGGATTCCACCCAAAAACAAGTTTGTGGTCGGCGAAAACAGGGTCAAAACCCCGAATCCCGACCAGCCGATGGAGAGTATTCGGCCGCAAAATATCTATGAAGCCCTGCTGATCCGCCACATCGATCCGCAAGCTGAAATTGCGGTTGTGGAAAACGGCTACGAGACCTTGCACGACGCCAAGGGGCATCGCATCCTGCAGGAGGATTACGAGCTAACCGTGATTCATAAGTATGACGACGGGTGGAGGTTGTCGCGCAAGATCGTTTTCGGCAGGACCGACCTGAAAGCGCACCGGCAGTTTATCTACGACGAAGACTCAAAGGTGGCGACCGACGCGCACTATGCGGAATACAAGGACTTCAACGGGACGAGTTTTCCTTCGCGCATCGAAATCTATCGGCCGCAGGAAGAGTATGACATCACGCTAAACATCCTGAAGCTGGAGATCAACACGCCTTTAAAAGACGATCAGTTCGTACTGGAGCAGCCTCCCGGAGCGATCGTGGTTCATCTGGATCGCCCGCAGTCGACGCAGGCTCTGCCGCAAGGCCTGAAGGCGCAGTAAAAGACGCGCAGAAGCCTAAAATCTCCGTCTGCAGTTCCCCGGTCTCTCAAAGACATCAGGCCTTGGGTCCCGCGATAATATTGCTTCTAACGATAGAATCCCTTCTATGGTCAACAAAATGGTGGTGGCGAACCTGGTGCATCGGCCGATCCGGTCGCTGATCAGCATTGTTGCGATCGCGCTGGAAGTGACGCTGATCCTGCTGATTGTGGGCTTGTGCTACGGGATCATGAACGATTCCAAGAACCGGAATGCGGGAATTGGCTTCGACGTAATCGTGCAGCCCCCGGGCTCGTCGTTTCTGATGGGAATGAGCGGGGCGCCTGTTTCGATCAAAGTAGCTGACGTGCTCCGGAAGATGCCGCATGTAAAGGTGGTAAGCCCGGTGATCTGGCATGTTGCGACGGGAGGTGGATTAGAAGTGATCGATGGTATCGATCTCGACAGCTTCCAGGCGTTAGGAGGGCCGTTCCAGTATGTGGCCGGCGGTCCCTTTACTGGACCGAATGATGCGCTGGTGGATGACTACATCGCCAAGCAAAGAAACGTCAAAGTCGGCGATGCAATGACGATCGTGGGGAACAATTTCAGAATCAGCGGAATCGTCGAGAATGGCAGGGGTGCACGCAAGTTCGTTCCGATCGGCGCGTTGCAGGACTTGCTCCAGGCGCAAGGAAAAGCGTCGGTTTTTTATCTAAAGCTCGATGATCCCGGCAACACTGTCGCGGTCCTGGCAGAGGTGAAGCAGCAACCTGGGATGGAGAAGTATTCGGTGTCGTCGATGCGGGAATACCTGAGCATGATGACTCCCAGCAACCTTCCCGGATTTCGTCCGTTCATTGGTGTGGTCATCGGAGTAAGCCTGATCATCGGGTTCCTGGTGATTTTCCAATCGATGTATACAGCAGTAATGGAACGCACGCGCGAGATAGGGATTTTGAAGTCCATGGGCGCATCGAAGATGTATGTCGTGAACCTCATTTTGCGAGAGACGCTGCTGCTTGCGGTTGTGGGATTGGTCGTGGGGGTGGCTGTCAGCCTGCTGGCGCGAGTGGGAATCCAGCACCGCTGGCCGCTGGTGCACATCGACCGCAGCAATGAATGGATGCTGCGGGCGGCCGTGATCGCGATTGTCGGCGCTGCCGCGGGAGCGATCTATCCCGCGTACAAGGCCGCACGAAAGGATCCAATCGACGCTCTCGCCTACGAATAATGCAGGACTCTATGGGTTTGGGACAGGCGGGATGAGCCTCCGAACGCGTAGTAATTACCAAGGCATCGTTGACAATTCCTTGCAGCCTCCGGTAAATTAAAGACTTTAGCAGTAGTGTGGTTGCCCGCCTGATGGTCCTGGCGTCCTCGCCGGGGAATCAAAAGAGCGGTTTTTCTTTCGCAGCCTTTTTTCAAATCTGGGAGAGTTTATGTCTACCTATTTCCCCAAACAGGGGGAAATTGTGCGCAAGTGGTACGTCGTGGATGCAGACGGGCAGACGCTCGGGCGCCTGGCTTCACAAGTGGCGCGCATCCTCATGGGTAAAGAGAATCCGCGGTACACGCCGTTTCTCGATACTGGCGATCATGTGATCGTGATCAATGCCGACAAGATTCGCACGACCGGCGTGAAGGCGGAGAGCAAGGTGTATCAGCATTACACGGGATATCCCGGCGGATTGCGGACGGAAGAGTACAAGAAACGTATGGTGCGCAAGCCGGAGGCTGTGATCGAAGCGGCGGTGAAGCGCATGCTGCCGAAGAACAAGCTGGCGGCGCATATGCTGTCGAAGCTGAATGTCTACAAGGGCGACAAGCATCCGCACCAGGCGCAGAAGCCGCAGGACTTCAAGTTGGAAGTACGCGAGTACAAGCCGCGCAAGGTTGCGGTTTCGTAAGAAGGATTCATGAGACTCCGCTTCTGGTTCAGCTAGAAGCTAGGAGCTAGGAGCTAGAAGCGACAATGGCAGAGTTGGTTCAATACTACGGAACGGGACGGCGGAAGACGGCGATTGCCCGGGTTTATCTGCGTCCCGGCAACGGCGATTTCAAGGTGAACGGGCGCGCGTTTGAGGAATATTTCGTAACTCCGGCGCAGCGTTCGGCGGCGAAGGCTCCGCTGGCGTCGTCTGAGACCGCAGCTTCGTTCAACGTTGTTGCCAGCGTATTAGGCGGCGGCGTGCGTGGGCAAGCCGATGCGGTCAAGCTGGGAATCGCCCGCGCGCTGATGCAGTTCAATGCCGAACTGCGGAAGAAGCTGAAGTCCGAGGGCTACGTGAGCCGCGACTCGCGCGGCAAGGAACGCAAGAAGTACGGACAGAAGGGCGCGCGCAAACGCTTCCAGTTCAGCAAGCGCTGACCGAGGGTCGAGCAAAAGCAGATTCCTCGCTTCGTCCGGAATGACAAGAGTTTTGGCTGAGAGCTGACGGCTGAAAGCTGGTTTTAGGTGTTCAATTCTTCCGTGCCTCGCGGCGCGGGGACGGAATAGCAATCGGGATGAAAGCTCAGTTCCCGATGCAGACTAACAAAGGAGAAACGTGGCTACTATCACAATGAAGGAGTTGCTCGAAGCGGGCGTCCACTTCGGGCATCAGACCAAGCGCTGGAATCCCAGGATGAAGGAATACATCTTCGGAGAGCGCAACGGAATTTACATTATCGACCTGCAGAAGACGCTGAAGATGTTTAAGGAAGCGTCGAAGTTCGTGCAGGACTTGGCCGCCGACGGCAAGATTGTGCTCTTCGTGGGTACCAAGCGCCAGGCGCAGGATGCGATCGCCGAGGAAGCGACGAAGTGCGGCGGATTCTACATCAACCAGCGCTGGCTGGGCGGACTGCTCACCAATTGGGTGACGGTGCAGAAGTCGGTGAAGCGGCTGAAAGAACTCGACGACATGGCTACCGATGGCCGATACGAGCTGCTGCCGAAGAAAGAAGTCATCAAGCTCGAGCGCGAGCGCAAGCATTTGCAGGCCAACCTGGCCGGCATCAAGAATATGAACCGCCTGCCCGACGCGATCTTTGTGATCGACTCGAACAAGGAGCAGATTGCGGTAAGAGAAGCTCGCAAGCTGGGCATTCCCGTGGTCGCGGTGGTCGATACGAACTGCGATCCGACGGAAGTGGATTATGTGATTCCGGGCAACGATGACGCGTTGCGCGCGATCCGGCTGTTTACCTCGAAGATTTCGGAATCGATTGCGGAAGGCGCGCAGTTGATGACCGACAAGCAGGTCGCCGAGATGCAGGCGGGAACGGAGGCAGCCCAGGCAGCGGAAGGCGCGCCGGCCGATTATTCCGCGGAAGCCGCGGCTGTCGATGCGAATGAGGACATTAGCATGGAGGAAGTGCTGGGTCCGGGCACGAACAAGAAGCCGGTAGCCAACGAAGACGCGGATTTGCCGAAGGTAGAGAGCCAGACAGTCTAGAAGCTGTCGTCGGTCGTTAGTCGTTGGTCGTTAGCAAGGCGCAAGTGACAAACCGGGCATTTGATTTTGACCCGCGCGGGTCGTCCGGCGCGGGTTTAATTGTCTAGGTTTCAAAGTTTCAAGGTCTCAAAGTTTCAAAGTGGAACCTTGACTAGGTCTTTGAAACCTTGAAACTTTGAAACACTGAAACCTGAGGAATTATGGGTACTACTACAGTGAACATTTCCGCAACACAAGTGAAAGAGCTCCGCGACAAGACCGGGGCCCCGATGATGGATTGCAAACAGGCCCTGACGGAAGCCAAGGGCGATATGGAGCAGGCGGTTGTGGTTCTGCGCAAGAGAGGCGTCTCCGTCGCGGCCAAGAAAGCGACGCGGGTTGCCAATGAAGGATCGGTGGCGAGCTACATTCACGCCGGCGGCAAGATTGGAGTGATCGTCGAGGTGAACTGCGAGAGCGATTTCGTGGCGCGCACCGACGACTTCAAGGAACTGGTGCACGATATCGCGATGCACATCGCGGCCAGCGATCCGAAGTACATCCGCAAGGAAGATGTCACGGAAGCGGACTTCAAGCGCGAGAAAGATATTTTCCTGTCGCAGGCGGTTGCTTCGGGCAAGCCGCAGCACATCGCCGAAAAGATGGTAACTGGGAAAATGGAAAAGTTCTATGAAGAGGTCTGCCTGCTGGAGCAGCCTTTCATTAAGGACCAGACCATTTCGATCGGGCAACTTGTGGCATCGAAGATCGGCAAGCTGGGCGAGAACATCGCCGTGCGGCGTTTCGCGCGGTTCAAGGTGGGTGACGCGGGCGAGACCATCGCGATCACCAAGCCCACAGAACAAAAGGCTGAATAATTCAGGCGCCCGAGAGGGCGCCTTTTTTGTGTAGCGCTGGCCTCCGGCCGGCAGTCCTGCGGGCGTCGCGCCCGCGGTGCCTGAGAGTGGCAACGCTGCAGAAAGTTTTAGATGCGGGGACGAGACGTCCCCGCGACAGCCGGCGGGACGCCGGCGCTACAACATGACTACTCCTGTCTTCAAACGAATTCTTCTCAAACTATCGGGCGAAGCATTGGCGGCAAACCAAGGCTTCGGCGTTGACACCACCCGCATCCATGAAGTCGCCGGCGAGATCAAGGACGTCCACAGCCTGGGTGTGCAGATCGCAATCGTCGTGGGTGGCGGGAATTTCTTCCGCGGCGTGGCGCAGCAGGCCAAGGACATGGACCGGGTCTCCGCCGATCACATGGGAATGCTGGCCACCGTCATCAATGGCTTAGCGCTGCAGGATGCGCTCGAGAAGCAGGGCGTATACACCCGCGTGCAGACGGCAATCGAGATGAATCAAGTTGCCGAGCCGTTCATCAGGCGGCGGGCAATTCGGCATCTAGAAAAAGGCCGCGTCGTCATTTTTGCCGGCGGCACGGGCAATCCGTATTTCTCGACCGACACAGCGGCATCATTGCGCGCAATGGAGATCAAGGCCGACGCGATTCTCAAAGCCACCAAAGTGGACGGTATCTACGACGCCGATCCAATGAAGGTCAGCGGGGCCACGAAGTTCAACCGCATTACCTACATGGACGTTCTGAAGCTGGGGCTGAAAGTGATGGACTCGACCGCGATCAGCTTGTGCAAAGATAACGATCTGCCGATCGTCATTTTCAATCTGAACGAGCGAGGGAATATCCGGCGCGTGGTGGTCGGCGAGAAGATTGGATCCATGGTCTGCGCCTAAAAGAATGCAGAAGTCAGAAGTAAGAATGCAGAAGTAAAGACGTTAGGCTGCAGTGGACGTACTTCTTCATTCTGACTTCTTACTTCTGCATTCTGTTGTCTGCAGGTTTATAATTCGACGTTTTGATTGGCACGGAGACGGAGCTGAACCTATGGCGATCATGGCATCCATTGCCGGTTTGAAAGACACCTATGCGCAACTGAAGTCGCGCATGGATAAGGCGGTCGAAGATTTTCGCAAGGCGATGGCGGCGACGCGTACCGGGCGGGCCTCCGTCCACATGCTCGACGGCGTGACCGTTGATGCCTACGGCGCGCAGATGCCGTTGAATCAGGTGGCTCAGGTACATGCGCCCGAGGCGCAATTGATCACAGTGCAACCTTTCGATCCCTCCCAGTTGGGCGCCATTGAGAAGGCGATTCGGTCGGGCGATCTTGGATTAAATCCCATGAACGACGGCAAGATGATCCGGGTTCCCGTGCCGCCGCTAACGCAGGAACGCCGTCAGGATATGGTCAAGCACCTGCACCGCATACTGGAGGAACACCGGACGGCGATTCGCAACATCCGCCGCGATGGCAATGATGCGATCAAGAAGGCGCTGAAAGACAAGAAGATCACCGAAGATGACGAGAAGCGGTCGCTCGACGAGATCCAGAAACTGACCGATGCCGAGATCAAGAAGATGGAAGAGATGAGCAAGGCGAAGGAAAAGGAAGTCCTGGAGCTGAAGTAGGAAGATCGAACTCTCACTGTTCCCCTATAATTAAGTTATGAAGCGCGTGGTCCATGCAGCGTGCCCCCACGACTGTCCTGATGCTTGCGGTGTGCTTATTACGGTCGAGAATAACCGGGCGACGAAGATTCAGGGAGATCCGGAGCATCCGGTGACGCGCGGATTTTTGTGCGCGAAAGTCGCCAAGTATCTGGATCGCGTGTATTCGCCCGACCGCGTCCTTTTTCCGATGCGGCGGGTTGCTCCCAAGGGTCCCCAGGAACAACGGAGCTTCACTCCTGGACGGCCGGGGGCGGTCGTCCCCACCCAAAGCCAGGTCTGGCGGCGAGTTTCCTGGGATGAAGCTCTGGATGAGATCGCCTCGAAATTCCGTGCGATCTCGCGCGAGTTCGGCAGCGAGGCGATTCTGCCTTATTCCTACGGCGGTACGCTGGGAGTGCTCAATGGTTCGTCGATGGATCGGCGTTTCTTTCATCGCCTTGGGGCTTCGCAACTCGACCGCACCATCTGCTCGGCGGCAGGCGAGGCCGGGCTGAAATCGGTGCTGGGCATGAAATTGGGCACTGAACCTGAGCAATTCCGCCATTCCAAATACATCATTGCGTGGGCTTCGAACATTCATGGGAATAACGTGCACCTGTGGCCGTTCATCACGGAAGCGCGGAGGAATGGCGCAAAGCTAGTGGTGATCGATCCCTACCGCACCCGAACTGCAGACTGCGCAGACTGGTATCTGCCGATCAATCCGGGCACGGATGCTGCCCTGGCGCTCGCAATGATGCACGTCATCATCGGTGAGAATCTGCACGACGCCGACTACGTGTCGAAGTACACCGTGGGATTCGAGGAGTTGCGCGAGAAAGTGAAGCAGTATCCACCCGAGCGCGTCGCCCGGTGGACCGGCATTGCTGCGGAAGACATCGGCAAACTGGCGCGCGAATATGCGACGACGCGGCCGGCGGTGATCCGGCTGAATTATGGCATCCAGCGCTCCGAGCGCGGCGGAATGTCGACGCGGACCGTCGTGATGCTACCGTGCATCACCGGATCGTGGAAAGAACTGGGCGGCGGCCTGCAGATGTCGGTGAGCGAAGGGGCTGATTTCAACGCCACTGCTCTGAAGCGTCCTGATCTGATGACGGCCGCGCTGGGACGCGAAGCTCGCACCATTAACATGGTTGAGCTCGGCAAAGCGCTCAACACGGTGAATGATCCACCGGTGAAAGCGCTATTCGTCTACAACTCGAACCCGGCTGCGGTTTGTCCGCAGCACAACGATGTGGTGCGCGGATTGTTACGCCCGGATTTATTCACGGTTGTCCACGAGCAATTCTTTACCGACACCGCCGATTACGCCGACATTGTGCTGCCCGCGACGACGTTTTTCGAGCACAAGGATTTGCAGAAGTCCTACGGGCATTACTATGTTCAAGTTTCGAACCAGGCGATCGCACCCTTAGGCGAGTGCCGATCGAATGTGGAAGTTTTCCGCGGCCTGGCCGAGCGCATGGGGTTTACCGAAGATTGCTTCCGCGAATCCGTGGACGAGATGATCGACTTGGCGCTCGATACCGACAGTCCGTGGATGGACGGGATGACACGCGAGCGGCTGGAACACGGGCCGGTGCGGCTGCAATTTGAGGCCTCCGAGGCTGCCGAATTGCGCTCAAGTCCAGGGGCCAG
>Ga0070730_10003076_pt1 | contig 15063 bp, 17 predicted proteins | sample Coa_R1_3_FD_66447 | JGI IMG/M metagenome (GOLD analysis project Ga0070730, IMG submission 66447) | Surface soil microbial communities from Centralia Pennsylvania, which are recovering from an underground coalmine fire - Coalmine... | ecosystem: Environmental > Terrestrial > Soil > Unclassified ...
TTATTGGTCACCGCTCCGCCGGCGCCAACCGTGCCGGCGATTGCCGAATACGGGTCGGCAGCAGCGATCGCTGCCGGGTTGGTAGTCAGCAATGACAACCCCTCCGCAGCACCCGGCTCGGGATTTATCGCGAACGAGTCCCCGTTCTTTGGCGCCCCTGCAACGGCGACGGAGAGGCCGGGCAGTGCAAGTGAAGGGCCGGCGCCGAGGGTATAACTCTGCGTCATACCCGGCACAGTCGCCGTCCACCCGCTGCTACCAAATGCAACCACATAGCCCTGGCCGTTCGGCGGCAGGCTGGACGCATTTGTCACGCTGACCGACAGGCTTGCCGAACCTGTGTTGGTCGATGCAGCCGACACCGACGGAGTCGGCACGCCGAACAGTGGACTACCCAGGTTGCCGCTGCCGTTGAGCCCCTCTGCCTGCGCCTGATTGACCGATCCTGCAAGTGAGCCGGCGAACCAGTTGAGCGCTTGCACCGTATTCTGCGTATTGCCAAATGCAGCAAGGCTGCCGCCAAGCGAGCCAGAACTGCCGGACAGTGGCAGCGATATCTTTGCCGCCCCCGCCGTGATCACCGGCGTCGCGCTCGGATTCGTCTGCGACATCGCCAAGGTCTGCGCGCCACTCTGGTCCAGCAGGACCGTACCATTCGCGGTCAGCTCGATCGCGCCATTCGACAGCGCTACCGTCGATACGCCAATGAACTTCGAGAGTGCGTTGAGATCTGCCTCCTGCTGATCCAGCAATGAGTTGTCACCAGGCGTGACGGCCAGTTGGCTGTTGATCGATGCCAACCCCTTCAGCAACAGATTGGCGCTGGCAACATTCTGCTGCATCGTGGTGGCTACGGACGTGTACTGTTGGGTCAGGTCCTGTGCCGCTGACTTGAAAGCTGAGACAATGCCCTGCGCATCAGCGATCACCGTCTGTCCCTGCGATGAATTCGTCGGGTCTGATGCCAGCGTGGCGAGATCGGCAAAGAACTGATTGGCCGCGCCATGCACATCGCCATTGCCCTGCAACGACTGATCAATCGCCGATAGAGCAGCGGAAAGCGCCTGAGCTGCCTGGTTTGATGATGTCGCGGCGTTCAGGCGACCGGCCGCGAACGAGTCTGCCGCGCGCTGTACCGCGGCCGGATCGATAACCCCGCTGCCCGCCCGTCCGGAGCCATACGCACTGGTCTCCGGCATCAGTGTCCGCACGGCATAGCCAGGTGTCGCCTGATTGCTGATGTTGTTGCCGACGGTCTGAATGCCCTCCTCGAAGGCGTCGATTCCCGACAGCGCGGTGTTGATGGCTCCGGTCAATCCGCTCATGACTATTGCTCCGTGACACCGAGGCTTTGCAGCACCTCACTCATCAGAGGAGACCGCGAAACAGCAACCATCTTTTGGACATAGCTTCGGTCCGTCGCGTAGCCGCCATTCGCCAGCGCAGTTGCATAGCTGGCAACGTCCGGCGCACCGACCGCATCGGGATAGTTATTTCGGATCAGATGGGTGTAATGGGCGACGGCATCGTCGGTTGACGAATAGGCGGCAAAATTCGCGTTCATCCTTTGCATCTGGCCGCTGATGAACTCGAGCGTAGACTGCTGGGTCGAAGCCTGGCCTGCGACTGCCTTGACACCGAAAATGTTGTTGCCGGGTGTAGAGCTGCCCCAGCCGCTTTCGAGAGCCGCCTGCGATAACAGGGCCACCGGCGATACATTGAGCTGCGCCGCATTCTGCTGAAGGGTCGGCCATATCGAGCGCGCGAACGCCGTTGCCTGAGCCACCGTCGGCCCCGAAATACTGCCTGCCACTGCCGATGGTATCGCGGCAACAGTGTCGGCAGCGATATTCGCGAAAGTTAGCAGCATTGGTGCCAGTTTTGCGCCCGTCAGACTTATCCCCTTCGTCGCCGCGCCCAAAGTTGGCTGCTGCGACGTCGTGCCAGGTCCAGTGTGCTGACCCGCTGCATTCTCCGAAAGCTGCTTGACAATCGACTGAGTCAAAGAACTGGAGAGCCCGCCAAACACTTGCTGCGACAGTGCACGCTGAGCAATACCATTGTAGATATCAGAGCCGGTCCCCAGGTTGGCGCCTTGCAGGCCACTCTTTTCCATTTCCTTCACCACAAGGTTGAAGAACACGGCCTCGAGCTGCTGGGCAGCGGCAGCCATCTTCACTCCCTGATTGCCTTGATTCCCCTGGTTACCGGAGACGCCCGGGATCGTCGCGACCATCAGATCACCTTCAGACGCGCCTTGAGCGCGCCTGCCTCTTTTAGGGCTTCCACGATAGCGACGAGATCCTCCGGTGTGGCACCGACGGCATTGAGGGCGTGTGCCACCTGATCCAGCGTTGTGGCGTGAGGCAGGCTGACCACATGTGATCGATCACGCTGCGCGTTGATCGTGGAATTCTGTACACCGACCGTCTGGCCGTTACTGAACGGCGCTGGCTGACTGACCGCATTGTAGGTTTGGATCTGCACTGTGAGGTTGCCGTGGCTAACCACGGCGGGACCAAGTTCGACGCCAGCGCCCATCACGATCGTGCCGCTCTGCGCATCCACGACTACCGTAGGCTCTTGGGCCTCCGGCTTTATGGTTGTTTCCAGAACGCCAGCGACGAACGCCACACTCCCACCTGCGCGCTCAACATTTGCCAGGCTGACCATGCCGGGCGACACGGCATCAGCCGTGCCTGCGCCGAAATGTTTGTTGATCGCCTGGGCTATAAGGGCTGCATTGCCGAAGCTCGGCTCGCGCAGCAACAGGTCCATACGCCCCTTGTCGTCTGACGAAGTGGGTATCGGACGCGACAGAATGGCTCCGCCTTCCACCTGCCCGACAGTGGGCGTGTTCGTGCGCAGCGAACTGCCGGATGCACCTGCCGCAAAACCGCTGACCAGCAGCGAACCTTGTGCCTGGGCGTAGATAAGGCCGTTGCCGCCGCGCAGCGGCGTCGCGAGCAACACGCCACCCGCCAGCGATGTGGCGTTACCCGCCGCAGCAACCGTCGCACGCAACGCCGAGCCCACTTGCGCATACGGCGGAACCACCGCCGTGACGATGACGCTGGCAACGTCGTTCGGCTGCATGAATGCGGTCTTGGGCAGTGTTATGCCTTCATGGCTCAGCATGTTGGTCAGTGCCTGCTGTGTGTAGGGCACTTGCGTGGTCTGATCGCCCGTGCCGGGCAGCCCTACCACCAGCCCATAGCCGACAACCTGGTTCGATGGCGCGCCGCCGATCGTCACCAGGTCGCCGACGCGCTCGGCGCGCGCCGAACCGATCGCCAGGACGAAGCCGGTCAGAAGGGCGAATATTTTGAAATGACGCCTTGGAGCCATGGTACGTGCTGAGCTGAGTTGGCACTTCCCGTGCCGACATATTGAACATTTGAGTCGGCAAGCTGATCAGAGCTCACCGTGTTGCTCGGTCCGATATCCTGAGGACGCGCGTAGCCGGTCACTTCGATACCGGTCACATTGCCATTGATGTTGATATTGGTCCGACCGGACAGCGCCAGAACTCCGTTGGGTTCCACGTCGGTCACGACCGCTGAAATGTTCGTCGTCACTTGGTTCGACGTGGCGCTCGATCCTGTCCCGGTGAATTGCTGATTGCTGCCCCAGTTGAATGCCGGCGAATATGGCACGCCCGCAAAGTTCTTGCCGAACTGCAAAGGCACGCCCATGACCTCGTTGATCGAGAAGTCCAGCGTGGAGTTCTTGGTCAGCGAGCCTGAACTGTTGTCCTGCGCCGAGTTCGCCATGGTGACCGCGACCGTTACGATGTCGCCGACCTGCCAGAACCGCTGATTCGAGTAGAGTGAGCCGGTAGCCTCTAAAGGAAACACCGAACCGTGGTGCGCGTCCGCCGTCGGCTGCACGTCGACTGGGAATTTCGAGGGCTTGACGAAATACATCTGCCCCGGCGCGTCGGTGTCGCACCCGGCCAGCAGGCCTAGGCAGAGAAGACCCACCCCACGCAGCAATGGTGAGGCAAAGGCCATCAGGCGTTCGCAGCCATCTGCGACAACTCTTGCAGGCCGGTGCCCGCCGCCGACGCCACATTGGTCCCAAGCTCGTACGCCCGTTCAGCAGAAATCAGATCCACCATGGAGGTAACGACATTGGTATTCGATTGCTCCAAAGAGCCCTGGTTGATCGAACCAAGCCCATTCTGCTGCGGCGAGCCGGTAATGGCAGCACCGCTTGAGCCGGTGGCGAGGTACAGGTTCTGGCCGACCGGCTGAAGTCCCTGCGGATTGATGAAGCTGGCAAGCTGAACCTGGCCAACCACCGTCGCTTTGTTCGACGCCGGCGTAGTGACCGAGATCGTGCCGTCTGTGCCAACCGTCACGCTGGTCGCGTTTGGCGGCAGAGTGATGTTCGGCAATACTTGGTAGCCGTCGGCGGTGACGATCTGGCCGTTCTGATTGAGCTCAAATGCCCCATCCCGCGTATAGCCGATCTGACCGCTCGGCTGCAGCACCTGAAAATAGCCATTGCCCTGGATCGCGAGATCAAGCGGATTGCTGGTCTGCTGCAGATTGCCCTGGGTCAGCAATGCCTTCTCGGCCGCGACCTGCACGCCGGTGCCCATGTTGAGGCCCGATGGATACAGCGTATTGCCGCTCGACGACGCGCCGGGCTGCACGCTGTTCTGGTACAACAAGGTCTCGAACATCGGCTGCTGCTGTTTGAAGCCGACGGTGTTCACGTTCGCCAGATTGTTGGCGATGGTATCAAGCTGCGTTTGCTGAGCCGTAAGCCCGGTCTCGATCGTTGAAAGGGTCGACGACATACTGAGTCCCTCTTAGGTTAAGGCCGTCATGACCTGGTTGAGCTGCCCTTGAACCTGGCTCGACTTGCTTATCACTTGCGTGAGCATCGAGAATGAACGCGTGCTCGCAATGAGGTCGACCATTGAGGTCACCGGGTTCACGTTGCTGCCTTCTAATGAACCCTGCACCACCGTCGCATTGTCAGCTGTGCTCGGTTGTACGCCAGGCCCCAGCGTATAGAGCGAATTGCCGGACGGTGTCAGTGATCCGGCCGGCGGCGTAGCCGCGAGATAAAGTTGATCGACCACGCGCGGTTGCTGCGAGCCGCTGCCGGAAGGTATGCCGGAAATTGTGCCATCCGAGCCAATTGTCAGCCCATCCAGTGGGGGAAGGCTGATTGGCTGCTGATTGGTATCAAGCACCGGTTCGCCACTTTGCGTCACCAGGAGCCCGTTGGCCGACTGCGCGAGCGCCCCGTTCCGAGTCAGCGCCAAATCGCCCGAGGCGGTCTGGACAAGCAGCCAACCGTCATGCACCGCGACATCGAACGTTCCTCCGGTCTGCTTGAAGGCACCAGGCGTCGTATCGACGCCCGGCTGCATCGGCGTGACGTCCGCTCCAGGCAACGGGCTGTCGCCCTGGTACGGCAGCGCCATAGCCGCTGTCTGTGCCTGGCTATAGCCGACGGTATTCGCGTTCGCGACATTCTGCGCCACGGTCGCAAGCTGGCTTGTGGCAGTCTCAAGCCCAGCCATCGCCGTATAGAGCCCCGTATAGGCCACGGCCTACTCCCCGTTCAACCGAGCTGCAGCAGTTTCTGAGTGTCCTGCTGATCGGTCTGCAGGACACTGGCGTTGGCCTGATACGCCTCCTGGTATTTCAGCAACGTCACAAGCTCGTTCGAGGTTTCGACGTTGGAGAGTTCCAAGTTGCCTGGCGATATCGATCCGTTCTGGCCAGCACCAGGAGCATTGACCACGGCCTGGCCCGAGGTGTTGGACGCGGCAAAGAGATTGCCGGAAACCGGCCTGAGCCCTTGGTCATTGACGAAATTGGCAAGGGCGACGACACCGAGGGCCTTGCTCTGGCCATTGCTATAGTTGGCATTGACCGTTCCGTCGTTACTGACGGTAACGCCTGTATACTGACCCGGCCCATTGCCGTTGTTGGTCAGCCCGCCCACCGCGAAAGGCTGCGACGCGAGCGAAGTACCAGCGAAATTGAAGGCGATAGTGGCGGACGAGGCGCCACCGCCCCAGGCAACGCCAAGTGACGCAGATCCACCGGACTTCAGGGCGCCATTTGTCGTGAACTGCAACGTGGTGAGTTTTGACGCACTGCCCACTGCACTGCCGTTGGCATTCAGCGGCTGGCTGTAAACCGACCAGTTGTTCGGTGCGCTCGGCGCACTGGCGGCCGGCGGATTTTTGACGAAGAAGAGTTGCACATGATTGGCGTTGCCGAGCGAATCATAGGCCACGACGGATGTGGTCTCGTCATAGGTACTTGCATTGGCGGAGTTGAACGCTGTGGTGATGGTCGGATCCGCGGTATTCAGCGCCGCAGTCAAGCCAACTTGCGAGGTCGCCTTAGCAGGCTGGTTTCCGGTCGCCGCGGTCAGCGGACCGAGGGTACCGGTCGAAGCCCCACTGAACGCCTGCACCTTTGCGCCACTCGAGTTTTGCAACTCGCCGCTCGGACTGAGCTTGAACGCGCCGTCACGTGTATAGAAAGTCTGACCGTCCTTGCTAACGATGAAAAAACCGTTGCCCTGGACAGCGAGGTCGAGCGGATTGCCTGTGGGTTGCAGACCGCCTTCGGAGAAGTTCTGCTGGATCGTCTGCTGGGCGGTGCCCAAGCCTGGTGCCGCGGTACCGCTCGCCGCGTAGATATCCTGGAACAATGCGGAACCGGATTTGAATCCGGTCGTACTTGCATTGGCCAGGTCATTGGATGCGACGTCGAGGCCCGTCTGGGCACCAAGCAGTCCAGAAAGTGCAGTACTGAGTGACATGGATCTTCAGTTCCCTAACAAGCCAGCAATGTTCGACAGCGGCACCGGCGCGGCGGCACCGGCAATTGCAACAGATGGCGAACTCTGGGACACATCGACCGCCGATACCTGCGCGGCCGAGTACGTCGCCGCCGGCACCGCAGATCCCGATGCATTCACCGCCGTAACGTTGAAATGATACTGTTGACCCGCGCTTCCGCCGTTCCACTGGAACGTGTTGAGGCCGCTGCTTGGGCTGGAAACGGGAACCGACCCAACCTGAGTGCCCGAGGCGTTGAAGATCGACACTATTGCCTTCGTCGCGGCACCGCTCAGCGTGAAAGCGCCTTCCGCCGCACCTGAGCTCGATGGCGTCAAACCATTCCCCGGAACTGCCACGGTCTTGCCAATCAATCCGGCCGCCTGCGCCAGCTGGCCAGGCGCTCCTCCACTCTGGATCTGGCTCGCCTCCTGGGTGAGGCCGGTGATCCCGCTCACCATCGCCATATCGCTGAACTCATTGGCAAGATCTTGCGGATTCGTCGGAGCGGTGGGGTTCTGGTCCTGCAACTGGGCGACCAGCAGCTGGATGAAGTCCTGTTCCGTCAGCGTTCCGGCGGTCGAACTGGAGCTTGAACTCGTTGTGTTCGATGATACGGCTGAACCCGCTGTCAGGCTCGAAGAGTTGCCGACGGTATTGAATGCGATTCCGCTCATATGACCCGCCCCTGCCTTACGCGATGAAACTTTGCAGCATCGAAACTTCCAGATGCTCGTGTTGCGTGAGAACTGCGATCTGATCCTGATAGCTCTGCGTCGCATCGATCAGGTCGACCATCTGCTGTGCGACGGATACGTCGGATCCCGCCACGTAGCCGTCCTGATTGGCGAACGGACTGGCGGGATCATATTTGAGGTCAGGCGGTGCGGCGGACTGCACGACGCCAGCCAGCGATACCGTGGAGGCGCTGTTCGTGTCGTTCGTATCGCCGGGAACCGCCTGGAACACCGGCTCGAGCGCCCGATATGGCTGCCCACCGGTACTGGTAACCGAGTTGGCGTTGGCGAGATTCGAGGCGATCAGGCTCAGGCGCTGACTTTGCGCGAACAGACCCGTGCCAATGATATCGGTAACACTGGAGAACGAAGTATTCGGCATCATATACCGTTAGGGTTGGGGCGAAGCGCCGTGATCAGGTCAGTGGTGGCCTGATGCAGAAACGTCACTTCCGCACCGGTCTGGTTCGTGCTTTTGATCGCCTTGATCTTCTCGCCGGTCAGGGAGACGTTGTTGCCGTCCAATCCCTGCGGCGTATCCTGGAGATACATCGGCTTCGGGTTCACCTGGCCGTTCTCAAGCGATGACTTGAGCTCGGTAGCGAAGTCGATGTCCATTGCCTTGTAGCCAGGCGTATCCGCGTTCGCGATGTTCGATGCGATGAGCTGCTGGCGCGACTCCTGCAATCCCAGCACGCTCGCCGCGAATGTCACAAAAGATGGGGCCCAGGCCGTCATGATCAGCTCGCAATGACTGTGGCCATGAATCGCTCAAGCGGATCGCTGACGTGCATCGACGCGCTTTGACTGCAGGCGCCATCACGGGCCCGCGGAGCGAGTCGGGTTCTTGCGGTTGACACCGGCCACTTGGACTGAGGCCAGGTTATAAGCGCTACAAACGATTGCCTTGGAGAAGCGCACGGCTTCATTTGTATTCAATTCCTTGTCCCGTCGGCAGTAGGCTCTCATCAGAGTTCCAACGTGGTAACACGCACGCAGTTTTTTCCTGACATTCGAACCGCGGCTTTTGACGACCTGCGATACTGAAAAATTACGGAAGCTCACTGATTCCCAAAATTCCAACGCGCTGGTCACGCAACCAGTGCTGGAGTTCTGACTCGCAGGCACTCTGTTTGCTATATGCATAAAGGAACGACGGCTACCCCTCGGGGAAAGCAATGAAGAGATAGGTACGCACCCCTTAAGGACTGACGCGACATAGACTGAAGGCATGTACGCTCATTCCACCGTAGACATGACAGCCATTCCGGGACCGTTACGCAACGATCTCTCGCAGAGAATAATCAGGCCGCTCGCATTCCCGTTACCGGCTTGCAACCAGGACTGATGTTTTCTGTCGCCGGGACAAGAATGAGTATTGGATATGGGGCCAAGCCACGGCTGGCGACGACGTCGGTCGATACTATCCGTCCGGCGTCCGCGCAGATTGCTCGCGTTAAGTCAAACAGCCCAATCGGAGTGGCAGTCGGGCCTATATAGTCCAGCTGACTGCGCGAGCTTATGGCGGAAGCCCGAACACGGGAGGCATTGGTGATCCCTCCTGTAACGCCGCTGACCAGTGTCGGCTCCCTCAATGCGGCGGCAGGTTCCGGCACGTCCGCCTCGGCGAGCCAGTTCACGGGGTTGCTGCAAAATGCCCTTTCTGCGGTCAGTCAGTCGCAAGAGGGCGCGGCGGCGGCGGAAAATGCGGTCGCGACCGGCGCACCAGGCGCCTCCACTTCCACCGCCCTCGTCCTATCCGACAAGGCGGAATTGAACTGGACCGCCCTCGTATCGGTTCGTAACGAGGTGGTTTCAGCATACCAGACGATCATGAACATGCAGATCTGACCTGTTCATTAGGTATTCGTATCAAGCCATGAAGCAGTCGACTGGGACATGACGATCCAAGAAGCAAGAGCCCTCGGTCTGCGCGTTGTCGGTCGCGTGCGCACGCTGCCACTGCTTGTCGTTCTTTCGGTCGTCGCAGGCTTGGTCGCGCTCGCGCTGCTCGTGGCCCTTGGCATGTCCGGGCCACCGTACCAGGCCTTGTTCCAGGGGATCACTCCGGCGCAAGGCGGCGCTATCATTACTCAATTGCAAAAACTAGGGATCCCCTACCGACTGGAGCGTGAGGGGACAATCATAACAGTACCGGCGTCCGACATCGGATTGGCCAGACTGCAACTTGCCGCCGCCGGTGTGCCCGATGCGGCCAACGGCAGCTCCTGGAAGACGCTCGAAAACGCTCCAATGACGACGAGTCAACCCGCTGTTGACGCACTGCGTCTCGATGCGCTGCAGGATAGTCTCGAAAAGACGATCGAAAGCGTATCGGGGGCAACGGCAGTTCGGGTGATGGTCGCTCTTCCGGCCGAAACGCCATTCCTCGAAACGCAGCCGAGGGCAAAGGCATCAGTGGTCATGTCGGGAGTCGCGCAGCCAGATGAGGCACTCGGGCTCGCGGTCGCCCAGTTGGTGTCCGGTGGCGTGCCCGGCTTGGCGCAGAAGGACGTCGTCGTTGCGGCGAACGGCGGGCAGATACTTTATCCGGTGTCCAGCAATCTCAACACCAATGGGGCGCTCGAGACTCAATCGCGCATCGAAGCCGCAGAGGAAGCCAAGATCCGCTCGCTGTTGGCGCCCTTGTTCGGCGCCGAGCAGTTCCGTGTCGCAGTGTCTGCCGACGTGCAGTTCGCGACCAAAACGATCCGCTCAGTCGTATATGGTCCGAATTCGTATCCGACCAGCGAAGATACCGAGAAGTCCAAACAAGTCGGGCACCCAAACCTGGCCATCGGCATACCGGGGGCACTTTCCAACCAGCCGCCCGGTCCGACAACGGCGCCGTTGAATCCGCCGACGCCTGCTGCCAATGCCGCGCCCGCACCTGGCGGCCAGCCCGGCGCGACGCCCCCTGCTCCTGCTGCGCCGCCTGAACCGGTCAGCACCACCGAAAAGGGCCAGACCCGATACGATATCGACGAGACGGATTCCGAATCTCATCCCGCGGGTTGGGAAGTGGCGGGCCTCACGGTTTCAGTGGTCATTAACAAGGACGCGATGGCCGCGACCACGACGGACCAGGTGCACCAATTGATTGCTGCGGCGACAGCACTGCCGGTGAAAGGCATCAATATCACGGCGGCACCATTCGTTGCCTCCTCAGCCCCGCTGGTTCCGTCACACGAGTCGATGCTGCCTACGCTGCTGCGGGCTGTACTGTTTGTCGCTGCGGCACTCGCCTTGTTGTTCGGCTTCCTCATCCCTTCCAGGCGCTGGATGTCGCGACTCACGATCTCCACGCGCCCACTTCCTGAGATGCTGCCGATAGAACAGGACGATCCGGCAGCGGCGGCAGCGCAACGCAGTCTTCAGCAGGCCGTCGAACGAATTCGCAACACTGCGAAAAGTGAACCGGCTGCGGTGGCAAGGACCTTGCAGAAATGGCTGGAACAGACACCGGCGTAATTGAACAGTCCGGCGCCGAATTGGCGGCCGCTGTGCTGATCTTTCTCGGCGAGCCTGTCGCCGCGGGCGTGCTTCGGCACATGGACGAGCGTTCGATCGGGGTTATCTCGGATGCAATGGCGCGTTCACGCTCCATCGATTCAGCCACTGCCTCAAGCGCCATGGCACGCCTGGCCACCGACCTCGAATCGCGCGGTATGATTCCGCCCGACGGATTCGGCTATATCCGCCGCTTGCTGGTTTCGGCGTTCGGCGAAGACAAGGCGGGAGACATGATGGAACGGATCATGCGCTCCAGCGGCGGTCCGATCGACGTATTGTCCCATAGCGATCCCCGGATGCTGGCAGAGCAGTTGTCCGGCGAACGGCCGCAACTATTGGCGGTTCTGCTAGGTCATATGAACCGCCTCACCGCTGTATCGTTTCTCGGCACTTTGCCAGAGGATCGAGCCAGCGAAGTCGTCTATCGCTTCGCGCGCATGGACGCAGTTCAGCCGGCGGCGATGACAGAGTTGCGGGCCATGCTCTCCGAAGCACTCGGTGGACACATCGAAGCGCGCACCACGACCATCGGTGGCGTTCGCAACGCCGCCGAATTGCTGAACGGCATGGGAAGCAGCGCATCCGAGAAGGCGTTGGAACAGATCCGTGAGGTCGATCCGGAACTCGCGGACCGGCTGCGCGAGAACATGTTCACGTTCGACGATCTCTTGAATTTGGGCGATCAGGCCTTGCAGGCAATCCTGCGCGTCGTCCCGTCGGAGCGACTCGGACCGGCGTTGCGCGCAGCTCCGCTCGCTGTACGGACGCGCGTTCTGGACAACCTTTCGAAGAAAGCCGCTGACTATCTGCGCGACGAAATAGAAAACGGTCCGATGGTGACGCGGGCCGATGCCCATGCTGCGCAGCGCACAATCATCGAAGCCGCATTGAGCCTTGCCGCAGAGGGCAAACTGTCCCTGCAAGGTGATGAGGACATGCTATGAACACGGTAGGACCAGCGGTGCCCTCCGCCGTCGCAGCCACTGCGCCGGCTCGGCAGCCGTCGGCTCAATCCAATGCGGCAGCGTCGTGGGATGCAACGTATGGTGACGCACGGGCGGCTGCAGAATCAGCATCCGGTTTGCGTTCGCACGAACCGGCAAGCAACGCCGTAACAGCTGACGGCAGCGACGGCAAACCGGTAAAGAACGTATCGGCGCCAGGCCAGCCGGGCAATTCACAATCCCAATCTGCCATCGGAGCCGTCATGGCGCGGCAAGGCACGTCGCCCGTCAGCACCACCGCTTCGGCACAATCTGATGGGGGAGCCAGCACGGTACCGGCGCAAGCCTCTAATGGCACCGCAGTCGGTGACCCGACGACGACAGCCGCCACTCCGGCTGATGCCCCCTCAGCGGGCGCCATCGCGGCAAGCGATCCAACAGCAGCGGGTCAGTCCTCTGATACCGATCAGTCAATAGGCACATCGACCAACGCATCGCACGGCAAGCCGACCAATGGCATCACCCGGACGACCATCGGGAAAATCTCAAAGTCGCCCGGCAGCCCAGATGACATGCGCACCAATCAGCAGGACGGGACGGACCGGACCGCAGAAAGTGACAATGCAGCAGATCAGGATTCATCAGCCAACAGCAGCATAGCGTCAGGTTCAGCGAAACCGGACCAACCCGAATCGCGGACAGACAAGATTACGTCCCGCACCGCACAGACCAGGCATGCTCCGTCGGACGCGGCGATGGCCAATATGCCGTCGGCATCGGCTAATTCGCAGGTCGCTCTCTCGCAATCGGCGCTGGTGGCGAACTCGTCGAATGCAGCAGATCGGGCCAAGAAATCGGATGATCGTGATTCGATCGTTTTGGCCACGAGTGCAACATCCAGCACTGTAGCGCCTCCGCTGACGCCGCCTCCGACAGTGCACGGCGCAGTTGGCACACAGGATGCCGATCCTCCTGGACAACCGCTGCTGCACCATACCGCCGCCGATCTTGTCACCGATGGCGGTGGCACGGCTCGCATCGTGCTTACTCCGCCAACGCTCGGTCACGTTGAAGTTCGCGTCACGATGGCGGCATCTGGTGCTGCGCACATCGCCATCACCGCCGCCACTGCCGATGGCTATGCCGCTCTCACGGCGAGCCATGCGGGTCTGTTGCAGCACCTCGCGCAACGGGGAGTGTCCGTTGGGTCAGTGCAAACGCAATTGCAAGGTAACGCAGGGCAAAACGGCGCGTCGGGCGGCGATGGTCGGCAAAGGCAGAATCAACCTGCGCCCGCAGTGCCTTGGGTCAAGAAAGGTCAGGATGGGACGGTGATAGCCTATGCGTGAGATCGAACCTCTGCGGCGTATCGACCTGGTGAGCCCCGCGGCAACATTCGTCAACCGGCTGTCGGACATGACCGCCTTCAGGGAGCGATTCTTCCGTTCCTGCCGCACCCGGCTGTTCCAGATGCTGCGCCGAACCATCCATGTCAGCGATGAGCGCTTCGAGGTCGTTCCACACGACGAATACCTGACCGGTATCCACAGCGGTCAATGCCTCTATGGAATCACCGAACTGGCGCCGGTTCGCGGCCTCTCTCTTGTGACTGTTTCTCGCGGCCTGCTTTCAGCTGTCGTCGATGACATGTTTGGCGCGGGCGACATTCCAGGAGGTACGCGCAACGACCCCGGCGAGGTTTCCGCGATGGAGCGCCGCATCGGCATGAAGCTAATCGAGTCGTTCGCCCATGCCCTGCGCGATGCATTTGCGCCACAGTTGGACATCGCACCTCGTCTGATCCGCGCGGAATCGCATCCGACACTGGCATCCGTCGCTGATGCAGAAGAACTGCTGTGCACGATGATCGCCAATCTGGCCACGCCAACCGGCGGTGGCCTGCTCTCGGTGGCAATTCCCTATCGTGGGTTGGAACCTTATCGCGTAGCCCTCTCTTCCCCGATCTCAGGATTGAACCAGACCGAGCCCAATACAGCGTGGTCATCCCAGCTCGCCACCGTAACAGACGAGGTCGAGATCGACGTGGTGATCGAAACCGGGACCGTCAAAATTCCGGTGCAAACGCTGCAGAACCTGAAGGTCGGCGACATTCTGCCGTTGCGACTGTTCCGCTACGCCCGCGTCGTCAGCACAGACGGGATCCAGCTTTGCGTTGCTGATGTCGGAGCGCGCGACGGCGTCGTCCACTTCCGCTTGCGACAAGAAGGAGTATAGATCGGATGCGCAAACCAGTTGTCGTCGGCGGTAATGAGCCGATGGTGATGCAGCTTGCTTCCTTGACTGATGAAGCCGACGGGCTCGAAGGACCTGCGGTTCCGTCAGAACTCATCGACAACCTCTCGGTCGAGATCACCGTCGAGCTCGGACGACTATCGTTGCGGCTAGGCTCGATCAGGGCGCTGCAGCAAGGCGAAGTACTCAGCCTCGACCGCCCTGTCGGCGAACCGCTCGATATTCGGATCAACGGGCGTACGATTGCCCGAGGCGAAGTCGTCGCCACCGAAGCGCGCCGGTATGGCATCCGCGTCACCGAAATCGTTGCCCGGCGTCCAGCAGCGAAATCGTGACCATCCCCGATTGGTACATCACTGGCGCTGTCGTGGCGTTTTTGGCGTTGGCCGGTCCGGCACTGCTGGTGTGCCTCGTGCTCGGGGTGGCCGGTGCAGTGTTTCAGACCGCGACGCAAATTAGGGAGTCCGCGATAGCCTTCGTGCCGAAAGCAATCGGCCTTATCGCGATCTTCGCCTTCGCAGGAGGATTGATGCTTTCTGTGACGGCCAACTATGCGCAGCATGTATTTGACGCGGCGCCGGCGATCGTCCATGGCCGCGATAGCCGCTGACATCCCCGCAGCCGCCGGCCGGAGCAACCTGGTTGCTCGCTTGGCCGCGCCAATCGTCGTCGCGGCCGTGATCGGCATGCTTGTGGTGCCGCTGTCGCCGCCCGCCATCTCGCTTATGTTCGCGCTCAACATCTCGAGCGGCCTCGTCATCCTCGCCGCGGCGATCTACGTGCCACAGCCAGCTGA